>Ga0114938_1000140_pt1 | contig 58104 bp, 60 predicted proteins | sample AshMeaBigSpring_FD_88675 | JGI IMG/M metagenome (GOLD analysis project Ga0114938, IMG submission 88675) | Groundwater microbial communities from Big Spring, Nevada to study Microbial Dark Matter (Phase II) - Ash Meadows Big Spring | ecosystem: Environmental > Aquatic > Deep subsurface >...
GGCGACGTTCGTCGTGGCGCGCGACGGCACGATCCGCGCCCGCTTCGTCGACCCCGACTATCGCCGGCGCATGGACGTCGATGCGATGATCGATGCACTGCAAGAAGCGCGTTAGCTGATCGACTTCGACCAGTCGGCCGCCTGCAGCTGCTTCATCAGCGTTGCGGCGGCGCTCGAGCGCGGGCGCCCGGCGACGGCATAGAGGTAGACCGTCCGCGTCAGTTCCAGATCGTCGACGGGTTTGCGGCATACTGTTTCAGGCGCAGATGTGCCGCGCGGCGCGATCGCAATGCCGAGGTCGCTCTCGAGCAGCGCGACGAGGTCTCGTTCCGAGGTCACCACATGACCGGTCGCGACCGCGATCTTGCGCGTCCTGAGCAAAGCCCCCAGCTGCTCCATCTGCTCGCAATAGGTCCGCGTCAGCAGCTTTTCGTGATGCAGGTCCTCGAGCTTCACGGAACGGCGCGCGGCGAGGCGGTGGCGGGCGCTGGCGAAGAGCGCGAACCCCTCGGTGAACAGCGGCCAGGCATCGAACCGGTCCCACGCGGCCGCGATCGGCCCCGCGACCGCGAGGTCGGCGTCGCCCTGCTTCATGATCTCGACGACCTCCGCTGCCGAGCCGCGCAGGAACTTGAGCTCGAGCCCGTTCATCGCCCGCATCAACTCGGTGAGGAACGGGATCAGCAGCCCCATCTCGACGGTGCGCGACAGGGCGAGCCGCAGCGTCGCGACCTCGCCCTTCTTGATGGAGGTCGCCAGCGATTTGGCACCGAGCGCGGTGTCGTAGCACTGCTGCATCAGCGGCAGCATGCGCTGGCCGAGGTCGGTCAGGTGCGAGAGGTTGCGCTCGCGGCGGAACAGCTCGCCGCCGAGCTCGTCCTCGAGCAGCTTGATCGCCCGCGTGAGCGAGGGCTGCGAGACGTTGCAGTCCGTGGCCGCGCGCGTGAAGTTCAGCGTGCGCGCGACGCCGAGGAAGTATCGGATCTGATGCATTTCCATCGCGCGCGAACCTCGATCGGGAGGAGTCCTGCCGACGCCAATTCCGCTCGACCAATGCCGGATCATCCCATCCCGCGCCAATGCACGCAAGCTATTGAAACCCGAGCGAGCGCATATTTCACGGGGCGGAAGGATTTGCGTAGCCTCCTGGTCAATCGCAACGCGATCGGGCTCGAAAGGCCTCTCCCATGCAGCCGCAAGTCGCCGCCGATGCGCCGTCGATCAGCCTGCCGCTGCGGGATGCCGGCGGGCTGCAGCGCGCGCCTCGGGCCGCCCGTCAGCCCAAGGATGCCGCGCTGCTCAATGCGCTGACCGTCATCGCGCACGACCTGCGCGGCCCGCTCGCCAATCTCGCCGTGCTCATCGAGTTGATCGAGACCTATGTGGAGATGCGCGCCCACGAGCGCGCCGCTGCCTCGACGCAGAAGGCGCAGGAGCTGATCGAGGCACTCGACGGCATGCTGAACGGCTTCCTGCAGCGTGTGCAGGAGACCGGTGATCCGCTGTCGTTCAAGCCGGCGCAGGTCGACGCCTCCGACATCATCGCGACCGCGGCGTCACTGAACCGGCCGCTCGCCGAAAGCCGCGGAATCCTGATCGATACATCGGAGGTCGCGCCACTGGCGCTCGATGGCGACCGCCGACTGCTCATCGAGGCCCTCGACAATCTGATCGGCAATGCGGTGAAGCATGCCCCGGCCGGATCGACGGTCACCTGCAACGTGCTTCGCCAGCGCCGCGAGGTCGTAATCACCGTCATAGACGAGGGCCACGGCCTTTCCGAGGATGCCTTGAAGCAGGCGTTCCGGCCGTTCGCCACGCTTTCCGCCCGCTACCGCCACAAGGGGTCGTCCTGGGGGCTCGGGCTCTGGATCGTCCGGCTGATCGCGGAGCGCCACGGCGGACGTGTCGACGTCTCTGCGCACGGACGCGCGCGCGGCGCGTGCTTCGAGATCCATCTGCCGGCCCGCGGCGTGTGATCCGCCGCACGCGGCGCCCGATCGAACGGTACGCAACATCACGGAGGACGACAGCCATGACGCGCTCCCTTACTGCTGACATTGCCATCATCGGTGCCGGCTCCGGCGGGCTGTCGGTCGCCGCCGGTGCGGCCCAGCTCGGCGCGCGGGTGATCCTCGTCGAAAAGCACAGGATGGGCGGCGACTGCCTGAACACGGGCTGCGTACCCTCGAAGGCGCTGATCGCGGCCGGCGCCGCGGCGCAGGCGGTGCGCGAGGGCGGGCGGTTCGGCGTCAACGGCCACGAGCCGGCGATCGATTTCGCCAAGGTGCACGCGCACGTGCACGGCGTCATCGGTGCGATCGCGCCGCACGACTCCGTCGAGCGCTTCGAGCGCCTCGGTGTCCGCGTCATAAGGGCGGCTGGCCGGTTCACGGGCCCGAGGACACTTGCCGCCGGCGACCACGAGATCACCGCGCGCCGCTTCGTCGTCGCGACCGGCTCGTCGGCTGCGGTCCCGCCGATCCCCGGCCTCTCCGGCGTGCCCTACCTCACCAACGAGACCATCTTCGACCTGACCGAGGCTCCCGCGCACCTCATCGTCATCGGCGGCGGCCCGATCGGCCTCGAGCTCGCCCAGGCCCACCGCCGGCTCGGAGCGAACGTGACCGTCGTCGAGGCGCTCACGATCCTGCCCAAGGACGATGCCGAAGCCACCGGCGTGGTGCGCGACCGCCTCCTTGCGGAAGGCGTCGTCCTCATCGAGGGGGCGAAAGTGACCGAGGTCACCAAGGACGGCAACAGCGTCGCGGTCGTCGCCGACGTCAAGGGCATGCCGCGCCGGATCGTCGGCACCCACCTGCTGCTGGCCGCCGGGCGACGGCCGAACGTCACCAATCTCGGCCTCGACGCCGCATCGATTGCGCATGGCCCGCAGGGCATCACCGTGGACGCGCGGCAGCGCACGTCCAACACGCGGGTGTTCGCCATCGGCGATGTCGCAGGCGGCCCGCAGTTCACCCACGTCGCGGGCTATCACGCCGGCATCGTCATCCGCAACGCGCTGTTCAATCTGCCGGCGAAGGCAGACCTCCGCGCGGTGCCGTGGGTCACCTACACCGAGCCGGAGCTCGCCCATGTCGGCCTCACCGAGGCGGCGGCGCGCGCGGCGATCCCGAAGGTCGAGGCGGTCAAGTGGCCGTTCGCCGAGAACGATCGCGCGCAGGCCGAGCGCGAAGTCGACGGGTTCATCAAGGCCGTGGTCGGCCCGGGTGGGCGCGTGCTCGGATCGACGATCGTCGGCCGCCACGCCGGCGAGCTGATCCTGCCGTGGGTCATCGCGGTACAGAAAAAGCTGAAGGTCGGCGACCTCACCGGGATCATCGCGCCCTATCCGACGCTCGGCGAGGTGACGAAGCGTGTCGCCGGCGCCTGGTTCACGCCGCGGCTGTTCTCGGACCGCACGCGCAGCGTGGTCCGCTTGATGCAGCGACTGCCGTAATGCCGTGCCTCACGACTACTCGGAAAAGGAGATTGTCATGCGCATGTCCCCCGCCTCGCCGTCCGCCATGCCGTCGGCCGCAGCGCCAGCCTCCGCGCTGAAGCGCTGGCTGCCGCTCGTCTGCATTGCCACGCTCGTTGCCGCAGTATTCGGGCTCGGCTTGCACAAGTATCTGACGTTCGATCAGCTCCGCCAGCACCGCGGCGAGCTGATGACCTTCGTCGCCACGATGCCGGTGAAAGCCGTGCTGATGTTCGTGGCGGTCTATGCCCTCGCGACCGCATTCTCGCTGCCGGGTGGCGCCGTGCTGACGCTCAGCGGCGGGTTCCTGTTCGGAATCGGCCAAGGCACCGCGGCGGTCGTCGTCGGGGCGACCATCGGTGCGACGCTGCTCTTCCTCGCCGCCCGCTCGCTGCTCGCCGACCTCCTGCGCGCCAAGGCGGGGCCGTGGCTGACGCGGATGGAAGCAGGCTTCAAGGAGGATGCGCTGAGCTATCTCCTGGTTCTGCGGCTCATTCCCGGCTTCCCGTTCTTCGTCGTCAACCTCGTGCCGGCGTTCCTCGGCGTCCAGCTGCGCACCTTCGTGATTGCGACGCTGTTCGGCATCATTCCGGGCACCTTCGTGTTCGCCTCGATCGGCGCCGGCCTCGGCAGCATCTTCGACTCGGGCCAGGACTTCTCGCTCAGGGGCGCGCTCACGCCGCAGGTCGTCACCGCGCTCGTCGGCCTCGCGGTCCTGTCGCTGATCCCCGTCGTCTACAAGAAGCTCGCGGCGCGCCGCGCGGGCACGCGCTGACCCAACGCCCAACCGATAGGAGACTGACATGCAAGAGATGACATATCCCCGCGCCGCCACGACCTCGTTTGCCGGCGAGCTCCGCGGCAAGGCGGCCATCGTCACCGGTTCGACCAGCGGCATCGGGCTCGGCATCGCCCGTGCCTTCGCCGCGGCCGGCATCAACGTGATGCTGAACGGGTTCGGCGAAAAATCCGAGATCGAGCGCACCCGTCGCGACGTCGCAGAAACGCACGGCGTGAAGGCGGCCTACTCCGCGGCCGACATGTCGAAGCCGGCCGACATCGCGCGTATGGTCGCAGATGCACTGAGCGCGTTCGGCGCCGTCGATGTGCTCGTCAACAACGCCGGCATCCAGCACGTCGAGGCGATCGAGACATTCCCGCTCGAGAAGTGGGACCAGATCATCGCCATCAACCTCTCCTCGGCGTTCCACGCGACGCGGGCCGTGGTGCCCGCGATGAAGGCGCGCAAATGGGGACGCATCATCAATGTCGCCTCGGCGCACGCGCTCGTCGCCTCGCCGTTCAAGTCGGCCTACGTGGCGGCGAAGCACGGCGTGCTCGGTCTGACCAAGACCGTCGCGCTCGAGACGGCCGAGCACGGCATCACGGTCAATGCCATCTGCCCCGGCTACGTGCTGACGCCGCTCGTCCAGAAGCAGATCCCGGAGACCGCGAAGGCGCGCGGCATCACCGAGGAGCAGGTGGTGAAGGACGTGCTGCTGCACGCCCAGCCGACGCGCAAGTTCGTGACGACCGAGCAACTCGGTGCGCTCGCCGTGTTCCTTGCGAGCGACGCGGCCGCCTCCATCACCGGCACGGCGCTGCCGGTCGAGGGCGGCTGGACGGCGCAGTAAGGATCGCGCATGACGGATCAGGGAGAGACCCACAATGACCTCGTCGAAGTCGAACGGAACCGCGGCAGCAAGCGCCTGCGGCACGGATGAGCCCCGATCCGGGCCGGGCCAGATCGTGCTCGTGTTCCAGGGCGGCGGCGCACTCGGCGCCTACCAGACCGGCGTCTACCAGGCGCTGCACGAGGCCGGCGTCGAGCCCGACTGGATCATCGGCACCTCGATCGGCGCCATCAATGCGAGCCTGATCGCGGGCAACGAGCCGGCGCGCCGGCTGCCCGCGCTCGAGGAGTTCTGGCGGCGCATGGCGCACAAGTCGCCCTGGTCGCTCGATTTCGGCTGGCCACAGCTCGGCCAGACGCTGGCCTACTGGCAGACGCTCGGCAGCGGCATCCCGGGCTTCTTCGAGCCGAACCCGCTGGCGTTTCTCGGGCCGCACATCCCGCTCGGCTCGGACCGTGCGGGCTACTACTCGACAGCGCCGCTCGAGCGGACCCTGAACGAGCTGGTCGATTTCTCGCTGATCAACCGCTGCAAGCCGCGCCTGACCGTCGGCGCGGCGAACGTGCGCACCAGCCAGATGCGCTATTTCGACGGCCGCGATGGGGAGATCGGCGTCCGTCACATCATGGCCTCGGGCGCGCTGCCGCCGGCGTTCCCCGCCGTGCGCATCGACGGCGAGCTCTACTGGGACGGCGGCATCCTCTCCAACACCCCGACCGAGGTCGTGTTCGAGGACGTCCCCCGCCGCAACTCGCTGATCTTCGCCGTGCACATGTGGAACCCGATGGGGCCCGAGCCGAGCACGATCTGGGACGTCCTGCACCGCCAGAAGGACATCCAGTACTCGAGCCGCGTGGCGAGCCACATCGCCCGCCAGCAGCACCAGCACCGGCTGCGCCACGTGATCAACGCGCTGGTGAGGCACATCCCGGAAAAGGCGCGCGCGAGCGCCGAGGTGCAGGACCTCGCCGAGTACGGCTGCCTGACGCAGATGCACGTCGTGCGCCTGCTGGCGCCACGTCTCGACAACGAGGACCAGACCAAGGACGTCGACTTCAGCCCGGCCGGCATCCGTCGGCGCTGGGACGCTGGCTATGCGATGGCGCGCCGCGCGCTCGCCCGCGCACCCTGGCAGGGTGAGTATGATCCGCTCGAGGGCGTGATCCTGCACGAGCTCGCGGAGCCGGGCCTGGCGAGCAATCTTCCGACCTCGACAGTGCCGGTGCAGCGGACGCAGCCATCGCCGGTCGCCACGCCTCTGCTGCGCACCGGTTGAACGGCAACCGTCGCCGCCGTCACAACCCGAGCACATCGGCCATGGAATAGAGGCCGGGTCCCTTGTCGCGCGCCCACAGCGCAGCCTTGATGGCGCCCTTCGCAAAGAGGCCGCGGTCGCTGGCCTTGTGCGTGATCTCGATGCGCTCGCTGTCGGAGGCGAAGATCACCGAATGCTCGCCGACCACGCTGCCGCCGCGCAGCACCGCAAACCCGATGTCGCCGCGCCGGCGCGTGCCGGTCTGGCCGTCGCGGGCACGCACGCTGCAGTCCGCGAGTGCGACGCCGCGGCCGTCGGCCGCCGCCTGACCGAGCATCAGCGCCGTTCCCGAGGGTGCGTCGACCTTCATGCGGTGGTGCATCTCGAGCACCTCGATATCGAAGTCGGCGTCGAGGGCGGCCGCGACCCGCCGCGTCATCTCGACGAGCAGGTTGACGCCGAGGCTCATGTTGCCGGCCTTCACGATCCTCGCGTGGCGGGCAGCGGCGCCGATCCTGGCATCGTCGGCGGCACTGCATCCGGTGGTGCCGATGACGTGCACGATGCGCGCGTTGGCGGCGAGGCCTGCGAACTCGACCGTCGCCTTCGGCACCGTGAAGTCGAGGATCGCATCGACGCGGGCGATGAGCTCGAGCGGGTCGGCGGTCACCGGCACGCCGAGCGCACCGATGCCGGCGAGTGTGCCGATGTCCTGGCCGGCGCTCGGGCTTCCCGCCATCTCGATGCCGCCCGCCACGACGCAGCCCTCGCTCGCATTCACCGCGCGCACCAGCTCGCGCCCCATGCGCCCTGCAGCCCCCATCACGGCGATCTTCATGTCGGTCATCAGGCCACTCCGCGGCGATTGAGGTGTGCGATCATGCCTTGGCGCGGGCGACCGCGTCCAGGATCAGCTGGCGCGCCTCGTCCGCATCGCCCCAGCGATCGACCTTCACCCACTTGCCATCCTCGAGGTCCTTGTAGCGTTCGAAGAAGTGGGCGATCTGGCGGGTGACGATTTCGGGCAGGTCGCGATAGCTGCGGATCCGGTCGTAGCGCGCGCTGATCTTCGGCGACGGCACGGCGAGGAGCTTCTCGTCGTCCCCCTTCTCGTCGCGCATGCGCAGCACGCCGACCGGCCGGCAGTTGATGACACTGCCCGGAATGAGCGGCCGCTGGTTGGCGACCAGCACGTCGATCGGATCGCCATCGCCGCAGATCGTGTGCGGGACGAATCCGTAGTTCCCCGGATAGCGCATGGCAGTGTAGAGAATGCGGTCGACGAACATGGCGCCCGAGGCCTTGTCCATCTCGTACTTGACGGGCTCGCCGCCGATCGGCACCTCGACGATGACGTTGACGTCGTCGGGCGGCGCGTTGCCGATCGGAATCTGCTCGATGCGCATGCCTCGGGTCTCCCGGCGGAAGCGAGCGATGCCCCACTGCTATCGGCTCGCCAGCCGGCGTTCAATTCGCATTTGAAGCGATCAGGCCGGTTGAGGCAGAATTGGCCATGGACCTCAGGCATCGGGCCTCGGATCGCAAGGGCGCCGGCCGGCGGCGGTTGCGCGTCCCGGCGGCTGGCCTGGCCGTCGCTGCACTCGCCTCGGCCGCGGCGGCGGTCAACGTGCCCAAGAGCCGCTACTCGGCCATCACGCTCGCCTCCTGCGCGGAGCAGGCGCCGGCCGCTGCCGGACGGACCTGGCTGTGCGAAGGCCTGCCCGGCTACCCCGTCCACATCGCCGAGCGGGAGGGACGCTATTTCGTCAGCGCAGGTGGCCAGCCCGAAACGCGCCGCGCCGCCCTGCAGTCGCTCGGCGTGCCGAATACGATCTTCGCCCGCCCGGCCGGGCGCATGACGATCGAGTGGCGGGTTCGCCGCGCCCAGACCCGCGACGAGCCCTACGCCACGATCGTTCGCTATTTCACGCAGCGTCCGGAAGGCGTTCCGGCTGGCGGCCGGCGCGGCGAGGTGCTGGTCGTCAGCAAGGTCGGGCCGGCGGAGACCTGCCAGATCGCGCGCATCGATGCCCTCGCCAACCCCGAGGCGATTTCGCTCGCCCGGTCGGCGGCCGACGAGTTCGCCGCCACATTCGACTGCAAGTCGGAGCCGCGGATCGTCGGCGCGACCGGCAGGAGCCCGATGTAGCCTCAGTTCATCGGAGCCGAGGAGAGTGACATGGACAAGCGGCAGCTGGGGCGGACCGGCCTCGACGTCTCGGTGCTCGGGTTCGGCTGCGGCGCCATCGGCGGATTGATGGTGCGCGGGGCGGCGGCCGATCAGGAGCGCGCCGTGGTGCGCGCCATCGAGCGCGGTGTCAACTATTTCGACACCGCGCCCCAGTACGGCGACGGCGCCTCGGAGCGCAACCTCGGGCGCGCGCTGAAGTCGCTCCGTGCGAAAGTGCTTGTCGGCACAAATGTGCGACTGAGCGAGAGCGACCGGCGCAACGTTGCCGCCGCCGATGCCGTCATGCGCGGCCCGCTGCCCGCCGCCGCGATTGCCGCAATGCGAAGCCACCTCGACGAGGCCTAGCCCACACGGTGCGAAAACGCAGCACAAGCTACCGCGACGAGAACGGCCGGAACGGTCGGGCGTCCGTCCGCGGGTCACCATGGTCGAGCCTGATCGCACTTGTGCTCGGCCTCGCAGCCCTGGTGTGGACGCTCTCGATCCTGCCCTGGCCGCGGCCCGCGCTCGACGGGCGGAGCGGCCCTGCCCTCGCCGCGGTCGAGGCCTGGGGCTATCAGCTCCAGCAGCTCGATATCCGCGCCATTCCGGGCGGGATCGATCTGATGGTGGTCGACTACTCGCGCGATGGCTCGGATCGTCGCGAGCTTTCGCGGGAAGCCGTCGACGAGCTCCGCCGGCGCCCCGGCCGGCCGCGCATAGTGCTCGCCTACCTGTCGGTCGGCGAGGCGGAGAGCTACCGCTACTACTGGCGCACGCTGTGGAGCGCGCTGCCGCCCTCCTGGCTCGGGCCGGAGAACAGCGTCTGGAAGGGCAACTTTGCGGTGCGCTACTGGGAGGCGGGATGGCAGAGCATCCTGCTCGCGCCGCACGCCACCGTGCTCGCCCGCCTGCTCGAGCAGACGATCTCGCGGCCGAAGGGCTACGTCGACCGCATTCTCGAGGTGGGCTTCGACGGCATCTATCTCGATCGCGTCGACGCCTTCGAGATCTGGAAGAGCGAGCACCCCTCCGCCGAGCAGGACATGGTGGCGCTGGTCGAGGCGATCTCGCGCCATGCGAAGAGCCGTCGGCCGGGGTTCCTCGTCGTGCCGCAGAACGGCGAGGAGCTGCTGGCGCACGCACCCTACCGGCGGGCGATCGACGCCGTCGCCAAGGAGGGACTGCTGTTCGGGCTCACCGGCCCAGAAGAACCGAACGGGCCGGACGAGGTGAGGAGCTCGCTCCGTTACCTCGAGCAGGCGAAGGCCAGCCGGCTGCCGGTCTTCGTGGTCGAATACGTGCGCAACGAGGCCAAGCGCGAGCAGGCCGCGGCGCGCATGGCGAATGCCGGCTTCCGGCTGCTGTTTGCGACCCGCGAGCTCAATCTGCCGCCCGAGCTGCCACGCGCCGCGCCGTGAAGCGCACCTCGTCCCGGAGCCGGCTGCGCAATGCGATGATCGGGCATCAGCCTGAGAAGTCCATGGCTCAACCCCCGCCCGCGGCGGCGAGGCGCGAGAGCGTGTTGAGGATCAGCGCCTTGCGGTCGAGGTTGAGGCGGTCGGCCTCGGCCGCCTCGTCGACGATCGCCTGCCAGGTCTCGGCGAACTCGGCGAGCCGGCCATCGGGGATCAGGCGGCGCGCCTCGGCCGCGAGCGGGCCGGTGCCGGCGGCGCGGGCGCGCACCCGCTCCGCGAGCGCTCGCAGCAGCAGCGCCAGGAACGCCTCGCAGCGATCCCCGGCCTGCGCGGCGGCGAGATCGTCGGCGAGCGCATGCGCGGCGATCCAGTCGACTTTCGGCAGCAAGGCGAGGATCGCCTCGACCTTGTCGGCGAGCACGAGGCCGTCGTTGCCGGCGAGCGCCAGCGCGCGCCGCACGCTGCCGTCGGCGAGGTGGGCAATCCGTGGCCAGCTCGCGTCGTCGATCGCATCGCGTCCCGCCGCTGCGATCGCCTGGTCGGCGGCGCGGCGCAGATCCTTCGGCCCGAGTGGCGCGAGAGCGAGCACACGGCAGCGCGAGCGGATCGTGGCGAGGAGCCGGCCCGGCTTGGCGCTGATCAGCATGAATACGGTCTGCGGCGGCGGCTCCTCGAGCGACTTCAGCACCGCGTTCGCCGCGCTCACATTGAGCTCGTCGGCGGGGTCGACGATCACCACCCGCCAGCTTGCCGTGGCGGCCGTCAACGACAGGAACGAGCGCAGGCGGCGGACCTCGTCGACCGCGATCTGGGTGCCGAGGCGCTTGGCCTTCGGGTCCCATTGCCGGCGCAGTACGAGCAAACCGGGATGGGCGAGCGCCTTCACCTGCCGCGCTGCGCTCGTCTTGGCGGCGATCGCGCGGCCCCCACCCGCGCCGTCGCGCTCGGCCGGCGCGGCGAGCAGGTGACAGGCGAGGCGATAGGCGAGCGTCGCCTTGCCGATGCCGGCCGGCCCGGCGAAGATCCAGCCGTGATGCATGCGCCCCGAGGCGACCGCGCCCGCGAGCGTGCGCTCGGCGTCGGCGTGGCCGAAGAGGACGCCGGTCTCGCGCGGATGCGGGAAGCCCTCGAGCCGGTCGGCTTCGGGCGGCGCCTCGAGCTCCTGCACGGCGGGCGCGCGGGCCATCAGCGCGGTCCCAGCGCGAGCCGGGCGGTCACCGCGCGCCAGACCTGATCGGCGATCGCCGCCTCTGCGAGCGCGCCGTCGACGACCACGCACCGGTGCGACTCGGCGGTCGCGATGGCGAGGAAGCCCGCGCGCAGTCGCTCGTGGAACGCGAGGTCGCGCGCCTCGTAGCCATCGCTCGCATGGCCCGCCCGCCGCCGCGCGGTCGCGCGGGCGAGGCCGATCGCCGGGGCGAGGTCGAGAATGACGGTCAGGTCGGGGCCGCGCCCGGCGACGGTCAGCCGCTCGAGGGTGGCGATCGTCGCCGCATCGAGCCCGCCGGCCGCGCCCTGGTAGACCCGCGTTGAATCCGAGAAGCGGTCCGAGACGACGCACGTTCCCGCCGCGAGCGCCGGCAGGATCGTCCGTTCGAGATGGTCGGCACGGGCGGCCGAGAACAGGAACGCCTCGCTCAGCGGCCCATGCGGCGCGGTCGCGGGATCGAGGATCAGCGCGCGCACCTGCTCGGCGAACGGCGAGCCGCCAGGCTCGCGCGTCTCGAGCGCGGCGTGGCCGACAAGGCGCAACCGCTCCGCGAGCAGTCGCACCTGCGTCGACTTGCCGGCGCCCTCGCCGCCCTCGAACGTGATGAACTTGCCGCGCGCCATGGCGTCCGTGGTCTCCGCCGACCACTCAGGGCCGGCAGCGCGGAATGTCAAGCGCAAGCCCGGTGGCGTCCACCCGCCCGACATGTGGTCGTGCCGTCGATGACGGCGGTGACCGCGACAGTTGCGGCCGTCGCCGGGCCCTAGGCCCGGCATACGCGAGACGGATTCTCCCTCGGCGATCTCGGGAGTGTCGGGGTCAGACCCGCGGGCCGGATCAATCGCAATCGCGTGGCGGCCGCCGGGCCGGGGGTCCGACCACGCCTTCAGAAATCGTAGAGCCGCGCCGGAGTGTCGAGGAGGATCTTGCGACGCAGCACGGCATCGGGCGCCCAGCGCGCGAGCGCATCGAGCTGCACGCCGTCGTCGATCGCGAGGAACGGCTGTACCTCGTCCCGGTGCTCCGCCCCGCGCGGGCCGCCGACATGGGGCCAGTCCGAGCCCCACACCATCCGGTCGGGACCGGCGGCGATGAGCGCCCGCGCGATGTCGTCGACGTCGGCGTAGTCGGGCCGATCCGAGACGCGGTAGGCACCGGAGAGCTTCACGAACACCTTGCCGCTCGCGACGAGCCGCACCAGCACGTCCATGTGGCGCTGGGCGAGCCCCTCTCCGGCCCGGCAGTGCGCCATGTGGTCGACGACGAGCGGCAGCGGCAGCGCCAGGATCGCATCCTCGAGCGCGGCGAGAACCGCGAGATTGGTGAAGGTCTGCAGATGCCAGCCGAGCGGCGCGACGCGCTCGGCCGTGACCTGCAGCAGGTGGCGCGCGATCGCGGGATCGCGCACGCCCGTCGTCTCGAGATTGAGCCGCGCGCCGCGGACGCCGGCAGCGTGCATCGCCTCCAGGTCGGCGTCGTCGATCGAGGGATCGATCACCGCGACCATCCGCGCGGCGATGCCGCGGCGGCCGAGCCCAGCGAGCGCATCGAGCGAGCAGGCGTTGTCGGTGCCGTAGGGGCTCGGATGCACGATCACGATGCGGTCGATGCCGAGCGCCCGCTCGAGTGCGACGAGATCGTCGATCGAGGCGACCGCCGGCGTGTAGACCCGCGTCATCGAGTAGGGAAAGCGTGCCGGCGGGCCGAAGACGTGCACGTGGCAGTCGACGGTGCCCTTCGGCACATCAAAGCCGACGACGCTGTGCGTGGTGCCGAGGATCGTGCGATTGTCAGGCATCTGAGCCTCGGCGCTGCCGGCGAAGTCCACCTATCGAGCATACAGCGGGTTGGGACGCCGGAGGAACGAGGGGAAAGCACTCGCCGGAACGCAGTGCAACATGAAACCATGTTGCGGGCGCAAGCCGACCGACGGGCAATTCGTGCCCGAAATGCGGAACTTCGACAGCGAATGACTGGATTGCGCCCGCTGCATCGCTGCGGCATACTCCGCGGCGTTCGAAGGGGCCACGGCGCAAGAACGACCCGGTCAAGGGTGCCCCATAAGAGTAGCGTTCGGGAGAGCGAGCTTGGCTCAGCATCAGGCGATGGCGGCGGCCGTCCGAGAGGACACCGCCCCGGCGATCGTGCTCAACGGCGTCAACAAGTGGTTCGGCGAGTTCCACGTTCTCAGGAACGTCAACCTGCAGGTGGCGACCGGCGAGAAGATCGTGATCTGCGGGCCCTCGGGCTCCGGCAAGTCGACGCTGATCCGCTGCATCAACCGCCTCGAGGAGCACCAGAAGGGCTCCATCATCGTCGACGGCACCGAGCTGACCAACGACGTGCGCAACGTCGAGCGGATCCGCTCCGAGGTCGGCATGGTGTTCCAGAGCTTCAACCTGTTCCCGCACCTGACCGTTCTCGACAACCTCTGCCTCGCGCCCGTCTGGGTGCGCAAGGAGCCGCGCGCGCAAGCCGAGAAGACGGCGATGCAGTACCTCGAGCGCGTCAAGATCCCCGAGCAGGCGCACAAGTTTCCGGGCCAGCTCTCCGGAGGCCAGCAGCAGCGTGTCGCAATCGCACGAGCCTTGTGCATGAAGCCGCGTATCATGCTGTTCGACGAGCCGACCTCCGCGCTCGACCCCGAGATGGTCAAGGAGGTGCTCGACACGATGATCGAGCTCGCCCGGTCCGGCATGACGATGCTCGTCGTGACCCACGAGATGGGCTTTGCCCGTGCGGTCGCAGACCGGGTCATCTTCATGGACCGCGGCGAGATCGTCGAGCAGGGGCCGCCGAAGGAGTTCTTCGCCAACCCGAAGTCGGACCGGACCAAGCTGTTCCTGAGCCAGATCCTCAATCACTGAGGCGAGGGGGTCGACAGGAACAAGTGAGAATCTGGTGGGCGAGCAAGAGCTGCTTGGAATAGACGCACGAACTGCCTAAGAATTGAGCACTCGAGTCAACCAAAAGGAGTACGACACTCATGACGTGGAAACTGAAAACAACGGCAATCGCCGCGGTGGCGCTGATCGGCACGACCGGCACGGCATTCGCGCAGGCCAAGACGCTGGATGCCGTCAAAGCCCGTGGCTCTGTGAACTGCGGCGTCGGACCCGGCACGCCGGGATTCTCCGCTCCCGACGACAAGGGCAACTGGACCGGCATCGATGTCGATTTCTGCCGGGCACTCGCGGCGGCGCTGTTCAACGATCCCAAGAAGGTGACGTTCAAGGCGCTGACCGCCAAGGAGCGCTTCACCGCGCTGCAGTCGGGCGAGGTCGACCTGCTCTCGCGCACCACCACCTGGACCATGAGCCGCGACAGCTCGATGGGGCTCACGTTCGCCGGCGTGACGTTCTACGACGGCCAGGGCTTCATGGTGAACAAGAAGCTCAACGTGAAGTCGGCGAAGCAGCTGAACGGCGCCTCGGTCTGCGTGCAGACCGGCACGACGACCGAGCTCAACCTCGCCGACTACTTCCGCGCCAACAAGATGACCTACAAGCCGGTCGTGTTCGAGAAGGCGGACGAGCTCAACTCCGCCTATGAGGCAGGCCGCTGCGACATCTACACCACCGACGCGTCGGGGCTCTACGCTCAGCGCATCAAGTTCAAAGCGCCGGGCGACCACATCATCCTGCCCGAGATCATCTCCAAGGAGCCGCTGGGCCCGGTCGTCCGCCAGGGCGACTCGCAATGGTTCACGGTCGTCAAGTGGGTGTACTTCGCGCTCCTCAACGCCGAGGAGCTCGGCGTCAACAGCAAGAACGTCGCCGAACAGGTCAAGTCGGCCAATCCCGAGATCAAGCGCCTGCTCGGCACGGAAGGCGAGTTCGGCAAGGGCATCGGTCTCGAGAACGACTGGGTCGTGCGGATCGTCAAGGGCGTGGGCAACTACGCCGAGATGTACGAGCGCAACGTCGGCCCGAACTCGCCCTTGAAGATCGAGCGCGGCGTCAACAAGCTCTGGAACCAGGGCGGCCTGCAGTACGCGCCGCCGATCCGCTGATCACACGCGATTATCGAGCGCCGGCCTTCATCGAGGCCGGCGCTCGGTGCATCTGGGGCCGGCTTTTCGGCTGACAGGACGACAGCAAGGACCGATCCGTATGGCGGTGATCCAGGAGCAGCGCGGGCAACAGGCCAGCTCGAACGGTCTGTTGAGCTACCTCTACCGGCCCGAGGTCCGCCAGGTCGTCTGGCAGGTGCTGCTGCTGATCGGGCTCATTGCGCTGTTCTGGATGGTGATCTCCAACACGCGCGCCAACCTCGCCAAGCAGAACATCGCCTCCGGCCTCGGCTTCTGGGACCGCACGGCCGGATTCGATATTTCGCAGACGCTGATCGAGTATACCAATACCTCGAGCTACGGTCGCGTCTTCTGGGTCGGGCTTTGGAATACCGTCCTCGTTTCGGTGATCGGCATTTTCTTCGCGACGATCCTCGGCTTCGTGATGGGGATCGCGCGCCTGTCGAGCAACTGGCTGATCGCCAGGCTCGCGACGGTCTACGTCGAGATCGTGCGCAACATCCCGTTGCTGCTGCAGCTTTTCATCTGGTATTTCGCGGTGCTCAAGTCGCTGCCTGGTCCGCGCGACAGCCACAGCCTCGGTTTCGGCACCTTCCTCAATGTGCGCGGCCTCTACATGCCGAGCCCCATTCCTGAAGCAGGCTTCGGCGTGGTGCTGGCGACCCTCGCGTTTGGCATCATTTCCGCAATCGCGACCTATATGTGGGCGCGTCGCCGCCAGATGCTCACCGGCCAGCGGTTCCCGGTTCTGTGGACCTCGCTCGGATTGATCGTGCTGCTGCCACTGCTCGCCTACCTCGCACTCGGCCGCCCGCTCTCCTTCGACTATCCGGCGATGAAGGGCTTCAATTTCGAGGGCGGGCTCGTCATCCAGCCCGAGTTCATTGCGCTGCTGGTCGGTCTCGTGTTCTACACCGGCGGGTTCATCGCCGAGATCGTCCGCGCCGGCATCGCCGGTGTGCCCAAGGGCCAGAAGGAGGCCGCGCGCGCCATCGGGCTCAGCAGTGGGCAGATGCTGCGCCTCGTCGTCGTCCCGCAGGCGATGCGGATCATCATACCGCCGCTGACCAGCCAGTTCCTCAACCTGACCAAGAACTCCTCGCTCGCGGTCGCAATCGCCTATCCCGATCTCGTCAGCGTGTTCGCCGGCACCGTACTGAACCAGACCGGCCAGGCCGTCGAGGTGATCCTGATCACGATGGCGGTCTACCTGACGCTGAGTCTCCTGACCTCGGCGTTCATGAACTGGTTCAACGCGCGCATGAAGCTGGTCGAGCGGTGAGGAGCTGAGCCATGGCATCGATCGACATGCAGGCGCCCGCGCCCCTGATGCGCCCGCCGCGCGCGACCACCGGACCGATCGCGTGGCTGCGCGACAACCTGTTCTCGACCTGGGGCAACACGCTGCTGACCGTCATCGGGCTCTTCATCTTCTACAAGCTCGTCATGGGCATCGTGGGCTGGGCATACATCGACGCCGCGTTCACCGGTGCCGATGGCAAGGCCTGCAGCGGCGAGAAGACCGGGGCGTGCTGGCCGTTCATCTACGCCAAGCTCGGGCAGTTCATCTACGGCCGCTATCCGGACGCCGAACGCTACCGCGTCAACTGGACGTTCGGCCTCGCGCTCGCCGGCCTCGTGCCGCTGCTCACGCCGGCGATCGGCGCCAAGAAATGGTTCGCATTCTACACGTTCTTCATCTTCCCGGTCCTCGCCTACTGGCTGCTGACCGGCGGCGCCTTCGGCATGCCGATCGTCAAGACCGAGCTGTGGGGCGGCTTCCTGGTGACGCTGGTGGTCGCCGCGGTCGGCATCGTCGGCTCATTCCCGATCGGCGTGATGCTGGCGCTCGGCCGGCGCTCCAGGATGCCGATCGTGCGGTGGATCTCGATCGGCTTCATCGAGTTCGTGCGCGGCGTGCCGCTGATCACCATCCTGTTCATGTCGTCGGTGATGCTGCCGCTGTTCCTGCCCGACGGCGTGACCTTCGACAAGCTGCTGCGTGCGCTGATCGGCGTCATGTTCTTCCAGGGCGCCTACATGGCCGAGACGATCCGCGGCGGCCTGCAGGCGATCCCGCGCGGCCAGTTCGAGGCGGCCGATGCGATGGGGCTCAGCTACCCGCAGAAGATGGGGCTCATCGTGCTGCCGCAGGCGCTGAAGCTCGTCATCCCCGGCATCGTCAACTCGATCGTCGGCCTGTCGAAGGACACGAGCCTCGTGCTAATCATCGGCCTGTTTGATCTGCTCGGCATCGTGCAGCTCAATCTCACCGACACCAAGTGGTTCGCGCCGTCGACGGCGATGACCGGCTACGTGTTCGCCGGCGCGGTCTTCTGGCTGTTCTGCTTCTCGATGTCGCGCTACTCGGCCTACATCGAGCGCCGCCTCGCCCGCGGCGAGCACAAGTAGGCGATGCGGATCGGAACCTGCGGCCGCGCCGCTGCGGGAGCGCACGATGGCTGAGCGCTCCCGTTTCCATCCGCTGCTCGGCAACGCGGCGCTGATGCTGGGGGCGGTGCTGGTCGCGCTCGTCGTGGCCGAGCTCGCGCTCCGCCTCTTCGCCCGCGACCTCGCCGGCGAGCCTGTCACCGGCAACCAGTACCAGTTCTACCGCTACGATCCCGCGCTCGGCTGGTCGAACGGGCCCGGCACGCGCGGTCGCTTCGAGCGCGCAGAGTTCTCCTACGAGATGCGCATCAACTCCCACGGCCTGCGCGGGCCGGAGACGACGCTGGCGAAGCCCGCGGGCAGGAAGCGCATCGCGGTGCTCGGCGACAGCTTCACGTGGGGGATCGGGGCGAGCGAGGAGGAGCTCTACACGACGCTCATCGAGCGCGCGCTGCCGGGCGTCGAGGTGCTGAATTTCGGCGTCTCGGGCTATGGGCCCGTGCAGTACCACCTGCAGACCGCGACGGTGCTGTCGTTCGCGCCCGACGCGGTCGTCATCGCGTTCTGCCTCGGCAACGACTTCGTCGACAACGTGTTCTGGCAGCGCTACCGCTACTACAAGCCGTTCGCGCGGCTCGATGGGAAGGGCGCGCTGGTCATCGACGGCTACCCGATCCCCAACGTCAAGCGGTTCCCGAGCACGCACGATCGCGGCCTCGTGAAGGCGCTGCACGACCGCTCCTATCTCTTCCGCCTGCTCGACCGCACGGTCCTCGGACTCGTCGGCCAGCTCGCCAACTACGGGCAGAAGGGGCCGAAGTTCGCCGAGGACCAGTCCGACGTCTACCGCGCGCCCGACTCGGCCGAGACGGCGGCCGTGGCGCGCGTCAACACGGCGCTGTTCGAGCGGATCACGGCGGCCTATGCGGCGAAAGGCATCCCCGTCATCGTGCTCGCGGCGACGAGCAAGTGCGAATTCGGCGAATGCTTTCCCGGCCTGAAGGGCCCGACCGATGCTGCGCGCAAAGTGCTCGCTCGCTCGCTCGCCGGCCTGCCGCTGACGCTCGTCGACCCGACGCCGGCGCTGAGGCTCGCCGACTTCTGGGAGAGGGACGGCCACTGGCGCGCGTCGGGCAACCGCAAGATCGCGGACGCGTTGCTGCCGGCCTTGCGCAGGGCGCTGGCCCAGCCGTGAACGCCGCCTAAACGGCGCATTCAGTGCCGGTTCAATGGCGCGCGCGCAGTCTGCCCGTCATCAGTTTTGCCATCTCGGCGAGACGTCTCAGAAGACCAAACGAGGACAATCATGAAATCCGTCGCACTCGGCATCGCCGCCCTCATCGCCACGACCGGCCTTGCCGCCGCCCACGACACCCGCCCGATCGACCGCACCCAGGCCGCCCAGGCCCGCCAGATCGAGGATGGCCGCTACAGCGGCGAGCTGACGCGGCGCGAGTACCGAGCGCTCGTCGCCGAGCAGGACCGCATCGCCGAGCTCGAGCGCAAGGCCAAGGCCGATGGCGTCGTCACCGGCCGCGAGTATCGCCAGATCCGCGAGGTGCAGACCGAGGCCGGCCGCCACATCTACGCCGAGGCACACGACGCCAACGTCTCGTTCTGGCGCCGCTGGCTCTATCGCACGCGTTGAGCAGGTTCCGCGTGCCGGAAACGAAGGCCGCCCAGGTTGGCGGCCTTCGCGTTTTTTCCAGGCGCGCGTGCGGAGATGAGGGGTATTGCAATTGTAAAAACAATAGCAATTTCAATATGTTAGAGTTCTTTACTGCGACGTCTCTCCGCATGAACAGGCGCTGACGAACAGGTTCAGACTGGGTTCAAAGGCGTTCGGGCAATCTCGCAACCATCGACGGTGTGAGCAGTCACGCCGGGTCCGAACAAGGAAGATAGCCATGAACCGCATCATTCTGACCGCCGCCCTCGTCGCCATGACCTCGGCCGGAGCCGCCACCGGCGCCAGCGCCTGGGGCACCTCGACGTACGATATCGACCGTTCGCAGGCCAACCAGGCCGCCAGGATCAACCAGGGCGTTCGCGACGGCTCGCTGACCCGCCGCGAGGCCGAGGCGCTGAAGTCCGAGCAGGCGCGCATCCAGGCGCTCGAGAGCGCGGCGAAGCGCGATGGCGTGATCACCCGCGGCGAGTACGCGGCGATCCGCAATGCGCAGGAGAATGCCAGCCGCCACATCTACCGCGAGCGCCACGACGGCGAGTCGCGCTGGCACCGCTGGCGCCGCTGGTGGTGGTGATCGCCACGCCGGCACGTGACCGGAACGCAGGGGGCCGCCTCATCGGGCGGCTCCTTTGCATTTGAGCCGGCTCACTCCCACCAGTAGTCGGCGAGCCAGGCCGCCGGCTTGAAGCGCCGCCGGGTCGGCCGCCAGGCGAGCCCCTGGCCGACGCGTTTTTTCGGCTCGTGCTCGCCGCGCATCGCGGTCGCGGGAGTGATCGATCCGTAGAACACAAGGATGCGTCCGTCCGCGGGCCGGCGCGGCGTCGCGAAGAATCGTTGCACGCGGTTGCGCGGCAGGCAGGCGAGCGGGAAGGCCGGGCACCAGGCCGGCGGCCAGAACGTCACCTCGTCGACGGCCTTGGTCAGGAAGTTCTGCTCCTTCGAGGCGTAGGCAGAGATGATCACCTCGGGCGGCGTCGCATAGAAGCGGTCGAGCACGGCCGATTCGCGCCCGATGAAGAAGCGGACGACCGAGCTGTTGCCGTAGCCGAGGTGCGGGTCCTTCCATTCGCGGATGATGCAGAACCGGCCATCGTGCTCGAAGAACGGATCGATGCTGTCGATGATGACGAGGTCGAGGTCGAGGAACAGCGTCATGCCCTCGAGGCCGCCGAGGCCCTTCTGCATCATGCCGAGCTTCGGCCAGTATCTGCCGATCTTTTCGCGGTCGAACCGAACCTCGGGCAGCGGCTGGCAGTCGACCTCCGGGCGGATGCCACGGGCGTCATCGGTGAAGCAGACGAAGCGGACCGCCCACGTGGTGTTGCGCGTCACCATGGCATAGAGGCGGTTGACCCACTCGGGGCCATAGCGGTCGCCCCACTTCATGCAGATGACGTTGGCGCGCCGGCTCGCCCTCGCCTTCGCCATCTCGTTCTGCCATGGGGTCTCGGCCATCGGTCGTCGTCGCTCTCTCGTCTCTGCCGTCGTCAGTGCTTAGAGCGCGCGGGTGTGCCCCGCAAGCACCGCTCGGGCCTCGGGATGTGATTGGCGGGCCGCATTGGTGCGGCCGTTAGCCGATCGGTAACTCCTCGCCTGTATTTTTCATCCCGACATTTCCCTCCCTGACGTGCCGAGGTCATCCATGACGATGTTGCGGTCGGTGTCCTGCGACGAGATTTGCCGTCGCGGCAACGTGAGCCACGCCGACGTTCTCGCGCTGCGCCGCGCCTACTACGAGGATGCCAAGATCACCGCGGCCGAGGCCGACGCGCTGTTCAACATCAACGCGACCTGCCGCGCCCAGGACCCCGCCTGGCCCGAGTTCTTCGTCGAGGCCGTGACCGACTACATCGTCAACTGCGCCGAGCCCGATGGCTACCTCAACACCGAGAACGCGCGCTGGCTGATCGACCGCATCGGCGCCGACGGCCGGGTCGACAGCCGCACCGAGCTGGACCTCGTCGTCAACGTGCTCGACAAGGCGCGCTGGGCGCCGGAGAGCCTCGTCCGGTTCGCCCTCGTGCAGGTCAAGCACGCGGTGGTCGAGGGCGACGGCCCGCTCCGCAACGGCCAGCTGCTCGAGCCCGGCCGCATCACCGAGGGCGAGATCGAGCTGATCCGCCGCATCCTGTTCGCCTTCGCCGGCGACGGCCATATCGCAGTGACGCGCACCGAGGCCGAGATCCTGTTCGACATCAACGATGCGACCGTGCACGCGCCGGAGAATCCGGCCTGGGCGGACCTCTTCGCCAAGGCCGTCGCCAACTGCGTCATGGCATCGTCGGGCTATGCGCCGCCCTCGCGCGAGGAGGCGTTGCGCCGCGAGGCATGGCTCGACCGGCGCGGCGACCTTTCACTCGGCGCGATGCTCGGCTCCATCGTCGATCGCGGGCTCGCGAGTGTGATCGATGGCTATCGCGAGCAGTCGGCCGAGGAGCGCGCGCTCGCCCGCCTCGAGCGCCAGCGGACCGAGATCATCACCAACGAGGTGGTGACCGAAGGGGAAGCCGAGTGGCTCGCCACCCGCATGCTGCGCGACGGCGAGCTGAGCGCGCCGGAGAAGGCCCTGCTCGCGTTCCTGAAGCGCGAGAGCCCGAAGCTGCACCCGACCCTGCAGGCGCTGGTCGACCGGCTCGACAAGGCGGCCTGAGCGCAAGGCCCCGTGCCGGTGTCTGGCCTTCGGCCTGACACCGTCTGCTGCGTCTGCTGTGTCGGTGCCAGGCCAGAGGCCAGGCACCGATTTCCCAGCCTCGATCCTTCCCCCGCATCGCGCGGATGCGCGCGGGGCGCGCCGGACGGTCAGCGGTCCGAGCTTCAACGATGCGTATAAAGTGTTCCCGGCCGGCATCCGCCATTGATCGGCGGCCCGCCGCGGTCTAAACGACCCCTGGGGAAGGACGCAACGACAGGCCGTTGCGCAGGGGACGCGCATAAAGACCGCGATCAAGAAGATCGGCCAACTCGGCAAAATTCACAATCTGCGGAAGGCGCAGCGCAAAGAGCTGCTGTGGCTGATCGTGCCGCTGATCGCAGTGATCGTGGGCGGAACCTGGTTCGCATCGCGGTTCGTCGAGCCGGCGCCACCCAACCGCATCGCGATGAGCACCGGCAGTGAAGCGGGTGCCTACCACCTCTTCGGCAAGCGCTATGCCGAGCACCTTGCACGCTCCGGCATCAAGCTCGATCTGAAGACCTCGAACGGCTCGGCCGAGAACTTCGCCCGCATCCGCGATCCGAGCTCGGGGGTTCACGTGGCCCTCATGCAGGGCGGCCTGCCCGACACCGGGGAAGTGCCGGAACTGCTGTCGCTGGGCCGCGTCTTCATGCAACCGATCTGGGTGTTCTACCGCGGCAATGAGGAACTCTCCACGATCGCGGAGCTCAAAGGCAAGCGCATCTCGCCCGGCCCGATCGGCAGTGGCACGCAGCTGCTGGCGGCAAAGCTGCTGAAAGGCAGCGGGATCGACGGATCGACCGCCACCATCAGGAACATGAGTGTCAGGGATTCGGTGGCCGGGCTGCGCAAGGGCGACCTCGATGCGATTTTTCTCGCACTGGCACCGGAAGCTCCGCTCGTCGGCGAACTCCTGCGCGATCCTGCGATCAAGTTGATGAGCTTCGCCAATGCCGAGGCGTTCGTTCGACTGTTTCCCTATCTGACGCGCGTTACGCTGCCGCGGGGTGTCGTCGATCTCGTCAAGAATGTGCCACCGCGCGACATCGAGCTCGTCGCCAACGAGGCCGCACTCGTCGTGCGCGCCGATCTGCACCCGGCCCTGGTCGGCCTGCTGGCCGAAGCGGTCAAGAGGACGCACGGCGGCGGCGGGCTGTTCCAGCGCGTCGGCACCTACCCCAAGCTTCAGGACCCCGAGTTTCAGCTCTCCGAGGATGCCGAGCGGTTCTACAGATCCGGCCCGTCGTTTCTGCACCGTTTTCTGCCGTTCTGGCTGGCCACCTTCATCCAGCGCATGGTCGTCCTCGTCGTCCCTGTTGCGACCCTCGCGCTTCCCCTCGTCAAGTTGATCCCGGCGATGTTTCGCTGGCGCCACAGGCAGCGGTTGCTGCACTGGTATGGCCAGTTGAAGCAACTCGAGGCGCGGGTGGCTTTTGATACCGAGCGATCCGAGCAGGGCGAGCAGCGCCTCGAGCTGACCCGGATCTCGGACGCGGTCGACGCGATTCCGATCCCGATCGGGTTCTCCGAGCAGTTCTACTCGCTTCGCGCCGCGATCGACCTCGTCAAGGCCCGGATTGCATGATGATCACCCGTGAGCGGCCGCTACCCGGCTGCGGTCGCTGCTGATCGACGGATCGAACGTACGGACAGAGGTTCACCTGGGGTGGTCCCGCGGACCATTGCCGGCTGGATCAAGGCGCGGGCAGGTTCAACCGCGCCCATGGCGGCTCCGGTGCGGCCACAATGATCCACTAACCATGCTAAGAATGAGGAGTGTGCGCTGCTTCTCGGTAGGTCGAGGAACGACCATGAAAGTCCCCCGAAGCTTCTTCGACTGCGTCCACACGAGTCTGATGGCCGATCTCGGCCTGGCCAAGGAGCCGTGGCAGCGCGAGCATGCGACGCGGGCCTATGAGCTCTTCACCGCCGACCAGGGCCTCGCCAAGGTCGCCTCGATGCTCGCCGCGGTTCATCGCGCAGCGGTCGACTACATCGAGCAGGCTCCCGTGATCGCACTGGCGGTGCACGGACCCAATAACCACCACTTGGAACTCCGGCGGGTGCGCGCGGCGATCGTCGCCGGTTTCCTGGCCAAGGCTGGCCGGGCGCATCGACTGAATGAGCTGTTGCGTACCCTGGACCTCAAGCCGGCCTTGCGCCAACTCCATGCCGCCAACCTGCGCCGCCGCGACCATGCCTTGCTCGAGCTTCTGAATTCGATCGAGGGTCCGCGGCTCGCCCAGGTCATCCCCTCGGAGCCCACCGACCAGCGGGCCTGGCTCGACTGGCTCGACCAGTTGCACGTCCGCACCCACGGGTCGGGAGCGCAACTGCATCGCCGCGCGTTTCTCCTGTGGGCGGTGAGCCACTGCCGCGATACACCGGCCTGGCTGGTCGCAGGCGACATCTACGACTGGGTCCGATCCCCTGGCTCGGGATTTTCGCCTCGGATGAGCTATGGACAGGCCTTTGCCGCCTCGCAGCGCTGGCATGAGGAGGTCGCAAACCGCCTCCCGTCTCACCTTCGAACCGGCCGCCGGCTGCTCGATCGCAGGGTCGCGAGGTACGCGCCGTTGCCCGAGCGGTGGGAGCATGAGGGATGGCAGTTCGTCGCTCTCAACACGCTGCTGGCCCTCGAGGAGGAGAGCCTGCGGATGCATCACTGCGTGCGGACCTACTGGTCGCGGATCCTGGACGGTCAATCGCGGATCTACTCGATCCGCCACGAGGGACGTCGGCTGGCCACGCTCGAGGTCAATCGCGACGCCTCGGCCGCCGACCGCAAGCTGCGCTTCCGGATGGTCCAGATCAAGGGAGTGTGCAACGCCGCCCCGACGCCGGAGGCGACCGCAGCCGTCGCGAAGTTCCTCGAGGAGTGTCACGGCAGGATCGATCTTCTCAAGGCCATTTTTGCGAGTTCGGCTGGTCCAGGTTCCCCTGCATTGTCCGGACGAGAGGAAGGCGCGCGCCGCTGAGCATCGTCGCCGCACCCGGGCTCCATCGCGCGCGGGCGTGCCAGCCTCTCTCTCGCGTCCGCCGATCGGATGAGTTTACGCCGGATCGCCTCATGCCCTATGACAAGCGGGCGGCCCGCCAACGTCCCTGGACCCTGCGCATGTTCAAGAAAATCCTGATCGCCAATCGCGGCGAGATCGCCTGCCGTGTGATCAAGACCGCGCGCCGGATGGGCATCCGGACGGTGGCGGTGTTCTCCGATCCGGACCGCGACGCGCTGCATGTCGAGATGGCGGACGAGGCGGTGCACATCGGGCCGGCGGCGGCGGCGCAGTCCTATCTCGTCATCGAGACGTTGGTCGAGGCCTGCCGGGTGACCGGGGCCGAGGCGGTGCACCCGGGCTACGGTTTCCTCTCCGAGCGGGAGGCTTTCCCGGTCGCGCTCGCCAAGGCCGGCATCGTCTTCATCGGGCCGAACCCGAAGGCGATCGCCGCCATGGGCGACAAGATCGAGAGCAAGAAGGCGGCGGCCCGCGCCAAGGTATCGACCGTTCCCGGCAGCCTCGACGTGATCATGAGCGTCAAGGAGGCCGTCAAGGTCGCCGTCGAGATCGGCTACCCGGTCATGATCAAGGCGTCGGCCGGCGGCGGCGGCAAGGGCATGCGCGTCGCCTACACGGCCAGGGAGTGCGAGGAGGGATTCGTGCTCGCGCGCTCGGAGGCGAGATCCTCCTTCGGCGATGACCGCGTGTTCATCGAAAAGTTCATCGAGAACCCGCGCCACATCGAATTCCAGGTGCTGGGCGACAAGCACGGCAACGTCATCCACCTCGGCGAGCGCGAATGCTCGATCCAGCGGCGCAACCAAAAGGTGGTCGAGGAGGCGCCCTCGCCCTTGCTCGACGAGCGGACGCGGCGCGCCATGGGCGAGCAGGCGGTCGCGCTCGCCAGGGCGGTCGGCTACGACAGCGCCGGCACGGTCGAGTTCGTCGCCGGGCAGGACCGCTCGTTCTTCTTCCTCGAGATGAACACGCGGCTGCAGGTCGAGCACCCGGTGACCGAGCTCGTCACCGGCATCGATCTCGTCGAGCAGATGATCCGCGTCGCGGCGGGCGAGCGCCTCGCGATCACGCAATCGCAGGTGAAGCTCGACGGCTGGTCGGTCGAGAGCCGGATCTACGCCGAGGATCCCGTCCGCAACTTCCTGCCGTCGATCGGCCGCCTCGTGCGCTACCGCCCGCCCGCCGAGCGGGTGAAGGACGGCGTCACCGTGCGCAGCGACACCGGCGTGTTCGAAGGCGGCGAGATCTCGATCCACTACGACCCGATGATCGCCAAGCTCGTCACCCACGCGCCGACCCGGGCGGGGGCAATCGAAGCGCAGGCCGACGCACTCGACGGGTTCGTCGTCGACGGCATCCAGCACAACATCGCGTTCCTGGCAACGCTGATGCAGCACCCGCGCTGGCGCGAAGGCCGGCTGTCGACCGGCTTCATCCGGGAGGAGTTCCCGAACGGCTTCCAGCCGGTCGAGCCGAAGGGTGAGACGTGCGAGATACTCGCCTCGGTCGCGGCGACGATCGATCACCTCGACAACGCCCGCCGCCGCCAGATCACCCACCAGATGGGCGGCAATCGGGTGAGTTTCGCGAAGCGGCGCGCCGTGCAGATCGGCGCCTCGCTGCTGCGCATCGACATCGCCGGCGGCCAGGATCAGCCGACCCTCGTCACCTTTCTCGGCGACCAGGGCCGGGCGCTTCGCACCGTCGAGGTGTCGTCGCAGTGGTGGCCCGGCAATCCGGTCTGGCAGGGCAACGTCGGCCGGCGCGCGGTCGCGGTGCAGGTGCGGCCGATCGCCAACGGCGTCGCGCTCTCCTACCGCGGCGTGACGGCGGCCGTGCGGGTCTACACCGAGCGGGAGGCCGAGCTCGCCGGGCTGATGCCGGTCAAGGCCGCCGCCGATACGAGCAAGGTGCTGCTCTGTCCGATGCCCGGCCTGGTCAAGGTCGTCCACGTCAGGAACGGTCAGGAGGTCAAGGCCGGTGAGCCGCTCGCCATCGTCGAGGCGATGAAGATGGAGAACGTGCTGCGTGCCGAGCGCGATGCGAAGGTCAAGGCGATCCATGCCAAGGCCGGCGACAGCCTCGCCGTCGATGCGGTGATCATGGAGTTCGCTTGAGCTCAGCGGCGCGCGTAGACGTACTCGTCGCAGCCCGAGCCGAGCAGCCCGACGCTTTTCGGCCGCGTGAACGCTGTGACGCGCGAAAGGCCGAGCTCCCGCATCTGCCGGTCGACCGCAATGGGCGAGACCGCCTCGTAGGGCCAGCCACCGAGCCAGTCGTGCACGTCATGCTCGAAGCTCATGCCGCGGCGCGATTTGTAGCCGGCGACGTGGTCGGCGTAGCGGCGGCCGGTCGCTCTCAACCCGAGCCGGTAGAGCCCCGTATAGAGGCGGCGGGCCCGCGCCTGGGCGGCGGGCGAGGCCTTGGCATACCAGCGCTTCTCGGCGATCCAGAGCCGGTCGAGCGAGGTCTCGCGATAGAGCGCAAAGGCGAAGAGCCCGCCCGGTCCGACCAGTGCTCCGGCGCATCGCATCGCGCGGTCGAGGTCGCCGGTGTGATGCAGCACGCCCCAGGAGTAGACGATGTCGAACCGGCCCGTGGTCGCCGGTCCGAGGTCGAAGACGCTCTGCTCCGCGACCTGCCAGCGGCCCGCGGCCGCCCGCTCCGACAGCACCGTGCGCGCGGTCGCCGCCGACTGGGGGTCGATGTCGACGGCGAGCACGCTCTGCGCGCCGAGGTTCAGGAACGCGAGCGCGTGCAGCCCCGAGCCGCAGCCGATGTCGATGACCGTGCGCCCGGTGATCTGCTCAGGCTCGATGAGCCTGGCGAGCCCGGCCTCGGCCTCCCGCACGGCGGCGGCGTCGATCCGGCGGGCATAGTCGCTCCAGTTCTCGCCGAAGCGGAAATGGGTCTCGAGCCTCGTCTGATCCTCGTCCGCCATCGCCGCCCGGTCCAATGCCGCAAGGGCGACCTCATACACGGGTTAAATGGCGATTAACACAGTCACAACACCTCGGGCGTAGGCTCATCGCATCGATCCGCGGGAGGCCGCCATGGGGTCCGATACGCCGCTACTGGTGCAGATGCTGCTCCCTGTGGGCCGTTGCCGCCGCCGCGGGCTGCTGCTCGCCGCTGCCACGTTGCTCGTGGCGCAGCTTGCGTTCACGGTGCTCGTTGCGGCCGGCCTCGTCGGCTTCTACGGGGCGGGAGCGCTCGTCTTCAAGCTGCTGATGGTGTGGATCGCACTCGCCATGACGGTGAAGCGCCTGCACGACGTTGGCCAGAGCGCCTGGTGGATGGTCGCCGGCGTTACCGCCCTGCTCGCCTGGACGTTCGCGATCAGCCTCGCCTTCCATGCCCTGGTCGGGATCGAGGCCTTCATTCCCGGCACGTTGTCCTACTGGCTCTCGTTCGCGATAGTGGTGCTGCCGGCGCTGGCGGTGGCGATCTGGCTCCATGCGGCGCCCGGCGACCATCGCGACAACCGCTACGGGCCGCTGCCCGACGGCTTCGGCCTCTCGATGCCGGAACGCGCGTCGCGCCGCCGTTCCGAGACCGCAGCCGCATAGCTGGGCACGCCCGCTTCGCGCCACATTCCATCCGCGGCGGAATTCGCCTATGAACGCGTATCACGCGGCGCGCTCCGCATGTGCCGCGGCATTGGAGTTCACGTCAATGCGCAGCTTTCACCTGCCGGGCCGGTCGCCGGTCTATGCCCGCAACGCCATGTGCGCGACCTCGCATCCGCTCGCGAGCCTGGCGGCGATCGAGTGCCTGAAATCGGGTGGCAACGCGGTCGATGCGGCGATCACCGCCGTCGCCGTCCTGTGCGTCGTCGAGCACCCGATGACCGGCATCGGCGGCGACTGCTTCGCGATGCTGGCAAAGCCCGGCGAGAAGCCGATCGCGCTCAACTCGTCAGGCTTCGCCCCGAAGGCGGCGACGGCGGCCTGGTACGCCAAGGAGGGCATGGCGACGATCCCGGTGCAGAGCCCCCATGCCGTCACGGTGCCGGGCGCCATCGACGGCTGGACGAGGCTGCTGAAAGACCACGGCACGCGCTCGATCGGCGACTGCCTCGCCCCGGCCATCGCGCTTGCCAGGGGCGGCTTTCCGGTCGCCCCACGCGTTGCGACCGACTGGGGCCGCGCGCTCGCCAAGATCAAGGCCAATCCGGGCATGGCGGCGCACTTCCTGAAGGACGGCCGCACCCCGCGCGCCGGCGAGGTGATGAAGCTGCCGGCGCTCGCCAGGACGCTCGAGGCAATCGCGAAAGAGGGCCGCGACGGCTTCTACGCGGGCGAGGTGGCGGCCGACATGGTCGCGGAGCTGAAGGCGCTCGGCGGCCTGCACACGCTCGACGATTTCGCTGCGCAGACAGGCAGCTACGTCGAGCCGATCGCGGTCGACTACCGCGGCACCGCGCTGCACGAGCTTCCCCCGAACCTGCACGGCATCGTGGCGCTGATCATGCTCAAGATGATGGCCAGGATGGGCGCCCCGCCGGCAGGACCCGCCTCGGCCGAGCGCTATCATCTGCTGATGGAGGCGGCGCGGCTCGCCTATGCCATGCGCGACGCCTTCGTCGCCGATCCGGCAACGGCCGCGGTGCCGGTCGACCACATGCTGTCGGACCGCGTGATCGCCGACCTCGTCGAGCGCATCGATCCCGCCCGCAAGACCGACCTCGGGTCGGTGCCGCAGCCGGCGGGCAGCGACACCGTCTACCTCGCCATCGTCGACAAGGCGGGCCTCGCGGTGTCGTTCATCAACTCGCTGTTCGCCGATTTCGGCTCGGGCATCGCGACCAGGAAGACCGGCGTGGTTTTCCACAACCGGGCCACAGGCTTCGTTCTCGACCCGAAGCACCCCAATTGCATCGCGCCGCGCAAGCGGCCGATGCACACGCTCATTCCGGCGCTGGCGACGCGCGGCGGCAAGCCGGTGTTCGCATTCGGCGTGATGGGCGCCGCGTTCCAGCCGATGGGCCACGTCTATATGATGAGCAACATGGTCGACTACGGCATGGACCCGCAGGAGGCGCTCGACTGTCCGCGCGTGTTCTTCGAGGGCGAGCACCTGCTCATCGAGGAAGGTGTGCCGCCGGCGACGGCCCAGCGGCTGGCGATGATGGGCCACAGCGTGCGCATGCGCGACCTGCCGTGGGGCGGCGGCCAGATCATTGCAATGGGCGGCGCCGACGGCGTGCTGATCGGCGCCTCCGACCACCGCAAGGACGGGCTTGCCCTCGGCTACTGAGGATTGCATCGATGGCCGACCGCCGCGCCGTCCGCCTGCGCATCGAGGGCCGCGTGCAGGGCGTCGGGTTCCGCGCCTTCGTCGAGCGCGAGGCCGAGCGCCACGGCCTTGATGGATGGGTGCGCAACCGGCGCGACGGCGGCGTCGAGGCGGTCGTCTCGGGACCGGCGGCAAGCGTCGATGCCATGGTGGCGGCGTGCCGGCAGGGCCCCGCGAACGCCCGCGTCGACATGCTGAAGGCGATCGAGGAGCCGGCCGCGCCGGCGCCGGGGTTCAGCGTTCAGCCGACGGTTTAGGCCGGCCGAGCAGGGATCACTCGAGATCATGGCGCGCGGCTTCCTGCCGCAGGGCCTCGAGGATCGGCTCATAGGCCTCCTCGTTCCGCGTCTCCGGATAGATCATGTAGACGGGATAGACGAACTTGCGTGCGCGCTTGGGCATCCGGAGGCGATTGCGGGCGAGGTGCGACTTCACCAGCCGCTTCGGGAAATAGCCGGTCGCCTCCGTGCCGAGCATGAACTCGAGGGCGGAGGCGCCGAGGTCGAGGTTGAGCCCCGGCTGGGCGAGCTTGGCGTGGGCTGCGGCGTGGTCGAGCTGGAAATCCGGCCCCCAGTCGATGAACGCATAGTCGCTCGCGTGCCGGCGCGACGTCCCGCGCACGCTGCTCACCAGCACGAACTCCTCGTCGAAGAGGTGCTCCATGGCCAGTCCCGGCGGCTGCGACGGCCGGTAGAGCACGGCGAGATCGAGCGTGCCTTCGAGCAGGCGCTGCGTGAGGACGGCCGAGGCCGCCGCGCTCGCGGACACGGCGATATCGGGGATTTCGCGGCGCATCCAGGCGACCCAGCGCAGCAGGAAGCCGCTCCAGAGCGCGGAGGGCGCGCCGACCGCCAGATGGTCGCGGTGCGCATCGGAGAGCCCAACCTCCAATTGCGCATGCTGCCAGACGCGGATCAGCGCGAGCGCGTGCTTCTGGAACTGCGCACCCGCAGCCGTGAGCGCCGCGCCGGCTTTTGATCGCTCAAACAACGGCCGGCCGAGCGCGTCCTCGATGCTCTTGATGCGCGCCGACACCGTCGATTGCGTGACGTTCATGCGCCCGGCTGCCTCGATGAAGCTGCCGGTTTCCGCGACCGTCAGGAACGTGCGCGCGAGGTTGATATCCATGATTCGCCAAGCTTGGCTTGGAACGGCCTCGACGTTCGGCTACAACGAGCGCTAGAAAGCGTCAGGGGCGATCTATCGAATTCTTCGATAGAAGTCACCGGAAATTTCCGTTTGAACGGGTTCTTGATTCTTCTCACAGTCGATGCGTGACGACTCATGTGAGTCGCTCACGGGAGCTTCGCTGCCGTTTCATCCATCCGGATGCAATCGCAGCGAGGCGTCAAGAGAAGGATGAAGGACATGAAGGCCAAGACCGCAAAGCCTGCGAAGAAGAAGGCGAAGAAGGCGACGAAGAAGAAGAAGTAAGTCGACGGTTCGCGTAGAGACGGAGCCGACCTTGAGAAGCGTGTGGGTCTTGATGGTCGGCTTGATGACAGCCTCGCTGGCGTTCGAGGCCGCTGCGGCGGTCTCGATCACGAACCGAGATGAAAAGGACCACAAGGTCACGGTCATCGAGGGCGACAGCAAGAAGGATCACGCCTTGAAGCCGGCAGCAGTGCTGGAGGGCGTATGCTCGAAAGGCTGCATCGTGCGTCTCAACGACAGCGACAATGACGAGTACGAGCTCGAGGGTAACGAGGTCGTCTCGATCGAGGATGGCTACCTCTACTACGACGGACCCGATGCCCCGGCCGAATCCGGCTCGACGGAGCCGGCCAAGCCCGGGGCGCCGAAGTAGCAGACGGTGCCGCCCGAATTCGCGCCCGAGGCCTAGGCTTCGGGCGCAATTCGTTTGGCGCTGATGCGCCTGCTTCGGGCTCGTCCGGCCGATGCCGGGTGGCCGATCGGACATGAGGTCGGGTGCGGCCCGATGGGCCACGGCCGCCCCGACCGCCGCCGCGATTGCGCTTGCTTTCACGGGGGGCAGAGAGCATTCTCCGCGCGATTTTTTCCCCAACCAGAGAGCGTCCATGGCGAAAGAGGAACTCCTCGAGTTTCCAGGTGTTGTCGTCGAGCTGCTGCCGAATGCCACGTTCCGGGTGAAGCTGGAGAACGGACACGAAATCGTCGCCCACACGGCGGGCAAGATGCGCAAGAACCGCATTCGCGTCCTTGCCGGCGACAAAGTTCAGGTCGAAATGACACCCTATGATCTCACCAAAGGCCGCATTACTTACCGCTTTAAGTAAGGTCGAGGCACCGCGCCGCGACAGTCTGCGCCGGGCGCTCGCCAAGCAGCGCACGGGCAAGGGCGCCGAGGCCCCCAAACGCAAGCTCGTGCTCGCCAGCGCCTCGCCACGCCGCCTGCTGCTGCTCGCGCAGGCGGGCATCGAGCCGGACGTCCTGCGCCCGACCACGATCGACGAGACGGTCAAGAAGGGCGAGATGCCGCGCACGCTCGCCACGCGGCTCGCGCGGGCCAAGGCCGAGGCGGCGCGCGACCAGATCGCCAACGACCGCGACATCGCCGACAGCTACGTGCTCGCAGCCGACACGGTCGTCGCGGTCGGCCGGCGCATCCTGATCAAGCCGGACACCGTCGAGGAGGCGGTGGCCTCGCTGCAACTGCTTTCCGGGCGGGCGCACCGCGTGCTGACCGCGGTCTGCCTGATCACGCCCGAGGATCGCCTGCGCATGAAGATCATCGACACACGCGTGCGCTTCAAGCGGCTGTCGAAGGGCGAGATCGACGCCTACATCGCCTCGCGCGAATGGCGCGACAAGGCCGGCGGCTACGCGATCCAGGGCCTTGCCGGCAGCTTCGTGCAGAAGATCGTCGGCTCCTACACGAACGTCGTCGGGCTGCCGCTCACCGAGGTCGCCTCGCTGCTGATCGGCGAGGGCTTTCCGGTGCACGCCAACTGGATCAAGGCCGCCGCAACCGATCCTGAGTAGCCGCCCTTGGCCCGCCCGCCCGCCTGTCCCATCTGCGCCGCGCCGACCGACGCGCACTATCGCCCGTTCTGCTCGCGCCGCTGCGCCGACGTCGATCTCGCGCGCTGGTTGCAGGGAACCTATGCGGTTCCGGTGGCCTCGACCGACGATGATGAGGACGGCGAGGAGATGCAGCAGTCCGGAGCGCCAGGCCCGGCGCAACCTTCCGGCCGCGAGCCGACCGAGTGAGCCCGACCGTCGAGGCCCCGCGTCCGGGTCGCCCGATCCTCGACGGATCGATGAAGTTCTTCATCGCTCTGGCGATTGTCACAGGCGCGCTGGTCTACGCGCTCAGAGGCGGGGCCACGCTGCTCGCCGCCGCCGCCAACGCGCTCTGGCTCATGGCGACGATCGCGCCGGCGATCGCCATCGGCCTCCTCCTCGGCGGGCTGGTGAAGGAGCTGGCCGATCCGGAGAAGATCGCGCCTGTCCTCGGCGCCCGCTCGGGGTGGCGCGGCCTCGTCCTCGCGACCGGGCTCGGCGCGCTGACGCCCGGCGGGCCGTTCGCGGCGTTTCCGATCGTCTATGCGCTGTTCCTGGCCGGCGCCGACGTCGGCGCGGTGATCGCCTTCATCACCTCATGGTCGGTCATTGCGCTGCATCGCGTCGTCGTTTGGGAGCTGCCGCTGCTCGGCGTCGACTTCACGCTCGCGCGCGTGCTGGCGAGCCTGCCGCTGCCGATCCTCGCCGGCGCCCTGGCGCGGCTCATCTCGCGGGGGCCGCTCGAGGTCCGTCCACCCGACCGGCCGCCGCCGGGAGGCCGCGGATGATTGCCTCGATCCTGATCCTCTTCGCGGTCACGGCGGCCGTCGCCCTCCACGCCTGGCGGCGGGAGCCCGCGATCCTCGAGCGCGCCGGGCAGTTCGCCAGCAGGGAGGGCGTGCGGCTCGCGATGCGGCTGCCGTTCGCGTTCTTCGCCGCGGCGTGCCTTTCCGATCTCATCCCCGAGCGCGCGATCGCCGCGGTGATGGGGCCGCAGACCGGCCTCGCCGGCATTGTCGCGGCCTCGGTGCTCGGCGGACTGCTGCCGGGCGGGCCGATCGTGTCCTTTCCGCTGGCGATCATGTTCGCCCGCGAGGGCGCCGGCGGCCCGCAGGTGATCGCGCTCGTGTCGGGTTGGTCGGTCTATGCGATCAACCGCGTCGTCTCCTACGAGATCCCGATCATGGGTGCGCGCTTCGCCGCGGTGCGCATGCTGGCCTCGCTCGTGGTGCCGGTGCTGGCGGCGGTCGGCGCCGGGCTCATCGCCAGCCGGCTCGGCCTGTCGCTGCGGCTACCGTGAAGGTCTACCGCGTCTCCCACAGTAACCAGACCGCGACGAGAGCGAGCAGCACCGACAGCAGGCGGCGCAATCGGGTCATGCCCACGTCGTCGATCAGCAGCCGGCGTAGCCAGTTGGCCCCGATGACCACCGCCGCGTGGACCGCGGTCGCAACCGATACGTAGACCAGCGACAGGGCGAGCAGCTGGACGAAGAGGGAGCCGCCGGCCTCAGAGGTGAAGCGGGGCAACACGGCGATGTAGAACAAGTACGCTTTCGGATTGAGGAGATTGGTGGTCAGCCCGCGCAGGAACAACGTGCGCGCCTCCGCCTCGTTGTATGCCACCGCCCTGTCGTGCGCGCCGCCCCGCCAGCCCTCCCAGGCGAGCCACAGCAGATAGGCCGCTCCCGCCCAGCGCAGCGTCTGCCAGGCGATGCGCGACTGAGATATCAGCGCCGCCGCACCGATCGCGGACGCCGCGCCGACGAGCAGCAGTCCCAAGGCCACGCCCGCGACGGCTGCGAGGCCCGGTCGCACACCGCGGCCCGCCGCCAGGATGGCCAGGTAGGCCATGTTGGGGCCCGGCGTCAGCTCGATCAGCAGCGCCGCGGCGAAGAAGCCGAGGAAGGTGGTTTCGGCCAGGATCATCTCGGCGAGTCTGATCCGACCGCGGCCTCGCCCGCGCGCTCGGCCTGCTCGCGCCCGAGCCTCAGGCTGATGGTGAGCCACCAGGCGGCGAGCGGCAATGCCATGAGCGCGATCGACGACGTGGCGAGGCCGGCGCCCTTGCCGAGCAGGTTGAAGCCCCAGCCGGCCAGCGCATCGCCGCCGCGGTAGACGACGGTATCGACGAAGTTCTGCGCCCGGTATTTGTCCTCGCTGTCGACGACGGTGTAGAGCACGCGCATCGCCGGCACGGAGAGGCCGTAGCTCATCGCGCGCTGCATGATCATGATCGCGACGATGGTCGCGAGCATCGGCGCGACCGCGAGCGCGACGAGACCGATGACGCCGCCGACCGGCAGCAGCCCCGCCGTCCAGCCGACGCCGATGCGCCGCATCAGCCGGCCGGCGAGCCCCGCCTGCAGGAGCATCGTGAGCAGGCTGACCCCGGTCTCGATGCGCGAGAAGAGCAATACACGGTCGGCCGGTGTCCTGATCGCCTCGCCGACGATGCGCGCCTGCTCCAGATAGAAGAACATTCCGATCACGTTGGCGATGAAGACCCAGAGCGCAATCTTGAAGAGGTACGGCGAGCGCCACACGTTGAGCGCGCCGGCGATGAGGCTCGCGGGCGATTTCGCCCCCTCGGGCTCAGCCGTCGGCTCGGTGCCGGCGAGCAGGCGGCGCAACGTCAGCGCCGAGGCGAGCGCCACTCCGAGGAACCCGGCCGAAAGCAGCAGCAGCCCCGGCAGGCCGAGCGATCCGAGCAGGGCCTGCACCAGCAGCGGCCCGGTGAAGGCGCCGGCCGTGCCTCCGACCGAGATCGCACCATAGAGCCGCTTGGCCTGCGCGCTCGCCCACACGTCCGTCATGCAGCTCCAGAACAGCGATACGACGAACATCACGTAGACGTTGACCCAAACGTAGAACACCGATGCCAGCAGCGGTCCCGGCTTGCCGGCGATCCAGGCGAGCCAGAAGCCCGCGAGGCAGCAGATGAAGAACAGGTACACCACCGGCAGGATGTAGCGGCGGGCGACGTTCGCCACGATCCAGCCGAACACCGGCACCGCGGCGAGCATGACGACGAAGATGACGGTGAACAGCCCTTGCAGCCGGTCCCGGCCGAGGGTCACGCCCATCTCCTCGCGAAGCGGCCTCAGGATGTAGTAGCTGCACAGGACCGAGAAGAAGAGCGCGAACGACCAGCCGAGGGCCTTGAGCTCGTGCGGCTCGACCTCGACGACGCCCGAGAGCAGGCGATGCAGCGGGCTGGTGGGAGTGGCCGTGGCGGCGGTCATGGCGATGTCGGCTTGCAGCGGGCTGGGAGAAGGCGGGCCGGCCGTCGGGCGCGGTCGTCAGTTGCGGTAGATGTTGGTCCGCCGGCGCCGGCGGCCGGCGTAGGCGAACACACCGCCGAGCACTCCGAACACGAGCGCCGTCGGCAAGGCGATCAGCGGCCGGATGCCCGCATCCCAGGCCAGCGAATGCACTCCGGCGCGCACGAGCCGCTGCGTCGCAGCCAGCGTGCCGGGCGCGATGTCGTGCCAGTGCTGGGCCATTGGCGTCAAAAGGCCGGTGCGCGTGCCGCCGGCCCTGTGGGTGAAGTCCGCGACCAGGGCGATGATCGCGATCACGAGGCAGAGGCCGGCAAGAAACCTCAACATTGCCATGTGCTTGACGCGCCTTCTGCCGCCACTCATTACCCGGCGTAGCGCCGATTTCCGGCAGGCACAAGACCCTCGCCGTGTCCCGGACCTGAGGCAGTCATTGGGAAGTTGTTAGGCAATTGGTCGTAGCGTCGCCCGAGCAGGATTGGCCGGCTTGTCTGGACGACCAGAATCGGGCCAGCGCAGGCTTCAGCATGGATCGTCCGACAGTGAATGCTCTGCTGCATGCGGCCGAACCGGGCCCGGCGCCGCGCGAGGCGGCTGCAGGCAGCCTCCCTGACAGCGCCTCGGCGAACGACGCCCTCAGCCCGCCGGCGACCTTCGACCTCATCGGCATTCTCTCGGGCGTCGACGAGACCGCCTACAACTGGGACATCGCCGCCGACCGTGTCGACTGGGAGAGCAACGCACCGGGTGTGCTCGGGATGCGCACTCTGGCCGAGATCTCGAGCGGTACGAACTTCCAGTTCCTCATCGCGCCGGAGCACGTCGCCCGCCGCCAGCAGGCGATCGGCGCCGACGGCCAGCTCGACACCGGAAAGGGCGTGCCCTACCGCGTCCAATACCGCTTCATGCCGAAAGGCCGGCGCAGCGACGTGTCGGTCTGGCTCGAGGACCACGGCCGCTGGTGGGCCGGACCGAACGGCAAGCCGGCCAAGGCCCGCGGTGTGGTGCGCGTCATCAACGAGCGCTATCGCGAGGAGCAGCGCCTGCTCTATCGCAGCGACCACGACGAGCTGACCGGCCAGCTCAATCGCATCCGCCTGACCGAGGCGCTCGGCGCCGTGCTCGCGCGCGCCCAGCGCACCGGCAACTCGTGCGCCTTCCTGATGGCCTCGGTCAACAACCTTGCGGTCATCAACGAGACCTTCGGCTTCGACGTCGGCGACGAGATCATCGCGGCAGCCGGGCGGGTGATCAAGGAGAAGCTGCGCGGCGGCGACTCGATCGGCCGCTACTCCTCGAACAAGTTCGGCATCATCCTCAACGACTGCGGGCCCGGCGCAATGCGCATCGCGGCGGAGCGGTTCATGAAGGCGGTGCGCGAAGCCACGATCCGCACGACCGCGTGCCGGCTCTCGGCAACGGTCTCGATCGGCGGCGTGCTCGTCGCCGACCAGGCGCAGTCCGTGCATCAGGCCTTGAGCCACGCGCTGCATGCCCTCGACAAGGCGCGGGCGCGCCGCCACGACAGCTTCTACGCCTACGAGCCGAGCCCGCTGCGCGACAGCGCGAGGAAGCGCAACATCCTCGTCGCCGAGGAGGTGATCTCGGCCCTCGACCAGCAGCGCATGCTGCTCGCCCTGCAGCCGATCGTGGCGACCGCGACGCGGAAGCCCGCGATCCACGAATGCCTGCTGCGCATGCAGAAGCCTGACGGCACGATCGTCTCGGCCGGTGACTTCATCGAGGTTGCCGAGCAGCTCGGCCTGTCGCGGCTGATCGACCGGCGCACGCTCGAGCTGTCGGTCGCGCTCGCCAAGCGCCACCCGGACCTGCGCCTTTCGGTCAACGTATCGGGGCTGACCTGCTCCGACCACGACTGGCTCGTCGCGCTGCACCGGCTGACCGGGGGCCAGCGCAGCATCACCGAGCGGCTGATGATCGAGATCACCGAGACGACGGCGATCCACGATCTCGACCAGTCGATCGCGTTCGTCGACACGCTGAAGGAGCTCGGCTGCCGCACCGCGATCGACGATTTCGGCGCCGGCTACACCTCGTTCCGCAACCTGAAGCATTTGGCCGTCGACATGGTCAAGATCGACGGCGCCTTCGTGAAGAACGTGACGCAGGACGCCAGCGACCGCGTGTTCATCCGCATGATGGTCGAGCTCGCCAACAACTTCGGCATGGAGACGGTGGCGGAATGGGTCGTCGACCAGGCAACCGCCGACATCTGCGCCAATTCCGGGATTACGTACCTGCAAGGCTTCCACTTCGGCAAGCCGTTCCTGGCGAGCGAGTATCTCCGCAATCTCGCACAGGCCGAGGCCGGCTGACCGCCGGGCCTGGCATTGCGCTCAGCCCCGCAGCCGCGGGTTGACGAGCACGTAGAGCACGTCGGCCGCCAGATTGAGCAGGATATAGGTCGTCGCGGTGATCAGCGTCACCCCTTGCACCACCGCGTAGTCGCGGTTGAACACGCTGTCGACGATCAGCTTGCCGAAGCCCGGTATGGAGAACACCTGCTCGGTCAGCACCGCGCCCGAGAGCAGCGTGCCGAGCTCGAGCGCGCCGAGCGTGATCACCGGCGTCAGCGCGTTGCGCATGGCATGCTTCAGCACGACGATGCGCTCGACGAGGCCCTTCGCGCGGGCCGTGCGGACATAGTCGCTCGTCATCGCCTGCAGCATCGCCGAGCGGGTGTGGCGCATCAGCACGGCGGCGAACGAGTTGCCGAGCACGAATGCGGGCAGGATCGTTGTTTTCATCGACTGCCAGAAGTCCTCGAACGGCGAGACGTAGCCCGACGCCGGCAGCCAGCCGAGGTTCACCGCGAACAGGAAGATCAGCATGATGCCGAGCCAGAAGTTCGGCGTCGAGAGCCCCCACAGCCCGACCACGTTCACGCCATAGTCGACCCAGGTGTTCTTCTTCACCGCCGAGACGACCCCCGCGCTGACCCCTATCGCGACCGAGATCAGCAGCGCCATCAGCGCGAGCTGCAGCGTCACCGGGAACTTCTGCCGGATCAGCGTCGCGACCGGCTCCTTGAGCCGCATCGATTCCCCGAGGTCTCCCGACAGCACGCCCTTGACCCAGTAGATGTATTGCACCGGCAGCGGCTGATCGAGCCGGTATTGGCGGCGGATCTGGTCGAGCACCGCGGGGTCGCGCTCCTCGCCCGCCATCGCGAGCGCGGGATCGCCGGGCAGGAGCTGCTGCAGCGAGAAGATGATGATCGAGACGAAGAACAGCGTCGGGATCAGCTGGCCGAGGCGCTTGGTGAGGAAGAGGAGCATGGGCGCAGGTGGCTCGGGGCGGGTGTGGCTGAGCTGCGGGCTCGCGCCGCGAATTCCTCCACATCCCGGCGGCGCGTGCAAGCCGCATCGGTGTCACTCTTGCCAGCGCCACCGGGAACCTGCCATCAAGGGCGGCGAACAACCGTTGCCCGGAGTCTCTCGATGCCCACACGCCGCGCCGTGCTCGCTGCCGCAGCCTTTCTCATCATCGCGCGCGACGCGCTCGCCCTCATCTTCGCGCCCGCCGCGCTCGCCCAGGGCTTCCCGGCGAAGCCGATCAAGCTCATCGTGCCCTATCCGCCGGGGGGGCCGACCGACGCCCTCGCGCGCATCGTCGCCCAGGAGCTGCAGGCGGCGAACGGGTGGACGCTGGTGATCGAGAACAAGCCGGGCGCCTCGGGCTCGGTCGGCACCCGCGAGGTCGCCAGGGCCGAGGCCGACGGCCACACCATCGTGCTCGGCAACAACCAGACCCACACGACCAACATGATCCTGCTGAAGGATGCCGGCTACGACGCGGTCGCGGACTTCGCGCCGATCGCCGGGGTCGCCGATCTCCAGCACGCGCTGGTGGTGCGCAAGAACCTCGGCGCCGGCTCGGTCGCCGAGCTCGTCGCGCTTGCCAAGAAGGATCCCGGCAAGCTCAACTACGGCTCGACCGGCCAGGGCTCTGGCTCGCATCTCGCCATGGAGCTGTTCAAGACGCGCACCGGCACGGCGATGCAGCACGTGCCGTTCCGCGGTGCGGCGCCGATGGCGCTGGAGATCGTCGCCGGCCGGATCGACGTGGCGTTCGCGACGCTGCCCTCCGTGCTCGGCCAGATCCAGGCCGGAGAGATCAAGGCGCTGGCGATCGCCTCGACGGTCAGGGCGCCGCAGCTCAAGGACGTGCCGCTGCTCGCGGAGCAGGGCGTGAAGGACGCCGAGGCCGATTCCTGGCTCGCGTTCTTTGCCCCCGCCAAGACCCCGGCGCCGGCCCTGGACGCGCTCTCCAAGGCCGTGATCGCGGCCCTTGCCAAGCCAGCCGTGGCGGAAAGCGCGATCAAGCAGGGCATCGCCGTCAACGTGCGCACGCCCGGGCAGTTCAAGCCCTATCTCACCGGCGAGCTCAAGAAGTGGGGCGAGGTCGTCAGGACGGCACAGGTGAAGGTCGACTGAGCGGGCGGGTCATCACGCCTGCGCGAGCTCGGACCTGATCGCGGCGAACACCGCACGGAACATCGCGGGTGTCAGGGTGCCCGTGTTCGTATTGTAGCGCGAGCAGTGATAGCTGTCGTAGAGCATGCGCCCGTCGCCGAGCCGGTGCCGCGCGCCGTGCGCGAACGGGTGAGCGGCGCGGCGGATATCGAGCGCGCTCAGCAGCGTATCGTGGGCGATCCGGCCGAGTGCGAGCAGGATGTGAAGGCGTGGCAGCGCGGCCATGCGTCCGAGCAGGAACGTCCGGCAGGTCCTGATCTCGAGCGGGGTCGGCTTGTTCTCCGGCGGCACACAGCGCACCGCGTTGGTGATCATGCAGTCGACGAGCGCGAGGCCGTCGTCGGGCGCCGCGCGGTAGACGCCCCTGGCAAAACCGAATTCGGCGAGCATCGCATAGAGCAGCTCGCCGGCGTGGTCGCCGGTGAACGGCCGGCCGGTACGATTGGCGCCGCGCAGACCCGGTGCGAGCCCGACGATCAGCAGCCGCGCCGCGGGATCGCCGAACGAGCGGACAGGCGCGTTGTGCCAGGCCGGCTCGCTGCGGCGGTGTCCGGCGATGAAGCCGGCGAGCCGCGGGCAGAGTGCGCAATCGTGAGGCGGCTCAGCCGCCGCATGCGGCCTGCTGTTCAGGACCTTCGCCATGCGGGCTTCGTTCCAGTGAGAGCGACGGCTCAGGGGATCGGCCGGTCAGGATGGCCCGGTCAGTCCTCCGTCGCGTCCTCGTTCTCGCGGAACGGCACCGGCTCGGTCGCGCTGCGCGCCGGCTCGCGCCGGGCCTGGAAGCGCCGATCGACGCCCTCCGGCCGCGGCGGCCGGCTCGCGGGATCGCGGCAGATCAGCTGCTCGAGATCGGCGAGGTCAATGAACTGGTCGGCCTGGCGGCGGAGCTCGTCGGCGACCATCGGCGGCTGGGTCTGCAGCGTCGAGACGATGCTGACGCGCTTGCCCTTGAGCTGGAGCGCGGCGACGAGTGCCCGGAAATCCCCATCGCCTGTGAAGATGACAACATGGTCGAGCGTGTCGGCGAGCCGCATCGCGTCGACGGTCAGCTCGATGTCCATGTTGCCCTTGATCTTGCGACGGCCCATGGCATCGGTGAATTCCTTGGTTGGCTTCGTCACCATTGTGTATCCGTTGTAGTCGAGCCAGTCGATCAACGGACGGATCGAAGAATATTCCTGGTCCTCGGCGAGCGCTGTATAGTACAGCGCACGCACCAACTGGCCCTTCTGCCTGAAGAGCGACAGCAGTTTCTTGTAGTCGATGTCGAACTGGAGCGCCTTGGCGGTGGCGTACAGATTTGCTCCGTCCACGAATAATGCTATCCGCTCAGCGGAATAGAAATGCATGAAACACCTCGGACTTGGTTTATGCCAACTGGAATTCCGGCTTGGTCATGAACTCACGACTTCCGCACGTGGAAGGTGTTGGAAAGTTCCCGCATTCCAAAACCGCACGCCGGCAACGGTAAACGGCACGGTTATGAATACACTTTCGGTGGCCTTGACGCAAACGGTAAGTGGCGAAGCAGGCTCGACAACATATAGAGTGCGGCATGTGGAAAGAGTTTTTCTCGCCTGTGGTGCCAACATTGCAGGTCCCTGGGGTCGACCGGCGCAGACGCTCGGCAGGATCCCTGCCGAGCTCGCCGCGAACGGGGTGACGGTGGTGAGCGGCTCGCCCTCATACTCCACCGCGCCGGTCGGACATCAGCGCCAGCCGCGTTACCTCAATTTCGTGCTCGAGATACGCACCGGCCTGCCCGCCGGATCATTGCTGAGGGTATTGAAGCGCTTGGAGCGCCGGGCCGGGCGGCGCCCGGCAAGGCACGCGGGGCCGCGGCCGCTCGATATCGACATCATCGACTATCCGCAGGTGCGCACGCGCTGGCCCGGCCCGCGCCGCCGCCGCGCCGGGCAGCTCATCCTGCCGCACCCGGAGTGCCACCGGCGGGCCTTCGTTCTGGTCCCGCTGCTGGATATCGCCCCGTACTGGCGGCATCCGCAGCTTCAGGCGACCGGACGGCTGCTGCTGGCGCGACTGGGCCCGGGATGGCAGCGCCACATCGCGCGCTGCCGTCCGCCGGCGCATGCGGCGAGGGCTCGAGACTTGAATTCCATGCAGGATTGAGGCATGCTGCACCGCAAATCCAAGGGCTCGGGCCATGCCGATCGAGCCCTCTTGGTGTTTCCGGGTCAAATCGAGCGAAAGGGCCAGCACCCATGGCGCGTGTCACGGTCGAAGATTGCATCGACAAGATCTCCAACCGCTTCGATCTCGTCCTGCTCGCGGCACACCGCGCGCGGGCGCTCACGGGCGGTAGCCCGATGACCGTCGAGCCGGAGAACGACAAGAACCCGGTGGTGGCGCTGCGCGAGATCGCCGACAACACCGTGCCGCCGGACGATCTGCTCGAAGGGCTGATCCATTCGATCCAGAAGAACGTCGAGGTCGACGAGCCGGAAGCCGAGGCCGCACCGATGATCGCCGCCGAGCGGCGTGCCCCGGTGCTCGGTCGCGACGATGCCGCCTCGGACACCGCGCTCGACGTGCTGACCGAGGAGCAGCTTCTCCGCGGCATGGAGAACCTGACGCCGACCGAGCCGTCGGCGGCGCTCGGCAGCGGCAACGGACCGGCGCCGGGCGGGCGGTCGTCACGCTGAGCGGCGCCTTCCCGCATCTGCGGGATGCACTGGACGTCGCACCCCGTTGCGCGGGCAATTTTCCTGTCGGCTTGCCGCGCCGAGCGCATTCCCGGCGCGCCAAACGCGACTATACTGCACCGCACAGGAGCCGGAGTGCCGCGCGGTGATGCGCCAATATGAGCTGGTCGAGCGCGTACTGAAGTACGACCCGGATGCGGACGAGGGTCTGCTCAACCGGGCGTACGTCTACGCCATGAAGGCGCACAGCAATCAGAAGCGGGCGTCGGGCCTGCCCTATTTCTCGCACCCCCTCGAGGTCGCGGCGATCCTGACCGACCTCAAGCTCGACGACGCGACCATCGCGACCGCGCTCCTCCACGACGTGATCGAGGACACCGACGCCACCCGGGCCGAGATCGACAGCAAGTTCGGCAAGGAGATCGGCGCACTCGTCGACGGCCTGACCAAGATCAAGAAGCTCGACCTCGTCTCCAAGCGGGCCGAGCAGGCGGAGAATTTCCGCAAGCTGCTGATCGCCATCTCGACCGACATCCGCGTGCTGCTGGTCAAGCTCGCCGACCGCCTGCACAACATGCGGACGCTCGAGCACAAGCGGCCCGACAGCCGGCGGCGCATGTCGGAGGAGACGCTCGACATCTATGCCCCGCTCGCGGGCCGGATGGGCATGCAGGCGCTGCGCGAGGAGCTCGAGGACCACGCGTTCCGCTGGCTGCATCCGGAGGCCTACGTCGCGCTGAACGAGCGCCTGCAGAACCTGTCGAGCCGCAACAAGGGGCTGGTCGAGGAAATCGGCAAGGCGCTCTCCGAGCGGCTCGCCGAATGCGGGATCAAGGCCGAGATCTCCGGGCGCGAGAAGAAGCCCTACTCGATCTGGCGGAAAATGCAGAACAAGCAGATCGGGCTCGAGCAGCTGTCCGACATCTATGCCTTCCGGGTGCTGGTCGGCAGCATCGACGACTGCTACCGCACGCTCGGGGTCATCCACACGAGCTGGCGCACGGTGCCCGGCCGCTTCAAGGACTATCTGTCGACACCCAAGCAGAACGGCTACCAGTCGGTCCACACGACGGTCGTGGGACCGCGCTACCAGCGCGTCGAGCTGCAGATCCGCACGCGCGGCATGCATCACGTCGCCGAGAACGGGGTCGCCGCCCACGCCGCCTACAAGGACGCCGTCAACGGCACATTCAAGCCCGACGCCGGCCCGGACAAGGACAGCGGGCCCTACATCTGGCTGCGCCGGCTGGTCGAGACGCTGCTCGAGGGCAACAACCCGGAGGAGTTCCTCGAGCACACCAAGCTCGAGCTGTTCCAGGACCAGGTGTTCTCGTTCACACCCAAGGGGCGGCTCATCGCGCTGCCGCGCGGGGCGACGCCCATCGATTTCGCCTACGCCGTGCATACCGACGTCGGCAATGCGACGGTCGGCGCGATGATCAACGGCCGCCAGCAGCCGCTGGCGACGGTGCTGCGCAACGGCGACGAGGTCGAGATTCTCACCGCCAAGGGCCAGACCCCGCCGGCCGCCTGGGAGCGCATCGCGATCACCGGGCGCGCCCGCTCGGCCATCCGCCGTGCCGCGCGCGATGCGGTCCGCGCCCAGTACTCCGAGCTCGGCCGCCGGCTGATCACGGCGCGGTTCGAGCGGGCCGGGGTCGCCTACTCCGACGAGCGGCTGCGCAAGGTGCTGCCCAAGCTCGGGCAGAAATCGGTCGAGGACGTGCTCGCCGGCGTCGGCCGCAGCGAGCTGTCGATCAGCGACGTCCTCAGGGCGATCGCGCCCGAGGCCGCCGAGGCGGGGCCGCAGGCCTCGCCGCACCGGCCGAAGAACCGGCACGACGCCGGCGAGCAGCAGGACGGCTGGTTCAATCTCGCCAAGGTGATCGGGCTCAAGTTCCGCGAGACCGGGGCCTCGGTCGACGCGGCGAAGGCCGCAACCGGCGTTCCGATCCGCGGCCTCAGGAACGACCTGCCGGTCAGCTTCGAGGAGGGCGGCGCGGTGCCGGGCGATCGTATCGTCGGCGTGCTGACGCCGGGCGAGGGCATCCGCGTGTACCAGATCCATTCGCCGCGGCTGAAGCAGTTCGAGCACGCCCAGTGGATCGACGTGACCTGGGACATCGATCCGGCGCGGCCCGAGCGGTTTCCGGCGCGGCTCGCCGTCACCGCACTGAACGAGCCGGGCTCGCTCGCGCAGATCGCGCAGGTCATCGGCGAGGCGGACGGCAACATCGACAATGTCCGCATGATCAAGCGTGCGGCTGATTTCACCGAGATGCTGATCGAGATCGAGGTGTGGGACCTCGCGCATCTCAATCGGATCATCGTCGGGCTCAAGGCCAAGACGGTCGTGAGCTCCGTCGATCGGCTGTTCGAATAAGTGCACGGCGTGCAGGAAGGGCAATCGTCATGGGCGCAGTCGACACGAGCGGCATGGCCGTTCCATTCCAGCGGCTCGGCGTCAACATCGACCACGTCGCGACGATCCGCAACGCGCGCGGCGGGCGCCATCCCGACCCGCTGCGCGCCGCCCATCTTGCGATCGAAGCAGGCGCCGACGGCATCACGGCGCATCTGCGCGAGGACCGCCGCCACATCTCCGACAGCGACATCTCGCGCCTCAAGGCCGAGCTGACCCGGCCGCTCAATCTCGAGATGGCGGCGACCGAAGAGATGCTGGCGATCGCGCTCAGGCACATCCCGCACGCCTGCTGCATCGTGCCGGAGAAGCGCGAGGAGCGCACGACGGAAGGCGGGCTCGATGTCATCGGCGGCGCGAAGAGCCTCGCGCCCTATATCGACGCGCTCAGGTCCGCGGGGATCCGCGTGTCGCTGTTCATCGAGCCTGATCCGCGCACGGTCGAGGCCTCCGCCCGGCTCGGCGCTCACGTGGTCGAGCTGCACACCGGCCGCTACTGCGAGATGGCGCTCGGCGACGATGCGCAGGCGGTGCAGCGGGAGGCCAACCGCATCCGGGCCGCCGCCTCGGCCGCCGCCGCCGCCGGCCTCGAGGTGCACGCCGGACATGGGCTGACGTTCAACTCGGTCGGGCCGATCGCCCGCGTGCCCGAGATCGCCGAGCTCAACATCGGTCATTTCCTGATCGGCGAGGCGATCTTCGGCGGCCTTCATTCTGCCGTGCGGCGGATGCGCGCATTGATGGACGAGGCACGTGCCGGGGTCGCCGGCCGGGTCTCCGCGTGAGCCCGGCATGATCATCGGTCTCGGCAACGACCTGATCGACATCCGCCGCATCGAGGCAGCGATCGATCGGTTCGGCGAGCGGTTCCTGCGGCGCGTCTTCACCGAGACCGAGCGCGCGAAGTCGGACCGGCGCGCCAACCGCGCCGCCTCCTACGCCAAGCGGTTCGCGGCGAAGGAGGCGTGCGCCAAGGCGCTCGGCACCGGCCTCAGGCGTGGCGTGTTCTGGCGTGACATGGGCGTCGTCAACCTGGCGGGCGGGCGGCCGACGCTGCGCCTCACCGGCGGCGCGCTGGCCCAGCTCGAGCGGATCACGCCGGAGGGCCACGCGGCGCGCATCGACCTGACGCTGACCGACGATTTTCCGCTGGCGCAGGCGATCGTCATCATCTCCGCAATCGCCGCCAAGAGCGACCGGCGGTGAGGGCGTTGCGCTCCGGCCACGGATAAGGCCACACCCCATGCCCATCGGCGTTTGCGCCCGGTCCCGGGACGAGCTATAGGCAGCCTCGCGCGCTCTTCGGTCGACGGGCCCGCAGTCGGCGGGCGCCGGTCGGCCCGAGGTACGCGATGAGCCTAGAAGGCAGGTCCAAACTGGGAAGGGCGCACGACAGCGGCTGGCGCGAGACGATCAAGATCGTGATCCAGGCGCTGGCGCTGGCCATGGTCGTGCGCGTGTTCTTCTACCAGCCCTTCAATATCCCTTCCGGCTCGATGAAGTCGACGCTGCTGGTCGGCGACTACCTGTTCGTGTCCAAGCTCTCCTACGGTTACAGCCGCTACTCGTTCCCGTTCGGCCTCAACCTGTTCTCGAATCGCATCTTCGCCGGCCAGCCCAAGCGTGGCGACGTTGCCGTCTTCAAGTTGCCGCGCGACAACTCGACCGACTACATCAAGCGCGTCGTCGGCCTGCCGGGCGACGAGTTGCAGATGCGCAGCGGCACACTCTACATCAACGGTCAGGCGGTGCCGAAAGTCCCAGCCGGCTCGTTCATCACGCGCGAGGACGACGGGCCGGTGCGGCGCATTCCCGTGTTCGAGGAGACGCTGCCGAACGGCGTCAAGTACAAGGTGCTGGACAGCGAGCCGAGCGGGCCGTTCGACAACACGAGCGTGTTCAAGGTTCCGCCCGGCCACTACTTCATGATGGGTGACAACCGCGACAACTCGACCGACAGCCGCGCCCAGTGGGGCGTCGGCTACGTTCCCTACGAGAACCTCGTCGGCCGCGCCGAGATCATCTTCTTCTCCGGCGCCTTCGACGAGCCCGGCGCTTTCTCGCTTTTCACACCCTGGCGCTGGCCGTGGGACATCCGCTGGAACCGGTTCCTCAATCTGGTGCGATAGGCAGCCCCTTGAAGCGCGCCCGCAAACCGACCGACCTCGAGCGCGCGATCGGACACGCCTTCCGGAGCCGGAACCTGCTGGACCTTGCGCTGACCCACGCCAGCGTGCGCTCGGGGCAGGCGCTGCGCAGCGACAACGAGCGGCTCGAGTTTCTCGGTGACCGCGTGCTCGGCCTCGCGATCGCCGAGCTGCTGCACGAGGCCTATCCGGGCCTTTCCGAAGGCGAGCTCGCCAAGCGGTTCAACCGGCTGGTCCGCGGCGAGACGTGCGCGGCGATCGCCCGCGAGATCGACCTCGGCCAGAGCCTCATCCTGTCCGACAGCGAGGCGGAGAGCGGCGGGCGGAACAAGAGCACGATCCTCGCCGACGCCCTCGAGGCGCTGCTCGGGGCGATTTTCATCGAGGCAGGCTTCGAGGCGGCGCGCGCGAGCGTGCGCTCGCTGTGGTCGGGTGAGCTCGAGCGGCTGCCGCAGACGACCGCGGACCCCAAGTCGGCGCTGCAGGAATGGGCCCAAGGCCGCGGCCTCGCGCTCCCGCGCTATGTCGAAATCACCCGCTCCGGCCCCGATCACAAGCCGAGCTTCGTCGCCGAGGTGCGGATCACCGGCTGTGACCCATCGCAAGGCGAAGGCGCCTCGAAGCGGGCCGCCGAGCAGGCGGCGGCGAGCGCGCTGCTCGCGCGCGAAGGCGTGTGGAGGCACCCGTCGAAGTGAGCGAAATGAACGAGCCTGGGCCCCGCACCGGCGCGACGCGCTGCGGCTTCATCGCCGTGATCGGCGCGCCCAACGCCGGCAAGTCGACGCTGGTCAACAGCATGGTCGGCGCCAAGGTCAGCATCGTCAGCCGCAAGGTGCAGACGACGCGCGTGCCGGTGCGCGGCATCGCGATCGAGGGCGCGAGCCAGCTGGTCTTCATCGATACGCCGGGCATCTTCGAGCCGCGCCGCAGGCTCGACCGCGCGATGGTCGATGCGGCGTGGGGCGGCGCCGGCGAGGGCGATGTCGTCGCCCTGCTGGTCGATGCGGCACGCGGCATCGAGGCCGATGTCGAGCGGATCCTGGCGCGGCTCGATACAGCGGCGGGAGCCAAGCTGCTCGTGCTCAACAAGGTCGACCGGCTCGCCGACAAGGACGCGCTGCTGCGGCTCGCGGGCGAGCTCACCGCGCGCCGCGCCTTCGACGCCGTGTTCATGGTGTCGGCACTGGATGGCGACGGCGTCGCCGACCTCAAACGCCATCTGGCGGGGATCGTTCCCGAAGGTCCCTGGCACTATCCCGAGGACGAGATCTCGGATGTGCCGATGCGGCTGCTCGCCGCCGAGATCACGCGCGAGAAGATCTACGACCGGCTGCACGAGGAGCTGCCCTACGCGACGACGGTCGAGACGACGCAGTGGAAGGAGCTCAAGGACGGCGCTGTGCGCATCGAGCAGACCATCTACGTCGAGCGCGACGGGCAGAAGATGATCGTGCTCGGCAAGGGCGGCGAGACGGTCAAGCGCATCTCGATGGAGGCGCGCGGCGAGCTCGCGGCCATTCTCGAGCGGCCGGTGCATCTGTTCCTGTTCGTCAAGGTGCGCGCGAGCTGGGGCGACGACCCGGAGCGCTATCGCGAGATGGGGCTGAGCTTCCCGAAGGAATCCTGATCATGGCGCGCCTGATCGCCTGCGCCCTCGCAGCCCTGCTATTCGCCGCGATCGCGAGGCCGGCGTCGGCCGCGGTCAAGGTCTGCCATCCGGCGATCGTCGGCGACGAGATGGCGGCGCCGCGGGAGGCCGATGCGCGCGCCCTCGCGCTCAAGAGCTGGTCGAAGCTCGCCTCGCTCTACGGCGATGCGTTCGCGAGCTGGCGCCTCGCCGGCGGCAAGGCGATCGCCTGCCGCCGCCTCGCCGACAACCGCGTCCACTGCCAGGCCCGCGGCAGCCCCTGCACGATCGCCCAGACGCCGCCGCAGCCCCAACCGCCGCCGCGGACGATCCCTGCTCCGATTGCGCCCAAAGGCGAGGTGCGGATCTAGACCATCATCTCACAGGGTCGCGGTCGGCACGGAGGCGAAAATGACGACAGAGCAGGAGCGGCGCGCAGAGCATAGCATAGCCTATGGTCAAGCGTCGCGACGCACTCTGTCACCAAATTCGCCTCCGTGCCGCTCGTGACCTTGTGAGAAAGTCGGTCTAGAACCCGGAATCACAAATGGCTGGTACGCATGACGATCGAGGACGGCCGCAGTTGACCGGCGCGACCGAGCAGCAATCGATCGACATCGCAGCGATGCTCGAGGCGATCAACAAGAGCGCGCGCTCGGGTGCGCCCGTTGCGGTCTGACGCGGGGCGCGAACGCGGGCTGGCTCACTTGCCGGTCACCATCGCCTTCGCCGCCATCTCGACGCAGCTCTCGAACGCCTCGAGCGCCGCCATCTGCCGCTCCGCCGGCGGCACGAAGTGGGCGACGCCGAAGCCCGACTCCGCGATGGCGATCGTGATCATCAGGTTCTCGGTCATGCCGAAGTCCTCGACCTCATAGCCCGGCCGGTCGCAGTCGTCGGGGAGCCGCGGTCCGGCGCGATAGCCGTCGGCGCGGTACTTGTAGGGCTTGTCGGTGTTCGAGTAGCCGAGCACCGGCCGGCCGAGCGCACGCATGAAGCCGACCTCGAACGCGGTGCCGGAGTCCATCGACACGCCGCGGAACGGCGTCAGGTTGGCGATGATCGCTTCGCACGAGCGCATCAGCCCCTCGTTGGCGAGGCCGATCTTGCGCGCCTGGTCGAGCTTGCGCAGCCCTGCGAGATCGAGGCTGGCGTCCAGCGGGAACACGCCTTCGAGGCCGTGCGCGGCGCAGATGCGGCACTTCTCGGCGCCGACCGCGAGCGCATCGGGCAGGAACACCTCGGGGCCGGCGAGGTAGATGCGGGGCGGTTTCGACATGGCGGAGCCTCCTGCTGCGGCTAACGATACCGATCGTCGGATTTTGACCGGCGCGCGCCACTTCCGCTAGTACCGATGCCATGCCCCGCGTCGCGCCGCTGTTCGTCACCCGCATCTACGAGGCCGCGCTCGGCGGCCGCGGCGCCCGGGCGCTCAATCGCGACATCGAGGCCGGCTGCCGCGCGATCGCGGCCGACGACCGTGCCAGCCAGCGCTGGTCGAAGGCGCACGGATACCGGGGCTACACGAGCTACGGCTCGCTCGACGACCTCGCCTGGCGCGACCCGGCGTTCGCCGCGCTCGTCCGCCGTCTCGACCGGCACGTCGCCCGCTTCGCGCGCCAGCTCGATCTCGATCTCGGCCGCCGCCGGCTGGTGCTCGACAATCTGTGGATCAACATCCTGGAGCCCGGTGGCTTCCATACCGCCCACATCCATCCGCACGCCGTGGTCAGCGGCACCCTTTATGTCGCCGTGCCGCCGGGCGCGAGCGCGATCCGCTTCGAGGACCCGCGCCATGGGCTGATGATGGCGGCGCCGCCGCGCCGGCGCTCCGCCCGCCGCGACAACCGGACTTTCGTCGATTTCACGCCGCGGCCGGGCACGCTGCTGCTGTGGGAGGGCTATCTGCGCCACGAGGTGCCGGTGAACAAGGCGCGGCGCAACCGGGTCTCCATCAGCTTCAACTACCGAATGGGCTGAACGCGGTTCTGATGCGCTGCCGCGGAGTTCAAAGTCGCGCGAGATTGTGCCAGCATGACCATATCGTCACCCTGGCGGCGCCGCTTTCATGGCTATGATGCCGCCCTGCGGCCGGACGGAGGACAGTGTCATGGCTGAGTACGATCGAGCCGAGGAGGACCTCGGCAACGTCGTCATCCTCGAGCACGTCAACACCCGCGTGCCCGATCAGCGCCCGGCCACGCTCTTCTACATCGCCGGCCTCGGGCTGACCCGCGATCCCTACATGATGACGAGCGTCACCAACATGTGGGCCAACGTCGGCCGCAGCCAGTTCCACCTGCCGACGGGGGCGGCGCAGGTGGTGCGCGGCCGCACCGGCATCGTCGTGCCGGACCGCGAGGCGCTCATCAAACGGCTCGAGGCCGTGGCGCCGATGCTCAAGGAGACGAAGTTCGCCTTCGAGGCGACGAAGTCCTGCGTGGAGACGGTCTGCCCCTGGGGCAACCGCATCCGCTGCTACACGCCGGGCGCCGGCTTCGGGCGCATGCAGCTCGGCATCGCCTACGTCGAGCTCGACGTGCCGCGCGGGACCGCCGAGGGGATCGCGCGCTTCTACCGCAAGATGCTCGCGACGCCCGCGACGATCGCCAAGGAGGCGGGCGTCACGCGCGCCAAGGTCGTCGTCGGCGCGGACCAGTTCATGATCTTCCGCGAGGGCGACACGGTTGGGCCCGCCTACGACGGCCATCACGTCGCGATCTACATCGCCGATTTCTCGGGGCCGCACCGCCGCCTGAAGGACCAGGGCCTCGTCACCCAGGAGAGCGACCAGCACCAGTACCGCTTCGACCAGCTGATCGATCCCGACACCGGCGCGAAGCTGTTCCAGATCGAGCACGAGGTCAGGAGCCTGCGCCACCCGTTCTACGCGCGCCCGCTCGTCAACCGCGATCCGCGCCGCACCAACATGTCGTTCGCGCGTGGCTACGAGGACCTGAGCTGGTCGACGCCACCCCGCTGAGCACTGCTGCAGTTCAATCAGGAGTAAAGCGTGAGCGACAACAATCGGGATGCGGTGATCGAGCGCGATGCCTACATCAAGGGCCAGATCCGCAACGGCCGCCGGATCGAGATCTACGGCCATATCGAAGGGCAGCTCGCCGCGGAGACGGTGGTCGTGCACGAGGGCGGCCGGGTGTTCGGCACCGTGCGCGCCAACGATGCCGAGATCCGCGGGCACCCGCAGGGCGATGCGGTCATCAGGCAGTTGATCAGCATCGGCAGCGCCGGCTCGGTCGTCGGCAACGTCCGCTATGGCCGCATCGCCTTGGAGCCCGGTGGCAGCCTCACCGCGGAGCTGCGCAACATTCCGCCCGAGCTCGCCGGCGATTTCAATCTCGTCGTCGGGCGCGGCAAGAGCGTGCCGATCACGCCCATGGATCTCGCCGCGATCGACCCTGACGATGCCGCGGGTGGGCTCAGCTTCTCGGTGTCGAATGTCACCAACGGCTGGCTCGTCTTCGCCGACGCGACCGGGCAGGCGATCGCCGCCTTCACGCAGGCCGACCTCGATGCCGGCAAGGTGCTGTTCCGGCACGACGGCAACGGCGCCGCGCGCGCGAGCTTCGATGTCGTCGTCGCCGACCGGGCCGGCGCGACGTCGGGCGCCCCGCGCACCGTCGAGGTCGTCGTGCGCGCGTAGTTTCGGGGTTTCGGGGTCAGACCCCGGCCCCGCAGTCGCCACGCGATTGCGATGATCCGGGCCGGGGGGCTGACCCCGACCTATCGGAACGGCGGCTCGTCGAAGGAGCGCAGCTTTCGCGAGTGCAGCGTCTCGCGCCGCTGCTTGAGCAGCGCGATCGCCGCGAGCCCGATCTCGAGGTGCTGCGCCACCGCCGACTCGTAGAACGCGTTGGCGGCGCCCGGCAGCTTGATCTCGCCGTGCAGCGGCTTGTCGGAGACGCAGAGCAGCGTGCCGTAGGGGACGCGCAGGCGGAAGCCCTGCGCGGCGACCGTGCCGCTCTCCATGTCGACTGCGATCGCGCGGGAGAGGTTGATGCGCCGGCGCTCCTGCGAGTAGCGCAGCTCCCAGTTGCGGTCGTCGTTGGTGACGACGGTGCCGGTCCTCAGACGCCGCTTCAGCGCATCACCCCGCTCGCCGGTGATCGCCGCCGCCGCATCCGCGAGCGCCACCTGCATCTCGGCGAGCGCCGGGATCGGCACGTCGAGCGGCACGAGGCTGTCGAGAATGCGGTCCTGGCGCAGGTAGCCGTGAGCGAGCACGTAGTCGCCGATCGCCTGGCTCTCGCGCAGGCCGCCGCAGTGGCCGACCATCACCCAGCAGTGCGGGCGGATGACGGCGAGGTGGTCGGTGACGTTCTTGGCGTTCGACGGCCCGACGCCGATGTTGACCAGCGTCACGCCGTCCCGATCGCCGTTGACGAGGTGATAGGCCGGCATCTGGTAGCGGTGCCACTCGGACTTCTGCGCGAGCGCCTCGGCCTCCGCCGCGCTCTGCCGGCGCTCGATCACCACATCGCCCGGCAGGATCAGCCGGTCGGGGCCGCCGGGCCGGCCGAGCTCGGCCCGCGCGATGCGGACGAACTGGTCGACGTAGCGGTGATAGTTGGTGAGCAGCACCCAGCGCTGGATGTGGCGCCAGTCTGAGCCCGTGTAGTGCACGAGGCGACGGAGCGAATAGTCGACGCGGGCCGCATCGAAGAGCGCGAGCGGGCGCGGCTCGCCCGGCCGCAGCACGAACTCGCCGTCGGCGATCTCGTCGCCGACCTCGGCGAGCTCGGGCGTCGGGAAGTGGCGGGCGAGGTCGGCGGCGCTCACCCCCGACCGCGCGAGCGCGTCGATCCGCTCGATGACGTAGGGGTAGGGGATCTCCTGGCGCGAGACCGCGACCTCGAGCCCGGCGCCGTATTCCGCGACCATCGGCTCGAGCTGCTCGAGCAGGTAGCCGCGGAACGCGCCCGGATGGGTGATCGTCGTCTCGTAGACGCCGGCGTGCTGCAGCTTGGCGAAGGCGCGGCGGGTGGCGGGGCGCGGCGCGCCGTCCGGCTTGTGGACGACGCGCAGCAGCGGATAGCGGAAGCGGGCGCGGGTCTCGGGCGCGGGCGGCGTGCCGGTCGCGATGAACCGGTCGAGCTCGGTCGCGAGCGCGCCGGCGGCCGTGCCATAGAGCCGCTCGAGCCGGTCGACGGCGAGCGCGGGCGTGAGATCGGTCGGCGGCGTGGCGCGGGGCATGCGGGGCTCGGGAAGCTGAATCGCTCGGCCGGCAGCATACCGCCACCGGGCGGGGCGGGACCATCGTCGACGGCGCGGCGGGGTCAGACCCCCAGGGCATTCAATTCGGCCGTAGTGTCACACACACAAGGATTGGCATCCTGGGGCTCGTCCCCGGGATCCATCGCGCGCCAACCGAAGCGCCGGAGATCGTGGCACAATGGGTCCAGGGGACGAGCCTCGGGATGACAAATGTGGGGTGTGGTCATCGGGGCTGAATCATCAGCTCTCCGGCTGACCCGTGCCGATTCCCGCGCGACTCAGTCGCGGATTTTTATCCACCGGATGGTGGGAATCGGCCGGCGGGAGCGTCGATTCTCGCGGAATCGCGCCCGGCCGGCACCCCAGCGCCGGGAGGAAAAACCAGAACATTTCCACAACATTTGCCCCGAGAACACCCGTCTGTGGTCCCTCGGCACGCATTTTGTGACCTGATTGCAACGCCTTCCGCACATTGGCGGTGTTCAACTCGATCGATCCTTTGCTGTTAACGGCTTCCTCGACTAAGCATGCTTCACTGTTCCGAGTCGTGCGGTGGACCCTGACCGGTCCGAAGGTGTCGAGGTCATCAGGTCGGCAGACCGGGTGGCCCGCGCCGCAGGGAGCAAGCCCGGCGAGCACAACCAGGCCGCACTCCAGTATCCCAGCGTCCCAGTTTCGTTGCGTTCCGTTCCGCGTTCGGTTCGAGCCGCGTGCGCTCACGCGCGTGCGTGCTGCTCGGTCCGGACACGGCGCCAAGCCGGGCAGCGCGTGCTGCTCTCTGCACCAACACAGGACGACAAAGTGGAGATGGATATGATTGGGGGACTGATGAAGACGACCAGTCGCTTCGCCATCGTCGCAGCTGCAACCCTTTTCGCGGGCAATGCATATGCGGCCGATCTCGGCGGAAACTGCTGCACCGACCTCGAGGAGCGCGTCGCCGAGCTCGAGGCCACAACTGTCCGCAAGGGCAACCGCAAGGTTTCGCTGACCGTCTCCGGTCAGGTGAACGAGGCGGTGATCTTCTGGGACGACGGGTTCGAGAATAATGCGTATGTCGTCACGAACAACATGTCGCGCACGCGCTTCCGCTTCGTGGGCGACGCCAAGATCAACGCCGACTGGAAGACCGGCTACCTGCTCGAGATCGGCGTGCGCTACGCCAACTCGGGTAACCGGACCCAGCTCACGCCGAACGCCGGTGGCGAGTCGAACTCGATCGACATCCGGCACTCGGCCTGGTGGCTCGAGAACAAGCAGCTCGGCCGGATCTGGGTCGGTGAGACGTCGTCTGCGAGCGACGGCATCACCGAGATCAACCTCGCCAACGCGATCACCGCCGGCAACGACCCGTCGGCATGGGGCGGCGGCTATTTCCTGCGCAAGGCGGACAACACGCTGAGCGCGCTGCGGTGGAACAACATCACTCCGAGCTTCGCCGGCTCGTGGGCGATGGACGGCGACCGCAACAACATCGTCCGCTACGTGTCGCCGACCTTCCAGGGCTTCACGGTCTCGGCCGCCTGGGGCGAGGACGACATGTGGGACGTTGCGCTGCGCTACGCCAACGAGTTCAACGGCGTGCGCGTCGCCGCCGGCATAGGCTACAAGCAGCACAGCGACAACGTCGGCAAGTCCGGTGCGGATGGCATCATCTGCGCCGACACGCTGTCTGGCGTTACGGGCGTCAGCGGCGTCGACTGCAACACGCTGGGCCTGTCTGGCGCCATCATGCACGTGCCGACCGGCCTCTACGTCCACGCGTCCTGGAGCCGGACCGAGGACAAGAACCGTGACGTGGTCTTCGGCTACAACGTGAAGGACGAGGATCGGCACTGGTACATCCAGGGCGGTATCGAGCGGAACTTCTTCGGCATCGGCAAGTCGACCTTCTACGGCGAGTACGGCAACTACGAGACCGGCGCTGCGCTGTCGAGCACTGGTGGCGTAGCGAGCAACGCGGCGAGCGCGGCATCGGCGATCAACGTCGCGGCCGGCGGCATTGGTGGTCCGGCTGCGAACGACCGGATCGGCAGCGCCGATGCAACGCAGTGGGGCTTCGGCTTCATTCAGGGCGTCGATGCGGCGGCCATGGACCTCTACATCGCCTACAAGCACTTCGAGGCCGACGTCGTCACGACCACAGCTACCGGAACGGGCGCTGTCACGGTGTCGCCGAAGGACTGGGACGCAGTGGTGATGGGCGCGATCATCCGCTTCTGATCCTCGCGATCACCTGAGACACTACGGAGAGCCGCCCCTCGGGGCGGCTCTTCTGCGTTGGAGGCCTCCGGGACCTTCCCCGACGCAGTCATGCCGAGCTCCCGCCACGCCTGCCTCACGGCGACTGGGAAAGGTCTGCCGCGCATCGGCGCGGCGCACTTTCGATGCGCCGCGGACACGGGACCTTTGCCAGCCGCCGTCGCGACGCACTGTTTGCCCGCGCCCCTCCGAGCGGCAACGATCCCGGCTCGCGCGAGGCTCCGCCTCGGTCGGCCGGGACGGCGAGCAAAGGGAGGCGCGCGGCATCCACAAAAAATAGATGTCATCCCGGGCTTCATGCCCGGGACCCATTGTGCCGCATGCGCGATGTCCAGATCGCGGCGCGCGGCATCCAAAAAAAACAGTTGTCATCCCGGGCTTCATGCCCGGGACCCATTGTGCCGCATGCGCGATGCCGAGATCGCGGCGCCGTCCACACATGACAGTTGTGGGTGGGCGCGACCGCGCAAATCTCTCGCGTCGCGGCTCGTCGATGCATGGGTCCCGGGCATGAAGCCCGGGATGACAGTTGTGGGTGGGCGCGACCGCGCTCGCTCTCACGCCGTCACACGCCGCATCCAGAAAAAAATGGTGTCATCCCGGGCTTCATGCCCGGGACCCATGGCCCCGCATGCGCGATGTCGAGATCGCGGCGCCGTCCACACATGACAGTTGTGGGTGGGCGCGATCGCGCACGCTCCCTCGCGTCACGA
>Ga0114938_1000144_pt1 | contig 57901 bp, 54 predicted proteins | sample AshMeaBigSpring_FD_88675 | JGI IMG/M metagenome (GOLD analysis project Ga0114938, IMG submission 88675) | Groundwater microbial communities from Big Spring, Nevada to study Microbial Dark Matter (Phase II) - Ash Meadows Big Spring | ecosystem: Environmental > Aquatic > Deep subsurface >...
CCACCAAACAAACGCTGGTCGGCCCTCCTCCCACACACGGGGCCCCAACCCCGTCGTGGGCCGTGCCCGTCACCCGGGCCGACTTCGGTGGCTCCGCCACCAAACAGACGCTGGTCGGCCCTCCTCCCACACACGGGGCCCCAACCCCGGCGTGGGCCGTGCCAGACTCCCGGGCAAGCCCCACGGCGTCCGACGTCACGCGTCGGAGGAGGGTTTCGCCGCCTTCTTCTCGCTCGACCCGACCTTGGCGTAGCGGCGGCGGAATCGCTCGACCCGGCCACCTGAATCCACCAGGATCTGCTTGCCGGTGTAGAAGGGGTGGCTCTCGCTCGAGATCTCCACCTTGGCGAGCGGGTAGGTCTTGCCGTCCTCCCACTCGATCGTCTCCCTGGTCTCGATCGTCGATCGACCCAGGAAGCGGAAGTCGGACGACGTGTCCTGGAACACAACGTAGCGGTATTGGGGATGGATGTCGCTCTTCACAGGTGCACTCCTCGGGTGGCGGGGAACTGTAGCGGCCGGCCGCGGCCGGTCGTCTCGTCGGGAGCGTCGGCTACTGCCCGCTCTTCGCAACGCCGGCGAGGAACTCGGCGTTGGACTTGGTGCTCTTGAGCCGGTCGATGAGCAGCTCGAGCGCTGCACCTGACTCGAGGGCGAGCAGCACCCTGCGCAGCTTCCATACCTCACCGAGCTCGTCGCGCTGGAACAGCAGCTCCTCACGCCTGGTGCCCGAAGCCTCGATGTCGATCGCCGGGTAGATGCGCTTGTCGGCGAGCTTGCGGTCGAGCCGCAGCTCCATGTTGCCGGTGCCCTTGAACTCCTCGAAGATCACCTCGTCCATCCGCGAGCCGGTCTCGACCAAGGCGGTGCCGAGGATGGTGAGGCTGCCACCCTCCTCGATGTTGCGGGCGGCTCCAAAGAACCGCTTTGGCGGGTAGAGCGCCGTCGAGTCGACGCCACCTGAGAGGATGCGTCCGCTCGCCGGTGTTGCCAGGTTGTGCGCCCTAGCCAGGCGAGTGATCGAGTCGAGCAGGACCACGACATCCGTCCCGTCCTCGACCATACGCTTGGCCCGCTCGATGGCGAGCTCCGAGACCTGGGTGTGCTCCTCGGCCGGTCTGTCGAAGGTCGAGAAGATGACCTCGCCCTTCACCGAGCGCTGCATGTCGGTGACCTCTTCCGGCCGCTCGTCGACCAGGACGACCATCAGGTGGCACTCGGGGTTGTTGCTGGTGATCGAGTTGGCGATCTCCTTGAGCACGGTCGTCTTGCCCGCCTTTGGCGGCGACACGATGAGCCCGCGCTGACCCTTGCCGATCGGGGCGATGAGATCGATGATCCTTGGCAGGATATGGGCCTGCTGCCCATCCACCTCGAGACGGAGACGCTGGTCGGGGAAGAGCGGGGTGAGGTCGGCGAACCGCGGCCGCCGCTTTGCCTCCTCGGGGTCGACGCCGTTGACCGACACGACTCGCAGCAGGGCGGGGAACTTCTCCTGTGCCCTAGCGGGACGGATGGGACCGGCGCAGATGTCGCCCTTGCGCAGCCGGTGCTTGCGCACCTGGTTGGCTGAGACGTACACGTCCTTCTCACCGGGGAGATACCCGGTGCAGCGCATGAACCCGTAGCCCTCGGGGAGGATGTCGAGAATGCCCTCGCGCACCTCGAGATCGGACTCATCGACCATCTCCTGTTGGGTGCCACGGCCGCCACGCCGCCGGCGGCGCCGCCCTGCACGATCGGCACCGCCCTGGAAGCGGTCGTCGTCGCCGCCCCCCTCGCCACCCTCGTCGTAAGCGCCGCCCTCGGCGCTCCTGGTGTCGTCCGCCGAGGTCTCAGGACCACCGTTCCCCGCAAGGTCGGGAATCTCAGGCAGCATCGCCGCATCGAACCTCTCGGAGTCGAGGATCGCCCCGATCAGCTTGGACTTCTGCAGGCCCTCGTGCTCGACCTCGGCGGATTCGGCTACTGCCCGCAGCTCGTCGAGCCCCAACTCCTGCAGCTTGGCCCGTGTCGTCATGTTGCGTGACGCCCCTTTCGGCAGTTCGGTGTCCCGGTCGCAGGGACCGGATCGAGAAACCCCCCTGTCACCGGGCAGACCCGTCATGAGGGAGTCCGGTGGGGATCCGCCACGCCTCGAGCGCACGCGCTTCGGTGGCGGCGGGGTGGTGAACGGACAGAGTGTACCGTCGTTGCGGGAGGACGCAAGCGCAACCCCGATCAGCAGGCGGCGTCAAGGCTCCGGACTCTCCACCCGCAAGGTTGCGGCGACGGTGCGCACCACATCGAGCGCCTGCACCGCCTCGACGGCGCGGCGCTGCCTGGCCTCAGGGGCGTGGTGGGTGACGATCAGCAGGGTGGCCCCGCTGCCCACCCCCTCCTGCCAAACCGACCTGATGCTCACCTGCTCTTCGCCGAATGCCGCGGCGATCCTGGCGAGCACCCCTGGCTGATCCTCGACCTCGAGACGGACATACCACTTGGTGGCGACACCACCGAAGTCGGCGATCTCGCCCGGGGAGAAGCGGATGCGGGGCGCCACCACGGCCCCGGCCAGGATCTCCCTCGCCGCGTCGATGACGTCGCCGAGCACGGCGGTCGCCGTCGGCTCACCACCGGCGCCGGGACCGGCGAACAGCAGCTCGCCCACCGAGGGGCCCGAGATGAGGATGGCGTTGGTGGCGCCGCGGATCGACGCCAGCGGGTGGGCCCGGGGGATCATGGCGGGGTGCACTCTGGCGCAGACCCCGGCAGCCGTCCTGGTGGCGATGGCAAGCAGCTTCACCTCGTAGCCGAGGAACCGGGCGAACTCGATGTCGGTGCGCTGCAGGCGATCGATGCCTTCGCGGGGCACGGCGTCGATCCCGACCCATGTGCCAAACGCCAGCGAGGCGAGGATGGCGGCCTTGGCCGCCGCATCGGCGCCGGACACGTCTGCGGTGGGATCCGTCTCGGCGTATCCGAGCGCCTGGGCCTCGGCAAGCGCCTCGGTGTACTCGTCGCCGTCGCCCATCCTGGTGAGCACGTAGTTGGTGGTGCCGTTGACGATGCCGGCTACCCGCTCGATCCGCTCTCCGGCCAGGGTCTCGGCCAACGGGCGGATGATGGGGATGCCACCGCCGACCGCCGCCTCGAAGAGCAGCGGCACGCCGCGGCCCTCGGCGAGTGAGATGAGCTCAGCGCCCCTGGCGGCGATCAGCTCCTTGTTGGCCGTCACCACCGGCTTGCCGGCCTCGAGGGCGGCGTGGACGAGATCGCCGGCCGGATCCCTCCCGCCCATGACCTCGACAACGAGTTGCACCTCCGGGTCGGCGACGACGCGGTGGGGGTCGTCCGTGAGGAGGTCGGCGGGCACCGTGAAGCTGCGTGGCTTGCCCAGGTCCCTGGTGGCGATCCGCCGCACCCTCAGGTCGAGCCCGGTCTTGAGCATGATCGCCTCGCGGTCGTTGACGAGCCGGCGCACCAGGGTGCCGCCAACCGTCCCGGCGCCGAGAATGCCGATGCCAACCGTGGTGTCTCCGCCGCGCATGGGTAGCGATGGTAGATCGAGCCGAGGAAGGCCTTCGTCCCAGAAGCCGGTACCCTGCGTCGGATGCAGGGTGTGGTCCACCAGGTCAACACGTCTGGCGGGGGGGTGCCCAAGCTCCCCGTGCCGACCGGGCGTCTCGAGGTTGGCGGTGTGGTCGGCGACATGCAGGCCGACCGGAAGCACCACGGCGGCCCCGATCAGGACCTCTGCCTTTTCTCGCTCGAGGTGCTCGCGGCGTTGCGCGACGAGGGTCACCCGATTCTTCCAGGCGGTGCGGGGGAGAACCTGACCCTCTCCGGGCTTGACTGGGCTGCAATGCGGCCAGGGCTGCGTCTGCGCATCGGCGCTGAGGCGATCGCCGAGCTGACATGGCCGGCGGCGCCGTGCGCCAAGAACTCCCGCTGGTTCAGCGACAGGGACCACACCCGGATAAGCCACGAGCTCCATCCAGGGTGGAGTCGGTGGTACGCCAGGGTGCTCGTCCCAGGCGACGTCACCGCAGGCGACCTCGTGGTGGAGGACGGCGGCTCGAGCTGAGCCTGGGACGGAACGGCGCATGGGCGCCTGCCGGCCCGCGCGCGGTCAGCCCGCTTCCGGCACTGAGCGCAGCGGGACGATCATCTCGTGGAACCTCTCCCACTCGTCCCGGAGCAGCGCCCCCACCTCCGGAGGGAGCGCCTGCCTGACGTCGCCGGTGGGGGCGGCTGCGCCCACCGGTCGGCGCAGCAGCAGCCGGCCACCCGTCCGGCGCAGCGCCGCCGGCACCCGGCGCTCGAGCTTCTGGATGATGCCGCGGTCGTAGAGGAGCCGCATCGCCGGGGTGTACGACCGCTTGCTGCTCGAGTCGTTGTGCACCTGCTGTGGTGGCAGGCGGACGGGCAGCCCGAGGTGGTCGAGGGCGGCCACCCATCCCGTGTCGCCCAGCCGGTCGAGCGGGATCACCAGCATCTGTTCCGGCGGAAATCGCTCGACGAACGGAGCGAGCCCAGATGCGAAGCGGCTGGCCCGCACGTACGGGGAGTCGAGGGTGAGCGCCTTCGCCACATCGGCCAGAGCCGTCTTCTCCCTCCCCCGCCGCACCTCGTGACGGAAGTGCGAGATCGCCCGCTCCACCGGGTCGCGGTAGAGGATGAGGATGCGGACGTCAGGGCGGTGCTCGGCCAATCGGCTGGCGGCGTCCACCGACCACGCCGGGTCGAGGTAGGCAGGTGAGCCGTCGCCGACGAGCCCAGCCGCCGGGTCACCCACAACGGAGGCATACCAGTCCCACCCCTTCCGCCATGCATCGTCGTAGGCGAAGAACCCTGGCTCCTTGGCGCCGCCCCGAGACACCTCGGGAAGCGAAGCCAGCCACTCGAACAGGGTGGTAGTGCCGCACTTGGAGAAGCCGGCGATCACGAAGTCGGGGATGGGGCGTCGCCCACCCGCTGCTGCCGTGCCCAAACGCTCGCTCCTCCCACCGGCCGTGCGCGTTCTGGCACTGTACCTGTGGCCACCGGCTCAGCCGAGGTCGCGGCTGGTCAGGTCGCCAAAGGTCTCACGGCGGACCACCACCCTGGCCTTCCCGCCGGCGACGAACACGACGGCAGGGCGCGGCACCATGTTGTAGTTGGAGCCCATGGCATGTCCATATGCCCCTGTCACCGGTGTCGCCAACACGTCGCCAACTGCGATGTCGGCCGGCACGGCGGCATCTGCGACGATCACATCTCCAGACTCGCAGTGTTTGCCGACGATGCGCACCCTGCGGGGGCGGTCCGCCGCAGTCGCTTGCGGCAGGAAGGCCTCGTATCCGCTCCCGTACAGCACCGGCCGCGGGTTGTCGCTCATGCCACCGTCGACGGCGACGTAGGTGCGCTCGGGGAGCTGCTTGATGGTGCCGACCGTGTACAGGGTGACGGCGGCGGCGGCCACGATGGCCCGGCCCGGCTCTGCGGTCACCTTGGCGTCGATCCCCGCATCGCGACATGATTCCAGGATCACGTCGGCCCACTCGGTGATGGTTGGCGCCGACTCCCCCGCCACGTAGGCGACACCGAGACCGCCGCCGATCGACAGCTCGGGCAGCCCGCAACCGGCGACAAACGGGGCGAGCGCCGCAATGGCCCGCCTGAACGAGTCGACGGCGAACACCTGGCTGCCGATGTGGGCGTGGAGCCCGACCAGGGCGACTGCGGGTGAAGCGGTGGCCCTGACCACGGCCGCGGCCGCGGCGCCTGAGCCGAGCCCGAAGCCGAACTTGGAATCGGCCACGCCGGTCTTGAGGTACTCGTGGGTGTGGGCCTCGACACCAGGCGTGATCCTGAGGAGCACCCGGGGGACGGTGTGACCGGCGGCGACAAGCCGCTCGATGCGGTCGAGCTCGTCGAAGGAGTCGACGACGATCCGCCCGACCCCGATGGTGAGCGCCTGCTCGAGCTCGGCGAGCGACTTGTTGTTGCCGTGCATCACCAGCCGCTGCGGCGGGACACCGGCGGCGAGCGCCACGTGGAGCTCGCCACCCGTTGCCACATCGAGGTGCATGCCCTCCTCGTTGGCGAGCCGTGCCATCGCCCTGCACAGGAAGGCCTTGGCGGCGTAGGCGACACCGTCGCCGAAGGCGGCGACCGCCTCCTGGCAGCGGTGTCGCAGCTGGACCTCGTCGTAGACGAACAGCGGTGTGCCCAGCTCGGCGGCGAGATCCAGCACGTCGCAACCGCCGATGTGGAGCCGCCCGGTGGCGTCGATGGCGGCAGTGTCCGGGAGCAGGCTCGCCGGGAGCGGCGTCACATGCGCTCCGGCAGGTCGATCGCCAGCAGGTCGAGCAGCGTGCGCAGCAGCCGCAGCGTCAGCTCCACCAGGGCGAGCCACGAGGTGCGGCGCGTCGGGTCCGGCTCGCTCAGGATGTGGCACGCCTCGTAGAAGCGGTTGAAGTCGGTGGCGACGTCGTAGGCGTACTCGGCGATGTGGTTTGGTGCCCGCAGCTCGACGCTGCGGGCGAGCACGTCAGGGAACCGGGCGATACGCAGCATCAGGTCACGCTCGGCGGTCCGGGCGGGTGCGATCACCGCACCGGGAGCGAACCCCCGGGCGGCGGCGTTGCGCAGGATCGACTGGATGCGGACCGCCCCGTAGAGGAGGTATGGGCCGGTCTTCCCCTCGAACGACACAAAGCGGTCGAGGTCGAACACGTAGTCAGAGGTGCGATGGTTCTGCAGGTCGCCGTACTTGAGGGCGGCGATGCCGACGGCGGCGGCGATGGCCCGCCGCTCCTCCTCCGGGTACTCGGTGGCGAGGTCGTTGGCGGTGAGCCGCTCGGCGGCCCGCTCGACCGCCGCCGCCACCAGGCTGCGCAGACCTGGGAGGCCACCGTCGCGGGTGCGCAGCGGCTTGCCGTCGCTCCCGTTGACCGTGCCAAAGGAGTCGTGCTCGAGCACGACCTGCGGCGGGGCGATCCCGCCCCTGCGGGCCGCCCGGAACACCTGCTCGAAGTGCAACGCCTGGCGGGCGTCGACCACGTAGAACACCGCATCGGCGCCGAGCTCGTCGATGCGCTCCTCGACGGTGGCGAGATCGGTCGTGCCGTACAGGTAGCCGCCATCCGACTTCACCAGCAGCAGCGGCGGGATCTCCCTGGCGTCCCCAGGCTCGGCGAGCTCGACCACGAGTGCGCCTTCGCTCTCGGTGAGCACACCGGCGGTGCGGAGCCGCTCCACCATCGCATCGATGCGGTGGTGGACACGGCTCTCGCCGTACCACAGCTCGAATGACACGTTGAGATCGGCGTAGATCGCCTGCATGTCCGCCACGGAGACGTCGCGGAAGTGTTGCCACAACGCCCGGTACCCGGGGTGGCCGTTCTGCAGCTTGACGGTGGCGATCCGGGCCCGTGCCGCAAACTCCGCATCTGCGGCGGCACGGCTGGCCGCCTCCGGGTACAACCGCTCCAGATCGTCAACGCTGACAGGCGAGTCGGCCGGGTACGGACCGGTGTGGCGTTGCTCGAAGTACGGCAGGTCCGGTCGCAGCTCGGCCAGCAGCGTGATGACCTGCCCCATCGGTGTCCCCCAGTCGCCCAGATGGACGTCGCCGAGCACATCCGCACCGGCGTAGCGGAGGATGCGCTTCACCGACTCGCCGATGATGGCCGGCCGGAGATGACCGACATGGAGCGCCTTGGCGACGTTGGGGCCCCCGTAGTCGACGACGACCTTGGCGCCGGCAAACGGCTGGCCGGCGCCGAGATGGGCGTCGTCCCGCATGGCGGCCAGCGTCGCCGCCAGGTGGGTGGCGGTGACATCCAGGTTGATGAAGCCGGGCCCGGCAACGTCGGCGGCGGCGATCACGTCCGGAGCCGCAATGGCGCCGACCACTGCCTCGGCGAGTTGGCGTGGGCTCAGCCGCGCCGTCTTGGCGGCGCCGAGCGCCCCGTTGCACTGGAACGGGGCCAGCTCCGGTCGCGACGACACCACGACGGCGCCGTGGCTCGGGTCGAGCCCGAGGGTGGCGAAGGCGGCGCCGACGATCGTGGACAGCTGGGCGGTGAGCGACGGCATCGAGCGAGCTTAGGGGGGCAGAGCGCGGGCACCCGCCCCCTACACTGGATGCGGCGCCCCAGTAGCTCAGGGGATAGAGCACCGGCCTCCGGAGCCGGGTGCGCAGGTTCGAATCCTGCCTGGGGCACGCACCCGCCCGCCGCGGCGTTAACCCTCCGATGCGAACCCGCCAGCCTGCCGCTCGCCGTCTGCTCGCTGTGTGCTCGATCGCGTTCCTGACGCCCCACGCCGTCGCCGCACCTGGTCCGATCGAGCCAGAGGCGATGGCCATCCGTTCCTGTCACCCCCACCCGGACGTGAGGGCGCTGCCCACGGAGGCGGTCCCGCCCCAACTACTTGCTGTGATCGACGCCGCCATGACCGACGAGCGCCTCATCGGCGCCGGGGTGGGGATGTCGCTGTGGATCGAGGGCTACGGCGAGGTGATCGCCCGCAACCCCGATCTCCGGCTCCGCCCGGCAAGCCTCCAGAAGCTGCTGACGGCCATGACGGCCCTGGAGGTGATCGGGCCATCCACCGAGCTGGCGACGGTCGTGGCCACCACCGGTCTGGCCGCCGGCGGGGTGCTCGACGGCGACATCTACCTCGTCGGTGGCGGCGACCCGCTGCTGGCGTCCGGCGGCGAGCACTCGCTGCAAACCCTCGCCGCCGCGGTGCGCCAGGCGGGTGTGGTGCGGGTGACCGGCCGGGTGGTCGTCGACGAGACCCGCTATGACGGTCTGCGCACGGTGCGGGCGTGGGGCGGCATGCCGGTTCCTACATGGGTGGGGTCGCTGTCGCCGTTGCTCGTCGACCGCAACGCCTACCGCGCCGACTGGCCGTTCATCGCCAACCCCGGCATCGCCAACGGCGGGCTGTTCGTCACGGCGCTCGACAACGCAGGCGTCATCGTTGCCGGGGACGTCGCCAACGGCGCAACCCCCGATGGTGCGGCCTCGATCACCTCGCTCCGCTCGGCACCGGTCGCCGCCCTCGTCGCCGAGATGCTCACCGAGAGCGACAACACCATCGCCGAGATCCTGGTGAAGGAGATCGGCTACCGCACCTCCGGTGTCGGATCGACCGCCGCAGGGGTCAGGGCGATGGCGACGACGGCCGAGGCGTTATGTCTCTCCCGCTCGATCCTGCAGCAGGACGGCTCAGGGCTCAGCCACGGCAACGCCCGCTCGGCGCGCGACTGGCGGCGTCTGCTCCAGGCGGCGCAAGGCAGACCATGGTGGGACGAGCTGGTCGCCGGTTTGGCGATCGCAGGCGAGACGGGCACGCTCGAGCACCGCTTCCTCGACACCGCCGCCGCAGGGAACCTGCGGGCCAAGACCGGGTCGATCGATGGGCTGCGCTCGCTGTGCGGAGTGATGGCCACGGCGGGGGGACGGCGGGTGTTCTTTGCCGCCATCGTCGACGCGGACGAGCCGGCTCCACCGATGGCGGCCATCGACGACCTCCTTGTCGCCATCGCCGAGGACGAGTCGTGACGCCGGGAGCCGCGCCGTCACACCAGGTTGCCCAGCCCCCCGGTGCGGGCCAGGACGAGCACATCCATCGTGAGCGCCACCGCCACGTGGAGGAACACCCCGGGCACGAAGCTTCTGGTGCGCAGCGCCAGCCAGCCGAGCACCAACCCGGCGACGATGGCCGCCGTCGCCTCCGGCATCGGTTTGGCGAAGTGGATCATCGTGTACGGCACTGTCATGATCGGCACCGCCAGCAGCCCGAGACGCGGCGCCAGCCCGAACACCATGAAGCCGCGGAAGAAGGCCTCGACCCCGACGAACTGGAGGGCGTACCCCGCCTCGTACACCCAGAACGCGGCGCCACCCTCGCCGGCGCGTTCGTAGAACGGGTAGAAGCGGAGGAACGAGTCGAAACCGGACACCCAGACGAGCACGGGCAGCATCACCAGGTACATGGCGACGTATACAGGGAGATGGCGGCCGACACCCCTGAGCCGAAAGCCAAGCTCCGTGGGGCGGCGGTGCAGCAGCACCCACCCAATCGCAAGCGGTATCGCCACCCGCCACAGCAGCGAAGACAGCCCCCACCACAGGTAGGCCCCGGCGTCGGCCACGTCGGCGTACGCCCCGTTGCGCACATCACCCACCCACGCCACAAGCCCAGAGCTCGTGTAGAAGGCGGGGCGCCCCCAGTACTCGAACAGGAGCAGGAGGAGGGTGGCGGTGACCAGCACAACGCTCGCCTCGCGGTCCTCGGCGGACAGCTCCAGCTCCCCCGTCGTGTTGCGCAACCGGTCGAGAATCACGGGTCGAGTGTATTGAGCGGTGCTGCCGACGGTAGAACCGTCGCCGAAGCGGGATGCGGCCGCTATCGTTTTTTCGCGGACTGACGGAGGTAGAACCATGCGACCCATCTGGAAGGGCGCCATCTCGTTCGGGCTGGTGACGATCCCCGTCGGCCTGTATGCGGCGACCGAGGACCGGCGGCCAAAGTTCCGCCAACTCCGTCAGTCGGACCACAGCCCGATCCGCTACAAGCGCGTTGCCGAGGCCGACGGCGCCGAGGTCCCGTACGAGCAGATAGTGAAGGGCTACGAGATCGACAAGGGTCGCTTCGTCATCTTTACCGGCGATGAGCTCGAGGGGATCCTGAAGCAGGCGACCGGCGGGATGGTCGATGTCGTCCAGTTCGTCGACCAGGCGCAGATCGACCCCGTCTACTACCGCTCCTCCTACTACCTGGCCCCCGAGAAGACCGGCGTCAAGGCCTACCGCATCCTGCTGGAGGCGCTCGAGGAGAAGAACATGGTGGGGTTGGCCAAGGTGGCGATCCGGGACAGGGAGTACCCGGCCACGTTGCGCGCCGACGAGGGCGTCATCGTCATGGAGACGATGTACTGGCCGGACGAGATCCGCGAGCCGCTGTTCGAGACGCTCGAGGAGAGCGTCGAGGTGCGGCCCGAGGAGCTGAAGATGGCGCAGATGATCATCGACAACCTCGCCGGCACCTTTGACCCCTCGGCATGGATCGACATCTCCCGGGAGGCGTTGGAGACGGCCGCCCAGCACAAGGTCGAGGGCATGGAGATCGTCAGCCCCGAGGCGCCCCAACCGACCGGTGTTGTCGACCTCATGGAGGCGCTCAAGGCGAGCGTCGAGGCGACGAGGGCCAAGAAGGCCGGTTGAGACCCGACCGCATGCCGGTGGCCGGATCAGCCTGGCGCTTCCGGGCCCTCGGTCTCCCAGGTGATGGTCTCAGGGGGGTCACCGACAAAGCCACGAAACGATGGCGCCCGCAACCGGCCGGCGGCGGTCCACTCCTTGAACTGCACCGCCGCCACCAGCTGGGGATGCACCCACGTCGCCTCCGGCATCTGCGGGTCGCCAGCGAACGGGCAGTCTGCGACCGTCATCTCGTCAAGCGCGGCCCTGATGGCGGCCAGGGCGGCATCGGAGAACCCGGAGCCGACGGCGCCGACCCAACGCAGCACCACCCCGTCCCACAGCCCGACCAGCAGCGCACCAAACGTACCGGCCCGCCCGCCCTCACCCTCCGTGAAACCCCCGACCACCGCTCGCATCGTGCGAAACACGGCAATCTTCTGCCAATCGGGTGAGCGCACCCCAGGTCGGTATGGGCTCGCTAGCCGCTTGGCAACGATCCCCTCGATGCCGCGCTCGTTCACGAAGCGCCACAGCGCCGCCGGATCACCGTCGACCCACTCGGTTGCAGCGAACGGTGGCGGCAGGTCGAGCGCACCGACGCGAGCCCTTCGCTCCACCCACGGCAAGTCGATCAGCGGTTGCGCCTGGTAGAGGATATCGAACACCACAAAGGTGACAGGGACCGACTCCATCGCCTTGCGGACATCGATTGGCGAGGCGAGGTTCATCCGTTGCTGGAGCCGCTCGAACGACGGGCGTCCGCTCGATCCGAATGCGACGATCTCGCCATCCAGGATCGTCGGCGACGCGGCGACAAACGCACCAAGCTCCGGGTAGCGGGTGGTGGCGTCGTTGCCCCTCCTGCTGGTGAGCCGAACGACGGCACCGTCATAGCTGAGGATGGTGCGCACCCCGTCCCACTTCACCTCGAACCCCCATGCCGGATCGACGAACGGCTCGTTGCGCCGCACCGCCAGCATCGGGGCGTATTCGGGCAGTGCGACGGCTATGCGCCCAGCTCCTCGCGTACGAGGCGGTTGACCAAACCACCGTCGAGCCCGTCGGCCGATTGCATCACCCGCCCGATCACCCTGCCGGCCGCCTTGGCGTCGCTCGCCCCCAGCTCGGCGATGGCGGTGCGGACGAGGCTACGGGTCTCGGTCTCGCCAAGCGTCTTGGGGAGCCAGCGCCCGAGGTACCCGACCTCGAAGGCCAGCCGGGCGGCATGGTCACGACCCCTCTCACCGATCCCCTCGTACTCCTGGCGGGCCTTGTCCATCTTCTTCACATAGGACGCGATGGTGCGCAGGTAGAGGTCGTCGTCGATCTGCCCGCTGAACCCAGGAGCCGCCTTGGCAACGGCCACCTCGGTCTCCACCTGGCGGATCACGTTCACCCTGGCTTTGTCGCCTGCTCGCATCGCGGCGACGAGCTCGTCTCGCAGCTCGCTGTGGATGCTCATCGAACGCCTCTCCTTGGGTTGCCCCATTCAACCAGCAGCCACCGCCCACCCCGGCAAATGTCCGGAAGATTTGCTTGCAGGAGTGGTCAGCTAGGTCTACAGTCCCATGTGGAGCCGTTCACGGCTCATTCTTTAAACCGAGCTTGTGAAAACTATCACGTTCACGATCCTCCCCACCACTGAGGTAGCGAAATGTTGACCCTGACCGACTGGCGAGACCTCTCCGCCTGTCGTGACACCGATCCTGACCTGTTCTTCCCGGTCGGGACCACCGGACCCGCCGTAGCCCAGATCGAGAAGGCGGTTGCGATCTGCTCGATCTGCTCGGTCCAGGAGGCGTGCCTCCAGTACGCGCTCGAGACCAACCAGGAAGCGGGGGTCTGGGGCGGGTACGCCGAGGACGACCGGCGCCGGCTGCGCAAGCGCTGGCTGGCCGAGCGGCGTCGTCAGCGCCAGGCGAGCTGAACCGGGGCCGTCACGTCACTGGGCGAAGCCGACGCCAGGCCTGCCCCTGGCGAACTCGACCTCGACAAATGCCAGCTTGTCGACGACAACGCCGTACTGGCGACCCCGCGTGTCGCTGAGCCACACCATGAAGTCGCCCGCCGCCACTGCGGCTTCGATGGCATTGCGCACCGTCTCGGGCTGGTCGACCTCGATCTCCAGCTCGCGAGCCGACTGCACGCCGACCCGCACCTTGGTGGTCTCGCCCATTACCTCATGGCCTCCGTGTCAACGAACGACTAGCTCCGGGTGCATGCGCAGGCGCGGCTTGCGGGCTTCGATCTCGACGGCAAGACGCTCGAATGCAGCCGCCCCATCACCCCCAGGGTCGGCAATCGTAACCGGCTGACCCCGATCGGCTCCCTCGCGAAGGGCGGGGACAAGCGGGATCTGCACGAGGAGCTCGACCTCGAGCTCCTCTGCGAGCATGGCGCCACCGCCCTCACCGAAGATCGGGTATCGCACGCCGTCGTCGCCGGTGAACCACGACATGTTCTCCACCACACCGAGGATCTCCTGGTTCACCTTGCGGGCCATGAGCCCGGCCCGCCGCGCCACCCGCTGGGCGGTAAGCTGCGGCGTTGTGACGACGAGCGCCTGCGCCCGCGGCAGGAACTGCGACATCGAGATGGCGATGTCGCCGGTCCCCGGCGGCATGTCGATGAGCAGGTAGTCGGGATCACCCCAGTGGACGTCGGCAAGGAACTGCTCGAGCGCCTTGTGCAGCATCGGTCCTCGCCAGATGACCGCCTGGTCGGGTCGCACGAAGTAGTCCATCGACATCACCCGCACCCCGTGGACCTCTGGCGGTAGCAGCGTCTCGTCGATGACGGTCGGGGCTCGGTCCACGCCGAGCATCCTGGGGATCGAGAACCCCCACACGTCGGCATCGATGATCCCGACAGTCCTGCCGAGACGGGCGAGCGACACACCGAGGTTGGCCGTCACCGAGGACTTGCCGACACCCCCCTTGCCCGACGAGACGGCGATCACCCTCGTCTTGCTCCCCGGACCGCCGATGCTGATCTGGCGGTTAGGGGCGCCGCGCACGCCTGCGACGAGATGGGCCCGCTCCTCGTCGTTCATATGGGTGAACTCGACCTGGACGGTGGCGACACCAGGGACAGTCCTCGCCGCCGCGGTCACATCCTGGGTCAGCTTGTCCTTGAGCGGGCACCCGGGGATGGTGAGCGCCACCAGCACCCGCACCGATCCGTCCGGGCGTACATCTAGCTCGCGCACCATGTCGAGCTCGGCGAGCGAGCGGTGAAGCTCGGGGTCCTCCACCTTGCCGATCGCCTCTCTGACTGCCTCGGCGTCGACGCCCATGAACCCTCAAACTCCTATCCGCGTAGTGGATAGAAACTATAGTGAGGGCCCAGAACGCATCGATTCGCCAAGGCGGACCCGACCAGCACCGTGGACACCCAGACCTTCGACCACCAAGTTGCCGTGCTCGCCGCCTCGCTCGGCGACACCACTCGGCGGGGCATCTACATCGCCGTGCGGGAGGCCGCCGAGCCGGTGACGGTGACGCACATCGCCAGCGTCTTCGACCTGCACCCGAACGTAGCCCGCCACCACCTCGACCGACTGGTCGCAGACGGCTGGCTCCAGGTCACCCATCGGCGCCGCCCCGATCGGCGCGGCCCCGGCGCCGGCCGGCCCGCCAAGCACTACGAGGCTTCCGCTCAGGAGGTGTCCGTCCAGTTCCCGGTGCGACGCTACGACCTGCTCGCCGAGTTGCTCGTGCGGGTGGTGGAGCGCATCGACCCGAAGGCGGCCCCCGCGGTTGCCGAGCAGATCGGTCGTGAGTACGGACGGGAGCTGGCCGCCGAGATCGGGCTTCCCCAGGACGCAGGCTTTGACGCCGCGGTCCAGGCGGTGGCGAGGGCGATGCTGGGCGTCGGGTTCGACACGGCACTCGCCCCTGGCGCCCGCACCATGCTCACCAGCTTCTGCCCCTTCGGCACCACCGCCGCCCACCACCCCGAGATCGTGTGCAAGCTCGACCAGGGCATCGTCCGTGGTCTCCTCGAGGCAGCGCACCAGCCGGCGGCGGCGGTGGTCACGCCGCACGAGGTCGCCAACGCGCTGTGCGTCACCGACATCTGAGCCGGTCGGTCACGAGAAGAGCACAAGGTCGGCCCGGGTGCAGCCGGTGAGCTGGTAGCGAGCGGGATCGGGGCGGCGCCCACCACACAGACGCACAAACGTCTCGGTGTCGGTGACAACGTTCCCCCGCGGGGGCTCGGCGATCCCGAAGACAGCGAGGGTGTCGCCGATCGTCACCTGCAATGGCGGCTTCCTGCGGAGCCGGCTGCGCTCGAGCAGCAGCCCGATGGCAAGGTCAACCCCGGCGCTGGTGTACGCCCCATCCACCCCGAGCCCGTCACGCACGTCTCCGCCGTGGACCCACTCCCCGAGACCGATCCCGTCAAGGGCGCCACCGGCTGCATCGATCGCTACTGCAGCCGCTGCATACCCGGCGAGCAGCTCGTCGAGCATCACGGCTATGGGCCAGGTCGCCCGCATGTCGACGTCGCGTTGGTTGTCGGCGGGGGTGAAGCCGTGCAAGGTGCCGGCCGCCGCATGGGTGAGGGCGGCGCCGCAGTGAGCGAGGACATCGCGCACCGACCACCCGGCACAGACGGTGGGACGGTCGAAGGCCGATGGGGCGACGCCGGAGAGAACATCGGGTAGGGCGGCAGCCTCGAGCAGCAGGATCTCGGCTGCAGGTCGCATCGCCGCAACGGTACCGTCGCCGTGATGCACGACACAGACATCGCCGCGGCAGCCGCCCGCATCCACGCCGATCTGCCTGTCGTCGATGGTCACAACGACCTGCCGTGGCGGTTGCGCTCAGAGGCGTCTGGCGATCTCGCCCAGACCAACCCGGCGGGGCACCTCCCCGGTTTCCACACCGACATCCCCCGGATGCTCCGCGGTGGGGTCGGCGCCCAGTTCTGGTCGGTGTACGTCCCGGCCGACATCGCCGCACCCTTCGCCGAGACCATGGCGCAGATCGACCTCGTCGAGCGCATGGTCCGAAGCAACCCCCGGCTGGCCATGGCCCGCACCGCCGCCGAGGCCCTGGCCATCAGGAGAGAAGGCAAGATCGCCTGTCTCCTCGGGGCCGAGGGTGGCCACTCCATCGAGGGCTCGCTGGCCAACCTGGCCGCCCTGGCGCAGCGGGGGGTGCGCTACCTGACGCTGACCCACAGCGACACGCTGCCATGGGCGGACTCCGCCACCGACGAGCGACGCCACGGCGGGCTCACCGGCTTCGGGTGCGACGTTGTCAGGGAGATGAACCGGCTCGGCATGCTCGTCGACCTATCCCACGTGTCGGTTGAGACGATGTGCGATGCGCTCGCCGTCTCGACGGCACCGATGATCGCCTCCCACTCCAACGCCGCCGCCCTGGCTCCCCACCCCCGCAACATTCCGGACGACGTGCTCGCCGCCATCGGCGCCGCAGGCGGGGTTGTGATGACCGTCTTCTTCCCCGGGTTCGTCGTGGCGTCGACCGCCACCGTCATGGTCGAGATGTTCGCCACCTGGCGCAGAGTGCGGGTGGACCTGGCCGGCGACGAGACAGCCATCGCCGCCGAGATGGCCCGGATCGAGTCAGGGCTGGCGATCGACCGTGGGACGGTCGCCGCCGTCGTCGACCACATCGAGCACATCGCCCGCATCGCCGGGATCGAGGCCGTGGGGCTTGGCTCCGACTTCGACGGGATGACCATCACCCCAGTGGGGCTCGAGGACGTATCGTGCTACCCCGCCATCACCGAAGAGCTGTTGCGGCGGGGGTGGGTGGAGCCCGACATCCGCAAGGTGCTCGGCGAGAACACGATGCGAGTGCTCGCCGCCGCCGAGACGGTTGCGGCGGGATGACGGCTCCCGCCGGGCGAGCGGTCCTCGATCGGCTGCGGGATCACTGCTGCTCGCCGGGGGTCGTCCGGGCTCCTGAAGGCCGGGCGCGACCCGGGGTGATTGCGTAGCCTTGGCGGTGGCGGTGCCCCCCCGGCACCCACGACAGGAGGTGTCCGGTGGCGAACAAGATCGTCCATTGGGAGCTGATGGGACCAAACGGCGATGCGCTCGCCGGGTTCTACCGGGACATGTTCGGGTGGGCGCTGGACGCCGCACCGGGTTTCGACCACTACCACATCGTCGGCGCCGAGGAGGCCGGCGTCGGCGGTGCAGTCGGTCAGGGCTCGGAGGAGACGCCAAGCTACAGCGCCATCTACATCGAGGTCGACAGCATCGACGACCATCTGGCCAGGATCGAGGCGAGCGGCGGCCGGACCACGATGCCGCGAACGGTCATCCCTGGGGTGGTGACATTCGCCTTGTTCACCGACCCGGCGGGAAACATGGCGGGGCTTGTCGAGGCGGTGCTACCACCCGCCGAGTGACCGGGGGCCGACCGAGAACCGCCGGTGCCTGCGGCGGCGTCAGTCGGCCGCCATGCGACGCAGCACCATGTGCAGGATCCCGCCGTTGCGCAGGTAATCCACCTCGACCGGGGTGTCCACCCGACACGTGGTCATCAGCTCCGTGGTGGTCCCGTCGGTGCGTGTCGCCGTCACCTTGACCAGCTGGCGGGGTTGCAGGTGGTCGTCGATGGCGATCGAGAACGTCTCGGTGCCGTCGAGCCCGTGGCTGTCCGCGTGCTCTCCCTCCAAGAAGGTGAGCGGGAGCACGCCCATCATCACCAGGTTGGAGCGATGGATCCGCTCGAAGCTCTCGGCGATCACTGCCTTGACCCCGAGCTCGAACGTGCCCTTCGCCGCCCAATCCCGCGACGAGCCCATCCCGTAGTCCTTGCCGGCGAGCACGACAAGCGGGACACCGGCCTCCCTGTAGGCGAGGCTGGCCTCGTAGACGGTCTTGACCGCCCCGTCGGTGAGATCGGTGGTGACGCCGCCCTCGGTGCCCGGGGCCAGCTGGTTGCGGATGCGGATGTTGGCGAAGGTGCCGCGGGTCATCACCCGATCGTTGCCCCGCCGCGAACCGTAGCTGTTGAACAGCCGGGGCTCGACGCCGTGCTCGACGAGGTACTTCCCGGCCGGTGACGACGCCGCAATCGACCCTGCCGGGCTGATGTGATCGGTGGTCACCGAGTCCCCGAGCTTGAGCAACGCCCGAGCCCCCGTGATGGGGCGGATCGGCTCGATGTCTGCCCCGAGATCCTTGAAGAACGGCGGCTCCTGGACGTAGGTGCTGTCCGGGTCCCATGCGTACAACGCATCCCCGGTCGCCGGGATGGCCCGCCACTCCTCCGACCCCGCGAACACGGCGGCGTACTCGTCAACGAACTGCTGGGTGGTCACGGAGCGTCCAACGATCGTGTCGATCTCCGCCTGGGTGGGCCACAGGTCACGCAGGTAGACGTCGGCGCCTGCGCGGTCCCGCCCGATCGGCCGTGTGGTGAGGTCGATGTCGACCGTGCCGGCGAGGGCGTAGGCCACCACCAGCGGTGGCGAAGCCAGGTAGTTGGCCCGCACATCCGGCGAGATCCGCCCCTCGAAGTTGCGGTTGCCGGACAGCACAGACGCCACCACCAGGTCGTGCTGGTGGATCGCCGTCGAGATCTCCTCGGATAGCGGACCGGAGTTGCCGATACAGGTTGTGCACCCGTAGCCCACCAGATAGAACCCGGCAGCCTCCAGGTCGTCCATCAACCCGCTTGCGGTGAGATAGCCGGTCACCACCTTCGAGCCCGGCGCCAGCGACGTCTTCACCCACGGTTTGCGGGTGAGCCCCCGCTCCCGCGCCTTCCTGGCCACGAGCCCGGCCGCCACCATCACGTCCGGGTTGGAGGTGTTGGTGCAGGAGGTGATGGCCGCGATGGTCACGTCACCGTGACGCAACGTGAAGGTCGCTCCCTCGATGGTGACGACGACGCCCGAGTCGGCCACTGGGGATTGCTCCTCGGCGGCCGGTCCTCCCTCCTCGGCCATCTCCTCGACGGTGCCGGGACCCGCCGGCGCCGCCTTGCCAAACGTCTCGGCCAGGTCGTAGCGCCACTGGTCGCGCATCCCGGAGAGGACGATGCGATCCTGCGGTCGGCGCGGCCCGGCCAGCGCCGGCTCCACGGTCGTCATGTCGAGCTCCAGCTCGGCGCCGTACACCACCCGGCGGTCGTCGTCACGCCACATGCCCTGCATCCGGTAGTACTGCTCCACCGTCGCAACCAGGGCCTCGGAGCGGCCGGTCAGACGCAGGTAACGCGTTGTCTGCTCATCGACGGGGAAGAAGCCGACGGTGGCCCCGTACTCGGGCGCCATGTTGGCGATGGTGGCCCGGTTGGCCAGCGGCATGTCGGCGAGACCCGGGCCGTGGAACTCGACGAACTTCCCCACCACCCCGTGCTGACGCAGCATCTGGGTGACCCGAAGCACAAGGTCGGTCGCAGTCGTGCCATCGGCGAGCTTGCCGGTCAGCCTGAAGCCCACCACCTCTGGCAGCAGCATGTAGATCGGCTGACCGACCATGGCCGCCTCGGCCTCGATCCCGCCGACCCCCCAGCCGACGACACCAAGCCCGTTGATCATCGTGGTGTGCGAGTCGGTGCCGACCAGGCTGTCCGGGTACAGGGTGGCGCCGTCGTCCCAAACCACCTTGGCCAGATACTCGAGGTTCACCTGGTGGACGATGCCGGTCGCAGGGGGCACGACACGGAAGTTGGTGAACGCCGCCTGGCCCCACTTGAGGAACTCGTAGCGCTCCCGGTTGCGCTCGAACTCACGCTCGGAGTTGATGTGGAGCGCCATGTCACTGTTGAAGGCGTCGACCTGCACCGAGTGGTCGATCACCAGGTCGCTCGGGACGAGCGGATTGACCTTCTGGGCTGCCGCCGGGTCGCCGGTCATCCGCACGACGGCGGAGCGCATGGCGGCCAGGTCGACGATGGCGGGCACCCCGGTGAAGTCTTGGAGCACGACCCGACCGGGGGTGAAGGCGATCTCGGTCTCCTCGACCTTGGTGGCGTCGTATCGAACGAGGGCGTGCACGTCCTCGTCGGTGACCACCCTGCCGTCGTGGTTGCGCAACACCGACTCGAGCAGCACCTTGATGGTGTACGGCAGCGAGTCGACGTCGCCGAAGTGCCCAAGGGCATCGAGCCGGTACACCCCCCGTTCCCCCAGCGGCGATTCCATCGTGGTTCGTGCCTCGAAGGGGTCGTGTACCGCCGCCATGGTCGCCTCGATTCGGTGCTGGTGATCGGCTCTCGCTCAGCCAACATCCTACCGAAGGCCTCCGATCCCACCCGAGCGGGGAATCGCTATCTCAGTTGTGCGCCACCGAAAGAACTGACGTTGTTGCGCGGGCCCTCACTTGATGCGGAAACCGCCAAGTTCGTTGGCAAGCACCCAGGCGACGACGGCGCCGATTGCGATCTCGTCGAACGGGTAGGTCTCCAGGTCGACGGTCTCCGACCCGGCCTCGGGCTGTGGCCGCCCGGCGGCGTGCATCGCCTCGAACCGATTGTGCCACCGCGCCAGGTTGGCCGGGCGAAGGTCCACCCAGCCCTTGTCGGCCCATCGGTCTTTCTGCTCAGGTGTGATGGCGACGGTGCGTCTCCCCGGCACCTCGGGGATGCGCAGGAACGGCCCGCGCAGCATCCGTCGCCCGTCCGGCATCAGGATGCCAAGCCCGAGCGAGGTCACCGTGTCACGCAGGTCGGGCATGCGGTCGAGCCGGGCGGCAAGGCGGTTGGCAGCTTCGCCGGCAGTCACCCGGCTCAGGCCATCGAGCGTCCCGAACTCGACCCTGAGCAGCTCGGTCTCCCACAGCAGCTTGGAGAGCTCGGGAGGGCCGAGCTGACCGAGGGCCACGGAGTGGGTGCCGGTGTCGCCCTCGAGCCGTGCCAGGACGTCGAGCGCCTGCCCGCGCAAGACACCGCCCCGGTACGAAGGGCCGAGGACGCCTCCGTCGACGGCGGCAATCACGTCCTTGCCGGTGTTGCCGCCCTGGATCTCCGAGACCACCAGCTCGGCGATCTCTTCTGGCGTGACGAACTCCATCTGGCCGATCGAGGTGATCGCCTCGAACTCGCCCCTGGTGAACACGCCGTTCTCGCCGGTGTCGATGACAGGGAGCACGACGTCACCGAGGAGATCGAACTCCTCGTCGCCCATCGCCACGTCGATATGGTCGTCGAGCGGTACCTCCCTGGCCCGGTAGCGACGCACCGCACTCCCCCGCTCCACGATCTGGGCGTTGGCGATGCGGGCATAGCCGATCAGCGCCGCCGGCTTGATCTCCTTGACGACGGGGCTTCCGGCGGTGCGGGCCATGAGGAAAAGGAGCCCTGAGTGGGCGAACGCCACGGCCGTCTTGGTCATCAGCTTGGCCGAAGGACGGTCCTCGCTGTGGGTGTACGGAATGTTGAGCCCCATCCCACCGGTGCCGGTCGTGCCGATCTTGAGATAGAGCCGGGTCCCCGCCTCCCGCAGCGCCCTGTCGAGGATCATGACGTGACGGATGAGCTGCGGCTCGGACTGCGACAGGATGAGCGACTCGACGACCCCTTCGATCTCGATGGCCCGCTCGGTCGAGACACCGGCGTCGATCGTCTCCTTGGCCATCGCCGATGTGGTGTAGACGTCCTGGTAGCTGATCGCAGTTGCGGTGTTGATCGCATCGATGACGACGTCTGGACGGTAGGCAGTGACCAGCCCGGCCAGCCGGGACCGGGCGTACGCCTCGTCGACCGGTCCGAGCAGGTCGGCGAAGATGCCTTCGCGGGACTCGGCGTCGACCAGCAGCTCGGAGCGGTTGGTGCGGCAGTAGGCCGTGCGCAGGAACACGTCGCCCCATTCCCCGACCACCTCGACCGCCGGGCACTCGCGCTCGAGCCGGCTCACCGCGGCGGCGACGCTCGGCTCGTCGAGCGAGACGATCACGATGCGCTCGGCGTGCAGGTCGATGGCGATGCGGCGGGCCACCTGGAGCCCGACAAGACCGGCGCCGCCCAGCACGAGGAAGGTACGGTCCGTCATGTGGGCTCCTTGTCGTCCGGATGTGGTGCAACGCTAAGCCGTCGCCACGCCGGCGACCACCGCCGAGTGCCCTGTCTCCGGAGGTCGGACGGCGGTCCTGGCGACGTATTTGGGTCCGCGGTCTCATGGCGCTCCGGCGGTGCGGCGAGGAACATTCACCAAGGCCAGTAGTCGATCGGGAAGTCGGGAGCCATGCAGGTCCTCGCAGTGTTCGGAGTCACCCTCGTTACGCTCATCTGGGGCACAGCGCTGCTTAGGTGGAGGGGAGCCCTCGACGTCGAGATCACCCGCCGGCCCCGTAACTATCAGCGCCGGATCGACCGAGAGTTCGCCGCCATCGTTGCCCACTGGGACGCCTGAGCTGCTACGGCGCCACCCCGCAGGCATAGAGACGGCCTCGGCAGACCGTCAGTCGCCCCAGAAGCGCTGCTCCTGGAACGGGTCGCCATACATGTGGTACCCGTTGCGCTCCCAGAAGCCGGGCTCGTCCCGATCGAGCACGGTGAAGCCGGTCACCCACTTCACCGACTTCCAGAAGTAGAGATGGGGGACGACGAGCCGCAGCGGGTACCCGTGCTCCGGCTCCAGGGGTGACCCACCAAAGCTGTGGGCGAACAGGTTGTCGGTGCGGAGGAAGTCGTCGACAGGCAGGTTGGCGGTGAAGCCGTGATAGGCGTTGACCAGCACGTGGGTCGCCGCGGGGTCGGGGTCGATCATGTCCCACACCGTTGTCACCGGCACGCCCTCCCACTCGGTGTCCAGCTTTGTCCACTTGGTGACGCAGTGGATGTCGGCCGTGCGTCGCTGGTTCGGCAGGGTGCGGAACTCGTCCCACGTCCACCGCTTCTCGGCGGCCACCAGACCATCAACCGTGAAGCCCCATGTGGCCAGGTCGACATCAGGCACCACCCCGGCGTGGAGGGTGGGGAAACGCTCTGTGGTGTACTGGCCGGGCGGCAACCTGGCCGGATCCACGCCCTTGTCGATCAGCGCCTGACGATTGCGGGTGAAGAAGCTCATTGTGTCTCTGTGTCGGGTGCCAACTGCAACGTTACGCCACGGTGTGTTGCCGTCGCACGTCACTAACGTCACACCAAGCATGTCTTCCGATCTCGAGACACCGCTGCCCGAGAGTCGCAGTCAGCGCCGGACAAGCCCGCTCGCCGTCGTTTCCGCCGTCGTCGTCGTGGCGGCGACGGCGATCGGCATCGCCGTGTGGTCGAACCGGGGCAACGAGCCGGATCCGAGCACGGCGGCGCCGCTCGACGGGGCTCCGACCCTCCAGGAGCTGGCCGAGTCGGCTGGTGGGTCGCCGGCAGGCGACGACATCGCCCCGGACTTCTCGGTCGTCACCGCGGATGGCGGCGCCTTCACCCTCTCCCGGCACCTGGCCGAGGACGGGCGCCCCGTGATCCTCAACCTGTGGGCCTCGTGGTGTTCCCCGTGCCGGGCCGAGATGCCGATGATCGACGCGGTAGCTGCCTCGCATCCGGAGGTGCTCGTCATCGGGGTGGCGGTGCAGGACGACCCGCTCGGCGCCGCAGAGTTCGCCGAGGAGATCGGGGTCAGCTACACCATCGGCTTCGACGACAAGGACGAGGTCAACGACGGCTACCGCCCCCTTGGTCTCCCCGCCACGTTCTACATCTCCGCCGAGGGGATCGTGGTGAAGCGCCACTTTGGCGGGCTCACCGCCGAGCTGCTCGAGGCGGACATCGCCGACCTCACCGGCCGAGGCTGAGCCCCCGAGGGCGGTCGGCACCCTGCCAACCTAGCGGCCCGTCCACTGCGGCGACCGCTTCTCGATGAAGGCCCGCATCCCCTCTGTGGCGTCTTCGGTCATCGCCAACGCGGTCAGCCCTGTCTGCAGATGGTCGAGCGCCGCATCGAACGGCATGTCCTCGACCGCATAGAAGGCGGTCTTGCCAAGCGCCAACACCGCCGGGCTCAGGGCGACAAGCGCCGACACCGCCTCGTCGACGGCGGCGTCGAGGTCGGCGCCCGGGACGATGCGGGACACCAGCCCGAGTCGCTGCGCCTCGGCGGCATCGATGCGGCGGCCGGTGAGCATCATGTCGAGCGCCGCCCTGGCGGGCATCGACCGCTGCAGCACCGCGCTGATCATCATCGGCCACAGCCCGACGGTGACCTCCGGCGTGCCAAACGTGGCGTGATCTGCGGCGATCACGATGTCGCACGCCGCCGCCAACCCGAACCCGCCGGCCAGGGCGTGTCCGTTGATGCGGGCCACGACCGGCTTTGGGCAGCGGCGCAATGCCCTGAACAGGTCGGCGAGCCCACCCCTGTCGCCGTGCCCCGCCACAGGAGCGTCGAAGAAGCCACCGGCCAGGTCGCCGCCGGAGGAGAAGACGCGGTCCCCGGCGCCGGTGACGACAACCACTCTGATGCCGTCGTCGTCGCCGGCGGTGCGTACGGCGGCGAGCATGCCCTGGATGACCTCCGCCGTGATGGGGTTGCGTCGCTCCGGGTCGTCAATCGTCAAGAGAATGCGTGACCCCACCGTCTCGTTGCGCAACATGGCGGGCTCCTGGGTGGTCGGGTGACGCAGACTACCGGGCGAGCTCGGAGGTGCGAGAAGTCACACGGTCGTGCGACGACTGCGATTTGGAGTTGCGGGCTATGGTCAGGCCATGTCCTGGGTGGTGCTTGCTCTGGTCTTCTCGGCGCTAATCGGCCGGTTGCGCGGGGGCCGCATCCAGAACCTGCTCGATGTCGAAGCCAAGGCCTGGTGGCTGCTCATCGTCGGTCTCGGGCTGCAACTCGGCGCCGGCATGCTGCCGACCGACCAACACGGCCTTGCCGTTGCGCTTGTGCTCGCCTCGGCGATCCCCATCCTGATGATGATCGCCATGAACCGCACCGCCCCCGGCATGTGGATCGCCGGGATCGGCATCCTCATGAACTTCCTCGTGATCACGGTGAACTGGGGGATGCCGGTGCTGCCGGCGGCGATCGAGATCGCAGGGGGCAGCGCCGTGGCCGCCCTCGAGGGCCGCCACGTGCTGCTCGACGGCTCCACCCATCTCCCGTTCCTCGGCGACATCATCCCGCTGCCTGGGTCGGTGATCTCGCTCGGGGACGTCTTCCTGGCCATCGGGCTTGCGGTCTTCGTCGAGGAGCAGATGCGTCGCCCACCCCGTCTGTTCCGTCACGGTGTGCCGGGCGAGGCCGGTTCGGCGGTCGAGCGCTGACTCAAACGGAGGCGCCGACCACCGCGGCCAGTGCGCCCACCACCTCGGCCCTGCCGGACTCGGCCAAGCTGCGCACAGCGCGCTCCCGATCCCAGCCGGCGATGCCAACCGCCGTCTCGTAGGCGACGGCAACGTCGACGATGGCTCGCAGCCGGGCAACCGCCGGCGCCGCTGGTGTCTCGGGGGCAATGAGGGGTGCGATCTGCGCCAGACGACCGCCGCGGGCGACGATGGCGGCACTGCGCCTGGCGACGCCGCCGGCGCCGCCCGTCTCCGCATGGAGACCCTCCTCGACACCGACCTGACCGATGTCGCGACAGCGCACCGCCTGCTCGATGGCGGTGACGTCGGCGGGTCGCACGTCGAGACGGTGCGCCATCGCCACCGCCAGTTGCGCCACCCGCTCGGAGTGGCCGGCGGGAACGACACCGCTCAGCTCAGGGATCCGCGCCAGCACGTCGGAGAGCTGGCGGTAGGCCGCGGCGGTTGTGCGGGTGCGCTCGAAGGCGAGGAACCCTGCGGCGTAGACGAGAAGGGCGGCGTACAGTGCCCACCAGCCAAGGCGGGGCACGGCGAACACGAACAGGCTGGCGACGGCGGGCAACCCGACGAGGACCGGCCAATCGTCGCCCGCCAGCGCCCCGGCCCAGGGTGCGACACCGTTGCGGCTCAGCGGTCGCCGGGGATCAGACATGGGCGACCACCCGTTCCGCCTCACGCCGTGCCGCATCGTCTGTGGTGAAGCCGTCTCGTTGGATCGGCAGAGACCGCCCGGCGAGACAGCGGACAAAGGCCGCCACCACCTCAGGGTCAAACTGGGTCCCGGCGCAGCGCTGCAGCTCGGCGATCGCATAGTCGACGCTGAGCGCCCTCCGGTAGGGACGATGGGTGGTCATGGCGTCGAAGGCGTCAGCCACGGCGAGGATGCGCGCCGCCACCGGCAGCCAGCGCGTTTCGACGGTGCCGCCAACGTATCCGCCACCGGCGAAATGGAGGTGGTGCCGGGCAATGGCCGGGAGCGCCGGGGCCAGCGCATCGACACCGTCGAGCAGCTCGGGGACGACGCTCACATGGCGCTCGATCCTCTGTCGCTCACCATCGCTCAACGGCCCGCGCTTTCGCAGCACCCGGCGTGGCACCACCACCTTGCCGATGTCGTGGAGCAACGCCGCGGTGCGTACCTGACCCATATTGCGGGGGGAGATGCCGAGCTCGGCGCCAAGCCAGCCCGCATACACCGCCACCCGCTCGGAGTGGCCGCGGGTGTAGAGATCCTTTGTCTCGACGGCGGCGAGCAGGGTGGCGACCGTCGCCCGTCGCGCCGTCTCCACTTCCCGTCTCGCCACCTCCATCGACGAGGCGATGATCAAGCCTGCGGCCGATACCGGCGCCATCACGGGGCCCATGGCGTGCGTAACGGCACCGAGCAGGGCGCCGAGCACACCGAGCCCGATCCGCTCCATCGCCACTGACACGTCTTGGGCGGGGCCAGGATCGCCGAGCAGGCGACCAACGAGACGGCTCGTCCCTGCGGCTACGCCACCGGCTACGCCACCGGCGAGAACGGCGAGCCACGACGGGTAACTCCCGGCCGGGCCGGCCACGACAAGCACGGCGGCGACAACAGGGAGGTGAGCGACGATCCTCCCGGCAACGACACCGGCTACGGACGGAGCACGCAGGTGGGTGGCGACGCTGACGACGGCCACCAGCAGCGTTGCCACCAAGGCACCTGGGGCGGCGAGGCCGGTGCCCATGGCGATGACGGCGATCCATCCGGCGCCGGTCTGGTGCGGCGTTCTGGCCTCGATCGCAACGTAGGCGACGGCGAGCGCCAGCCAGCTCCACTGTGGTTGGGGTTGGTCCATGGAGACGATGACGACAAGAGCAATCGCCGCCGAGACGGCGAGAAGAAGTCGGGTGTTCCCCCGAGCGGTGGGTGCATCGATGTGGAGCGGGTTCATGGCGTCCCCGCGGCGCCCCATGCCACGCCGTGAGCGACCCACCGTGCGCTTGGCGGTCGCTTCCCGGTCGGCGCTGCTGCGCCACCGGCGGGCGTGGAACGGCGGACACCGCCGTTGCGTCCTGCGTGTCCACACCCTGCCCCGTGCTCGACGAGCGAGCCCCCGCCCGGGGCCAGGCCCGGGATATCCCGAGCCGCAGGCCGTAACCTACCGGGCTCCGCCGCAGAAACAAGGACCTCGTCGATGTCCGAGCCGCCGCCCTTCCCCGAACGCGACCCGACGCACCATGTCGCGGCGCGCGGCAGCGGTGGCGCCGCCGCCACCACCCATCACCTGGCCACCCGGGTCGCCGTCGAGGTGATGGCGAGCGGTGGCAATGCCGTCGACGCCGCGATTGCCGCCAACGCCGTCATCGGGGTGGTGCTGCCAGACACCTGCGGTCTTGGCGGCGACCTGTTCGCCCTCGTCCACACCCCAGGCGCTGCGGCTCCGGCCGCCCTGAACGCTTCGGGATGCGCCGGATCGGGAGCGAGCGCCACCCGGCTGCGCGACAGCGGGCTCAGCGCCATCCCGTTGCGCAGCCCATGGACGGTGACCGTCCCCGGTTGCGTCGACGGCTGGGAGGCGTTGCTGGCCCGCTTCGGCACCCGGTCTCTGGGCGATCTCCTCGCTCCGGCTATCGCCGCCGCCACTGATGGCTTTGTGGTGACGCCAGAGCTGTCCGCCTCGCTGGCCGCCATCGAACCGCTGATCTCCGCCGAGCCGTCCGCCGCTGCGTTGTACCCGGAGGCCAGGGTCCCCGCCCCGGGCGTTGTGCTCACCCGACCAGACCTGGCGGCCACACTCGTGGCGCTGGCGGCCGATGGCCGCACGGGGTTCTTCGGAGGGCCGGTCGGCGAGGGCATCACCGGCGCCACCCGGGGTGCGATCACTGCTTCCGACCTCTCCGTACGCCAGGCCGAGTGGATGGATCCGCTCGGGGTTGCGGTGTTCGGGGCGCACGGGTGGACGATCCCACCCAACAGCCAGGGATACCTGACGCTGGCCGCCGCCTGGATCGTCGAGCACATCGGCGCCACCCTTGGGCCCGAGGACCCCGGCTACCACCACTCGCTGATCGAGGCCTACCGGGCCGTGGCCTGGGAGCGCAACGATGTCGTCGCCGACCCGGCGACCGCCCCGCTGGCTCCGGCAGAGCTCGTTGATGCGGGGCGGCTGGCTGCCCGTGCCGCCGCCATCCGCACGGACCGCATCGCCACCTGGCCATCCGCATCTCCGGCTCTCGGTGGCACCACCTACCTGTGCACACGCGACAGGACCGGGCTCGGGGTGTCGCTCATCCAGTCCAACTTCCACGGCATCGGCTCGGGTCTTGCCGCCGGCGCGACCGGGGTGTTCCTGCACAACCGTGGGGCCGGCTTCACGCTCGAGCCTGGTCACCCGAACGAGCTCGCTCCGGGACGGCGGCCGCTGCACACCCTCTCCCCGACGTTGTGGACGAGCGACGGGGAGCTCAGGCTGCTGCTGGGTACCCGGGGTGGTCACCAGCAGCCACAGCTGCTCCTCCAGGTGGCCGCCCACCATCTCGTCGCCGGGCTCACCATCGACGCCGCCATGGCGCAGCCGCGGTGGACGGTCGACCCCTCCGCCTCCGACCACGTCGTGCACGTCGAGCCCGCCATGGACCAAGAGGTCGTGACCGGTCTGCGCCGCGCCGGCCATCGAGTCGACCTCACCACAGGTTGGGAGCCTGGATGGGGGCCGGTTGCGGCGATCCGTGTCGACGGTGGCGCCGTCGTGGCGGCGGCCGACCCTCGGGTGTCCTCGACGTGCGCCATGACCGAGTGACCGTATCTCCCCAGTCCGGGTAGCCCGGCTGCAGAGCTCAGCGCAGCAGGAAGCCGGTGGGGAGGGGATCGGTCGGGTCGAGGAGGAACTCGTGGCGGCCGGTGATCGACGCCGTGCCAGCGATCTCGGGGATCACGGCGGGATACGGTCCCACCTGCGTCGTCGCCACAACCGCACCGCCGAACGTCGTGCCAAGGATGCTCTCCACCTCGATCGCATCACCGGCGGCAAGCTCACCGCGGGCGTGGTGGATCGCCAGCCGGCCGCTGACACCGGTCCCGGTCGGGCTGCGGTCGACCTCCCCTTCGGCGAAGACGCACACGTTGCGGCTGTGGCGGGCCGGATCTACGGCGGCGCCGACCAGGATCGTGCCGTAGAGGAACCCGAGATCGACATCACCGGAGGGGTGCTCGACCGTCACCGCCTCGGCCACCGCCTGCGTGATGCGACGCCCCAGACCGATGATGGCTGCGACCTCGGCGGGCACCAGGGTGAGCCCGAAGCGGGTGGCATCGACATACGCATAGAACGCCCCGCCAAAGGCCACGGTCGCCACCACCTCGCCGGCGCCTGGCACCTCGACGGCTACCTCGTCAGCGAGCACGAACGACGGCACGTTGCGAAACGTCGCCGTAGCCGGTGAGCCACCCCCCGGTACGGCGGTGACCCGCCCTGCCGGGGTGTCGAAGCGGATCTCGCCCCGCTCGACGGCTGCGGGGAACAGCCCCGCCGTCACCCCGGCAGCAGCAAGACCGATGATCCCGTGGCCGCACATCGTCGAGAACCCCTCGTTGTGCATGAACAACACACCAGCGTCACCGTCTGCTGTCACGGGCGGTGTGAGGATGCACCCGTACATGTCGGCGTGCCCGCGGGGTTCCCACATGAGGAGGCGGCGCACCTGGTCGAGATGCTGTTGGGCATGGCGACGCTTGGCGAGCATCGTGTCGCCCGGGAGCGGCGGGAGCCCGTCGACGATGATTCGCAGCGGCTCACCGGCGGCGTGGACGTCGATCGTGGTGATCCGCAGCCAACCGGCCGGCGGGGTCCAGTCGTGCACGAGCCCTCCTGGCGGGGAGGGTAGCCGGCCGGGCAGCGACCCCCCGCCGGACACCTGCCAATGGTTCCCATGGTTAAGCTTGCGTTGTATGCGCCGGTCCGTATAGCCTGCCCCGGCCAGAGGGTCACGCGCTGTGTCCCGGCCGTCAGCAAGAACGGCACTCCCCCCAACCGAGCGGAGCACCACGCACTCGTGCGTCCCCGATCCCCAGTCGCCCTCGTCGGAGGCATCATCACGCTGCTGCTCGCAGTAGTTGGGTTCGCCGCGTTCTCCCCACCGGAGATCGAGAGCTCGGCCACCGTCGAAGGGGTCGTCCTGCCACCCACCGCATCAGGGAGCATCGCCGGTGCAGCCCTGGCCAGCCGTCTTGTCACCCATGCCGCTCCGGCGACTCCGGCGCCCATTGCCAATCAGTACACCACCACCGCGGCCACCCCATCGTTTGCCGTGACCACAACCACCCCACCGACCACGTCGACGACGGCCCGGGACAACCCGGAGCCGGCCACCACGAACACTACGGAAGCGCCCGCTCCCGAGACCACGACAACGACCGCGGCGCCGCCGCCAACCACCACCACTGCTGCACCCCCACCAACGACCACCACGACGGCGCCGCCGGCAACCGCCGCTCCGCCTCCGGGTACGCCGGTCCCGGCCGGGGTCGAGCAGTGGCGCTCGCTTACCGCCGCCTACTGGCCGGCCGAGCTCGTCGACGACGCCCTCGTTGTGATGGATTGCGAGAGCGGCGGCGACCCGACCGCACTGAACCCGGTCTCGGGCGCAGCCGGTCTCTTCCAGTTCATGCCGACGACGTGGCAGAGCGCCAGCGCCGCCGCCGGATGGGACGGTGCCAGCGTCTTCGATGCCGAGGCCAACATCGCCGCGGCGGCGTGGCTGTACGCCGCATACGAGACGCCGTGGGCGCCATGGTCCTGTCGGCCCTGAGGCGTCCTCGGACCGCACGGTCGATCCCGTAGACTGACGGGCGCCGTGAACGTTAAGAAGCTCGTCCGCACCACCATGCTCATCGGTGTCTGGGCAGCGGTCAGCTGGGTCCTCCGCGAGAAGCTGCTGCCGCTCCCCCGCCCCGAGAAGGGCCCGATACCTCAATTCCGCACGGGCGCAGGGCCTAGTCCGTCGCCACCCGCCGCGGCTGCGGCGACGCCTGGAGCCACACCGACAGCCACACCGACAGCGGCGCCGGCGACCGCACCTGTGGCGGGTCCCCACCACCCAGACGATCTCGCCGACATCGTCGGCATCGGTCCGGTGTTCCGCGGCCGGCTCGCCGACACCGGCATCACAACATTCGCCTCGCTCGCCGCGACAGACGCCGCCGTCGTCGCTGCCGCGATCGGCGTCACAGAGCAGATGGTTGCGGGATGGATCGCACAGGCGAGGGAACGGGTGCGCTGAGCGGCGGCGAGACCTCCGTGGCGGCGAGCCCATATCTGATCGCCCCCGAGGACCTGGCGGCTACCCTCGGCGCCGAGCCGGGCTACCGCGCCACCCAGCTCCGCACCTGGCTCTACGGGACCCCGGTGCTCGACCCGGTCGAGATGACCAACCTCCCGGTCTCGCTCCGAGAGGGTCTCGCCGGCCGTCTCTACCCGTTTACCGTCGACATCGAGCAGCGGGCCGACCGCGGCAGCACGGTGAAGTGGCTGTTCCGCACCGCAGACGGCGCCTCGATCGAGGCTGTGCTCATGGGCTACCCGCATCGCACCACGCTGTGCATCTCGTCCCAGGCCGGCTGCGCCATGGCATGCACCTTCTGCGCAACGGGTCAGTTCGGCTTCGAGCGCAACCTTGACGCCGGGGAGATCACCGCTCAAGTGGCGTACGCCTCCGCCTATCTGCGCCGCAACGGGCTGAGCCGCGGCCCCGACCGGCTCACCAACATCGTCTTCATGGGGATGGGCGAGCCGCTGGCCAACTACCCGAGGGTGCGGGAAGCGCTGCGGCGCATGATCGAGGTCATGGGGATCGGGGCCAGGGCGATCACTGTGTCGACGGTCGGGGTCGTTCCAGGGATGCGCCGGCTCGCCGCCGAGCCGTGGCAGGTCAACCTCGCCGTCAGCCTGCATGCCGCTGACGACGTCGTGCGGGCCCGGCTGGTGCCGCTCAACGCCCGCTACCCGCTCGCCGCCGTAGTCGACGCCGCCGCCGAGTACGCCAAGCGTAAGGGAAGGAGGATCTCGATCGAGTGGACCCTCATCGCAGGGGTCAACGACACCCCGGCCCAAGCCGCCGGGCTTGCCAGGATCGCCCGATCGCTGCGGGCCCACGTCAACCTCATCGCCCTCAACCCGACCCCGTTGACCGCCGACCGGCCACCAATCCCCGAGACCGTCGATCGCTTCCTCGAGCTCCTCGCCGCCGGCGGCGTCAACGCCACCCTGCGCGACACCCGGGGTCGGGACATCGACGCCGCCTGTGGTCAGCTACGGGTGTACGCCGCCGGTACCCTGTCCCCTCACCAACCCGAGGTGTGAAACCGTGCGGCTTGCCGATGGAGACGACGCACCCGACTTTCGCCTGCGCAACCAGGACGGCGTCGAGGTGGCCCTGGACGACTACGCCGGAACCCGGCTCGTTGTCTTCTTCTATCCGAGGGCCTTCACCCCTGGATGCACCACCGAGGCCTGCGACTTCCGCGACCGGTACCAGACGTTTGCCGACGCCGGCTACGAGGTCCTCGGGGTGAGCCCTGACCCCGCCGCCAAGCTCGCCGAATTCAGGACCGAGCACGGGCTCCCCTTCCCGCTGCTCTCCGACCCGGATCACGCCATGGCCGACGCCTACGGCGCCTGGGGAATGAAGCGGAACTATGGCAAGGAGTACGAGGGGCTGATCCGCTCGACGGTCGTCATCGACGAGTCAGGGAAGATCGCGCACGCCTGGTACAACGTCACCGCCACGGGACACGCCGCCAGGGTCGCCGCCGACACAGTGGCCGATTGACCCATGGGCAGACGGCGGGTCGGTCCCTAGGATGACCTGCGGGTCTACCACGATCGATCGAGCCCGAGGAGCTTCGTAACCATGCGACTGCCCGTCCGCAAGGCGATCTTCCCCGTCGGCGGTCTCGGTACGCGCTTCCTCCCCGCCACCAAGGCGTTGCCAAAGGAGATGCTGCCGATCGTCGACACGCCGCTCGTCGAGTATGCGGTGCAGGAGGCGATTGCGGCCGGGATCGAGGAGCTGATCTTTGTCACCGGGCGGGGCAAGTCGGCGATCGAGGACCACTTCGACCGCCACTTCGAGCTGGAGGCGACGCTTGGCGGGCGAGGCAAGGAGGAGGCGCTCGAGCTGGTTCTACGGTCGACGCCTCGACCCGGTCGCATCGCATACGTGCGCCAGGGTGAGCCGCTCGGTCTCGGTCACGCCGTGTGGTGCGCCCGCCGCTTCGTTGGTGACGAGCCGTTCGCCGTCCTGCTCGCAGACGATCTCATCCTCTCCGAGCCACCGACGCTGGCGCAGATGGTCGAGGTATACGAGACCAACGGGGGCAACGTCATCTCGCTGATGGAGGTGGCGCCCGAGCACACCAGCCGGTACGGGATCGTCGAGCCGGGGGACGACGACGGCCGCCTCGTCGAGGTGCGCGGGCTTGTCGAAAAGCCGAGCCCGACCGAGGCCCCGTCCAACCTCGCCATCGTCGGGCGTTACATTCTCCAGCCAGACATCATGGACTACCTGTCGCTCGGTACCCAAGGTGCCGGCAACGAGATCCAGCTGACCGACTCGATGCTGAAGCTCATCGGCAACCACCCGTTCCACGGGCTGCGGCTCACCGGGACCCGGTTCGACTGCGGGACCAAGATCGGGTTCCTCGAGGCCAACGTCGCATACGCCCTGCGCCGCACCGATCTGGACGGCGACGTCCGCACCAGCGTCCGCAACGTACTCGACAGCTTCTAGAGCCGCCCCGGAAGACCCGGGGTCCGGCTACGGTTGGGATCGCTGCAGCGGCTCGACATCGAAAGGGAACGTCCGATGAGCAAGCTCCGCGACCTCGCCGAGGCCGGCCAGTCGGTGTGGCTCGACTTCATCCGCCGCGACATGCTCGAGGAGGGCGGAGAGCTCGCTTCCCTTGTCGCCGAAGGTGTGCGCGGCGTCACGTCAAACCCGAGCATCTTCCAGAAGGCCATCTCCTCGTCGCCGACCTACGACGGGCACATCCGGAGCCTGCTGTGGATGAACCCAGGGGCGTCGGCGGTCGAGGTGTTCGAGGAGCTGGCGATCAGGGACATCAAGGATGCCACCGACCTCCTCCTCCCGGTCTATGAGGCCACCGGCGGCGCCGACGGTTATGTCAGCCTCGAGGTGGCGCCAAGCCTCGCCTATGACACCGCCGGAACGATTGCCGACGCCAGGCGGCTGTGGAGCCGGGTAGATCGGCCCAACCTCATGGTCAAGGTCCCAGCGACGGCGGAGGGTGTTCCCGCCATCGAGCAGCTTCTCGCAGACGGGCTCAACATCAACGTGACTTTGATGTTCTCGCTCGACCATTACGAGGCGGTGGCTCACGCCTACCTGCGGGGGCTGCGCCGCACCGCCGATCCGGCCCGTGTCGCCTCCGTCGCCTCGTTCTTTGTCAGCCGTGTCGACTCCAAGACCGACGCCGCCCTCGAGAAGGTGGGGACAGACGAGGCGATGGCGCTGCGGGGACGTACCGCCGTCGCCAACGCCAAGCTCACCTACCGGCGCTACCAGGAGATCTTCCAGGGCGACGAGTTCGCCGATCTGGCGGCCGCAGGGGCTCGACCGCAGCGGGTGCTGTGGGCGAGCACATCCACCAAGAACCCTGAGTACTCCGACACCCTGTACGTCGACGAGCTGATCGGCCCCAACACGGTCAACACCATGCCGCCGGCGACGATCGATGCGTTCCGCGACCACGGGGTGATCGACCCGCTGGCGCTGCTCGCAGGCGTCGACGACGCCTCCGCCCAGATTGCCGCCCTTGCCGAGCTCGGCATCGACTTCGGCGAGATCACAGAGACCCTCCAGACCGAGGGGGTGCAGGCGTTCGCCGAGTCGGCGGACGAGCTGCTCGGCACCATCGAGACCAAGCTCGGCGAGCTGGGCGGCTGAGGGGTCACCCCCGAGGGCCGTCAGCCGGTTGGCTCGACCTCTTCGACCTCGTCGCGGAACTGGCGGGCATAGAGCTCGGCGTACAGGCCATCAGCGGAAAGCAACGCGTCGTGGGTCCCCTCCTCGACGATGCGGCCCCTGTCGAGCACCAGGATGCGGTCTGCGTTGCACACCGTTGACAGACGGTGGGCGATGACAAGTGTCGTGCGCCCCCGCATCAGCCGCTCCAGCGCCTCCTGCACCAGCGCCTCAGACTCGCTGTCGAGCGAGCTGGTGGCCTCATCGAGGATCAGGATACGAGGGTCCTTGAGCAGCGCCCGTGCGATCGCCACCCGCTGCCGCTGCCCCCCCGACAGCTTGACACCCCGCTCCCCGACGATGGTTTCGTACCCGTCAGGGAACCCGGAGATGAACTGGTCGGCGTTGGCGGCCCTGGCCGCCTCCCGCAGCTCGTCGTCGCCGGCGTCCGGCTTCCCCACCCGCAGGTTCTCGGCGATCGTCCCGGAGAAGAGCTGGGTCTCCTGCGGCACCGCCGCCATCCGCCTGCGCAGCTGGCGACGCAACACGCTGCGCACATCGACACCGTCGACGAGGACCCGCCCCCCGGTTGCGTCGAAGAACCGTGGGATGAGCTGGACAAGCGTCGACTTCCCCGCCCCGCTCGGTCCGACGAGCGCCACCACCTCCCCGGGTCGGGCCTCGAGGCTCACCCCGGCCAGCACGTCGACATCGCGGTCGGCGTAACGGAACATCACCTCCTCGAAGGTCACCCTCCCCTCCCCGCTCAGCTCGAGCGGCTGCGCCGGCTCGGCCAGGTCGTTGCGCTCGTCGAGCAGCTCGAAGATCCGCCGCGACGCCCCAAGGGCCTCCTGCAACTCGCCATACAAACCGGTGAAGGTGCCGATGGCGCCGGCCACGGTCAACGTGTACAGCAGGAAGGAGACGAGATCGCCGGTGCTCATCTCGCCTGCGATGACAAGCCGACCCCCACGCCACAGCACAAGGGCAAGCGTCCCGAACGCAACAAACGTGACCAGGGGACCAAACAGCGCCCGCAGCCTGGCCCGGCGCAGGGCGACCCGATACGACGAGCGCACCGCAGTGCGGTACCGCTCGGTCTCCACCGTCTCGGCGCTGAACCACTTCACCACCCGGATGGCGGCGATCGACTCCTCCGCCCCGGCGTTGGCCTCCGCCACCTGGTCCTGGAACTCGGTGGATACGCCACGCAGCTTCCGCCCGAAGATCGCCGCCGCAACGATGGCGATGGGGAGGAAGCTCAGAACCGTCACAGACAACCTCGCGCTGATCACAAACAGGAGGATCACCCCACCCACCAACGTGATCGCCTGCGCCAACGCCGCCGCAAGCGACGTCGAAACCGTCGTCTGGACGACGGCGACGTCCGAGGTGAGCCGCGAGGTGATCTCACCCGTCTTGCGCCGGTCGAAGAACTTCACCGGCAGGGTCATTAGGTGCTCGTAGCTCCTGATGCGGAGGTCGGCGACGATGCCCTCCCCCATCGCAGACAGGAAGTAGACCCGCACGTAGTTGAACGCCGCCTGGGCGAGGAAGACGCCCACGAGGAACAGCGCGGTGCGGTCGAGCGCGCCGTCGCCACCCTGCCCACGGGTGACCACCGTGTCGACGAGGTTGCCCATGATCCGAGGGAACACGAGGCCGAGCCCGCTCGCCACAAGCACCCCGACCACGGCAACGGCGAGATGTCTGCGGTACGGTCGGACAAACCCGAACAGCCGGCGGAGCTGTGGCAGGTCGCTACGGCTCGGTCGGTCCGCCCCCTCGGGGGAGCCGGCGACGCCGAGGCGGCGGCGGGGGTTGCGGAGCACCGGCGGCATGGTACGGGGCGGGCGCCCCTACCCGCCCGGAAGGCCCCGGCGAACCGGGGGCTCTGCGGAAGGCCCCGGCGAACCGGGGGCTCTTCCGCTCGAGGACCCACAAGGGTGCTCAGCGCAGCCGGATGCTGGCGACCACCCCTGCGTGGTCCGATGCCCAGAACGGCGGGAGCGCCTGGAACGGGGTCGCCCCCACCACAGAGGCGCTGATCGCACGGGCCCCATGGGCGAGGACGAGGTCGATGCGTGTCGTCAGCTCAGACACAGGGTTTGTCAACGTCTCGCTCTGACAGCAGGTGAGCCCCGGGTCGCGCCGCTGGGTACGCCAGGCATCTGCGAAGTACGACCCGGTGAGCAGCGCATACGACGCAGTTGTGCTGCCGTCCGCCGCCGAGTTGAAGTCGCCGACGGCGATCACCGCCCCCGGCACCTGCGCCGGGCCGGCCAGGAACTCCGCCGCCTGCGCCTCCTGGACGGCGGGGAACGCCTCGGTCTCGAGATGGGTGTTGAGGAAGCGGAACGCCTTCCCCCGGAACGTGCCGTCGACCGACGCCCAACCCCGGCTGAAGGAGAGCGGCCCAACGGGTGTGTCGAGCACCGCCTGCGTCGCAAAGAGGGCACTCTGCGGGTTGGACACCGCCAACCCTGGCCGGGCGGCGTTGACCAGGATCACGTCGCGGTCCTGGAAGATGAGCAGGCACTCCCCGACGACGCCGTCGCACGGCGCCACCAGCGGCACCGGCCCGACCGTTGCGTTCGCCGAGACGGCCGCCACCGTGTACGACAGCCCACGCTCGGCGAGCTCGTCCATCAACACATCGAGGAAGTCGATGCTCGGCGCGGTCCCGGGGCCGATGGCGATCCAGTTGGAGACCTCCTGGAGACCGATGAGATCTGGGGCGCTTGTAGCGATCTCGTCGGCGATCGCCTCGGCGCGGGTCTCGAAGTCGGTGAACTGCACCGTGCCGTAGATGGTGGCGACGGCGACCAGGAACGCTGTGGTGTCCTTAGCCGTGACGGCGGCGTCGAGCGCCGAGCCGAGGTAGAGGTTGCGGGTCATGACGGTGAGCCCCGGTTGGTCGTCTGCAGTCGCCGGGGCCGCGACGAGGACGGTGAGGGCGACGATGAGCGCTAGGAGTGCGGCAGCAAGCGAGCGCGGCGAACGGGACCCGATGCGTCGGATGGACGACACGGCCATTCCCCCTTCCTGTGAGGCGGCGCATCCCACCGGCGCCGCATCCACGCAGTATCGCACGCCCGAGGCGGGTCCGTCAGAAGGGGACGCCGACGGCGTCGCAGAGGAACTTCATGAACGGGGTGCCCGCCGTGCAGACCCGGGCGTACTCGTCGATGAACCCTGGCGATGTCACCTGCTTCTGGGTGAACCGGGACCCTGCGGTGAACGACTTGCGCTTGAGGTCCTCGGCGTACGGGTGGCGTGGGTCGTAGCCGCGAGGCGGCTTGGTGAGACGGTCCTCGTCGCCGAGGGAGAGGACATCGGTGAATCCCTTGCCATAGGCGGCCCGCTTCCACGCAGCAGGATCGGCGACGATTGCATCGCGGATCTTCGTCACGGTCGGGGTGTCCGGCTGCCAGATGCCGATACCGGCAAAGCACGCTCCCGGCTCGAGGTGGAGGTAGTAGCCGGGGGCGTGGACGTCCTTGGCCGCCTCGTGGCGGAATTGCATGCCGGTGTTGGTCTTGTACGGGGTCTTGTCCTTGGCGAACCGGGTGTCGCGGTATATGCGAAACAGCGACCCACCGACGGGGCGGGTGTCCGCAACGAAGTGCGGGCTCAGCTTGGCGAGGTACGTCCCGAAGTCGGCGACAAACTCGATGCCGGCCTCCTTCACGTAGGCCTCATACCGCTCCTTGTTGGCGGCGAACCACTCACGGTCGTTGTGGGCGGCGAGATCCTTCAGAAAGGTGAAGGTGGCGGGGCGAAAGTGCACGGTGTCGCTCATGCTGGCGACACTACCGGGCCCCGGTCCCGGTGGCAACCCGCCGGTGCCACGGAGACGTCCGAGGGGTATGAGACCAGGAGCCACGTTCACCATCGCCGTCCTCGTCGGCACGATGAGCCTCGTCGCCGTCGCCTGTGGCGACGCCGGCGAGCCGTCGTCGGGAGCGGGGGGCATCGACGCCATCGGCACCGCGACCTGGCAGCTCAGCGCCGCCACGGTCGACGGCGCACCGCTCACCCTCGTCCCCGCCGCTCCCGTCACCCTCGCTCGCAGCGAGACCGGGGTGGGGGGACGGTCAGCCTGCAACTCGTACTTCGGCTCGATCAACGGCCATGGGGACGTCATCGCCATCAGCCAGCTCGGCATGACCGAGATGGCGTGCCCCGACCCGGGCGTCATGGAGCTCGAGACCGCCTACCTGGCTGCCCTGGCTCGTGTCACCGCCGCCACCAGGAGCGGGGAAAGGCTCACCCTCGCTGGCCCCGGCATCGAGCTGGTCTTTGCACCCGAGCCCACCCTCCCTGATGCGGCGCTTGCCGGGACCACGTGGGTGTTGGAGACGCTGGTCTCGGGTGACGTCGCATCGAGCGTGGTGGCGGGAAGCGTTGCAACGCTCACGATCGTCGATGGTCAAGCCGGCGGGAGCACCGGGTGCAACCGGCTCGGCGGTGCCGTCGAGGTGACGGGAGGGCGTCTCGGCCCGGTGCCGGCCATGACCGAGATGGCGTGCGAGGGGCTCGCCGACCAGGAGGCCCATGTGCTCGCCGTCCTCAGCGGGAAACCGACGGTGGCCATCGAGGGCGATCTCCTGACGCTCACGCTGGATGATGGGAGCGGTCTGGTGTACCGGGCGCAGCGCTGACGGCCTCAGGACACCGGCAGCCGCACCTGGAACACGGTGCGCCCGGGTACAGACGCAAACGTCAGGTCCCCGCCGTGCTGCTCGTGGACGATGTGCCGGCTGATGTCGAGACCAAGCCCGGTGCCCTGGCCGATCGGCTTGGTGGTGAAGAACGGGTCGAAGATGCGGTCGGCCACGTCGGGGGGAATGCCGGGACCGTCGTCCTCGATCTCGACCACCACCCATGCGCCATCGCGCCTAGTCCGTACCGCCAGATTGCCCTCACCACCCATGGCGGCGGCGGCGTTGGCGACAAGGTTGGTCCACACCTGGTTGAGCTCGCCTCCGTGACCCTCGACCGGAGGCAGGTCGGTGGCGTACACGGTCTCGACGGTGATTCCCTTCAGCTCGCTGCGCAGCATCACGAGCGTGTCGGCGAGACCGCGGTTGACATCGACACTGTTGCGGGCACCCCGATCCAGGTAGGTGTACGACCGGAGCGAGCCGACGATGTCAGAGATACGCCTCGCGGCATCCTGGATCTCCGCCACCAGCGACGCCGCCTCGTGGCGGCGGGCCAGGCCGGTGAGCCATGTGTCCCGCCCCGTGGCGGGGAGCAGCGCCGCCACGTCGGCCGGAGCTATCTCGAGATCCACGAGCAGCGGGGCGAAGCGCCACGGCTCGCCCAGCCCGATCACCTCGAGCGCAGCCTCCATCGCCTCCTCGGCGTCGCCACGGGCGAGCGACGACATCACAGGATGCTTGCCAAGCCGTCCGGCGAGCGGCGACATGTCGTTGTCGGTGGCGAGCACGTCGCCAAGCTGCGCCGCCGCCCGGCCGATGGCGGCCGCCGGGTTGTTGAGCTCGTGGGCCACCCCGGCCGACAGCGAGCCGAGCTGGGCGAGCTTCTCGCTCTCCCGCAGCGCCGCATCCGTCTCCCGCCAGCGGACGAACATCGTCTCGAGCAAGGTGCGAGCCGCCGCCGTCGACTCGGTGACCAGATGGCGAAAGGCGTCGCCGTCGATGGCGATCAGCTCGGTGTCGCTGGCGGCCCGCACGGTGGCGGTACGGGGCATGGCCTGCAGGATCGCCATCTCTCCGATCACAGACCCTGCCCCCTTTGTCGAGATCAGGATCTCGCGGGTGCGGGCCTGCTTGAGGATCTCGACCGACCCTGACTCCACGACGTAGGCCTTGTCGCCTTCGGCGCCCTCGGTGAACAGAACCTCCCCGGCCCGCAGCGTCACCCTCTCGGTCTTGGCGGCGAGCAGGTCGAGGTCTGTCTGGTCGAGACCGGCGAACAGCGGGACCTGGCGCAGCGAGTCGGCCACTCAGACCGTCTCCAGGTAGCGGTGGACGAGGGTGACGCTCATGGCGCCGAGCCCGACGGCGGTGGCGACCCTTGCGATCGAGCCGAAGCGGCAGTCACCGGCGGCAAAGATCCCGGGGACGCTCGTCTCCAGGTAGAACGGGTCCCGCCGCAGCCGCCATCCCTGTGGACGCTTGCCGTCGTGCAGCAGGTCCGGCCCGGTGAGGATGTGGCCGGTTGCGCTCCGCTCGACCAGACCGGCGACGAGCTCGGTGCGGGGCTCCTGTCCGACAAAGACGAACATCGCCGCAGCATCGAGTTGCTCGGTGGCGCCGCTCGTCAGGTCTGCGATCGTGATCGCCTCCAACTGTCGCTCACCGTGGACGGCGACGACCTCCACCCCGGTGCGCACCGCGATGTTCGAGGTGGCGGCGATCTGTTCGATCAGGTACTGCGACATCGCCTCTGTCAGCGAGGCGCCCCGCACCAGCATCGTCACCTGCGAGGCGTACCGGGAGAACAGCATGGCGCCCTGGCCGGCCGAGTTGGCGCCGCCAACGACGAACATCGGGAGCCCGGCGTAGCTGGGTGCTTCGGTGAGGGCGGCGCCGTAGTACACCCCGGCACCGGTGACGCGGTCGATGCCTGGGACGTCGAGCTTGCGGGTGGCAACACCGAGGGCGAGCACGATGGCCCGGCAGGTCAGGTCGCTACCGTCCGAGAGCGTCACCACCTTGTGCGAGTCGTCGTTGCGTATGGCGGACACCTCGACCGCGGTGAGGATCTCGGCGCCGAGACGGGCGGCCTGGTCGGTGGCCCGTCGCGCCAGCTCGGCGCCGGACAGGCCCCTGGGGAACCCCAGGTAGTTCTCGATGCGGGACGACGTCCCGGCCTGCCCGCCGGTGGCGTGGCGCTCGACCAGCAGGGTGCGGAGACCCTCCGATGCCCCGTACACGGCGGCGGCCAGCCCGGCGGGGCCACCACCGACGACCACCACGTCGTAGAACGGGTTGCTGGCATGGATGTGCAGCCCGCACTTCTCGGCAAGGGTGGCGTCGTCTGGGTCGGCCAGCCACTCCCCGTCCGGGAACAGGACCACGGGGAGACGGATGTCCTGACCGAGGGCTGAGATCATCGTCGCCGTCTGCGCCGACCGGTCGATGTCGAGCCACTGGTACGGGATGCGGTTGCGCGACAGGAAGTCCTTCACGTCGTGGCTGCGGGCGGACCACAGCGTCCCTGCCACCCTGATGCCGTCGTAGCTCGGCGGCGCCGTCGCCTGCCACTCCTCGAGGAGGTCGTCGAGCAGGGGGTAGAGCACCTCCTCAGGGGGCTCCCACGGCTTCATGAGGTAGTGGTCGAGCCCGACCGTGTTGATGGCGGCGATGGCGGCATCGGTGTCTGCGTATGCAGTGAGCAGCACCGTCCTGACGTCCGGGTACAGCTCCTTCGCCGCAGCGAGGAGCTCGACGCCGGACATCGCCGGCATCCGCTGGTCGACGAGGAGGAGGGCGACGGGGGTGTCGCGGCGCTTCAGCTCGATCAGGGTGTCGAGCGCATCCGCCCCAGAGGTGGCGGACAGGACCCGGTAGTCCTGCTGGTAGCGGGTGCGGACGTCGCGCTGCACGGCGGCGGCAACCGCCGGCTCATCGTCGACACACAGGATCACCGGTTTTGCCATCGGTCCTCTCAGAGACGATTCGACCCGGTTGCCCGTTTCGCCTGCGCCGTTTGCGGCTGCGTCGCCCGCGGCTCAGCCGCCTGCGCTCATGACGTAATCATCGGCGTCATCGTTCCACACGAGCGTGACGTGGCCCTCCCGCTCGGCGGCGCGGCAGAACTGGAGGAAGCTGCGGTAGCCGTACTTCTTCTCGCTGAAGTCGGGACGCCGCTTGCGCACTTGGTTCTTCAACCCGGAGAGCACAACGGCGTCGTTGCGTTTCTGCAGCTCGGTGACAACCGTGCGGAGAGTGGCAAACGCCTCGGCTTCACCCTCGACGTGCGCAGGGAGGGCCACCTCGGGGTCGCCTTTGGCCGGTCCCTCGCTGAGCTCGACAACCTTGCGCTCCTCGAGATGGCGGAGCAGCTCGCCAAAGGCGCGGAACCCGTACTCGGCCTCGGAGAAGGTCGGGTCCTTGCGCAGCAGGGTCCGCTTCAGCGTCGACGCCGACACGGCCCCTCCCGAGCTGCGCTCGAGACCGGCAACGGTCTGGGCGATGAGCACCGACAGGTCGTCGACGCTTGGGGGCACGGAGACCGGCGCAGGCGCCGGCTCCGCCTCCGGCTCGCGGCGCACCTCAGCAGGCGCCGCGACTCGTTCCGGCTTGGCCCGCCTGGCGCCGGCGCCACGGACGGGGTGATCGACACCCTCGAGGGTGTCGTAGAAGAGGAACTCGTCGCAGGCCGGTGGGAGCAGCGTCGAGGTCGAGTCCTTGATCCCTACCCCGATCACCCGCTTGTTCAGCTCACGCAGCTTGTGCACGAGCGGGGTGAAGTCGCTGTCCCCGGTGCACAGAACGAATGTGGTGATGTAGTCGCGCTCGAACGCCATCTCGAGGGCGTCGACGACGAGCTTGATGTCTGCGGCGTTCTTGCGGCTGCCGCCGATGCGTTGCGGGATGTCGACGAGCTCCACGTGCGACCGGGTCAGCATGCGGCGGTCCTCGTCGAAGTATGACCAGTCGGCGTATGCCATGCGCACCACCACCCGACCTCGCTCGGCGAGGGCGTCTGCGATGGGGCGGAAATCGAGCTTCATGCCTCCGTAGGCGTCGCGGGCTCCGATCGCCAGGTTCTCGTAGTCGAGGAAGAGGGCGATGCGTTCTTCGTCACGTTCCACCCGCTCAGCGTAGCCAGCCCGGCACGGCGAGCGGCTTTCCTCAAATTTGATGATGCCCGGGGGCGATCGAGATGGTTCGATCCTGGCCAGGGCTGGGGCAACCTGGCGAAATCATGCTAAGGGCCAAAGGTAGGGGCCCGTCGCATTTGCTGCTCGCTGTGACGGTGGTCGTCGCACTCGCTGCGTCGCTCATCGCACCGGCACCGGCATCCGCTACGGAGTTCGTCCCAGAAAACATCATCTTCCCCGTCGTGGGCGACGTGTCGTACACCGACACGTTCGGTGCACCCCGGTCAGACGGCCGCACCCACGAGGGGACCGACATCATGACGACCGACGCGCTGAAGGGGCTCCCGGTTGTGGCCGCCGCCACCGGGACGGTCAAGTGGATCGGGGCCACCTGCTGCTATCTCGCCGTCGACCACGGCGACGGCTGGGAGACGTGGTACATCCACCTCGACAACGACACGCCCGGCACAGACGACGGTCTGGGGTGGGGCATCGCAGACGGCATCGTCCCTGGTGCCGTCGTCGACGCCGGTCAGCTGATCGGGTGGGTCGGCGACTCAGGCAACGCCGAGGAGACCGATCCCCATCTCCACTTCGAGATCCGGTTCGAGGGCGTTGCGCTCAACCCATACCCGTACCTGATCGAAGCCATCGTGGTCAGCCAGCCGGGTGAGCCGATCGCCGACCCGGCCGATCCCGGCACCGGCGATCCGGGCACCGGCGATCCCGGTACGGGCGAACCGATCGATGACCCGGTGGTGGAGACGGCGGCGCCGGCCAGCGGGTACTTCATCGACGACGATGGATCGGTGCACGAGAGCAACATCGACACGATGTTCGAGCTCGGTGTAACCCGTGGCTGCAACCCGCCGACAAACGACCGGTTCTGTCCCGAGGGTGAGCTGACCCGTGGCCAGATCGCGGCGTTCCTCCGCCGCACGCTCGACCTGCCGGCGAGCGACGTCGACGCCTTTGCCGACGACGACGCCAGCATCTTCGAAGGCGACATCAATGCGCTGGCCACAGCTGGCATCGCCTTCGGGTGCACCGAGACCGACTTCTGCCCAGACGCCGCCGTGCGGCGCGAGGAGATGGCCGAGTTCCTGGTGAGGACGTTTGTTCCGCTCGACCCGGAGCGCTACGCCAACCCCGACGGGACCGACTGGTTCACCGACGACACCGGAAGCGCATTCGAGACGGCGATCAACCAGCTCGCCGCCGCAGGGGTCACCCTCGGGTGCAACCCACCGGCAAACGACAACTACTGCCCGACAGAGCTGCTCACCAGGGCCCAGATGGCGACATTCCTGGCCCGGGCTCTCGGAGTCGAGGCGATCGGGTAGACACCCGCAGCCTGCTACCGCATGGGTGCGATACTCGGGGCGGCGCCAATGGCGCAGATCTCAGGCGCATGGAGGTGACGGACATGGGTGGGCACGCCCCCATCGATCAGGAGGCGGTCGCACACATCCTCGCCCCGTTCGGGACCAGCCGCACCCTCCCCGGCGACGCCTACCGGTCCGCCGAGTTGTTCGCCTGGGAGCAGACCGAAGTCTTCGCAAGCACCTGGGTGTGTCTCGGGCGAACCGCCGATCTGCTCGCCCCGGGGGTGCTGCGCGCCGTGGCCCACGGTGGCGAGGAGATCCTGCTGGCATGCGACGGGGACGGGGCGATGCGGGCGTTCTCCAACGTGTGCCGCCACCGCGGTCACCCGCTGCTCGAGGTCGGCCCGCCCGTAACGGTTCGCCAGATCCGGTGCCCGTACCACTCATGGGCGTACCGATTCGACGGGTCGTTGCGCACCGCCTCACCCCAGACCGACGACTTCGACCCTGCGGATTGGCCGCTCGTGCCCATCCAGAGCGAGGAGTGGCTCGGCTGGCTGTTTGTCGACATGTCTGGCGTGGCCGCCCCCGTGCCGGCGGTGACGGGAAGCCTCGGCGACGTCCTCGCCCCATACGAGCCGGAGCGGCTTGTGGGCGCCGCCCGCCACGAGTATGTGGTCGCCGCCAACTGGAAGCTGGTCGCCGAGAACTACCACGAGTGCTACCACTGCACCTCGATCCACCCGGCGTTGTGCGAGGTGTCACCGCCAGACAGCGGGTATGACCTTGAGCCGGACGGGTTGTGGTGTGGCGGCACCATGACGCTCAAGGACCATGCGGTGACGATGTCGCTCACCGGGGCCTCGGGAGGCGTCCCCTTCAGGGCTCTCCCCCCCGGCGCCGAGCGCACCGTGCTGTACGTCCACCTCCTGCCAAGCCTCCTCATCAGCGCCCATCCCGACTACGTCATGACCCACAGGCTGGAGCCGCTCGATGCGGGGCACACCCGCATCGAGTGCGACTGGCTGTTCCCCCCTGAGACGCTCGCCGCCGATGGCTTCGACCCGGCGTACGCCGTCGACTTCTGGGACATCACCAACCGGGAGGACTGGGGGGCCTGTGAGCGGGTGCAGCGGGGTGCGGCCGGCCGTGGCTTTGGCCAAGGGCCCTTGTCGTCGTGGGAGAGCACCATCTACCAGCTCCACAGCGTGCTGGGGCGCGCCTACCAGGGGCTGGGGCTCCACCCGCCCGCCTACGTGGGAAGCGCCCGCCGGGTCGACGCCAGGACGTGACCCCCACCGGTCATGACGGGACGGGGAACGTGACAACCCGCTCGATCCTGGGGTGACCCGCGAGCCGGTTCGCCACATCGGCGGCGGCCGCCAACCGCACGCCCCCCACCTTGGTGATGGTAACGGCCACCCTGGCGCCTGGTGGCACCCGGCGCAGACCCCCCGCGGGGTGCCCCAGCAGCGTTGCGCACGCCGCGGCATCGAGCCGGTCGCCGAGACCTCGACCGGTGACTGCCGCCACCAGCTCTGGCCGGTGGCACACCTCGGCGATCACGCCGCCGACCGCATCCGCTCCGATCACCACAACGACAAGCGTCGCCGCCGCGGGGATCACCGGCTCGTGGGCGGCTGGGGCCTTGCACGGGCGCCGCCGCGCCCCGTCTGCCTCGACGAGGATGTAGTCGACCGGGACCGTGGCGTACAGCCGGTCCACCATCTCGGGTGACGGTCCCGTCGCCTTGTGGTCGTCGCCTCCTGTCACGACCATCACCGGCCCCGGCTTGCCGAGGGCGGCGGCGACGACCGCAACCTCAGCTGACCGGCACACGGTGGGAACAAGCGCCGCCTGGTCCGAGCCAAGCTTGGTCGTTGTGGTGAGGATCACCCTGCGCCCGGCCGCGGCCAGCTCCTCCCCAAGCGACAGCAGCAAGGTCGACTTGCCGCCGGCACCGACAAGCGCAACCAGCTCGCGGTCGGCGAGCCCGAGCCTGGCCGCGATCGACTCGGTCACGCGGGACGGTTGAGGTGGGTGAGCACGGCCTCGAGCACGCCGCCGCCAACGGCCAGCGCCTTGTCGGAGATCTCGAAGCATGCCGTCCTGTCGGCACGGGGATCTATGTCGCCCAGCTTGAGCCCGGGGGTCGCAGCAAACCCTGGCGTGATGAGCCCCCGCACCACCCCGCCGGTCAGCGCCCGCACGGTCACGGCCCCGACGCGGCCGATCGCTTGGTCGCGCACCACGTGGTCGCCGATGTCGACAAGCCAGTCGACCCGACCCACCGCCTCGGCGCGCACCAACCGCTGCTCGTCCTCGCCCCCGAGCCGGCCGGGCATCCCGGTGTCGGCCGCAGCCGAGCCGCTCCACATCACCCGCCCCAGCCGGGGCCCGCGCATGGTCTCGACAACGGCGTGGCAGTCGACCCCTGCGACAAACCCCGGCCCCAGAGCGACAACAAGTGGTGCGTCCTCCGTCGATGTGTCGATGTTGCGCTTGGCCATCCTGGCGTCTACGACGATCTCCGGGGGCTGCGGGAGCACAGGAAGATCGGCGCCGACCACGACAGGAACGATCCCCTGTCTGGCAACAGCGATGGCGACGACCGGGTCATCGACCCGCCTGCCAACGACGTCCTCCACCTCGACCTCACCTGTGGTGACGGCGCTGGCGACGGCGACGGTCCGGCGAACCGCAAGCGGCGGTTCGATCTCGGCCACGACAACGGGAAAACCGGCTCGGTGAAGCCTGGCGACGACTCCTGTGGCGAGATCGCCACCGCCCCTGACGACCACGACGTGGTCGGCGAACCGCATCATCGCTGCACCTGGGGCCGGGCCGGCGCGACGTCCGCCCCCTGGCGTATGGCGGCGATCACCTCGGCCATGATCGACACCGCGATCTCCTCGACGGTCTCTGCGCCGATCTCGACCCCGATCGGCGCCCGCACCCGATCGAGTGCCTCGGGCGCAAGGCCGGTCTCGGCGAGGTGGCGGCGTGTCGTCGCCCATCGCCTAGCGCTCCCCATCACGCCGATGTAGACCGCAGGGGTGGCGAGCAGGAGGGGCAGGGCGGCGACGTCGTAGTCGACGCTGCGCGACACCATCACCACCGCCGTGTCCGACGTGATCGGGTTGGCGGCGACGGCGTCTGCGACGCTCCCGACGTGCCGCAGGTCCGCAAGCGGGATGGCGTCGGCGGTTACCTGTTCCGGTCGATCGTCTGTGACGACGGTGCGCAAACCGAGCCAGTGGGCCAGCTCGACGACCGCCTTGCCGACGTGACCGCAGCCTGCAACAAACAACGTGGGTGGGGGCATGGAGGGCTCCAGGTAGATCTCTAGTTCACCGCCGCAGACACCCGGGTCGCCTCGTTGCGGGTCGACCAGGGCGTAGCTGACCAGCGCCGGTCGCCGGGTGCGCAGCGCCAGCTTCGCCGCCTCGATCACCCGGCTCTCCATCTCGCCGCCGCCGACCGTCCCACTGAGCCGGCCGTCGGCGTACACGAGCATCTTCGTCCCCGGGTGGCGAGGCACCGAACGCCTGGTCGCCACAACCGTGGCGAGAACCACCGGCTCCCCGGCCGCCACGGCCGCTGCCAGCTCGCCGAGGATCCGGGCGTGCTCGTTGGCGGCCATCGGCTCCCCTCACGCCGGGTGGAGCGCCCGCCAGACCCGCTCAGGTGTGAAGGGGATCTGGTCGATGCGCGCCCCCGTGGCGTTGGCGATGGCGTTGCGGATGGCGGGGGCGACGCCGTCCTTTGGGATCTCGGCGACAGCCTTGGCCCCGAAGGGACCGCTCTTCTCCATGGTCTGGACGAGAAACGCCTCGAGATGCGGCATCTCGTCAGCGCGGTAGATCTTGTATGGCCCGAACCGGGCGTTGACCATCCGGCCTGCCGTGTCGTAGGCCATCTCCTCGCAGTGCCCGTACCCGAGCGCCTGCACCATGCCGCCCTCGACCTGCCCTGACGCGGTGATGGGGTTGATCGGCACCCCGCAGTCGACCGCCATCACGAGCGACTGCACTGTCACCTGGCCGGTCTCGACATCGACCTCGATCTCGGCGAACTGCGCCGCATACGGGGGCGGCGACTCGGGGGCGACATACGACGCCGTGCCCATGATCTGGTGCTGTTGGTCCTGGTGCAGCGAGTGAAGCGCCACCTCGGCCAGCGACACCGAGCGCCCATCGGCCGCCCAGGCGCACCGGTCGCGCAGCTCGATCCCGCCTGGGATGTCGATGTCGAGCAGCAGCGCCGCCCTGACGATGATCTGCCTCGCCACCTCCTCCGCCGCCTTCTTCACCGCCATCCCGGACACGTACGTGGTGCTCGAGGCGTACGCCCCGACGTCGAACGGCGTCATGTCGGTGTCGGCGGCGTAGACCAGGATGTCGTCGAGCGGGACACCGAGCACCTCGGCGGCGATCTGGGCCAGGATCGTGTCTGCCCCTGTCCCGAGATCGGTGGCGCCCATGAGCAGGTTGAAAGAGCCGTCGTCGTTGATCTTGATGCTGGCCGCCCCCATGTCGAGACCGGGGATGGCGCTGCCGTGCATGCACATGGCAAAGCCGATGCCGCGGCGGATGTGGGGCTTGTCGGCCGGGGCTCGCCAGTCTGGGTCGTAGCGGCGCAGCCAGCCGATCGCCCGCTTCCCCTGGGCGACGCACTCCCCCAACCCGCTCGAGGTGATGACCGGCACAACGGCCATTTCCTCAGCGCCCTCCCCAAGCTTGGGAGCGACGTCGAGCGGGTCGCCGACCTTGGTCCAGTTGCGGCTCTTGAAGTCGAGGGCGTCCATTCCCAGGCCGGCGGCGACGTCCTCCATGTGCGACTCGAGGGCGAACAGCGCCTGCGGCGCGCCATACCCTCGGTAGGCGCCGGGAACGGGAAGGTTGGTGTAGGCAACGTCGCAGTCGAACCGCTTGTTGCGGCAGTTGTACGAGCTGAGCCCGCGCAAGCCGCTGACCATCTGGACGGTGAGCGCATGGGTGCCATAGGCGCCTGTGTTGCCGACGAGACGCATCGACTGGCTGACGAGCACCCCGTCGCTCGTGACCCCTGTCTTGTAGGTGATCGTCTGCGGGTGGCGGGTGCGGCTCGAAACGAACTCCTCGTGGCGGTCGAGCATCGGTGCCACCATCCGGCGAACGTGGAACGGCACCTGCGTGGAGGTGCGGATGACGAGCCTCTCGTCGCTGTCGAGCCAGCCGATGGCGATGTGCGGCTCGATCGGACATTGCTGCACCTGATGGACACGGAACGTCTGCTCGAACACATGGTCGGCGCCGGCAAACCCCGCCTCGACGTCGCCAACCTCCGCCGTGATGTGATGGACGACGTTGCGGGCGGCGTCGTACGCCCCCTCCATGTCCGGCTCATCGTGGATGATCGGCGCCGACCCTGTGATCGCCTCGTTCTCGTCGAACACCGCAGGCAACACGTGGTAGGTGACGTCGATCAGCCGGATCGCCTCCTCGGCGATCTCCTCGGTGTCTGCGGCGACAACCGCCACCCGGTCACCCACGTGACGGACCTTGCTGTCGAAGCTCACCTGATCGTGCGGCAGCGGGTTGGGGTAGCTCTGCCCACCCGAGGCGTAGCGGACCCTGCGGACGTTGCCATGGTGGAGTACGGCGTGGACGCCTGGCAGCGCCCGCGCCTTGCTGTCGTCGATGGCGACGATCCTGGCGTGGGCGTGCGGGCTGTACAGCATCTTGGCGTGCAGCATGCCGCGCAGCTCGATGTCGTCGGTGAAGGCCGGCTTGCCCTTGGCCAGCTTGAGCGCATCCACCTTGGTCTCAGGCTTGCCCACGACCCGTGTCTCGGGAACCTCGGGGTTTGGCACCACCCGTGGGGCGAGCCGTGGCAACACGAGCGCCTCCCCGGCATCGACAAGGGTGTCGCCCATGGTGAGCGGCGGCACCATGGTGGTCTCCACCGGTGGGGGCTCCTCACCGCGCATCTCCGCCGCCGCCCGCAGCACCGCCTCGACGGGCCGCAGGTAGCCGGTCTCGCGGTCGAGGATCCCCGAGAGGGCATCGCACACCTCGTCCTCGCTCGGGTCGAGTGTGCGGGCGAGTAGCGCCTTGGCGGCGAGGATCATCGCCGGGGTCGAGTACCCGGACTGGATGGCGCCCGTGACGACAAAGGCCCGCTGGATGGGGTGCAACCCCCTGCCGGGAGCGAGCCCCTCCACCGTCTCGATGTCGTGGCCGTCTGCCTGGGCGGCCAGCATGATCTCCGAGGAGACGAGCCGCCCGTCGACAAGGACGGCGTCGGCCCCGGTCTCGCCGGTCTCGGCGCCAAAGCGCACGCTGAAGAACCCCTCGCCGCGAAGCACGCGGCGCAGCGAGGCGTGTGGTGAGCACTCCACGACATGGTCTCGCCCGTTGATGCGAAGACTCACCTTCACGCCGGCGCCCCCTCCAGGTCGGCGATCACGCGGCCGGCGAGCACCTCGACGAGCCGCCTGCGGTACTGCGGCGATCCACGGAAGTCGCCGGGTGGGGCCAGCCGGTCGAGCTTGTCGATGCTGATGAGCACGGGCGCTGTCGCCACCCCGGTGGCGGCCAGATGGAGCACACCATTGTGGAGGCGACCGGCGACGGCGACGATGGGGCGATCCGCCGGGGTGCGCCCTGTGCGGTGGCTCGACGTCTCGCCACCGATGGCCACGGTCACCTCTGTGATGATCCGACCGGCGATGGCGCCTGGGTCGGCCAGCAACGTGGGGAGCGGCAGCAGCTCGGCGTGCCGCCGGTCGTGCAGCGTCACCATCGTCTCGTGGACGAGGAGCCCGGCGAGCAGCTCGCTCTCCGGGTCGGCGGCGGCGATGGTCCCGCCAACGGTGGCGGCGTTGCGGATGGTGCTTGGCGCCTCCCGCCGGGCCAGCTCGCCCAGCAGCGGGGGGAGGTCTTGGTGGTCGACGACATCCTGGAGCAGTGCCATCGCCCCGATGGTCGCCGCGCCCGGACCGGTCGTTATCGCGGTGAGCCCGAGGTCCTGCAGGTCGACCACCTCGAATGGCTCGACGTCGGTGCGGGTCGTCACCACGGTCCCGCCACCGAGGACCACAGACACGGCATCGGGACGGGTGAGCAGATCGAGCGCCTCGTCGAGCGTCGCCGGCCGGTGGTAACTGCGGATGGCGGACACGCTCGGGGCTCCTTGTCGCCTGGGAGCCCGGGCCGGCCACGTGCCGCACCGCTCCCGACAAGTCTCAGCCTAGAGCTGCCGGCCGCCGCGGTCACCGTCACCCCCCACCGCGGCGTAGTGTTCCCGGCATGGCGTACAACGAAGCACTTGCGGACGACATCAGGGTGCGGATCGGCGGCCATCCCGGGCTCACCGAGAAGCGGATGTTCGGCGGGATCGCCTTCATGATCAACGGCAACATGGCGGTCGGTGTCAGCGGCGACGAGCTGATGGTGCGTATCGGCAAGGACGTACACGACGAGATGGTTGCGCTCCCCGGCGCCCGCACCTTCGACATGTCGGCCAGACCGATGCGGGGTTGGCTTGCGGTCACCCGTGAGGGCTTCGCCACAGATGCCGACCTCAACAGGTGGATCGACCGCGGCGTTGCATTCGCCGAGGGTCTTCCCGGGAAGTAGACGCAGCCTTGCCGGTGGGGAGTTCCGGGGGCGAGGGATCGCCACCGTGGCGCCGGGGACTTCGACGGGGTGCCGGCTGCCGGTCAGAGATGCGGCATGACCTCGTCGACGATGCGGCCGACTCCCTCGGTCAGCGACGGCCGGGTGACGTGGAAGGCGTGGATCATCAACCGATCGACGCCGGCCGCTCGCATCGCCTCCACCGCCCGTCCCGGTTCGTCGAACAGCTTGCCCGGATAGGCGGCGGATACCTCGATCGAGGCGGGGTCGCGTCCGATCTGCTCGGCATGTCTGCGCATCGTTGCGACGACGTCCACCAACGCCTGGATGCTGCCAGGGCCAGGGTAGAAGCCGTCACCCAGCCGCCCCGCCCGGCGTGCCGCCGCCTCTGAGTGGCCCCCGATGACGATCGGAACCGTCCCCTGAGCCGGCTTCGGGTTGGACGAGACGCCGGAGAACGCGACAAACCGCCCCGAGTATTCGGCGCCATCCCGCCCCCACAACACCCGCATCGCCTCGATGTGCTCGTCGGTGCGTGGCCCACGACCGGCGAACGGAACCCCGAGGGCGGCGAACTCCTCTTCCAGCCACCCCACCCCCACCCCCAGATCGATGCGCCCGCCGGTGAGCCGATCGAGCGTTGCCACCTCCTTCGCCAGCACGAGGGGGTTGCGCTGCGGCAGGATCACGACGCCGGTCCCCAGCCGGATCGTCGTGGTGTGGGCCCCCACCCACGCCAGCCACATCAACGGGTCGGGTATCGGGATCGACGAGTCGCCTGGCATCTTGCCGGACGGGTGGTACGGGTACGCCGACTCGTACTGGCGGGGCCACACGACGTGCTCCACCGTCCAGATAGAGTCGAACCCGGCGGTCTCGGCCGCCTGGGCGAGCTCGACGGCCGCCACCGGCTCCGTAGAGGGGACGGTGTTGGCGGTGGCCAACCCCAGGTTCACACGGTGCTCCGAGCCCGGTCGAGGTCGGAGCCGGGCACCCAACACGCATGGAACCCGTTGGGGACCCGCACCGGCAGCAGCACCCGACACACCGGCCCCGCCGCAACGTCTGCAGCGTCGAGCACCAACACCTCGGACCTCTGTCGGTCGTCGTCGTACACAAAGGAGAGGAGGTACCCGTCGTCCTCGGCATGTTGCGGGGTCCTGGGTGCAAAGGGGGCCTCAGACCCGTACCGCCCAGGACCGAACGGGAACCGCTCGCTCGTCCCTGACTCCAGGTCGTACTTGACGATCCCATCGAAGTACATCGTCACGTCCGTGTTGATCGACACGGCGTAGGCATACCGGTTCTTCCGGCCGAAGCGGGCGGCGTCGATCATCGGGAACTCGACGTTGGCGTCATCGCGCCGCTCCTCCCTGGTGACCCCTGACCGCAGGTCGAAGCGGTAACGGTGGATGAAGGCGTCGAGACGCAGGTAGTTGAGGATGCTGGCCAGCTCGCCGCGCAGCGGGATGGCGGCCGGCGCCGGCGGACGGAACCGGCACACATCCATGACGATCTCGCCGCCCTCCTCCCAGGCGTTGATCGAGTGGTAGATGTAGCAGGGCTCGGCTTCGAACCAGCGAACCTCGTCGCCGTAGCGGGGCACGATCCCGAACCTGCTCGGGATGTCGTGCATGAACTCGAGGCGATGCCGCCCCGCCCGTCTCGACTCCTCGTCCACGACGAGGGGGAGGTCCATCAGGATCGAGTGGTTCTCGGTGATGGCCATGTCGTGCGGCATCCGTGGCCCCGGGATCTCAACGGGGATGTGGTGCTTGACGACACCGTCGGCCGAGACCACCCCGTAGCTCATGTATGGCTCGGTCGGCCCGAAGTCGAAGTAGCAGAAGTCCCCCGTCACCGGGTCGATCTTGGCGTGGGCGGACACGCACGAGCGCCGGGTGTCCCTCCACGTCTCCTGGCCACGCGTCTCGAGCGTCACCGGGTCGATCCGGTACGGGTTGCCGGCCAGGTACCACAGGGCCAAGAGGTTGCCGTTGTGGAACACGACGTCCGTGTTGGCGGTGTCCTTGAGCCGCAGCCGCGACCCGTCGTCTGGATTGCCCTGGCGAGGCTCCGCAACACCCTGCCACACGCTTTCGCCGGCCGTCTCCTCGACCCGGAAGCCGTCGGTGCGGATCCACCGGTTGCGGTAGGTGGCCCGCCCTTCCTCGAAGTTGATGGCGTGGAGCATGCCGTCGCCGTCGAACCAGTGATAACGGCCCCTTGTCGCGAAACGGGGGTTGGGACCGTTGCGAACGTACAGACCGCTGAGGTCGACCGGGATCTCCCCGATCACCTCGAGGTCCTCGGCGTCGATCTCCATGTCGACAGGGGCGTACGGCCCCATCAGGTATGGGTTCTCCCCGGCGTCAAGGGCGACGCTGAGGGCATCGTTGCGAACCATGTGCTCGACCTCCCCCACAACGGAGTTCGCACCGCTGGCGACTCTAGCCACCCGACCCGCACCCCGGAACCAGCGAGGATCCGGTCGATGGTCATGTCGCTGGCGGCGCCTCCCCCGCCGCACCGGTCTCACCGTAGCTCGCACCGGCAGGTGTTAGCGGTGCAGCCACGGCGCCCGCTCGACGATGCCACCGACCGGTTCCCGGCGTGTGACGTGTCACCGTCGATCATCCGGCCACCGTCCGGATCACATCGCCCGGTGTCAGATGGCGTCGCGACCAACCTCACCGGTGCGGATGCGGATGATCGAGTCGACCGCTGTCACCCATACCTTGCCATCTCCGATCTTGCCGGTGCTTGCGGCGTTCAGGATGGCCTCGGTGACCTTTGGGACGTCGCCGGCATCGACAACGACCTCGAGCTTGATCTTCGGGATGAAGTCGATGGTGTACTCGGCGCCCCGATAGCGCTCGGTGTGCCCACCCTGCCGGCCGAACCCCTTCACCTCGGTGATGGTGATGCCTTGGACCCCGACGGCGCGAAGCGCCTCCTTCACCTGATCGACCTTGTGAGGCTTGATGACTGCCGTCACCAACTGCATGGCGTTGACCTCTCCCACTCAGGCCACGGGTGAGGCCGTGGCGGAAACGTCTTGACCGTAGCCGGGCGGCCCGTGCTCGACGGTCTCGTCACGGCCGACCTGGGACGGACGCTCACGGTCGGCACGTTACGCACGACGGGTTTCCGGCGTGTTACGCCACCGTGACGAAGATCGCAGCCCACCGGTCAGCTGCAGCCCCGGCGGGGGCTTGATTCATCACAATTGGCGATGCACCGCACACCGCGTCGGTGGCACGATCCCATCGGCAGGATTCGATACCGGGACATGCCAGACCCGGTTCCGCCAACGCCACAAGAGGAGCGGGCGGGTAGGGCCGGTTCCGTGTCTTTGGGCCAGAGACCACATGCTGCTTAATTTCATGAGGACCGTCCTCGCCGGCGTCCTTGCGCTCTCCCCGCTCAGCACCGGCCCCACAGACGGACCCGACCCGATCGCCGCCCGAGGCTTCGAGGCGCTGACATCCGACCTTCGTGACATCGGATACCGAAACGGCCGGCTGCCATCCGACATCCTCGTCGAGGTCGAGGCAGGGGCAAACGAACGCTGTCTCATCGAGACCGAGGCTGGCGCCACGTGGCAACTGCTCGTGCTCGCCGCCGCCCATGACGGGATAACCGGGTTCGCCCCGGGATGGTGCTATCGCTCCGTCGCTGCCCAGACGGCGACACAGGAGCGCAACTGCGAGTGGGTCCAGCCGGTTGCAACGACCTCCGCGGTGCAGAGAACCGAGGCATCAGGAACGCCATCCTCCAGCGGTGTCGAGGCGAGCGCATCCACAGGCGACGTGGCGCCGGAGCCTGAGCCGTTGCCCGAGCCGTGGCCAGAGCCGGCGCCGCAACCGACTCCACGGCCGGCCCCGACACCGCAGCCGGAGCCGACGCCGACCCCGGGCCCGAGCCCGACACCGACGCCAACGCCGATCCCGGCGCCGACCCCAACGCCGGCGCCGACCCCAACGCCGACGCCGCACCCGATCCCGGCGCCGACTCCACAGCCGAAGCCGACACCGGTTCCGCGGCCAACCCCGGCACCGCAACCAGCCCCGGCGCCGCAGCCAACCCCGGCGCCGCAGCCAGCCCCCGAGCCGGCGCCAGCCCCCGAGCCGGTACCGGCCCCGGCCCCTGCCCCGACAGCCGAGCCCGATCCGGGGCCGTCGAACGTCGACGAGCCGGCAGCGCAGCCGGAACCCGTTCTGGTCTGCGACGTGCCAACCGCAACCCCGGGTACGTCGAATCACGGCTGGGGACGAGCGATCGACGTCGTCGACACCACCGGTCGCCGGGCCTCGGTGCTGTCGTGCGGCGACCCCCAGTTCGCATGGCTTGTCGAGAACGCCCCCTCGTTTGGCTGGGTGCTCCCACGATGGGCCGGGTGCGGACGGTCCACCGCCGAGCCATGGCATTGGGAGTATGCCGGGCTCACCGGCACGGTCTCGCAGCTCGTGATCGAGCAGCGAGCCGCTCGGGGTCTGCTCATCCCGCAATGACCAGCGGGGGACGTCTCGTTCCCTGCCGGCATGGCAGCTCGATCATGACGCTCGCCCCGCCACGTCGTAGGCTTGCGGCGTTGCCGACCCACAGGTGCTTCATGGCTCAGCAGCCGATCGAGCTCATCCTGCTCAAGCAGTGGGCCACCTACCTCGACATACCCATATGGCTGATGGACGCCAACGGTGACATGCTCTTCTACAACGAGCCGGCGGAGGCGGTGCTGGGCCGGCGCTTCGACGAGGCCGGGCGCATCCACGTCTCCGAG
>Ga0114938_1000145_pt1 | contig 57786 bp, 46 predicted proteins | sample AshMeaBigSpring_FD_88675 | JGI IMG/M metagenome (GOLD analysis project Ga0114938, IMG submission 88675) | Groundwater microbial communities from Big Spring, Nevada to study Microbial Dark Matter (Phase II) - Ash Meadows Big Spring | ecosystem: Environmental > Aquatic > Deep subsurface >...
GTATAGCCGCACCAACGAGGATATAACCGCCACGCTTTTTGCACCATCGGGCTTAATGAAAGTGGATGCCGACTACACTGCCAAAAACTTTGAGGATTGGAGCGTCGACGATTGGCCTTCGGTGTATCAAAATCAAGCCTACAAAAACATTTTTGCTCCAGGCATTGCTTTTGCGCCACCGCATCAGATTTCAAAACCAATGAAAAGTCCCAACGGGACCTTAATTACCCCCGCACCACCACGTACAGGCATGCCTTCGGGCGTTGTTGGTAAATTAGTTGCTTTAAATATTGTGGATCAGATAAAGAATGGAACCACCGATTTTAAACACAAAGCATCGATGGGACGCATGGGCGCCGCTTGTATTGTATCGGCAGGTTATGGATTTTTTAGCGGCAATGCAGCAACCATGACCGTATTCCCCGTAGTTCCCGACTGGGACAAATACCCTGAGTGGGGGCGCGACATCAACTATACCGTTGGCGAAGCAGGATTAGCTGGACACTGGATAAAACTGCTGCTTCATTATATGTTTATTCACAAAGCCAAAGGTTATCCATTTTGGTGGCTTATTCCGGAGTAATTATTCATTCAACAAAAACATTTATTCAAAATGGCAAAAAATAAAGTTAGAGGATACTACGACGAATCATATCCGCCGGTTCCTACAGCAAACACACGCTTTTGGCGCAGAAATATTTTGTGGCAAGCATATCGCTTTGTAGTTTTAAACCTAAAAATAATGCGCATCATCGTTGGAGGTCACTCCTGATGATACGCATCATTGCATGTTCAAACAAAAAGTGGTCAGCATTGTGCTAGGCCACTTTTGTTTTTATAAATCAAATCCGATATCGCTACGGAAATATTTTTTATCGTATTGAATAAGAGCTGCATTTTTAAACGATTGGGCCAAAGCCTCGTCTTTTGTCGCTCCATACGAACTTATGGCAAGCACACGACCACCATTTGTAACAATTTTACCATCCTTGTTTGCGGTACCAGCATGAAACACAATGCTGTTTTCAACGGCATCGAGTCCACTTATTTCTATGCCTTTTTCGAAAGCCTCAGGATATCCACCCGATACCAACATCACCGTTACAGCCGAACGCTCATCAAATTCGACCACGCGCTCGTTCAAATTCTTTTGTGCCACACCTTCGAGCAAATCAACCAAATCTGATTTTAAACGCAACATAACAACCTCTGTTTCAGGGTCGCCCATGCGCGCATTGTATTCAATCGTATAGGGTTCGCCATTCACTTTTATCAATCCAAAAAAGATAAAACCAGTGTAGTTAATGCCTTCGCTGTACAAGCCCTCAACCGTAGGACGAATGATGCGATCTTCCACCTTTTTCATAAACTCAGCATTGGCAAATGGAACTGGCGACACAGCTCCCATACCACCGGTATTCAACCCTTTATCTCCTTCGCCAATACGTTTGTAATCTTTGGCTTCGGGTAATATTTGATAGTTTTTACCATCGGTAATAACAAATACCGAACACTCAATACCGTCCAAAAACTCTTCGATAACAACTGTGCTACTTGCAGCACCAAACTTTCCGGCCAACATGGCTTTAAGCTCTGAGATGGTTTCGTCGAGGTCGTTCAAAATCAATACACCTTTACCAGCAGCCAGTCCGTCGGCTTTGAGTACATAAGGCGATTTGAGTGATTTAAGAAAAGCAACACCCTCTTCCAAGTTTTCGGAAGTTACGCTCAGGTAACCCGCTGTAGGGATGTTATGACGGAACATAAACTGTTTCGAAAAATCCTTGCTTCCTTCGAGTTGCGCCCCCACTTTATCGGGCCCAACCACCGGAATATGGCTCAATGAAGCATCAGCAGCAAAGAAGTCGACAACACCTTTTACCAAAGGATCCTCAGGACCAACTAATACCAAGTCGATGTTATTTTCAAGTACAGCTACCTTAAGCGCCTCAAAATCGTCGGCTGCAATAGCCAGGTTAGTACCAACCTGTGCCGTTCCCAGATTGCCTGGTGCAATAAATAACTGAGTTAATTTCGGACTTTGAGCAATTTTCCAGGCCAATGCATTTTCGCGCCCACCCGATCCAAGTAGAAGAATTTTCATCTGTTTATATTTATTTTTTTAAAGGTCAGATGGAACTTACCATGTTAAAATAATCATTGCATTGTATGTTAATAATTATTTTAACATGGACGTTTCATGTGAGTATAATTGTTTATCTGCCCTTAGCCCCTGCCCCATAACCCCCTTCCGATAAATCGGAATAAATGGCGGGGGAATAAGAATGGGTTATTCCGGCACATTACGTTTTTTAAATCATAACCCTTAATTAGATCTTTAGCATTCAATTAAGGGGATAGTCATTTAATCTGATTAGCATTTATTTTCGGCTGCAAAAGTACTCAAAATATGCTAAATGAGCAACAAACAGCAAGTAGTTGTTCACCAACTAAGGAGTAACAAGTACAAAAAAAGAGCTTATTTTTTACACGCAATCAGCATAAACTGCTCGTAATTGCTGATTACCCCTTCGGTACGTTCGCGCGACAGGACATGGTAAGTGGATGTTTCGAGCACCTCAAAACCGGCTTCGGTAAAAACACCCGCCAGCCAATCGGTATCAAAACCCTTGTGTGGAATAGGTTCGAAACGGTGAAACGAACCATCCTCGGTACGAATATCGCCAATTGCCACCATTGCTCCGGGTTTTGTGATTGCACTCAGGTGTTTCACGGCAACGTCAATATCCGGAATATGGTGAAAAGCCATACACGAGAATACAAAATCAATATCCGGTTTAGCATACGCAAACACCTCCCCTTCTACAAGTTCCGCTTTTTCGTCACCATTCAACTTGCTTTTCAGCACAGCGAGCATAGCCGCCGAAGTATCTTCGAACACAACCGTATCGACCATTGGCAGCAACTGCAAACCCACCAAACCAGTCCCGGCACCTACCTCAAGGGCTTTCCATTCTTTTTTAACCTGTAGTTTTTCGGTCAGTGCAGCCACAAACTTCCGTGTCATTGCTTCCTTCTGTGGGTTATCCCACTCCGCTGCACGATGTGCAAAATTATCGTTCGTCATTTCTATTATTTTGAATTATGTTTAAAACAACGACAATATTACGCAATTGTTCGGAGAAAATAAGCATATTAGAATAATACCGATTTTATGACCCTGCCAAAAAGTCCATTTATCTCAAATTACACCTATTTGACTATCTACATAACAATCAATTTTTTGTGTATTATCTCAAAAAACAACTACTAGCCAACACTGACTTTTTGACACCTCAAAACCCTAGTCATCAGCCATTTTGACAGATATTGCGCTTTGGCATTTTATTTGAAAATTGACCTATCAAACAATAAAAAATAAAATGTTTAACAACTAAATTATAGGAGATAAAACTATGTTACTCGTACGTAATTCAAACCAAGCGCCATCAGTATTCGATCGTTTTTTTGATGGCGAAATGTTCGACTGGAACAACCGTAATTTTTCGAAAACGAATACTACCCTACCTTCGGTAAATATAAAAGAGAATGCCGAATCGTTTGCAGTAGAGCTTGCAGCACCAGGTTTCGAAAAAGCTGATTTTAAAATTGAATTGAATCGCAACATGCTGACTATCTCTTCGGAGAAAAAGCTAGAAAATGAGACTAAAGAAGGTGAAGTATTCACAAAACGTGAGTTTAGTTACCAATCGTTTTCGCGCTCATTTACCTTACCTCAAATAGCCGATGGCGATCGCATTGAGGCCAATTATGTAAATGGAATTCTCACTGTGAGTATTCCGAAGCGCGAAGAAGCGAAACCAAAACCAGCTCGCACAATCGACATCAATTAATAATTTGATGCATGCTAGCAAAAAAGTTGAAGTTTGTAACAAAACGGCTTCAACTTTTTCGCATTTTTGGGCAATCTATATCACATAAATAAAAAACAACTCCAATGGAAACTTTTGATCAAATAATAAATGGTGATAAACCAGTGCTAATCGACTTTTACGCTACATGGTGTGGTCCTTGTAAATCGATGAGCCCCATAGTGGAAGCAATAGGAAAAGAGGTGCAAGGCAATGCGCGCGTACTCAAAATTGATGTCGACAAAAATCAAGCGCTCGCTGCTAGATATGGTATTCAGGCAGTACCTACGTTTATGATTTTTAAAAAAGGGCAGGTCGTGTGGAAAAAGTCGGGCGGTGCCGATAAACTAAGTATGAAATCGGAACTTTTACGACATGTGTAAATCTGATTTTTAATCCTAAAAAAAAACGTATATTTGCAGCCTAAACAAGCTAATCAGTTTATGGCTCAAAACAAGAACGATTCTTTATCGAACTTAACCGTTGAAACAGATAGCAGTCTGTTGCAAATAGATACGTACGCAAGTACCATCGACATGCAACGACAGCTTGATGAGCTTATTGAACAAAACAAACAACTACAAGCACAGCTTATAGCAGCAAACGCTAATTGCACGCAACTCGATGAGGAGCGCGAAGTATACCTCGATTTTTACAACAACCATCCCGAAGGCTTATTTCGCATTAGAGAAGTAGGTGGTGAGGAGAACAGTTTTTTAGAACAACCGATTTACCGGGTAGAAATTGCAAGTGATAAAATATGTGAGCTTACTGGTCTTGATCGTTTAATCTTACTAAGCATGCCGCTCAATTTGAACGACATCATTGCGCCTACACATAGAGAATCGTTCACAAAAGCATACACCCAATCGCGCAATAACATGCAGCCATTTAGCTGGGAGGGGCAACTTATTGCCAACACGAAAGCGCTTTGGGTGCGTGTAGAAGTATGCCCACGTAGGATAAAACAAAACGTGATTGTATGGCTAGGCATACTCTACGATATTACCGAGCAGCGCGAAACAAAAGACACCCTTTCGAAAACACAACTTCAACTCACCGACGTAATTGAAGGAGCCAAAGTAGGCACACTCGAGTGGAACGTAAAAACGGGCAAGATAAACTTCAACCGTATTTGGGCCGAAAACCTCGGCTATTCGCCCTTCGAAATAAAGGTTGGACAAGCATTTTTGGGTAAAAATGGGTGGAAATCAATCACACACCCCGACGATATACCCTATGCCGAAGAGATGCTGAACCGACATTTTTCGGGAGAACTACCCTATCATCGGGTGGATGTTCGTATGCGTCACAAAAAGGGACACTGGGTATGGATTCGCCAAGAAGGAAAAGTAAAAACATGGACCGAAGATGGTAAACCACTCTTGATGTATGGTTTACACATGGACGTTACCGCCCAAAAACAAGCGGAAGAGGCATTGAACGCTCTCAACGAGCAGCTCGAACAACGCATTAACGAACGTACAGCCGAGCTAACCTCGCTCAACAAATCGCTTCGCGAAACGGAGGTTAAATTCCAAACACTAACGGAATTTACCTACGACTGGGAATACTGGAGAAGTCCCGAAAATAAAATTGTGTTTATGACACCATCGGTCGAGCGCATTACAGGCTATACTGTAAGCCAATTTGAAGAACGCCCGCAACTGCTCGACGAAATAGTTCACCCCGACGATCTGGATAGATGGGTAGAACATAAAAACGCTCGATGCACACATAGCTCAGACCTACATGATATAGACCTTACATTCCGAATAATAACGCGTAAAGGCGAGGTACGTTGGTTAAGTCATGTTTGCAGATGCATCCTTATCGACAACGAGCACCTTGGCGTGAGGGTATCTAACCGCGATATAACCGATAAAATTCAAGCTGACAACAAATTACTTAACATTACTGTTGAAGTAGAAGAACGTGAACGAAACCGATTCTCCCGCGAAATACACGATGGCATGGGGCCACTGTTGTCGACCATCAAGCTCTATTTTCAGTGGCTTGCCGACACCAGCGACAGCGAAAAGCGCAAGCTTATCACCCAAAAAGGCAACCACAGCATCGAAATGGCCATTCAAACCTCGCGCGAACTGGCACGTGGTTTGGGCTCGCAGTACCTAACCGAAATAGGCTATATTCCAGCCATTAGCGAGTTTATTCAACAAATAAACGACATAGGAAAGAACACTATAAAATTCACAACGAATACCGATAATCGGTTCAATGCGTTTATGGAGTTGATGCTTTATCGCATCAGCACGGAGCTCTTAAAAAATGCTATTAACTACGCACAGGCATCCAGCATCGAATTGAACTTCGAGCAGGACAGCGAGAAACAAACCATCACCCTAAGCTATTTCGATAACGGCATAGGTATTGACCTCGAAAAAGTAACAAACGAACGAAAAGGCCTCGGACTGATTAACATTAAACACCGGGTGTTAATAATGAAAGGCACCATCGAATTTAAATCGACTGAAGGCAAAGGACTTGAAGTGAAAATTAATCTGCCCATCGAAAATTAAATTCAGTAGCCTCTTTTACACAAAACAGCAAACAGATGAACAAAATAATACTCGTTGACGATCATAGTCTTTTTCGCGAAGGCATTAAATTACTGATAGAAAATGAAAATTTAGGCAGAATAATAGCTGAAGCCGATAATGGTCAGGATTTTTTGGATTTACTACCCACCCATCAACCCGACTTAGTAATTATGGACATTGAAATGCCCGTACTAAACGGACTAGAAGCAACTCGCCAAGCCATTTTAGCAAATCCAGACTTAAAAATCCTAATTCTCACCATGCTGAACGACAAAACCAACTACCAAGAGTTGGTGAATGCAGGTGCGATGGGTTTTGTATTAAAAACTTCGGGCAAGCAAGATTTCGAAAAAGCCATTCAAGCCATTAGCTTAGGAGGAAACTATTTTTCGAGCGAGATACTTCGTCAAATCATTGTGCAACAACACCAGAACACCAGCACTAACACAACCGCCCTCAGCATCAGCAATACACAATTTACGGCACGCGAAAACGAAGTGCTACAGCTTTTGTGCAAAGGACTATCCGTTACCGAAATAGCTGATAAGCTGTTTTTAAGCGCAAAAACCATCGAATCGCACCGATCAACCCTCCTCAAAAAAACCAACTCAAAAAACACCATCAACTTAATACTTTTTGCCTTTAAAAACAAACTAGCAGAGTTGTAATAGCAGTTAAACTTCAGGATTTACACCATTTAAGAATCAGGATTTACCCTTATATTTTTCGGGGAAAACACCTGCTATACAATCAAGAATAGCTAGTAACTTTGCCCACAATCAAAGTAATGATTCATCAACAAATGGAAAACACCAATTTACAAACCTCAACCACACAACTGATAAAACTATACCCCAACCCAACTACCGAAAACATACAAGTAAGTGGATTTGAGGGAAGTGCAATGTTTATTGTGAGTGATTTTTTTTGCAGGGTATTACTAAAAAAAGAAATTGTGTGTGATGAAATCATTTCACTAAAAGCGCTATCGAGAGGCGTTTATATAGCTAAAGTAATTACCAAAAGTGGTATAGAGCGCAAAAAACTCGAAAAAAAATAAAGTAACGAAAAATAGATACAAGCAGCGTAACTTAAATCATTCTGCTTATTTAATCAAAATATGATTGATATTATTTTAGCTGATAACCATACGCTTTATCGCGAAGTTGTGAAACTTTGGATTGAAAATGAGCAAATTGGGACAGTTCTTGCTGAAGCGTCGAATGGATTAGAATTGATAGAGCTACTGAAGATTTATAAGCCTGGTTTAATCATTATGGATATTGAAATGCCTGTAATGAATGGAATTCAAGCTACTAAATTAGCTCTAAACTTACAACCAGATTTAAAAATACTATGCCTTACAAGGCAGGGCGATAAACGAAAAAATTTAGAAATGGCACTTTCAGGTGCTGCTGGCCTCATTCAAAAAGCATCAGACAAAGCGGTGTTTGAAGAAGCAATTAAAACAATTGAAAAGGGACAGAAATATTATAATAAAAACTTGCAACTAGGATAATATCTAGTGCAACTCTCATTACGATTGATTTAACTTGTTTGTCTGTTTATTTAATCAAAATCAGGGCTATCAGCGCATTATTAAATGCTTGATAGCCCCGTATTTTTTTATTAAAGCTCTACTACTTATTTTACCAAGATGATATTTGTGTTAAAATCGCAACTCACCGATTTCGTATTCGCATCAATCGTAATGGCATTCATGGTAATATTTTTAAGAGGATCTATTTGTTGAATGTATAGCACTTTTACATTCGTAAGCACCATCAAATCAATATTCATAACCATATCGGCACGAGCTACACCTACACTTATCATATTAAAATCGGGTAGCGTTGGATCCTTATCGAACACCTCAACACGGTAAAACAAGGTGCTATTATATTCATCTTTCACAATGACATTTACATTGATTTTCCGACTTACGGCAGTCTCAATTTTTGAATCCGATTTAAGAACCTCATCAACTCCTTCAATGGAGTTATCACAGGAACTTAACGATGCTATTACGAGTAGACTGATTACTAGAAGTTGAAACAAGGTTTTCATTGCATAAATTATTTTGATTTACGAATACAAATCAAAAATAAAGCCACAATATTAAACTGCTACAAATGAGCATTTTAACACTAAAACAACCTAAAAACATTCTTCATTAACAAAGATACTCTCTTTGAATTCGAAGAATAATAGACTTTTTACGACTAAAAAACCCTCTGAAAGATGAATATCAATAAAGGATGAGACAACTAAAACTCAAGAACTCCAAAGCAGTCAGGGCGGTGAAACTCGGGCATTTCAGATTTGATAGGATTCCAGCTTACATAATGAGGACTGATCGTATCGTCGGCACATTTATAAAAATTTGCCATCAACTGTTTGGGCATAGCTGCACTATCAATACCAATAAGCGTTAGTGGAATTTCTACTGTCAGTTCCCACTCAAACATACCTTGCATTTCTTTAAACGCTTTACGGCCTATCGACGAGAATCTTTTGATTGTCAACAACTCAGCAGCTGTTAATCGCTGTACATCCTCAGTACGTGATTTACGACGCGAAGCCGAGCAAGTACCTATGCAATTAAATTCGAAGTTAAAATAATAATCGGAAGAAGGGACTTTGCAAAAAAACTCTACGCAACTATCCTTGTGTACAGGACTTTGATCCTCGCTATACACCGCTTTGAGCATATTTCCACGAACAAAAAAACGGATGAACAAACTATCGTCGTTTCGTAAAATACTAAACTCGGTTAATGGCTTATATGGAAATTGCTTTGCCCAGTTCAGCTTTTCAATCATATCACTAGCTCCTTTTTCGGAGAGCGTATTTGCTACATATGCTAAACTTTCGGAGTTTAACTCTGAAATGTATGGAATTTTTAATCGTTTCATTGGATCTAATATTGCAAAAAAAAACACCTTCAAAAAAAAACCTAAAACCTAAAACCTAGTATTGATTCAACTTACGATAAATGACTAAAAACGGAGCAAAAATAAAGCTTGAAGTGAATCACAATCCTTTTGAATGCAAGTTTACAAAAAAACTTTCAGATATATTTACTTTATTAACATTTTTACATCGAAAAAGCCCAAAAAGTTAATTGGAATGAATTAAACGCCCATCTAATTCAATCAGTTTGAAATATAGAAAGCTCGACTTTCTTGAACTCAATACAATTAAGCCAGAGCAAACGACAAAGCTTTAGAAATAAATACCAAAATTGGAAAAGCTAAATTTTTTTGTTCTATTTACTGCTATTTTTGACAAATAACATGCAAAAACAGCGCAATTTTGCAATCTCTACATTGCAATTATCGCTAATTATACTATCTTTGCAGTAATTATAAACATCTGATATTCTGATTCGTTAGACTCAAACACATAACACATTAATTCATTCATAATGAAACTTTTGGAACAAATTATGCAACGCGCTAAAGCTAATCCACAGCGCATTGTATTGCCCGAAGGCACCGAAATTCGCACACTAAAGGCAGCCGACATTATTTTAAAAGAAAAAGCAGCTAATTTAATTCTTATTGGCGACGATAAAGAAATAATGCGCATTGCTCTTGAAAATAACCTGACAAGCATTTCGGAGGCTACCATTGTCAACCCCGAAAGTGACCCAAAAATGCCGGTTTATGCGGAGCTGCTTTACAACCTTCGCAAAAGCAAAGGAATGACCTTAGAGCAAGCCGCCGAGCAAGCCAAAGATCCCTTGTATTTAGGATGTTTGTTAATTAAAAATGGCGATGCTGATGGCGAACTAGCCGGTGCGTTAAACACAACTGGAAATGTATTGCGCCCAGCGTTTCAAATAGTAAAAACAAAACCAGGCATCAGTGTCGTATCGGGTGCTATGCTTATGTTTACACCAACCCCTGAATATGGCGAAAATGGCCTTTTGGTATTTGCCGATGTAGCTGTAAACCCAAACCCTACAGCCAAAGAGTTAGCCGAGATAGCCGTTTCGACTGCCGAAACAACAGTAGCTATTGCAGGTTTTGAACCACGCGTTGCTATGCTCAGTTTCTCGTCGAAAGGAAGTGCTAAACACGAGCTAGTTGACAAAGTAGTTGAAGCGACTCGCTTGGCACAAGAAATGAATCCAAACTTAAAAGTGGATGGCGAACTACAGGCTGATGCCGCATTAGTTCCTGCCGTAGGCCAAAGCAAAGCGCCAGGTAGCGAAATAGCCGGACATGCAAACGTACTCGTTTTCCCCGATTTACAAGCCGGAAACATTGGCTACAAAATGGTTGAACGCTTTTCGGGAGCGCAAGCTGTTGGACCGATACTTCAAGGTATGGCAGCTCCTATCAACGACCTTTCGCGCGGGTGCTCCGTCGACGATATTGTACGCATGATCACCATCACGGCCAGTCAGGCAATGAAAAACAATTAAAAACAAGCATCAAAAACAAATAATATGTCAGAACAAATTATTGAAGCAATTGAGCGCTACGGACTAAGCAAACGCAACCGTAAACGCACATTATTTTCGCGCATAGGTGTAGTAGGATGTGGCAAAGAAGGTAGTGTTATTGCTACTACAGCCGCTCTCAACGGTATTGAAGTTGTTTTTATGGAACTTAACGACGAAGCCATTGCCAATGCATACGAACGAATAGGTGAAAAACTCGACCGGAAAATTGAGAACTGGGGCTTGACCGAAAATGAGAAAAAAGCCATACTTTCGCGCATTACAGGTACTACCAAATACGAAGATTTTAGCGGCTGCGACTTTGTGATTGAAGCGATACGCTACGACACAAACACTGGCGAAAGACGTATTGTACAACGCAAAGAAGTATTTTTGCAGTTAGAGAAAGTTCTTTCGACAACAGCTATCATTGCATCTAATGTATCGACAGTAATTGTTACCGACTTGGCCTCGGAACTCGAACACACAGAGCGTTGCATAGGACTACACTTTATGTCCAACACACCCGACTCAAACATTATCGAAATTGTGCCGGGCCTCAATACATCTACCGAAACATTCAACAAAGTTTGTCAGTTTGCAAAGCTGATAAACCACGAGTATGTTCAAGTAATGGAGTCGGCTGGCTTAATCAGCATCCGTCTATTTTTAATACTACTCAACGAAGCTTGTGGTATTTTGATGGAAGGCATTTCGACCGTTGAAGATATTGACCGCGTGCTTACCGTTGGTTTTGGTCACCGCCAAGGCGTTTTCCGTACGGCCGACCAAATGGGTATTGAAAAAATTGTGAAACTACTCGATAATTTGTGGGATGAATATGGTAGCATTAAATACAAACCATCGCCCGTTTTATTGCGCCTTTCGCGTGCTAAACACTATGGTATAAGCACCGGAAGAGGATTTTATACCTACGACGAAAAAGGTAACATCGTAAAATAAGAAGGGAGACAAAAACATGAAGGTATTAGTTTTAAATTGTGGTAGCTCATCCATCAAGTATAAATTACTCGACATGGTGAGTAACGAAGAGCTTGGCTCAGGTGCTGTTGAGAAAATTGGAATGAAAGGTTCTTTTCTTAAACACACACGCCAGGATGGTGTAAAAGTAATGTTGAAAGGTGAGATATTGGAACACCAAGTGGGTATTGAGTATATTTTAGGCATTCTAACAAGCGAAAAACACGGCTGCATCAAATCCTTGGAGGAGATAAATGGCGTAGGACATCGCGTGGTACATGGTGGCGAAAAATTCAACTCGAGCGTACTTATCAACGACGAAGTGATTCAAAAGCTGGTTGAATGTATTGATATAGCTCCCTTACACAACCCACCTAATTTGGCTGGTATCAGAGCTATTTCTGAACTTTTACCGACGGTACCTCAAGTTGGCGTATTCGATACTGCTTTTCATCAAACCATGCCCGATTATGCATACATGTACGGCATTCCGTATTCGCTTTATACCAAATACGGCATTCGTCGCTACGGATTTCACGGCACAAGTCACCGCTATGTATCAAAAGAGGCTGCTCGTTTCTTAGGACTCGACTACAACAACTCGAAAATAATTACAGCGCACATTGGTAATGGTGTATCGCTTGCAGCCATCGAAAATGGCAAGTCGGTTGATACCACCATGGGCTTTACACCTATCGAAGGTTTAATGATGGGCACACGCTCAGGCGACGTTGATTTAGGCGTAGTTACTTTTTTGATGGAAAAAGAAATGATTGGTTCAGCTGCTGTTTCAACACTATTCAACAAACACAGCGGAATGCTCGGTATTTCGGGCGTAACATCGGATATGCGCGACATTGACAAGGCAATTGGCGAAGGTAACAAACGTGCCGAACTTGCTCGTCAAATGTATGTTTACCGCTTACGCAAATACATCGGTGCTTTTGCGGCAGCAATGGGCGGTGTAGATGCCATCGTATTTACAGGTGGAATTGGCGAGAACCACGTTTTCACACGTAAGTATATTTGCGAGGGTCTCGAATTTATGGGCGTAAAAATGGATTTTGACTTAAATGCCAAAACACAAGGGAAGCTTGCGCTTATCAGCTCACCCGAATCGGTGGTTAAAGTAGCTGTAGTGCCAACCGACGAAGAATTTATGATTGCTTCGGACACACTAACTATTCTTGAGCAAAACAACTAGTATATTTCAACATACATCACCAAAGACACCTGATTCAATTCTGATTCAGGTGTCTTTTTTATACAAATATAGCCTCACACTAGCAAAAGTTGAAAAATCAAAATAATCTATTATATTTGTAATTGTAATTCAAACACCTCATCAAGGAGATACAAGATTACTTATTCTAAAAAATATAATTAAAACTAGCATGAAAATACTCGTACTGAACTGCGGCAGTTCATCTATTAAATACAAATTGCTCGATATGAACACCAACGAAGAGTTGGGATCAGGTGCTGTTGAAAAAATTGGGATGAAAGGGTCGTTTTTAAAACACACCCGTAAAGATGGACAAAAAGTGCTTCTCAAAGGCGAAATTCTGGAGCATCAACTTGGGATAGAGTACATTTTAGGTGTATTATCGAGTGCTAAACACGGTGCTATAAGTTCTTTCGAAGAAATAAAAGGCGTAGGTCACCGCATTGTACACGGAGGCGAAAAATTCAATGCGAGCATGCTCATCACCGACGAGGTGATTGAAAAAATAACAGAGTGTATTGAAATTGCACCGTTACATAATCCGCCAAACTTAGCCGGTATCAAAGCCATTTCAGAATTACTCCCATCGGTACCGCAGGTAGCTGTTTTCGATACCGCTTTTCACCAAACCATGCCCGACCATGCATACATGTACGGCATTCCTTATTCATTATATAAAAAATATGGTATTCGTCGCTATGGATTTCACGGCACAAGTCACCGCTATGTGTCGCGTCGTGCCGCTGAGTTTTTAGGACTCGATTACAACAATGCACGTATTATTGTAGCTCACTTAGGCAATGGTGCTTCGGTTTGCGCCATCAAAAACGGCAAATCAGTGGACACGTCGATGGGCTTTACACCTATCGAAGGACTTATGATGGGCACGCGCTCGGGCGATGTTGATTTGGGAGTGGTAACTTTCCTCATGGAGAAAGAGATGATTGGCTCAGCATCGGTATCGACGCTTTTCAACAAGCACAGTGGCGTGCTCGGTGTAACCGGCTTATCGTCGGACATGCGCGATGTTGATAAGGCCAAAAGCGAAGGCAACGACCGCGCTCGCTTGGCTTGGGAAATGTACGAATACAAAGTTTTGAAATACATTGCAGCTTACGTAGGAGTGTTAAATGGCGTCGACGCTATCATTTTCACAGGTGGTATTGGTGAGAACCAAACCGAAACGCGCGAATATGTGTGTAAGCAGTTGGCCTACCTAGGACTAGAAATTGATTTTGAGTTGAACAAAGCCACTCGCAGTAAAGAAATGCGGTTGAGCACAGCGAACTCTAAAGTTAGCGTGTGCTGTATTCCGACCGACGAGGAATTAATGATTGCGAACGACACGCTAGAAATAGTTCGAAATTTATAAAACTATTGCTCTAAAAAAAAACGCAAATTCACACAGCTCTTAAATCATTCGATAAATTTCGTACCGAGCCGAGTTGTGAGAATTTGCGTTATTTACGTCCTAAATAGGATTCTGCTATTAATTGTTTTTATAAAAGGCCATGAACTCACTCGGAATACATTTCCACCTCTCATTAACGGATTTTACTGCAGTATAGCAATGCTGTGTTTTTTTTAATCGTTCGATAAAAAATACAGTTCGTTTGACTGATCGGCCAAAATAGAAAGAAAACGTTCGTATTGTTTTAATATATCGCTTATAATTTCTTCTTTGGTGAAATACTGAATATCATAGCCTTTGCGCCCATCATTAAAATAAGTAACAGGAATGTAGATACTTCCGGTACCAATATCGGGGGTATTTTCCTCGTTAATTAAATACTCCGAAATAATTTTGGATTGCGCCTTCACACCATACTTAAAGTTCATCAAGCTATCGTATGCAATAACAAGTTCAATTTTTGATTGCGAAGCATTAAACTCCGACATGCTGGCTTCAATACCTTTGCTTTGAAGCTCATCTATCAACTCGTTGAAAGCGGGCACCACATTGGTTTCGATAAACAATTTCACATCCCTCTTTTTAGAGTAGGTTACGATACGATCTAACCTCTCCTTCCACAAACGGCCCGACCAGTATGAGGTCGATGGTGAAAACTTGGTGGAGTGATAGCGCGCATCAATGTTTAATGCTTTCATTAAATTAAAACAAAATAAAAGCATGAGAATACTAAATGGAAAGGCAGCAATAAGCGTCATGGTTTGGAGTGAGTTAAGCCCTCCTAAACTTAATAAACTCAACGATAAAGAAGCTAGCAGAATGCCCCAAAAAACATTCTGCCATTTGGGCGATATTTTTGCATTTTTAGTGGCAATATTATTCATTACATAAATACCCGAGTCGGCAGATGTAATAAAGAAAATAGATATAATGAACATGGCCAAAATAGTGGTTATCGTATGCAGCGGCAACTCATTTAAAAAACGAAACAATAATATTTCGGGCTGATTTACAAGCGCACTCAAACTACCTGCAGCACCATGTTGATCGAACCAAATAGCTGTATTACCAAAAATAGTCATCCAGAAAAAGTTAAACAGCGAAGGAATGAGTATCACTGCAAAAATAAACTCGCGAATGGTGCGCCCCTTCGATATTTTGGCTATAAAAAGACCTACGTAAGGCGACCATGAGATCCACCACGCCCAGTATAAGATGGTCCAATTTGAGAACCAGCTTTGGCGACTAGGATCAAAGGAGTGTGTATCGAAAGTGAGCGCAATAAAACTGCTCAAATAATTACCAAATCCTTCGGAAAAAGTACCTAATAGATAAACAGTAGGACCTGCAAACAGCACAAAAAGCATAAGCACAATGGCCGAAATAATATTGATTTGACTCAACAACTTGACCCCTTTGCCCAAGCCCGTAATACTGGATATAATGGAAATAAAGATAATTATAATAACGATAGCTATTTGATGCGGAAAGCTATTTTGCGGCATTAAACCCATATTAGCCAAACCTGCATTTAACTGTACGACCCCAAAACCGAGGGTGGTTGATAAACCAAAGAATGTACTACAAAGCGCAAAAACATCGATAACATCACCCCAAGTACCATGAATTTTGTTTTTGAGCATGGGGTAAAATGCACTTCGCAAGGACAAAGGCAATTTGTATCGGTAAGCAAAATAAGCCAAGGCTAAACCTACCACCGCATAAATAGCCCAAGCATGTACCCCCCAGTGAAAAAAGGTAAACAGCTGCGCATCCTTAGCACGCTCGGCAAGCGACATACTCGGACTAGCAGGATTTGAATAGTGAGTCATTGGTTCGGCCACACCAAAATACATTAAACCAATACCCATGCCGGCAGCAAAAAGCATGGCAACCCACGAGAAAAACGAATACTCAGGCTCATGATCGTCGCCACCTAACTTTGTTTTTCCATGCTTACCCAATGCCAAGGTAAGCAGAAAGATAACAAATATAGTTACCGACAGCACGTAGAACCAACTCAAATTACCAAATATTTGAAACTTCACGGCATCTAAACTCTGCTGTGCCAAGGTTGGGAAAAGTCCACAAAATACCGACACACCCACAATTATAATTAGACTCGGGATAGCTATCGACTTTACAAAAGTAGATTTCGTTTTCGTATTTTCATTCATTGGATATTCATTTATAGTTTGAACTAAATATACAAACAATAAACAGTAAGTCAAAGTTTAAACTACTTGATTTAATAAGTTTTAAGTTCAAATAACAGCTAAGTTTGACGCAAAAAGGCTCTTTTAAGCTCCATCGAATTAGAAAACGAAGGGATCTATTGCAGCCTACAATTTGGTAGAAATGTATGTTTTACAGCATGTATTCCTACTTTTTTGTAGGTTTTTGGGGCGGCATTAAAAGTGTTAAATATCGAAACAAGCCATTATTTTAAAAATATTTATATCATTTATATTATTGATAATGTGTGTCTTAAATAGTAAATAGTAAATATGTTAATAGTAAATATATGTTAATGGCACGGAAAATGAATAGTCCAAGTCAGGATTTAAAATTTAATTCATAAACAGAGTATTCATTTTAAAGTATAAAAAAAGATGAGAAAGATTGCAATTTACGGAAAAGGTGGAATCGGAAAAAGCACCACCACACAAAACACAGTAGCTGGTTTGGCCGAAATGGGAAAAAAAGTAATGATTGTGGGTTGCGACCCAAAAGCAGATTCAACTCGCTTACTATTACACGGGTTGGCTCAAAAAACAGTGTTGGATACACTTCGTGATGAAGGTGAAGACATTGATTTGGACGACGTATTGAAACCGGGCTTTAAAGCTACTCGTTGCGTTGAATCGGGTGGTCCTGAACCAGGTGTAGGATGTGCTGGTCGTGGTATTATCACTTCTATCAACTTATTAGAGCAACTTGGCGCTTACGATGCTGATAAAGAATTGGATTATGTATTTTATGATGTATTAGGCGACGTGGTTTGTGGTGGTTTTGCTATGCCAATCCGCGATGGAAAAGCCGAAGAAGTTTACATTGTAGTATCGGGCGAAATGATGGCCATGTATGCTGCAAACAACATTTGCAAATCGATTGCTAAATTTGGTAAAGTAGGTACAGTACGTTTAGGTGGCTTAATTTGTAACTCACGTAAAGTAGACAACGAAGCGAACATGATCGAAGAATTTGCAAAACAATTGGGCACTCAGATGATCCACTTCGTACCACGCGACAACATGGTTCAACATGCCGAAATTAACCGCAAAACAGTTATTGACCACGCACCTGATCACAATCAAGCAAACGAATACAGATCATTGGCCAAAAAAGTAAACGAAAACACCATGTTTGTAATCCCTAAACCATTAGAGATGCAACAATTGGAAGATTTGTTGATCGGATTTGGTATCATGAACTAAGAACTGTCCCCTAAATCCCCCCTCCCGATAAAAGAATCGGGATAAACTATGGGGGACTTAAAGAGTGCAGAATCTAAAAATGAGCTATATTGAAATATAAAAGACTTGGTCTTCAAAGTCCCCCCTGTGGGGGATTTAGGGGGCTTTAAATATCAAACTTGGTCTTCAAAGTCCCCCTTGTGGGGGATTTAGGGGGCTTTAAATAATAAAAAATTATGTATTTACTAAGAGCTATAGTACGTCCAGAAAAATCTTCAGTTGTAATGAAAGCATTATTTGATGCTGGATTTCCTGCAGTAACAAAATTATCAGTATTCGGTCGCGGAAAACAACGTGGTATTAAAGTAGGTAATGTAACTTACGACGAATTGCCAAAGGATTTATTGATGATTGTAATCCCTGAAAAAGACAAAGAGTTTGTAATCGAAACTATTATGTTGGCTGCTCGTTCAGGCGAAAAAGGCCAGTTTGGTGATGGTAAAATCTTCGTTACTCCGGTAGAAGAAAGTTACACCATTTCGAGCGGAAAGAAAGATTAAATCAGGCCGTGGGCGTTGAACGTGCGAAGCACCAATAACGCAAAGCTAACTAACGTGCGCAGCACCAAACAACAAAAAAAAAAGAAGAAGTATGAAATTAATATTAGCAATAATACGCATAACCAAAATGAACGAAACCAAAATAGCACTTTCGGATGCTGGGTTACCTTCATTTACTGCTATGCCGGTACTCGGAAGAGGAAAAGGACATGGCGATTTGGAAAAAATCGAATCGTCGGATCCTGAGTTAAGAGAACTAATTTCGGAAATGCCTCGCTTGAAATCGAAACGAATGATTACACTCGTAGTTACCGACGATAAAAAAGAATTGGCTATCGAAACAATTATAAAAGCCAACAAAAGTGGCAAAAGTGGCGACGGTAAATTATTTGTAATACCTGCTACCGATTCAATACGTGTTCGTACAGCTGAAACGGGCGAAATTACATTAGATTAAGGAGGAAACAAATTATGGCAAATACACTTATTGAAGATTTAAAAATGGAGCAGTTTAAGGAAGAGGTTCTGAAAGCCTATCCTAAAAAAGTAGCTAAAAAAAGAGCTAAATCCATTGTAGTTAACGACCCCGACGCCATTCCTGTTATTCAGGCTAACGTTCGTACCATACCAGGTATCATTACCCAACGCGGTTGTACCTATGCTGGTTGTAAAGGGGTAGTACTCGGTCCAACACGCGACATTGTAAACATTACGCACGGACCTATTGGTTGCGGATTTTACTCGTGGCTTACTCGTCGTAATCAAACACGTACCGAAAACGATCAACAAGAGAACTTTATACCTTACTGTTTCTCTACCGATATGCAAGACTCTAACATTGTGTTTGGAGGCGAAGAAAAACTAAAACAAGCCATTCGCGAAGCGTATGAATTGTTCCAACCAAAAGGTATTGCCATTTTCTCAACTTGTCCGGTAGGACTTATAGGCGACGATGTACACCGTGTAGCTCGTCACATGGTCGAAGAAATTGGTGCTGATAAAATTAATATCTTTGGATTTTCGTGTGAAGGTTACCGCGGCGTTTCACAATCGGCCGGACACCACATTGCCAACAATGGTTTGTACAAACACCTTATCGGACGCAACGACAACCCAACTCGCAAATACAAATATGCTGTAAATATCCTTGGCGAATACAACATTGGTGGTGATGCTTTTGCATTGGAAGCTTTGTTCGAAAAAATTCAAGTAGATATTATTGCTACCATGTCGGGTAACTCTACCCTTGAGCAATTTGAAACAGCTCACACAGCCGATTTCAGTTTGGTAATGTGTCACCGCTCAATCAACTACGTAGCCGAAATGCTCGAAACAGCCTTTGGTATTCCGTGGGCAAAAGCAAACTTTATTGGAGCCGAAGCTACAGCCAAAACATTACGCAAAGTGGGGCAGTATTTTGGCGACCAAGAACTGATCGACCGTATTGAAGCCGTAATTGCCGAAGAGATGGCCGAAGTAACAGCGGTAGTTGAAAAGGCCAAACTTAAAACGAATGGCAAAACAGCCATGTTGTTCGTAGGTGGATCTCGCGCTCACCATTACCAAGAGTTATTTTCTGAATTAGGCATGGAAAGCTTAACGGCAGGTTACGAGTTCGGTCACCGCGACGACTACGAAGGACGCCGCGTAATACCAACCATTCAGATTGATGCTGATAGCCGTAACATCGAAGAAATTACAGTTTATCCAGATGCTACACGCTACAACCCTCGTAAAACAGAAGAAGAATTGGCTGCTCTAAAAGAGGCATTCGATATTGAATTCAACGAGTACAAAGGGATGATGACCGAAATGAAAAAAGGCACCTTGGTTATCGATGATTTGAGTCACTTGGAAATGGAGAAACTAATTGAGATATATAAACCTGATGTGTTTTGCGCCGGTATCAAAGAAAAATATGTGGTTCAAAAAATGGGTATTCCACTCAAACAGTTGCACAACTACGACAATGGTGGCCCTTATGCTGGTTTCGAAGGAGCTATTAACTTCTACAAAGACATCGAAATGATGGCATGCAGCACCATTTTCAAACAAATGAAAGCTCCATGGGAACGCGAAGAAGTATTGGAAGCTGAATACGTATTTAACTAAAAAAATTACCATTATGTTACTAAGACATACCACAGCAAAAGAAATAGACAGGAAAGCGTTGACAATCAACCCTGCCAAAACCTGTCAACCCATTGGCGCCATGTACGCAGCGCTTGGTTTACACGGATGTTTGCCGCATAGTCACGGTTCGCAAGGTTGTTGCTCATACCACCGTAGCGCCTTGTCACGTCACTTCCGCGAACCAGTAATGGCCGGCACAAGCTCTTTCTCCGAAGGTTCATCGGTATTTGGCGGCCAAGCTAACTTGATACAAGCTATCGATACCATGTTTACGGTTTATAGCCCTGAGGTTATTGCAATACACACCACTTGCTTATCCGAAACCATTGGCGACGATATGACAGCCATTATTGCCAAAGCCGAAGAAGATGGATATATTCCAGATGGCAAAAAAGTAATTTATTGTAATACGCCTAGTTATGTAGGCACACACGTTACAGGTTACTCCAACATGGTAGCTTCGTTTGTAAAAAGTTTTGCTACCGCAACACCCAAAAAACGAAACGTAATAAACCTTGTTGCTGGATGGATGGAACCATCGGATATGGTGGAAATCAAACGCCTTACGAAAGTGATGGAAGCTCGCACCATTATGTTTCCGGATATGAGCGGCGTGCTTGATGCACCACTTGATGGACACTACAAAATGTACCCAAAAGGAGGCACAACAATAGCCGACATGACACTTACTGGCGACAGCAAATTCACCCTCGGTTTAGGACAAACTTGCACCGAAGATGCTTGTATCAAACTTGAAAACAAGTGTAAAGTAAAATTCGAAATGCTCGATATTCCGATTGGATTTAAAGCAACCGACCGTTTCTTAATGTCGCTTAGTCGCCACGCTAACGTGCCTATTCCAGAGGAATTAAGCGACGAGCGCGGTCAGTTGATCGACTTGATTGCCGACAGTTCGAAGTACCTTTACGGAAAACGCGTAGCACTTTGGGGCGACCCCGACACGCTTCTTCCACTTACTGAGTTTTTAGTTAGCATGGATATGAAACCCGTATACATAGTAACTGGTACCGCCAGCAAAATGTACGACGAGCGCATGAAAGAAATACTAAAAGACATTCCGGAAGCTAAATTTATGAGTGGCGAACGTGCCGACATGTTCCGCATGCACCAATGGATTAAACAAGAAGGCGTTGATTTACTGATAGGAAACACCTACGGAAAATACATCTCGCGCGACGAGAACACACCATTTATCCGCTTCGGATTCCCTATTGCCGACCGTCCAGGCCATAACTATTTTGCCAAAACAGGTTACAATGGTGCCGCAAACTTGGTAAAACAAATTATGGATGCATTTTTGGATCACATGGACAGAACATGTCTAGAAGAAAAAGTAGAGTTCCAACTCTAATCCAACTTCTCTTACTTTAGAGATAAACACATCGCTGTTTAGTAGCTACTGCAAAGCTAAAAAATTAACTTACTGCTTCGGTTAATTTTTGGCTTTGCAGTTTTTTGTGCGCCTATACTCCAACTATACTAAGTTCGTAAGGCATAGCTCCTTCAAATGCAAGCAAAACCCAAGTGCGCTTTAACAAGCAAAACCAATATTGGTCATTTTTCACCATTAATAAAATTTTACTCTAATAGAATTAATTTTTTGTGAAATCATGTTTCAAATACAAAATATATTATATCTTTGTCGAGAATCATAAAAAAGGCATTAAAGCCTTTCGTAGCTAGTTGAGACAAACTAACGGAATCCATCTATTGGAATGATTAACCTTTTTTCTAAATTGAAAATTGCAGTAACAAGCTAATATCCTCTGTTACTGAATTTAACACCTTACCTCTCTAAATTTTTAAAATTTGTTTGACGCCCTATTGCCGTTTGTGTACTGCAATATTAAACGTTAAAGGTCCTGCTGTATCCGTTTGGGTTATATAGCTGGGATTGCTGTATTTAGTCGTAACTGAATTTAAAATATTTTTTAGAGTGAGAAAACTTTTAAGAACCCTGATTGTAATTTTGAACTTGCTTGCCACCATCGTGACAGCGCAGGTAAACGAAGACACCCCCAATTTGAGCTTCGAAGATGGCTCGCTAAATGGCTGGAAGGTATATACAGGTGATTTTTTTTACGATATAGATGCAACTTCACCCACTTTTGGTTCGTACACCTACAACTGGAGCGAAACAACACCAGCCCTAGCTGGTGAACGCATACGACTGGTGCCTGGCACAGCGTCGAGCATGGATCCAGTTGTTGCTTGTAAATTGCCAACTAACCCCGACAGCAAAAACGTAATACGCATTGGTAGACCCAATTTTTGCGAATCGTGGAAAGGAGGAAAACCATACTTAAAGTATTCAGCAGCCGAAAAAATTGAATACAGCTTTGTGGTAACACCAAACACAACCTTACTCTCGTATCGTTTAGCAGCAGTTTTACATGTACCAACAAACGATAGTCACCACGGCGAACAGCTCCCAAATTATAACATGGAGATTCTAGCTATCGATTCGCTCGGAATGCCTTATTTATTACCATGTAGTTATTACATTTCTAAAGCTGATGAAAACCCAAACCTCTTGCGTAACGACCCCTATGCAAGTTGTCAAGGTTCGATATCAAAAAATGGAGAAGAGTTTGTATATCAAAAATGGCTTTATGGGCATGTCGATTTATCCAATCAAATTGGAAAAACAGTTATTATACGTGTTAGTTCACACGATTGTTTGCTGGATGCAGGAACACAAACCGATGTAGCTGGCGGCCACTCTGCTCATGGCTATTTCTGGGCCGAAACAAAAAAACTAGAATTGCAATCGTTTAGTTGCGAAAATGCCGATGCTTCCATTGTTGCTCCGCAAGGCTTTTCGAGCTATACCTGGTCGCGCTCCGATGGCAAGCCTGTAACTGTGCTTAACCCTTTGCAGCCCTATATTGCAACCATCGAAAAATCGCAAAATGTAGAAGGCATTGAATACTTTTGTTCGATGGATGATGTAAACAGTAATTGTGGCGCTTTAACCATAAGCACTAGCATTACGCCCGTAAAACTGTATCCCGACTTTACAAACGTGGCGGTAGATGCTGGTAAAATACAGTTTACCGATGCCAGTACTGCCGATGGCGATAGCATCACCAACTATTATTGGGATTTTGGCGATGGTTCATATTCAGCTTTAAAAAATCCGGTGCACGAGTACTTCGATTTTATTCCGTTTAATGTCAAACTAACGGTTACCTCAAGCAAAGGCTGTTCAAAAACCATCAGCCACAATGTATTACCGACCAAGGAGCTTATTGCAGATATTTTTCCTCCCGCAAATTTGCAATACAACGGTCAAACAAAAGATTTTAGTGATACTACCAACATAGCAGGATTTCAAAAAAATATCGATTATTATATCCGCTACACGAACTTACCTGGCACTCCTTTTTACAACAGCTATTCGGCACCAGCTAATGTAGGCGACTACAATGCAACCTTTGAGCTAAGCTATGTAAACTTGTTGAAATATTACATGAATGTAGTGCCTTCCAAAAACTTTACGGTAACAAAAGCACCCCTCACAATTACAGTGAGCGACGTGGAAAAAACCTACGGCGAACCGATATTATTGCAACGCGAAGCATTTACCCAAAGCCTAAAACCGCTTTATGCTGGCGATAAAATTTATGAGCTAAACCTCACCTGTGGGGGTTTGGCCGATACGGCATCGGTACGCAGCTACCCTATTGTAGCCGACAAAGCCATCGGTTTAGGTGTGGATAACTACGACATCCAGTTTGTAGATGGCACACTCAAAGTCAACGCGAAGCCTATTGTGCTAAAAGCGATTGATGCGCAAAAAGTATATGGAGATTTAATTACACCAAATGGCACTGAATTTTTTGTAGCTCCAAACTCCTTAGTAGGAACTGATAATATATCGTCGGTTGACCTGGTGTGTGCGGGTTTTGCCGAAACCGCTATTATTGGAGATCACCCGATTACGCCACAAAATGCAGTTGGTACCAGACTCAACAATTACAGCTTTAGCTATGTCCCCGCAAACCTACAAGTAGCTAAAAAGAGTCTACTCATTACGGCCAATGCATTGACCAAAACATACGGCGACGCATATGTATTTACAGGAAATGAATATACACAAAACCCCAGTTCATTAGTAGGAACAGACCAGATCACTTCAGTACAGTTCTCATCTGCTGCTACCCCTTTTAATGCCACTACAGGCGATCACCCAATTACGATTAACGGAATTACAGGGACTGGCTTAGCAAATTACGATGTGAAATATAGCAATAGTTCATTCAAAGTGCTACCATTAGCCATAGAGATTAGGCCAACGAATCTCGAAAAAGAATATAGCTCTAATTTAAACTTTAATGGCAATGAGTTTAGCACCGACAAACCCTTGGTGAAGGGCGATAGCATTACCTTTGTATTGCTTAAAAGTATTGGATCCGTCGTGTCGGCGCCTATCGGCAAATACGACATTACCGCATCGAGCGCTTATGGCGTGGGAACATTAAATTATGCGTTCAGCTATCCACTGGGCGAATTAAATGTGGTTCGGAAAAAAATTACGGCAAGCATTAACCCTCCTGCAAGTTTGGTTTACAACGGTCAGGAAAAAGAATGTACAGCCACCCTAAGCATTCCAGGCTTTGTGCTTTTTTCCGACTATATTATCCGATACACATCGGCCGACAATAGCTACAACAGCACAACACCCCCAACCAATGCGGGCACTTACACGGCTACATTTGAGCTGTTAACTTCAGCAGCACATAATTATTTACTCCAAAATCCGCCAACCTATACCTTTACAATTAGCAAAGCAAGCGTTACAATCACGGCCAACGATGCGAGCAAAACCTATGGCGACAATTTGGTATTGCTTAACGATGCCTACAAATCGGATTTAAAACCCTTGTATGGCTCCGACAAAATTGCATCTGTAAGCTTTGTGTGCAATGCCTTGATGGATACTGCGTCGGTTGGGACCTACAACATTGAACCTTCGGCAGTAACAGGTAGTGGCATGGAAAATTACAATTTTAGTTTCGTAAACGGCAAACTGACGGTGGAACCCAAAACACTACGCATACAAGGACTTGATTTAACCAAAACCTATGGCGACCAATACATGCCTACAGGCAAGGAATTTTACGTCGACCCCAATCAGTTCGTCGGGATGGATACAGTTACAACCGTGGCGCTAACTTCGGGTGGTTTTGCAAGCATCGCTAAAGCAGGCTCACACACCATTACCGTAAACCATGCTACGGGTATGGGTTTATCAAATTATCACCTGATTTATACCAACTCATTGCTATACATTACTAAAAAGAATATTACGGTTACTGCCAACGCCATTAGCAAAACCTATGGCTCGGTTTATAACTTTACCGGTAACGAATTTACGGCCGACAAAACGGCTTTTGTAGGGACAGACAGCATTGAATCGGTAACACTTAGTTCTGAAGCTACACAGCTCAAAGCACAAGTAGGCGACCATATTCTCACCCTACATAGCGTAAGTGGGTTAGGCTTGGAAAACTATCAGATTAAACTGATTAACTCCATTTTTAAAGTCAATCCGCTGACAGTAACCATTACGGCCAACAACATTCAGAAAGAATATGGTTCGCTTGTAACCTTCGATGGCAATGAATTTACACTTGATAAGCCCTTGGTTGTTGGCGATACCATTTTGTATGTGATTTTTAAAAGTGCCGGAAGCCCTGCCTTGGCTTCGGTGGGCGAATACAACATTATACCATCTATGGCTTACGGAGCAGGGTCGATGAATTACGATTTCCAATACCTGCCTGGAAAAATGACCGTTTTGAAAAAACTCTTAAAAGCCAAATTAATTGCACCCTCTTATTTGGTTTACAACGCACAAACCAAAGACTTCAGAGCCGAGCTCAACATCACTGGTTTGGAACAAAACTCCGATTATTACATCCGATATGCGAACAATGCCGACCCTGCAAAGTCGAGCTATACGCCGCCTACCAAAGTGGGTACCTACAAAGCTACATTCGAATTAAACTACAGCACTACCTTTAATTATAGCATTGATAGCATTCCATGGCAAAATTTTGAAATTACCAAAGCGCCACTTACTATTAGAGCCAATAATGCTACCAAAACCTATGGCGATAATTTCAATATTATGAGCGATGCCTACACGGCCGACATGAAACCGCTTTTTGGTAGCGACCTTATTTTCAGTGCACTGTTCGACTGCCAAGGAATGCGCGATACCGTGATGGTTGGTAACTATCCTATTATGCCAACCAAAGTACTAGGCAATGGATTAGAGAATTATGCCATCAGCTATCAGGCAGGAACTTTAGCCGTGCAGCCTAAAACCATCACCGTACGTGCTATTGATGCCGCCAAAATGTATGGCGACGAAATGAGCTCTTATGCTACCAGTTTTATCATTGATTCGCGTGCCATGGTTGGCGCCGATAAAATTCAATCGGTAACCATGGCTAGCGACGGTTTAGCTGCCAATGCCATCGTAGGAAAATACCCTATTAAACTCACAAGTGCTACAGGTATCAGACTCAACAATTACAGCATTAATTATTCCGATGGACTACTACAAGTGTATAAGAAACCTCTTATCGTTCAAGCCGACTCGCTACGCAAAGTGTATGGCAACGAATATGTATTTAAAGGAACAGAGTTTTTGATTGATAAAACCCAATTGGTAGCTAACGACAAAGTAAACAGTGTAAAACTCAATTCGCAAGCCGTTCAAAAACGTGCTTCGGTGGGCGAATACATCCTTTCGGTGACTGACATCTCGGGCTTTGGTCTCGACAATTACGATATAAAATTACAATCGAACATATTTACTGTAACCCCTCGCCCATTGGTTGTAATTGCCAACAATCAAGAAAAAGGCTATGGCGATGTATTTGCGTTTACTGGCAACGAGTTCATTATCGATCGCCCCATGGTGAACAACGACACCATCTCCTTTGTATTCCTACAAAGCAAAGGTTCGTCCGAAACAGCATCTATCGGTCAGCACGAAATTACAGCATCGCAAGCACTCGGCAATGGTAGTCTGAATTACAGCATTAGCTATCGCAATGGCACATTAACGGTTAAGCACAAAGAGCTAATTGTAACGGCCGAAAGCTACGAAAAAGAATACGGACAAAAAGATCCCGACATGCGTTTCGAAGTGCGCGATCAACGAGGTGTGGAGTATTTACCAACCTTATTTAGCGGCAAACTTCAGCGTATAGCGGGCGAAAAACCTCAAACTTATGCCATCAAAAAAGGAACATTAGCTATCAATCCAAATTACAACTATAGTTTTGTGGAAGGTAGTTTAACCATTAAGAAGGCATTGCCCTATTTAGACCCCGCTTTCTCCAACGATCACAGTTTAACTATAGTGTCCGATGTGATTGGAACATCCAATGGCGATACACCTTCGGGCATAGTAGCTGCATCGTACAAACAAGCAATGGTGTCGGCAACCGTGGTGTTGAACGGTGAAGCAAGAAATGGACTAACGAACCTACCTGATTCGATGGTAGTAGCCACGATCAACTATTCGGGCGACGACAACTATTTACCCGTCGAGCGTAAAGTAAACATATACGCCATCCGCTACCATACCAACGGAGGCGATTTGGCAAACCCAATCAAACATTTCGACGGCAACGAATCGATTAAACTCGAAACACCCACTCGCCAGCAGAAGTATAAATTCGAAGGCTGGTACGAAACGCCCGACTTTGCAGGCGAACCTGTGCGTCGTATCGCTTTGGGCACCTACCGCGATGTGGACTTATACGCCAAATGGGTTACATCCTACGACGACCTTTCCATCGTCGTACTCTTCAACCAAGTATTGGCAGTAGCAAACCCTCAAAACCGAGAGTTTATTTACCATTCAACCTTTAAGTGGAGTAAAGACGGCGTGGCACTTACTGGTAACAAACAATATTTAGGCTTCGAAAACTACGTCCCAACAGGCGAATACAAGGTCGAAATCTATTACGAAGGAAACACCCCGATACAACTCGATTTAAAGCACACGGCCACCGTACCTCAATCGATGGTATACCCCAACCCGGTCAAAAAACGAGCAACCGTATCGGTAGTTACCGAGCATGTGCGCGCCACCGACACCCAAGTACAAGTTTTCACCGCCACCGGCATACGAGTACATACGGTTACAGTCGAAAAACAAGCCGATATGTTTCAGATCAAAGGATTTGATTTAGCTGGCGTATATGTCCTTCGAGTTATTAAAAACGACCAAGTAGTTGAAATGCATAAAATAATTGTCGAAAATGATTAAGATGAATAAACTGAGAATGATGAACTACAATTTCCGAAATACCAATGCTCAATTGAGAATAATCCTTGCAATTTTCTTTGTTCTAGTTACACTGAACACATTGCTAGCCAAAGAATATTATCCCGAGAGTCAACGTCCCGATCATCTTATGTTTCACATAACACCCACAGTGTCTCTGCTCAACTATTCGAGCATCGACAGCCGTAGTCTGCCCGCCCCCACCCTCGGTTTCGGGCTCGAATACGCACACTTTTTTCACCGTCGACTAGGCCTTAGCATAGGAGCCGAACTCAATAGTTACGGTGCATTTTACCTCTTCAACGATCGCCGCGACTCCCTCCAACTCTTCGACGATTGGAGCTCACGCAACTACAAACTACGTCAACAGCTTCACACCAAAGAATACCAGCGCGTAACGTACCTAAGTATTCCCGTTAAAGCCCACTTCCGCCAAATGCTCGGCCAAGCCGTCAACCTACACATATCGGTAGGTGCAGCCTACAATATGTACCTATCCGAAACCCAATCCATCCTCGCCGGCACCATCAACCGCCAAGCCTATTTTGGCGATATACACGTCGATGTCGACGACTTTCTACCCCTTATGTTTGGCAAGTTCAACGACTACATAAAACCAAATCCGCAGCCACAGTTCAGCAAAACACTCACCGGCATAGCACAAATGGGGCTCAGCTTTCAGCTCAGCACCCGCTGGACCCTGCACACCGACATCAACTACCAGCACGGATTTAAAAACATCAAAACCCGCTCCATCAACCTCCTCGAACCCCTCGAATACGCAGGCGTTACCGCCACCAACTACATAGGCAACATAAAACCCTATTCACTCGGTTTTCGCCTAGGCATATCCTACAACTTCGACCTCTTCAACGCCGATTGCCACTGCCAAGGCACCTGGTGGAAATAAAACCCCAAATTTATAACTCTCTTACTTCTTACCTTCTTACTTTCTTACTTTCTTACTTTCTTACCTTCTTCTTTTTCGGGGGTGCCCCTCGTACCTCGGGTCGGGCTTTTCGTTCTTGTACCGCCGAAATACGGCGGCACGCCACTCCAATCCCTCACCCACCCAGCAGCCTTTCGGCCCGATGCACATTTCATCAATATCCCCGCCCCTAACCTCCTTCCGATGAATCGGAATAAATGGTAACAACAACTGATAGGTTGACTTGGAGTCACCCTATCAGTAAACCCACTTGGAGTCACTATCAGTAAACCCGCAAACCCGCTCGACAACTTACAAAGCCTGCTCGACAACTGACTTTGCCCGCTCGACAACTTCCGAAGCCTCCTCGACTGGATGTTCATTCATTAATGTTCAAAAGATAGGCTGGGCGTCAGGTGGGAACCATCGGTCACGACCATAAGGAGTAATTGCAATTCAATCTTTTTTACTATAAGAAACCAACGGTCAACGTAAGCTAATTTCAATCCGCTAAATAAATCAAAAATAAATACTTATATTTGTAATGTATATGTTTCGGATTGAAAATCCTTATAATATTAGATGTTGGGATTGCAAATAGCTACGCTGACCGTTGGTTCCCAACAACGACCAGCAGCTCTAATATCCGAAAAAGACGGGCGAATGAAATCGTATTAGAAGCCTCACCGAAACAGCTACGTAATAGTATGTATTGAAATCAAACAAATGAAACAGATAGATCATCGAATCGGAGCTTTTTATCGATACAGTGTTAATGCCAATAAAGAGTTTTATATAAAGGAACGAACGGCTGCAGATTTGCATGTTGACGATGTGTTTGAGTTTGTCGATTTTACGTCAAGCGCCATTGGACAGCAATGTTTGTATGCCAAAATGCGGGAAAACAAGGGCTGCCCCTCGTTCGAGATTGACGAAGCGTTAGCTGCTCAATGCGAATCGGACAGTGCCTTGGCATTGAAGCTTGAAAAATCGCTACGCTTGTTAGCTAATGCCTATACTGTTGTGGTATTGTTTGCGGAGCAATTGCCTGGTGTGAGTTCAACGAGGCTGTTTTGGTATCGTGTGTTGCGCTTTGTGCCTGCGTTATCGTTGTTGTTGATGGTGGCTTTCGGTTTCCAATGGGCTATTTTTCTGCTGATTGCTTCGGTTGTTGCGAATGCCATTATCCATTACAGCAACAAAACAAGTTTGCTACCTTTCGAAGAGTCTATTCCGCAGCTCAAGGCGCTAGTTAAATGTGCACAGCAGCTCACGAAGGAGCCTCAGTTAGCCGAACTTACAAGCGGAAGTAATGAAACCATAAACTCACTACGGTTTATCGAAAAAACATCTGGTTTGTTTCGTATGGAGCGTTTACTACAGTCGGATCTTGCGCTTGTAGCATGGCTTGCAACTGAGTTTTTAAAGATCTTTTTCCTCACCGAACCCTATCTGTTTTATAGCACCATTGAACAAGTAAAAGTCCATCAAAAAAGCATCATCAATTTGTATCTTTTAGTAGGGAAATTGGATGTTGTGTTGTCGGTAGCTCAGCTACGAAAACATGCCCACACCTGCAAGCCTGAGTTAACAAGTGATACGCGCCTGAGTTTTCATAATATTTATCATCCACTTATTGAAAATTGTACGTCCAATAGTTTAGCCATTCAGTCAAAATCCATCCTGATAACCGGCTCCAACATGTCGGGCAAATCTACTTTTATACGCACTGTTGGTATCAATTTGTTGTTGGCACAGAATCTGAAAACCTGTTTTGCCGATCGGTTTGAAGCCAGTAGACATTGGTGTATCGACAGCATGATAACAGTAGCCGACGATATGCAGCAACAAAAGAGTTTGTTTATGCAGGAAGTAAGTGTCGTAAAATCCATGTTGGATCAATCGGCCGAGGGTGGGCATGTGTTTTTGCTCGATGAGTTGTTTAAAGGAACCAACACCATTGAGCGTATTGCTGCTGCAAAGGCGGTGTTAAGGCAGCTCGTGAAGCATGATAATATCGTGTTGGTTTCGACACACGATGTCGAGTTAACAGAGCTACTCAACAAGGAATATGAGTTATATCATTTTTGCGAAAGCTTTATCGACCATCAAATCGTTTTCGATTATCGGTTAAAGGGCGGACAGCTCACCGACTTTAATGCGCTGAAAATACTTGAGTCCTGTGGGTATGCCCATGAAATTATGGCTGATGCATACCAAACAACGCAACAGTTACGTTCCTACAATTAGTACGCTACGCTCTAGCTTCAGGTTTAGCATTTAGAGCTAGTCAAATTTCAAATTTAAAAAACAAATAATGGTAGTGGATTTTTACAACAACAACTTGGAAAAGTTGGAACAAGAGCTTGCGAAACTTTCGAGACGCAGTAGACGTATTTCGTGGTTTCGGTTGGCGCTTTTTCTGGCGTTTGGGGTGACTGTGTTTTACTTTTTTAAGTTGGGTTATAGTGTGCTTTTTCTGATTCTGGCTTTGCTGCTATTGGGCTTGTTTGTGTTTATTGCGCTCAAACATGCTAAGCTGGAGGCTTACATGCAATTTTTATCGTCGAAAATAGTGGTCAACAGGGATGAACTTCAGTTTCTTAATCACGATTATGCCAAGCGTTATTCGGGGCAGAAGTTCGAGAAGCTGAATCCCTTTTTGAGTGTCGACTTTACGGTGTTTGGCGATCATTCCCTGTTTCAGTACCTGAACCGATGTGCTACAGCAGCAGGTCAGCAGTTGCTTGCCCGCCATTTGACGATGCCCGATAAATTGCCTTTGCACATTACAAACAAGCAAAAAGCCATTGCGGAATTAAAAGACAATACCGATTTTATTCAAGACTTTCAGGCCTACAGCAAGCAGATTCTGCCAAACAATAACGATATGCAGTTTTTGGTTGATTGGGCGAAGCAAACAACCGCAAGCTCAAAATGGTCCTGGATTTTAGCCATTTCGATGGGTGTTGTCAATGTGTTGTGGATCGTCTTATCCTCGGTTGGTGTTTTGGATTGGGCGCTAATCATTATCCCGATTGTCGTTTCGCAGACAATCATTTTTTTGAATCGTAAGAAATCGGCAAACTACAATACCATAAGTAACGACATTGTGTTGTCGAACTTTAGGCATTTCGAACATTTATTGCAACTCATTGAAAACAAGCAGTTCGAGTCTTTATCTATTCGCGAATTACGTTTGGCTTTGAATCAACAAACCATGGCTAGCGCACGCTTGGCAAAGCTTATTCGATTATTGAATATTGCAGAATTGCAGAACTTTGGTTTGGTATCCATCTTGCTGAACTCAGTGCTGTTTACTGATTTATTAATTTATGTAGCTTTAAACGAATGGAAGAAAGAAAATAGCACGAATTTAGAACAGTGGATCGCTACCGTTGCCGAAATGGAGGTGTTGATCAGCTTGGCTACTTTTGCATTTAACAATACCGAGCAGGTGTCGTTTCCTGAACTTGCAACTGAAGCGTTCCAACTACAAGCCGAAGAGATTGGTCACCCACTTATTCACCCGGCTGAGCGTGTTAGCAATAATTTTACGATGGGCGGTGCTCCATCCATTCAAATTATTACCGGGGCCAATATGGCTGGCAAAAGTACCTTTCTGCGGACAGTGGCGGTAAACCTGATTCTTGCCTCGTGTGGGGCACCTGTAGTGGCACGTAAAATGCGATTTACACCTTGCGATATTCTGTCGAGCATCAAGGTGCACGACTCCCTGGCCAAACACGAATCGTATTTTTACGCCGAGCTCTCGCGTCTGAAAGATATTGTAGAACATGTGGAGCACAATCCAACTACATTGGTTATTCTAGATGAGATTCTGCGTGGTACCAACACAAAAGATAAGCAAACAGGCTCGCTTGGCATACTCGAAAAACTGATTAAACTCAATGCTGTGGTGATGATAGCTACTCACGATTTGTCGATCGGTGAAATGGAAACACTGTATCCGACCATCGCCAAAAACAGCTGCTTTGAGGTGGAGCTTCACGACGACCAGTTGTATTTTGATTACAAAATAAAGCCTGGGATTAGCAAAAAACTCAATGCGTCCTACCTCTTACACAAAATGGGATTGATAGATTGAGATGTAGATAACACGGCCCAATCTCATTCGCTTATTTTTATTATAATTCACTATTTTGGCAGCTTTTTTATGCTTATATTTGCAGCTAAATAGGAGTGCTTTTTGAGCTAAAGCATACACGTAAACTTGCGTTGTTTGCGATAAAAAAAAGAGGGAATAAGGAATGGAATTTTTAAACGAACTAAATGATAATCAGCGTAAAGCTGTAGAATATATAGATGGTGCATCGCTTGTTATAGCTGGTGCTGGGTCGGGTAAAACACGTGTATTAACGTATAAAATTGCCTACTTACTCAAAAAAGGCATGCATCCTACAGCCATTCTATCGCTCACTTTCACCAACAAAGCCGCTCGCGAAATGAAAGCGCGTGTTGCTTCCATGGTAGGCGAAAAAACAGCACGCTACCTGTGGATGGGCACTTTCCACTCTATTTTTTCGCGCATTTTACGTGCCGAAGCTGAACGTATTGGTTATAGCAAAAACTTCACCATCTACGATTCGTCCGACTCGGCAAGCCTTATCAAAAGCCTTGTAAAAGAACTCAAACTCGACGACAAAATATACAAACATAACGTGGTACACAGCCGCATATCGAACGCTAAAAATAGCTTGATATCGCCAGAGGCCTACCGATCGAACACCGACTTGACCAAAAGCGATATGTTTGCCAAGGTGCCTCGTTTTGCCGAACTATACAAACTCTACTGCACACGCTGTAAGCAGGCCGACGCCATGGACTTCGACGATTTATTGCTCCAAACAAATATTCTTTTTCGCGACCACACCGATGTGTTGAATAAGTACCGTAATGCCTTTCAATATATTTTGGTCGACGAGTACCAAGATACGAACTTTGCGCAGTACATGATTGTAAAAAAACTATCCGAAACGCACGAGCGTATCTGTGTAGTGGGCGACGATGCACAAAGTATCTACTCGTTTCGCGGGGCCAACATCGACAACATATTACAGTTTAAAAATGGCTACAACAACACGCAGGTTTTTAAATTGGAGCAGAACTACCGATCAACACAAACCATTGTAAATGCAGCTAACAGCCTCATTGACAAAAACGAAAAACAAATACGCAAAACTGTTTTTTCGGAAAAAGAAACGGGCTTGCCTATAAAACTGCTTACCGCTTTTACCGATATTGAGGAAGGTACATTGGTGGCCACCGAAATTCAACGATTGATACAAACGAGTGGTTATAGTTACGATCAAATTGCTATTTTGTACCGCACCAACTCACAATCGCGCCTACAAGAGGAAGCCATGCGCAAAAACAATATCCCCTACCGCATCTATGGTGGGCTTTCGTTTTATCAGCGCAAAGAAATTAAAGATGTAATAGCTTACTGCCGTTTGATAAGCAACCACAACGACGAGGAAGCGCTGAAACGTATTATCAATGTACCTGGCCGTGGCATTGGCGAAACTACCATCAACAAGCTTTTCGAGTGTGCACGAACACATGCTGTGAGCGCTTGGGACGTGCTGAACGACATGCTGGCCTACAACTTACCAGTCAATGCGGGCACAGCTACCAAACTTGCTAATTTCCGAAACATGATTTCGATTTTTGCAGCACAAACCGACACGGTGAATGCCTACGAGTTAGTAACTACAGTCGTTAAAGTATCGGGCATTATCAGCGAAACTTTTGCCGACTCAACGCCCGAAAGCTTAAGTCGCCGCGAAAACGTGGAGGAATTACTCAAAGCGATACACGAATTTTGCGATCAGCGCGAACAGAACAAAGAGCTAGGGCTTCTGTCAGACTTCTTGTCCGAGGTATCTTTACTTACCGATCAGGATACCGACAAAGAATCGGATACCAACAAAGTTACCATGATGACTATTCATGCTGCGAAAGGGTTGGAATTTAGTGCCGTTTTCATTGTGGGCGTTGAGGAGGATTTGTTTCCATCAAGCTATTCGCTGGATAGTGAGCGGAGCTTGGAAGAAGAACGCCGACTGTTTTACGTGGCACTTACACGCGCCGAAACATTGTGTTACATCACACATGCACGCTCTCGGTTCCGCAACGGACAAACAAATTTTTCGAACCCAAGTCGGTTTATCAAAGATATTGATGCAAAATACATTGACGCACCCAAAGAGGCGGCATTCCAGCCTCGCCAAAGTAGATTTAGCAACTGGGACGACGATGTAGAGTTTGAACGTAAACGCCTCAACGAAGGTGGTGGATTCACCAACCGAAGCACCGAGCGAATTGAAAGAGAACCCGTGTATGCGCAACCAAAACGCCTATCGCGGATCAAATCTGATCCTTTTCAAGGCCAACTTGTAGATAATGCAGTTTACCCTTTAGGCACTTTGGTTAAACACGCTGTGTTCGGTGTTGGAAAAGTGACTCAGACAGGCATTGTAAACGGAAATGAAAAAGTAGATATCGACTTTGGCGAAAGAGGCACCAAATCATTGTTGCTCAAATTTGCTAAGTTGGAGGTGATAAATAATAAATAGAGGTAAGAGGTAAGCAGTAAGAGGTAAGCAGTAAGCGGAGAACACTTATCTTCTTTTTTCTAATTTCTAACTTCTAATTTCTAACTTTAAAAAAAATGAACATCCATATTTTACAACACGAAGCGTTCGAATCGCCAGCTGCCATAACCCAATGGATGTCCGAAAAAGGACATGCGGCAAGCTACACGCACTTTTATAATTTCGATAAACTACCCGAAAGCCTTGCTGGTATCGACATGCTGATTGTGCTGGGTGGTCCCCAATCGCCCAACACCACCAAGGCCGAATGTGCTCACTTTGATGGCCAAGCCGAAATTGCATTTATCAAGAATGCGATAGATGCAAACCTAAAAGTGCTTGGCATTTGTTTGGGGGCGCAACTTATTGGCGAAGCCTTGGGAGCCGCTGTTGAACATAGTCCAGAGCGTGAAATAGGCCTGTTCGAAATGCACTTGACTCAAGCAGGCCTTTCCGACAAACTCACTAGCGTGCTCGAACCAACTTTCAACACCGGTCACTGGCATGGCGATATGCCTGGATTGACTCCCGCTGCTGAAGTATTGGCCTACAGTGCTGGCTGTCCTCGTCAGATAGTACGTTTTACACCGCGCGTTTATGGGTTTCAGTGTCATTTTGAGTTTACACCCAATGCAATTGCAGGCATGATAGCTAATTGTGGTGAAGAGCTTACTCAATTTGCAGCAAATACCTATGTACAGCAAGCCGAACAATTGCAAGCAAACAATTACAGCGAGTCGAACAAAATGCTCTTCGCTATGTTGGATGTATTTGCGGATTGTTGATAAAAAATAAGCACATTCGTTTCGCTTAATGCAAAATTATTTTACCTTTGTAGGAAGTAAATTTTAATTGAAAAACAGAACTTGTTTACATCAAAACTCATTATTAATAAATTAAAAATCAAACAAATAAAGCTATGGCAGAAAAAGCTGTTAACGAGGCAAACAAACCATCGTTGGAAAAACTAAAGGCATTGCAATTGGCAATGGACAAGATTGATAAAGACCACGGAAAAGGTGCTATTATGCGTATGGGCGATACAAAAGTGGAAGATGTTTCAGTTATCTCCACTGGTTCTATCGGTCTAAACGTGGCCTTGGGTGTGGGTGGATTTCCACGCGGTCGTGTTATTGAAATTTACGGACCTGAATCGTCGGGTAAAACAACCTTGGCCATACATGCCATTGCCGAAGCTCAAAAAGCGGGTGGTATTGCTGCCTTTATCGATGCAGAGCACGCTTTCGATCGTTTTTATGCTGAAAAATTAGGTGTAAACATCGACGAACTATTAATTTCGCAACCCGACAATGGGGAGCAAGCTCTCGAAATTGCCGATCAATTAATTCGCTCTTCGGCTATCGATATTGTTGTGATCGACTCGGTTGCAGCGCTTACACCCAAAGCCGAACTCGAAGGTGATATGGGTGACTCAAAAATGGGACTTCAAGCTCGTTTAATGTCACAAGCTCTTCGTAAATTGACTGGTACTATTAATAAAACAAATACAACTTGTATCTTTATCAACCAGTTGCGCGATAAAATTGGAGTGATGTTTGGTAATCCCGAAACAACAACCGGTGGTAATGCATTGAAGTTTTACGCTTCGGTACGTTTAGATATTCGTAAAATTGGCCAGCTAAAAGATGGCGACGAAGCTATTGGTAACCAAACACGCGTAAAAGTAATTAAGAACAAAGTAGCGCCACCATTCCGCAAAGCCGAATTTGACATTATGTTTGGCGAAGGAATCTCAAAAACAGGCGAAATCCTCGACTTAGGTGTTGAGTACGGCATTATCAAGAAAAGCGGATCGTGGTTTAGCTACGGCGACACCAAACTAGCACAAGGCCGCGACGCCTCCAAAATGGTTATTCGCGACAATCCCGAATTAGCTGCCGAACTCGAAGCCAAAATTGTAGACGCTATTAAAAACAAATAATCAGATCTAATTTGATTATTGAAAATAAGGTGATTGCACGAGATGTATGTTTTAACACAGACATTCGTGCAATTACCTTCTCTTTTTTTTATTTCAAAAAAAACTAGCCGTGTCGATACCCAAAGTAAGCATTATTGTACCAGTATACAATGCTGGCGAATACTTCAAGGTCTGCCTTGATTCGCTCATTCACCAAACGCTGTCCGAAATAGAGATACTTCTTATTTTGGACAAACCTACCGATGGGAGTGATCGTGTAGCTGCGAAATATGCCGAAACTGACTCGCGAATAAAATTAATTTACAACAAAGAAAATCTCCACACAGGTTTTTCGCGAAATGTAGGCATTCAGCATGCCACAGGTGAATATATTGGTTTTGCTGATCACGATGATTACTGCGAAGCAGCCATGTTTGAGCGATTGTATCAAACGGCAAAGGCCGAAAATGCCGATGTGGTAATTAGTAATTTCTACGATGAAAATCCTGTTTCGCAGTCGTTTTATGCTTTCCCAAAGGGATTAGATGCTGCTGACTTTCAACACCGAGCATTTTTGGCCTTAATAAGTGCTGATTATTCCATCCGTAATTCTGAATCGTTTAATAACATGAATGTTATTTGGAATCAAATCTATCGACGCGATTTTATCCTTGAAAACAACTTGTCATTCTTGGATAATCGAGTTTATACCATGGAAGATGTGTTTTTTAGCATCAAAGTTTATCATTTTGCACGTAAGGTGGTTTACTTGCCCGAAACCTATTATCATCATGTAAATACAAGTGTCAATACCTACGATAATTACGATTATCGATCCATTGGAAAGGTATTGCCGTTGCTCGTTGAAATTTCTAAATTTTTAAAAGAAAATGCAGTTTACGAAACATATAGCAATGAGTTTGCTATTTGTACGCTTAAACGACTTTATGCAGCATTTCGTAACGAGTTAAAGTTTAAAAAATTATCAACCATGAGGATGTTTTTTGTAACAATCAGAAGCAACAAAGAGATTCAATCCATTCTGTTGCTATTTAAACAAAATAATCAATTGCTCAAACGATTTGCCATTACTAAGAAACTGTTTTATAAACTGATAATAAATAGATAAATTAACATGCGAGTTAGCGTAATTATTCCGGTTTACAATACGGCAAAATACCTCCAAGAAGCAATTGCATCAATCAGCAATCAAACGCTTGTAGATTTAGAGATTATAGCCATAAACGACGGTTCAACTGATAATTCGTTGGAGGTGCTAAAGACTATTGCTGAAAACGAAAGTCGTTTGCAAATAATTAACTGTGAGCAGAATGTTGGTGTTTCTATTTGTCGTAATAAAGGCCTTGAAGTTGCAAGGGGTGAATATATCTATTTTTTCGATAGTGATGATTTGTTAGAGCCTAACTGTTTAGAATTGTGTTGTGCCAAGCTAAATCAAACCAAGGCTGATTTTTTAATTTTTGATGGAGATAGTTTTTCGGAAGAAGGGATAAAGCAATCGTTTAACGCCACCTACCAACGCACCCATTTATTAAACTCAGAAGTTTACAAGGGGGTTGAGCTTATCCGACTTCTTATTGATAAAAAGAGCTATTCCTGTAGTATTTGTCTGTGTGTTATTCGGAAGTCGTATTTGGATCGTATCCAGTTGAAGTTTTACCCAGGGGTATTATTCGAGGATATGCTGTTTACTGCACATTTGTACTTAGCTGCTACAGCCGTTAGTTTTGCTCCTTACACTTTCTTTAAACGCCGAATTCGAGCTAATTCAACCATGACCTCCAGCATCTCGAAGAAGAATATTGCGTATCGATTTACGGTAGGAAATGAACTATTAAAACTTAAAAAACAATTTAGCGATACGAAAAGTAAGTTCATTCTGAATCATCAATCGCGCAGTATCTTTGTTTTTTTAGTAAAACTGTTGCTACGCAATAGACAATGGGGACTGCTTGTGCATTTTATGCCTCGCATTAAATGGATGATATTTAGAAGTTTTTGGTTGTAGACAATTTATTTTTCCAAGAATTAAGCTTACTCCAAACACCACTGGCAACCTGTTTGAATAGGGTTGGGTATACAACACGAACTGAAATTAAGTAAACAACAACTCCTGATATAAGTTGAGCCATTAATATATAATGCTTATACCAATTCACTTGAAGCCACAAGTAAACTACTGCTCCCAATACCAATCCAATAAGTAATGAAGGTAGCACATCAGCTAGTTGATGTCGCCAGAAATGCTTAAGTTCATTTTTAAGAACAACAACAGAAACTAAGGTTGATATCCAGTTAGCTAAGGTAAATCCAACCAATAACCACAAAATACCATATTTTAAAAGCACAATAATGGATAATACGGTTATCACCTTTTTGAAGATTTCGATTATAAAAGTTGCCTTTGATTTGCCACGTGCATTTAAAGCGCTTATGGTGATGGCGTACATAGGATTAAACAAAGAGGCAAGGCATAATAATTGAAAATACGGTATGGAATGTGCCCACTTTGCCGACAATAGGGTGTTGATAAATGGATCAGCTACAGCAATCAATAACATCAACATAGGTAAAATTAGGATTGACGAGTGACGAATTAACTCCCGAAACACGCGTCGTAAACGCTCGGTGTCCTCTTGTATTTTTACAAAAACATGATACGTATTTCCCAGTATTACCTGTAAACTAAAATTTACAGATTCATTCAATTTATTTGCCTGATAATAAAAGCCAACTTCTTGTTTCGGGAAAAATTTACCAACAATTAGTACGTAGATATACAAGAAGATTGTATTTAATATAGATGTACCAAGCAGGTTGATGCTGTAGCTAAAAAACTCTTTTATTACTGTGAACGAAAACATCAAACGAGGTTTCCAATCAATTTGGAAGTGTGCTATCAGCGCCCTGAAGAAAGGAAAAGCAAGTTGTTGACTTACTAACGCCCAGACGCCATAACCTTTAAGAGCTATTGCAACTCCAACAATGCCACTTAGAGAAACAGCACTAATGTTTACAAAAGCACTTTTCTTAAAATTGAGTGCTTTGGCCAATTTTACATTTGGGATAAGGTAGAACGCATTAAAAAGAATGGCAATAAAAACAACTCTTGCCACAAGTGTAAGCTCCGGTTCGTTGTAAAACGAAGCTATAAGAGGAGCTATAAAAAAGAGTACAAGGTATAAAAATACAGATACTGCTATATTAAAATAAAAAACGGTATTAAAATCCAGTTCAGTAGCGTCTTGCTTGCGAACAAGTGCATTGCCAAAGCCTCCGTCAACCAGTGTGTTGGCTAGCGTTATAAAAATCATTACCAAAGCAATTAGTGTATATTCGCTTGGCGAAAGTAAACGAGCAAGTGCTATGGCTATCACAAATTGAACTGCCTGTTGACCAAACCGATCTATACTGGTCCAGGCCAACGTGCCTATCATTTTGCTTTTTATATTATCACCCATGTTGCTTTGTTAATTTTCAGAATGCAAAAGTACATTGTTTTTTTCTGAATCTATCAACTAAAGAATCTAATTTCCTTTCAATAGAAATCAATACATGCAAATAAAACGGATAAACATCATTAGCTATTTTTTTAAGCAGTAAAAATAAACTATTTTTGCACGTTCTAAAAATAGTAAAAAATCATCTAATTTAATACGAAAAATAGGCTACATGTCCAACGATACAACACAACAAAAAACAGTTACTGGATATTTCAAAAATACGCGTCCTGAAATGCTGAAATTTATCCCACTTGATGCTAAAAATATACTTGAAGTTGGCTGCGGTGAAGGTAGCTTTATTGGTCAACTTAAAACCGCCGATAGAACACTTTGGGGTATAGAAATTAACCCAGAGGCTGCACTGAATGCTACTGAAGTATGCGACCATGTGCTTGTTGGCGACATCAACGAGTTATTTGAAGAGTTGCCTAAAAAACAGTTCGATTGCATCATTTTTAACGATGTGCTTGAACATCTTTATGCACCTTGGGATGTGGTTAAACTGTGCAAAGAGTTGTTATCCGACAAGGGGGTTATTGTAAGCTCGATACCAAACTTTCGCTATATCTCTAATTTAATAACCGAGATAGTTTTCGAAGGAGAATTTAGATACAAGCCCGAAGGTGGCATTCTCGACGACACACACATCCGTTTTTTTACCTCTAAAAGTATTCAACGATTATATTTGGAACAAGGATTTAAAATCATCCAACACGAAGGTATTAAAACTTGCAAAAGCTGGAAAGAAAAATTATTTATCTTTTTAAGCTTCGGTGTTTTAAGTGACGCTCGCTACAAAGAATTTGCAACGGTAGCCAAACCTTTGTAATTCAAAACAAAAGCTATATTTTTTCCTCCTTAATTTAAAAATGCCTATCTTTGCAGTTCATTTTTTTTTGATACAATTTATATATGACAAATTTTAAACGCACCACCGTAACTTCAGCATTGCCTTATGCCAATGGTCCTGTTCATATTGGACACTTAGCAGGTGTTTATGTTCCTGCCGATATTTATGTACGCTACCTTCGCCTTAAAGGGGAGGAAGTGCTTTTTATTGGAGGCTCTGATGAGCATGGGGTGCCTATCACCATAAAAGCTAAAAAAGAAGGTGTTACGCCTCAGGATATTGTGGATAGATACCACGGAATAATCAAAAAATCGTTTGCCGATTTTGGTATTTCGTTTGATATTTATTCGCGCACAACGTCACAAACACACAAGGAATTGGCTTCGGAAATTTTTAAAACGATCAATAAAAAAGATGGTTTTGTGATTCAAAGCAGCGAGCAATATTACGACGAGACGGCTCAGCAGTTTCTCGCCGACCGTTACATAACGGGTAAATGCCCTCATTGTGGCAACGAAAACGCCTATGGCGATCAATGCGAGTCATGTGGAACATCATTGAGCCCAACGGATTTGATTAATCCGAAATCGGCCATTAGTGGTTCGGCTCCTGTGATGCGCGAAACCAAACACTGGTATTTGCCGCTTGATCAGCACGAAGCTTGGTTACGTCAATGGATTCTCGAAGACCATAAAGAATGGAAGCCAAACGTTTACGGGCAGTGTAAAAGCTGGCTCGATATGGGCTTGCAACCTCGTGCCGTGAGTCGCGATTTGGATTGGGGAATCCCAGTGCCGGTTGAAGGTGCTGATGGAAAAGTGCTTTACGTATGGTTTGATGCGCCTATCGGTTATATTTCGAACACCAAAGAACTATTGCCCGACACGTGGGAAAAGTGGTGGAAAGACGACGAAACACGCTTGCTTCATTTTATTGGAAAAGATAATATTGTTTTCCACTGCATTGTGTTCCCAGCCATGTTGAAGGCCGAGGGTTCGTATATTTTACCAGAAAACGTGCCTGCAAACGAGTTTTTGAATCTTGAAGGTGACAAAATTTCCACTTCGCGTAACTGGGCTGTTTGGTTGCATGAGTACCTGGAAGAATTTCCGGGCAAACAAGATGTATTGCGCTATGTGCTAACGGCTAATGCTCCCGAAACGAAAGATAATGACTTTACTTGGAAGGATTTTCAAGCGCGTAACAACAACGAGTTGGTGGCCATTTTTGGTAACTTTATCAATCGTGCGTTGGTGCTTACACAAAAATACTACGATGGCAAAGTACCTGCATTGGGCGAATTGACCGACTACGACAGGCAAACGCTTGAAGAATTTGTAAACGTAAAAGCCGATGTGGAGAAGCTATTAAATAATTTCCGTTTCCGCGATGCGCAAAAAGAGGCAATGAACTTAGCACGTATTGGTAACAAGTATTTGGCCGATACAGAGCCTTGGAAAGTGGCTAAAACAGACATGGATCGCGTGGCAACGATTATGCATTTAAGTTTGCAAATTGCAGCTAACTTAGCCATTGCTTTTGAGCCTTTCTTGCCATTTACATCCGAAAAACTACGTAGCATGTTGGGCTTGCAAACCTTCGACTGGAAAGAGCTTGGACGCATTGATTTACTAAAAGCTGGTGATCAGTTAGGTACACCCGAACTGCTTTTCGAAAAAATTGAAGACGAAACCATTGCTGCTCAGGTTCAGAAACTGCTCGACACTAAAAAAGCCAATGAAGTGGCAGCATACACGCCTAATACCGTGAAAGAAAACGTGGCTTTCGATGATTTTCTGAAAATGGATATTCGTGTTGCTACGGTACTTGATTGTCAGAAAGTGCCAAAGGCAGATAAACTGCTTCAGTTTAAACTGAACGATGGCATGGGCGAACGCACGATTCTTTCTGGCATCGCTGCATCGTATCCTAATCCGGAGGAGCTTATTGGCACGCAGGTTTGCTTTATTGCTAACTTTGAGCCTCGCAAGCTTCGTGGCATTATGAGCGAAGGCATGATCCTTTCGGCCGAAAATGCCGATGGAAAATTGGTTTTGATTCGCCCAAGTGCAGTGGTTACCAATGGCGTGGAAGTGAAATAAAAAAGACAACCTGTAAATCCTCTAAAGGGACTTTTAAACAAAAGCACCAATCTGAATAATTCGGATTGGTGCTTTTGTTTTGTAATATGGTTATTAAAAAACAAATATTTTGTTACAGTTTTTGCATATACTGCTTACATTTTAATATAAATCACTTACTTTTGCAAATAAATATCAAAACAATCCATTTAGCATTTAAAATTATGAATAAAAAAGTTTACTATTTTTTATCCCTACTATTAATTTCTTATTTACCTTGTTTTAGCTTAAGTTACAACATTAGTTTTACTGGTAGTGGCGCAAACAACAGCGTCGACAGCGTAGTGGTAACAAACATCACGAAAGGCACATCGCTGACAGTTCCCTCAGGTTACAGTTTAAATTTGTACGATCAATCAACTTCTGTTGATGAACAATCACTTAAGGATAATAGGCTTGTACTTTTTCCACTATCAAATGGAAATTATGAACTATCATTCGCCTCAAAAAATACGGGAAAGGTGCAAATTAGCATTTTTAATTTAGACGGAAAGGTAGTAATAAACCATCTAGAGAATGTAGAAATGCAGGAATATAAATTTAACCTTAGTCTACCTAAGGGAACTTTTTTAGTAAAAATAAATGGCACTGGGTATACTTACACTACCAAAATTTCCAATCAAATTGCAGGTGCTGATAAAGCAGCTATTACATTGCCTGGTTCTTACTCGTCCAATTCAATGACTATGCAGAAAACAAAATATGGAGTACCAACTGTTAAATCGATGCTATATAGCACAGGCGACAGAATACAATATAAAGGTGCTTCAGGAAAAAACTCAACCATCGTTATGGATGTTCCTACAAGTGATAAAACTATCAATTTCAACTTTGTAGTTTGTGAAGATATGGATGGAAATAACTATACAAGTGTGACTATAGGCAATCAAATATGGATGGTTGAAAACCTTAGAACAACTCGATTAAATGATGGTAGCTCCTTGTATCGCATGAATGACGGCAATACGTGGATATACTCTGTTTATACAACAATTCCATCATTTATGTGGAATGGGTATACTTCTTCAGAACAAAAAATGTATGGCTGCTACTACAATTGGCATGCTGTGAACACAGGCAAGTTAGCTCCTGCAGGCTGGAGAGTTCCCACATCCACAGACTGGATTACTTTGCAGAATTCATTAGGTGGCCCATTACTCGCAGGAGGAAAAATGAAGGCCACAGGTAGCAATCAATGGCTAAATCCAAACACTGGGGCAACCAATGAATCAGGTTTTACTGCATTACCTGGAGGATATATCTCAAAATCGACTGGAGGTACACCTACAAAATACCAAAATGCAGTTTGGTGGTCATCAACAGGCACCGAATCGGCTTATGGTCGCTTTATTTTGAATTACAATAACTCAGAAGGAGATTATTTTGGATACGAAACAGGTAACTTTGGTTTTAGTGTTCGATGTATAAAAGAATAGTTTCGCTCTAAAAAAGTCTCAGATTAAACACTTCAGGACTAAATTTAAACAAAAGCACCAATCTGAATAATTCGGATTGGTGCTTTTGTTTTGTATGCCTAAAGCAAGGGGCAAAAAAAAGTCTGCCTTGATTCTCATCGAGGCAGACTTATCAATCTAAAAAATCATTTGAGTATTCACCATACTCTGTCATAATCAAACTTTATTAACCTTAAACGGATCTTCATTATTAAAAAAAGGAATAGTATTCTGTGATTCTTCTGGTCCTGCAGGAGGTGCTACCGATTGCAATGCTAGCGAAATTTCATTGTCAAGAGTAACTACTTCGACATCAGGCGTAATATATATTTTTCTTATTGTTTCCATTTTGTTGGGTTTTAATCAACCAACCCCTTCGTAAGAATATTACTCCAGGGCTGGAAATTGTTTTTATTTTATAATCACTTTGGTTGATGCGTTATTTACTTTAACAACATAAATACCACTTTGCAGTTTACTGTTTACTGTATACAGTTCAGATTTAAGCATTCCGCTTTCGATCAACTGTCCGATTGCATTGTAAATACCGTATGTGCTAGATGGTTTAGCCGTGATTACGATTTTATTTTGCGAGTTAACAATTGCAGAAAGAGATTCTAACACTGTGTTGTCGGTGCTAGTTATTGAGCCTGGAGCACGGAATACGATACTGAAGCGACTTTCATTGTTTAGTGTTGCAGCTGTAGTACTGAAATCATATTCAGTATTCGCAAATAGTTCTGTTTGACTGTTTTTCTCCTTATCAAGTAAGAATATACGTGTGCCAACAGGGAAATTACTCATTTCGGTAGCTTTTAGTTTTAACGATGCTTCTGCGCCGAGGCTAAAGCCCAATGATAATTCCATGTTATCGGTAATTGTATTTAATCCATTGATAACTAATCGTTCTACACCAGCTTTTGTATATAAATCGGGTGTAATATTGCTATTATTCATCATTTTAGGTGAATCGTATACGTCAAAACCGTTTTCAGCATTTGCATCTGTACATATCAATGTTTCGTCGCCTTCGGTACCATTTATAAGCTGCAAACGTAAACGAGTGCGATTATCAGCTTTAGGGGCTTTCAACAGGTTTCCGCTAGCATCGAGGTGACTACGCATATTGTTGTTGAAGTACATTTTTGTTGTAGCTGTACCCTCATTAACACGCACCCAGAATGCCTGTGTAGGTGGAATAAAGCGGGTAGTGGTTGTATTGGCAGTTCCATTGCTCGAAACTGATGTATTCAACAATCCATTGTAAGTTACAAAAGTATATGTGCTTGTTGGATTGGTGTTTTTTGAGCGGAAATAGAATGTGTTGCTCAGGTTTGGATTAGCAGTAGACACCACACTCCAATCGATATACGATGGATATGGATTACCTACCAAGTTGAATCCTTTTCCTTTGGCATCGTCGCGGGTAAGGTCGAAAACGGTCGTAATATTTCCATTATTTGGCGTACCACTAAACTGAACTGTTGTTCCAGCATTCGCTTTAGCAATATATCCCTTAGCAACCGCCATCGGAGAGCCATTAGCTAAACCTTTCCAATAAAGCGAAGAACTACCAGGCTGGCTAGCAAAATCGTTGTTATTGCCGGCTTCCACATATTCGTAATAATAATCAATGCTATTTGCTGGCGAAGTTGCATTGCTAACCGGGCTCGACACATACCAGTTACGAGCAGAACCAAGGTATTGTTTGGCATTAACAGTACCAGTAAATGTTCCGCTATTGAGCATAGTAGCAGTTCCAGTAGCATCACTTTCGAGGGTAAGCGTACCTATACTTGCTGCAACACCACTGTTTATAGTAAGTTTACCGCCAGCAGCTACCGTAAGCGAAGCCAATGTAGTAGGTTGCGAAATAGTTTGTGTTTCACCCGCTGCCACTGTATGAGTTGCCTGATAAGCTCCCAATGTTTTAGCACCTGTACGGGTAAGTCCTGTTATATCGGTAGTGGGGACTGTTGCTGTAATTGCAATACTTGATCCTGTTCCAGCTGCTGCTAAATATGAAGTAGGCAGAGTAGCTTCAGTGGTTGTAACTGCTGATGAAGTGCTATTTGTAATACTATAATTAGCAGCTTTTATTTCACTTTTTAGCGCATCTGTATAATTGGCAAAATCAGTTGTATTATTTCCAACAGCACCCTTAAATGTTGTTGGAGTTTTGAAGTTGAGAGAAGTGAACGTTAAATCAGCGACACCGCTTACATTGTTTGTAGCAGGATATAAAGCAGATCCTCCATTTGCTCCATAGATTGTACTTGCAACATAGTTAGTCGTTGTATTTGGACGAATTTCCGATTTCGTATCGCTCAATACAATGCTATTGGCTAACACACCACTTGAAATCAATTCAATAGAAGAGTTACCTGCAGTGCCAGTAGTATTATTCACAACTGTACAATTAATGATTTCAAGTCCTTTTGCTGTTCCAGATGTAGCTTCTCCACGAATTGCTCCACCACCCGTGTTTGATGTAGTACCTCCAGTATTGTTGTATATAGCACAGTTGCTTACAATTGCTGAATATGCAGCTTGTGATGTGCCTGTATACGTTCCTGCTACAGCAACATTTCCCGAATAGATAGCGCCACCATGTCCTGATGCAATATTGTTACGAAGCACAGAATTTGAAACAATTCCTCCATTTCTATTCATATAAATAGCTCCACCACTACCAGCTACTACACGACAGTCTTCTATTAAACATTTATCAACCATAGAGGCTGAATTGGTCATCATAATAACTCCTGAACCGATTGTTGTTTTAATCTTACGAATGGTACAGTATTTCAATATTCCGGCATTTGATGGAATATTTTGAGCATCAGAAGGAGTAGAAGTAAGTGAACCTAAAACTATTGCACCATTACCACTATCTTGACTATAATTATAATCCTGAAAAGTCAAACCATTTACCTCTGCTCCTGTTAAACTCATCAATCTAGGAGTGCTTGCAGTTCCGATATACGAAGCATTCGCTAATGAAGTGGTAATAACTGCTTCATTTGTTAATTCCCAAGGCTCAACAATACCGTTATCATCTTTATCATTGGTAGCACGTGCATTCAAATCGACACTTGTTTCATTTCCAGAAAAACCACCATACCATTTTGCTCCAGAAGTAAGAGACGCAATTGCTCCCAATGTATAACTTCCAGTTGCAAAATAATAAGTATATGTAGCATTTAAACTGTTTAATGATGTTGTAGAGATAATCTGATCAGCATCTACACCAGCGGTAGAAGTCCAAGCAGTAGTGTTAACGGTTGGTCGGATATAATAAGTTGTTGGAATATCTTTAGTTCTTTTCAACGAAAAATCATCCACAGTAACTGAACCAACCTTTGGAAAAATAACAAAAACACGAATTGCAGAAGGCGTACCATTTTGCAAATCCAAATCAGCAGAATAAGTAGCTGCTGTTCCTGTTGGGGTAATTTTAAGAGAATAACCGTTATAATCAGCTGAAACCTGCTTTTCAATCGAAGCACTAGAAGCATTTCTCAAAACATAGGTCAACTCAGCACCTAAATTCCCTGATGGAGCGACACCTGTAGCTGCAGAAATTTTAATATAAAAAGGTTGATTACCGCTTGCGTTAATAGAAAGGTGATAACGACCAGTGTTGATGGTAGCATCAGAAGTAATCTGACCTAAAAAATTGTCGTTAGGAAATTCTGGAAGAGCACCAGTTGTAGTAATAAAAGCACCAGTTCCGGCATCGGCTACAAATCCAGTAGGACTGTTCCATGTCCCTTTTGAATTATCTCCAGAATACCACACACCTCCTGATGCACTCAATAATATTGATGCAGCAGGTGTGACATTAGTTGTAAAAGTTCCATTTGCAAGTAGCTCAACATTGTTGTTGATGGCCCCTACATTCACTCCCATCAGCAGCATTACCCATGCTGCCATGATTTTAAAAAAGAGTTGTTTTTGTTTCATAAATTAATTGATTAAAGCGTTGTTTGTTTTTTTTGTGTTTGTGATGTTTGAAGTTATTACTCTTCAAACAAATTACGACAAATGTAATTGTGTTTTCATAAATTGATTTCAGCAACAATTTAAATTTAACATTGTAATCGTTTACAATGGGTGAAAAATCGTTGTAATCGTTTACGAAAATTGGTACACCAAAATCCACACGCAACAAGTTTTCTCGCTTGTAATTATTCTATTTCGTATTAGTAACTAGTGATTTATATCGACACTTATAAATAAGAACAAGTTACAATGCTATATTTTTAGAAATTTGTATTGATATCAAATTTAGAATTTGAGTTAATATTGCTTCAATTCGAAGTGTTATTAACGATTGAAAGCAAGAGTAGATGTACTTTGGATAATGGATGGTTGCAGTGTATAGCTTACAGTAGCCTTAAGAGCATACTAGTCAAGCTAAGAGTGCTACTTCAAAATAAGTGATGAAATTTAGTAGTATCATGACACCCAAGCTAGAAGTGAGGGAAGGCAGAGCTTGATTGTTGGTGTTATTTGCGGCAAATAAGAATACTTAGTTCGTATAGCAAGTAAATGGGGGCAGCTACTACGAGCATGGTGAAGGGGTCGGTAGTGGGCGTGATGATGGCTGAGAGGATGAGAATTACCATAACGGCGATGTTGCGCCCAGCACGGAGCATGTGGCGGTTAATGATGCCGGCACGCGAGAGTAAATAGGCGAGTACAGGCAACTCGAAAAGGATACCGAGGGCAAAGATGAGCAGGTAAAGCGTGGCTAGATAGGACTGCAAGGCTATGTGGTTGGGAATAAGTTCGGAGACTTGATAGCTGCCTAAAAAGCGAATGGACAAAGGGAAGATTAGCAAATAGCTTACCACGGCACCAAGATAAAAGAGAAAAGAAGATGAAACGAAGATGGCGGCAATGGTCGATTTTTCGTTGTTATAAAGTGCAGGAGCCACAAAACGCCATATTTCGAACAACAAGTAGGGAACTACAAGTACCAACGCAAGTGTGAACGAGGTGGAAATGTGTGCCATAAACTGCCCAGAGATATCGTAGTTAACGAGTTGCAGGGTAAACTCGCCAGGGCAAAGGCCAGGCATGCGCAGTACTTCGGAAAGCTCACACATCCAACGATAGGTGATAAAACTACCGTCGAGTGGCGGTAGAATGATCTGATTGAATACAAAATCTTTATTGCTAAACAATACGGCCAGCACTACAAACAAAAGTGCGATGATGCGCAATAGCGACCATCGCAAGACTTCAAGATGCTCCCAAAAAGTGAGTGGACTTTCGGATTGTGTATTGCTCGTGTTGGACATGAATGGGAATAGGGAAATCAGGCTTTTGGGGTATCGTTGGGTTTGCTGTCGGCTTTGATATCATCTTCGATATCTTTCACACCTTTTTTAAATTCGCTAACTCCTTTGCCTAAGCCACGCATTAATTCTGGAATTTTTTTACCACCAAAAAACAACAAAGCAACCAAGGCTATTAATAAAATTTCGGGCATGCCCAATGCAAAAAGCAAAATACTAAGTAACATATTTCAAGTTTATTAAATTTAACACTGCAAATATACGGTTTATTTGCAGTACTTGCAACTAAAATCCAAAATCATCGACCTTAACTTCCTCCACTTTTTCGGCTACAATGGTGATGGTGTTGTGCACGCTAAGACCTTCTACATAAATGGCTTTGTTTGGAAGGGCTGGGCATACATACTCGCAACCTCCACAGCCTACGCATATGTCGGTTTGGGTGTATGGAATATCGAGATCGTTTTTGTAAGGCACCATGCTTACGGCTTGTGTGGGGCAATGTTCAGAACAGGCTCCACAGTTTGTTTCGTCGGTAAAAACAATGCAGTTTTCTTTAACGAAACGCACTACACCCATTTGTGTACGGTGTTTTGCTTCCATGGCAAGAGGTAAAATAGCTCCTGCGGGACATACATCCGAACAGATGGTGCAATCGTAGTTGCAAAAACCACGATCGAACGTAAGCACAGGTTGCATTACACCCGCCAAACCATACTCGGTAAAGGCTGGTTGAATAATTTGCTGTGGACATTTGCTAACACACAAGTGGCACGAAGTACATTTTTGCATTAAATTAGTATGGCTCAACGAGCCTGGTGGGCTGATGGGTACCTGCCGTTTTGCTGTGTTGCTTGCTGCTGAAATTGGTAGAGCTTTAGATGCTAAAACTTTTGTAGTGGCTACACCAGCACCACCCAATACCATCAAGAACGTGCGTTTGCTTTTATCCACCTTTGTGTTTGCTGTTTTAACCATACCATATCGAAAACTCATGGCATTTTTAGAGCAAACGTCTAAACAATCGAAACAATTGATACACCGACTGTAGTCGATTTGATGCTGTTTTGAGTCAATACACGAGGCTTTACAGTTGCGTGAGCAGCTACCGCAAGAGTTACACTTGGCATCGTCGATACGGATTTTAAAAAGGGCGTATTTGCTAACCGCTCCAAGCGTTGTGCCCACAGGGCAAATCGTATTGCAGTAGTCGCGCCCATTGAGTGCGGCCATCAGTCCAACGCCTAGCAGGGTTACAAGTGCCACGACCAACGAAAAAACACTGGTCAGATATACTGAAGCTGCAAAGAAAGTATGGTTATCGAAACGGCTAAAAATACCTTCGAGCAGATTGTTGCCAGCCATGTAAATAGGCTTAAACACATGCACCACCATGCGGCTAAATGCACTGTACGGATCGAGAAAGCCGACAAGAAAAGTAAAACCTGCCACAAATGCAGCGATAGCAATGCCCACAAAGAGCCAACGGAGCAGTGTAAGTGGTTTACGATATTTAAACCGTTTCTTTTTGCGCAGTTTGCGTGAGACAAAATTCACCACATCCTGACAAACACCTAACGGGCAAACCGATGAGCAATAGATACGACCAAACAAAAAAGTTACCACTAAAACACCTATGAGCACAGCCACATTTAAACTCAACAAGGCCGGGAGCAACTGTAGTTGAGCCACCGCATGAAACTGCATGGGAAGCAAATCGGCAAAGTCGAGCAGATAAAGCGATAAAACACCAAATAAGAGAACAGAAACAACAATTCTTATCTTGCGAAGCATACTAAAATCTTTTTTTAGAACTAAATTTTTATACGTTTAATGTCCAAGCTATCGAGTTTGGTGGTACCAAGTTTAAGCTCCTCACCTTTGCCAATATGCTTAACGGTTTCGAGTGGCATTTCGCGCACCTGATTAAAGAAGCTTGTGGCAGCTGTATCGACAGCAACGATATTTTGCGAGATAAAAAGGCCTTTTGAAAGTACAGCATCCGCTTCGGATTTTCCGCGTGGCCCATTATTTTTCATCAAACGATAGGCGTCAACCACGTTGAGTACCGCTTTTTTGTCGAGCGTACAAACATCGGCTATGCACTGTTGAAGGTCGTTGGAGTGGAAATAACCCCTGTCCCACACAATGCCCATGTGGTTTTTCATGGCGATAGACATTTTGGCACCGCCGTGATTTTTAAGTACTGGTACATTGATCCACACATCGCTATCGAGGATGGCTTTGTGCACTTGCGTTGATTTCAGTTTTATGCCTTTTGGTAATGCCACTTCACGGTAATACGATGCCTCGTGAGCTGCAACCATTTTAGCTCCCGCTGCTTTGGCTGCACTTTCGATGCCGCTGTTGGTATAGCATTTTTGCCAATTGTCGCAGGTATGATCAAGCACAAGCACTTCTTTGGCACCTGCGCGAAAGCACTGACGAACAATTTCGCCCACTAACTCGGGGTTGGTATTGGCAGCCATTTCGGGTGATTTGTCCCAGCCAATATTGGGTTTTACAACCACACGATAGCCTTTTTTCACAAACTGGCTCATGCCCCCAAACTCGGCTATGCCTTTACGAAACATATCGACTGGCGAGCCACCCATTACGGCCACGAGGTCGTATTTATCGGCAGGGCCAGCAGCAGCAAAATTTTGTGAGAGAAGTGTCATTGCATCAACTTCTTTGATGCTAAAAGCAGCACCAGTAAGTGCAAGTGCTTTTAAAAAACTTCGTCTATCCATACTGATTATTAGTTAAATAATGATTGATGAAAACGATATACTGACTAGGTCTAAAAAACCAAACACAAATATACAGTTTTTATTTCCATCATGCTTGCTGGCGATAAAAAAAGAGCTCTAAATTCATCAAAATAAGAGTTTAGGCTTTGATTTCCGAAGATAAAAGAATGAAGCTTTAAATTGAACTAGTTGCCTCGTATTATATTAGGGTTGAAGTTTTGAGAGATCGCAATTGTCGCGTTGAATGAGAGATGCATCAGCCATAATCACACAGGCAGAACCACACGATTCAAGTAATTTCAGCGCATTAAGCTCGGTGAGCTGTTCGCCCTTTAGCCGATAATCGAAAACGATTTGATGCTCGGCAAAACATTCGCAAAAATGATACAACTCATATTCCTTGTCGAGTAGCTCTGTTAACTCGACATCGTGTGTCGAAACCAACACAATATTATCATGCTTCATGAGCTGAATTGGGTTTTATGCATCCTCAACCACCTATATTCAAGCTGTCTGACTTTTCGCTTTTTATTTTTTTGAAATAATCGGATATGACAAGTAATAATTTATTTGTAAGGGTTTTCTCATCGTCGTTAGGCACCAGCTCAATATGCGTATTGCAGTAAATAATGCATTTATCTAAGTCCTCACCCGATAGTTTACTTAATTCAGCAATCAGCTGACGATTCATTTCCCAGTATATGTTTTCAGAGAAAAAGACACTATTTGCCTTGATTTTTGCAAATCTGCGTTTGTGTATTTCTTCTTCATCGAAATAGTTGATAGGGTGCGAAACGTCAGCCAGAAATTTCAGGGCCTTTCCAACTTTGGTCTTCTTTTTTTGTGCTGTAACCTGCACCTGACGAAGCTTATGAACAACTGGCTGCATAAACACATTACAGGTTGACGAATCGGTAAGCAAATCATGAACACTCAACATACGGGGACAATAACCGATTGAAGTGATCATCACAGAATCCTCACGTAAACAGCTAAATTCGAACTTCCCATCAAGCTCAGCTGCAGTTATTCTATTTTTCGGCAAGCTTATTTTGGCATATGAAACCGCCTTTTTAGTTGCTCCATCCAACACAAATCCCCTAACTGTTACAAGTTCTTGAGCAAAAACAGGATCAACAAAAACAAGTTGCCCAACTAGCAACAAAATGCTTGTAATGCCGACAGCCAAACGACTACATACTGAATTTATATTCACCTTATATCCAATTAAATTTTTAATCATTATTTACTCTCAGCTTACCTTGTCTACAATAACACCCCACGCTACAGCTTAGCGTGTATTTTTGTCTCTTTTTTTAATCTAAAAAGCAGTAGACCATCATATACAATCATCGTAGCACTCCACGAAATGCACACCCAAAACCCCCACAACCTATCATCGTTGAATATATTGGCAATAGAATGTGAATAGAACATAAGCAGTAAACCAATAATATTTATCAGCATGAAAATATTGTTGAAGTCCTTGAATTTGACAACAAGTGCAATGACCCAAAGGATACAAGCCATTCCCAAACCATACCCGAATTGAAACACTGAAAAGGTTTCGATAAGCGAAGCTATTCCAGTATAATTATTATTTGGCCTTAACAGTAGCCTAAGAATGCTTGATTTCTTAGCTAATTTTGACGACAATTCCGAGTCGTTAGATCCTTTTTGAGTTGAATCGGTTGGTTGGATTCTATTTTCAGCAGTTGCTGCAACTACTGTATCTGAATCGAACGCTGCCGTTAGCTGATTAACACTATCAGACGACAATAAGTCGTTGTCAGTAATTTCCTGCACAGAAACTTCTTCTGCTTGTTTTGATTCACAGCCACTTGGAAAGAATGGCAAGAAAAGCGTTAGTAACAACCCAATCTGCAAAAACTTCGAAATCTTAATTGCTCTTTTCATATTCATTATTTGTTCGATTTTCAATATCAAAAGCTACAGCGTAGCGTTCTATTTGTAAAAAAATCCCATCGTGCATCCAATCGATGCTCTAAAGCTGATATTAATTTAATGCTGATTATTTAATATACTAATTATAAAGTTCTTTACGGTATCAACTTCTTCGGTTTTACTAGTGGCTATAAAAAGCGTGAGTGCTGCCAGTGCTTCATTACTGATAACTGGAGTTCCATCTGCTCTGTATAAAGCATTGTTTTTTTCCATAAAATACAGAAAACATGCTGCTGCAATGCGTTTATTTCCATCCACAAACGAATGGTTTTTGGTAATATAATACAACAGATTAGCCCCCTTTTCTTCGATGGTAGGATAAAGTTCAACGCCTCCGAAGCTTTGAGCTATTTGATTGATAGAACTATGAAAACTCTCATCTTTGGGTTGCGCAAACACACCCGAAGCAAAATCGGAACACATCGTGTGTATCAATACCATGTACTGGGTGAATGTTGGGAAAACAGTTACTCGAACAGTTTTTCCTTTTGTTTCGAGCGTTTGGTGGTCGTAATCGTCGAGTAATGCCAAGCCTCGAGCAAAAACACGAAGCATATGACTATCATCATCGGTGGCTTGTTGCGCAATGGCACGATTCAGTATTCGTATGCCGGTTTTAAGGTATTCAACTTCCTGTTGCTTTTGAGCCAGTCGTTTTTCGTTGATAGCGTAACCTTGCACCAAATAATCATTTAATTTTTCAGTTGCCCATTTCCTGAATAGCGTGCCTTTCTTTGAACTAACTCTATAGCCTATAGCAAGAATTACATCAAGATTGAAATACTCGATAGTTCTTGTAATGGAACGACCACCTTCTAATTGAACTGTTGCATTTTTTGCAACAGTTGAGGCAATATCCAATTCACCCTCTCTGAAAATATTTTTGATATGTCTGGAAATTACCGATTTATCTTTCTCAAACAATTCGCTTATCTGATTTAGGCTCAACCATAATGTATTATCCTCATATCGAACTTCAACTTGGATCGTGTTATCAGAATTGCAATAGATTAAAATATTGCTCATAAGAATTAAATTATTAAATGATACTGCATATTAACTGATATGATTACATCGAGATTGTAATCATTTGCTTGTTTTTCCATTGTTTTTCCTTTTATTGCCTCGCTCGCCGTGGCGTAACATTTCGCGTCGGACGCTGAGCGTATGGCTCTAGCCTACGCTCGGTTAAAATAAAAGCTCCTGCTTTTAATATTATATTCTAATATGCAAAGCAGGAGCTTTGCTTTTACCGCGACATAGGCAAAGAGCCAATGCCGAGCCATTTAGCCTACGCCCAGCTGAGGATTAACAGACTACGAGCAGCATTGGGCGTGTTAGGAGTTGGTGTTTAGAAGTCAGCTAATATTTGTTCGTTCGTAA
>Ga0114938_1000146_pt1 | contig 57458 bp, 64 predicted proteins | sample AshMeaBigSpring_FD_88675 | JGI IMG/M metagenome (GOLD analysis project Ga0114938, IMG submission 88675) | Groundwater microbial communities from Big Spring, Nevada to study Microbial Dark Matter (Phase II) - Ash Meadows Big Spring | ecosystem: Environmental > Aquatic > Deep subsurface >...
CAGCCGGTCTCGGTCGCAGACCCCTCCGCGGTCGGCAAGGCCTACGCCGAGCTCTTCCGCAGGAACGGCGGCCGCTTCGTCACCGGCGATGCGCGCACGCTCGAGCCGATGGATGGAGGCTGGCGGGTTCGCAACGTCGACGGCGATATCGCCGCGCGCGAGGCCGTGATCGCGCTCGGACCCTGGTCGGACGTCGTACTCGCCGGCCAGGGCGTGCGCGTGCCGCTCGGCGTCAAGCGCGGCTATCACATGCACTATAAGGCGAAGGGCAACGCGACGCTCGCGCGCCCCGTGATCGATACCGACAACGGGCTCTCGCTCGTCTCGATGACGCGCGGCATCCGCCTGACCACCGGCGTGGAGTTCGCGCTGCGCGATGCGCCGGCGACGCCCGTCCAGCTCGAGCGCGTCGAACCCGCGGCGCGCGGGCTCTTTCCGCTCGGCGAACGCCTCGATGCAGCGCCCTGGCTCGGCGCGCGACCCTACCTCCCCGACATGGTGCCGATGATCGGGCCGGTGCCGGGCAAGCCGGGCCTGTGGGCCGATTTCGGTCATCATCACCTCGGTTTCACGCTCGGGCCCGTATCCGGCCGGCTCCTCGCCGAACAGATGACCGGCGCCGCGCCCTTCACCGATCCGCATCCCTATCGGGTGGACCGGTTTGCTTGAGAAGCATCAGGCTTCCGGCCGGCCGGTGATCGGAATGCCGGGCTCGGTCTTCACGCGGCGGATGCTGAGCGAGGTCTTCACGCTCGCGACGTTGGGTGCGGCCGAGAGTTCCTTGATCACGAATTCCTGGAAGGCGGAGAGCGTGGTCGCGACGCACTTCAGAATGAAATCAGCCTCGCCCGACAGCATGTGGCACTCGCGGACGAGCGGCCAGGCGAGCACGCGGTTCTCGAAGGCACGCAGGTTCGCTTCCGCCTGGGTGTGCAGGCCGACCGTCACGAATGCGGTGACCTCGAAGCCGAGCGCCGCCTCGTCGAGCGTCGCATGATAACCGGTGATGAGCCCCGCCTGCTCGAGCGCGCGCACGCGCCGCAGGCACGGCGGCGGTGTGATGCCGACCTTGCCGGCGAGCGCAACGTTGGTCAGTGCTCCGTCGGCCTGCAGCTCTTTGAGGATCCGCCAGTCGATGGTGTCCAGACGGGCGCGCATGGGGCCTCCGGGTTGCGGGATCGGTAAGCCCTGGTGGCCCTGCAAGCAACAAAATTGCGCCGGACGCATCCTTGCTCAACCGTTGCTGCTGCCGAACGTCCCGCGGCTGCGGCGGCTCGCAGCATCGACAGACCCCGGGCTCGGGCGCAGGACTGGCTGATGGCTAATGATTCTCTCCGCGCCGCCGCGCACCGTCCCCTCGCTGGCCAGATCGGCTGGGTGATCACCGACGGCAAGACCGGCATGGACGTGCAGGCCTGCGGCGTCGCCGATGCGCTCGGTCTCGCCTACGTGATGAAGCGCGTTGCGCCGATCGGGCTGTGGAAGGTCGCGGCGCCCTGGGGGCCGGTCGATCCGCGCGAGCGGTTCGGCGAGGCGGCGAGCGCGTTCTCGCCGCCCTGGCCGGCGGTCGCCATCGCGACGGGGCGCGCGAGCATCCCCTACATCCGCAGGCTGCGGAAGGTCGCCGGGCCTCAGACCTATACCGTCGTCCTGCAGGACCCCAAGACGCCGGCGAACACCGCCGACCTCATCTGGGTCCCGGCGCACGATACGCGCCGCGGCGTCAACGTCATCTCGACGCCGACCGCGCCGCACAGCTTCACGCCCGAGCGTCTCGCCCTGCTTCGCGCCATCTGCCCGCCGCCGATTGCCGCCTTGCCGCGGCCGCGGATCGCCCTCGTGCTCGGCGGCAAGAACGGCAACTACCGCTTCACCGAGGCCGATGACGACCGGCTCGGCGGCGCGCTCGCCGCGCTCGGGCGGCTCGGGGCGGGTTTCATGGTGACGCCCTCGCGGCGCACCCACCAGCGGCTGATGCGCGCGGTCGAGGCTGCGACCCAAGGTCGCCCGCGCCTGATCTGGGACGGCACCGGCGAGAACCCTTACCCCCACTTTCTCGCCCACGCCGACCGGCTGATCGTGACGGCGGACAGCGTCAACATGACGGGAGAGGCGGCGGCGACCGGCCGGCCAGTGCACGTGTTCACGCCATCGGGCGGATCGGTCAAGTTCGAGCGCTTCCACGCGGCGCTTCGGTCGCATGGGGCAACGCGTCCCTTGCCCGATCACATTTCCTCGCTAGAGGATTGGACTTACGTGCCGCTCGACAGTGCCCGCACCATCGCGGCCGAGGTCGAGCAGCGCTATCTGCTGCGCCGGTCCATGCTGTCCGGCATGATGACGTAAGGGGATCCCGGCAAAGGCGAAATTTCCGCCCTGGCTGCACGCACGACACTTGCGAGGCTTTGCGAATGGCGCATCTCAATCTGGCTAGGCTGAAGGCGGCCCGCGTCGAGACCACGCCCTACGAGCATGTGATCGTGCCGGGCTTTCTGTCGGCGGCGAGCGTGCGCCAGATCAACGCGACCTATCCGAAGATCGAGAAGGGCGGCAGCTACCCGATCGAGAGCCTCGAAGCCGGCATGGCCATCAAGGAGGTGATCGACGAGCTCGACCAGCCGGCCTTCGAAAACGCCATTGCCGAGAAGTTCAGCGTCGCGCTCGCCGGGCGGCCGAAGATGTTCTCGCTGCGCGGCTACACCCGCGCCAAGGACGGCCAGATCCACACCGACAGCAAGGACAAGATCATCACGGTCCTCCTCTATCTGAACGAGAACTGGACGCAGCCGGGCGGGCGGCTGCGCATCCTGCGCGACGGCCGCAACGTCGATAATTTCGCGGCCGAAGTGCCGCCCGACAACGGCACGCTGCTCGTGTTCAAGCGCTCCGACAATTCCTGGCACGGTCATCACCCGTTCGAGGGACCGCGCCGCTCGCTGCAGATGAACTGGATGACGAGCGAAGGATCGAAGGGCTTCCACGCCATCCGCCACAAGATCTCGGCGGCGATGAAGAAGCTGACGACGGCCTGAGCCGGCGAGCCCGAGCATGATCGCCCTTGGTGGAATCGCAATTGGCAGCGCGATCATGCGCCAAGTTCTTGTTCGACGGTCTGATTGACGTTCTCGATGCTCGCGCGATGCGCTCGCAGCTCGAACGATCAGGCCCTACGTCGCTCCGGCCTTCGCCGCCTGGATCGCGGCCCACACCCGTGCGGAGGTCAGCGGCATCTCGACGTGGCGAACCCCGAGCGGGGCGAGCGCATCGCACACCGCATTGATCACCGCGGAGAGTGCGCCGACCGTGCCGGCTTCGCCCACACCCTTGGCGCCGAGCGGGTTCGCCTTGGTCGCCACCTCGCGCGTCTCGATCGCGATGAAAGGCAGGTCGTCGGCGCGCGGGAGCACGTAGTCCATCAACGAGCCGGTCAGGAGCTGGCCGGTCTCGGCATCGAACGCCACCGCCTCGCCGAGCGCCTGCGCGAGGCCTTGCGCGACGCCGCCGTGCAGCTGGCCGTGCGCGAGCGTCGGGTTGAGCACGGTGCCGATGTCCTCGACGATCGCGTAGCGCACCACCTCGACCGCCCCGGTCACGGGGTCCACCTCGACCTCGCAGACGTGGCAGCCGTTCGGGAACGTGACGGCCGCCGGCTGGAACTCGCCCGTGCCGGCGAGGCCCCCGCTGCCTCGGCTCGTCGCGCGCCTGGCGACCTCGACGAGACCGAGCGACCGGTTGGAGCCCGCAAGGCGGAAGTGCCCGTCCTCGAATGCGATCTGGTCGCGGGATGCCTCGAGCGCCTCGGCGGCGATGGCGCTGGCGGTCGAGAGCATCGCGTCGATCGCGCGCTTCATCGCGGAGCCGCCGGTCGAGGTGGCGCTCGACCCGCCGCTGCCGCGGCCGTGCGCGAGGAGGTCGGTGTCACCCTGCTTGTAGCGGACAGTCTCGACCGGCACGCCGAGCCGGCGCGCGACGAACTCCGAGAACGACGTCTCGAGCCCCTGGCCGGTCGAGAGCGCGCCCGAGTGCACCGTGACGATGCCGTCGGCGCCGACGTGGACCATGGACTGATCCTTGCCGGGCTTCAAAAACGGCCCGCCCGCGACCTCGATCGGATTGGCGAGGCCGAGGCCGCGGAGCCGGCCGCGCGTGCGCGCCTCCTCGCGGCGTGCGGGGAACCCGGCAATGTCGCCGAGCCGCGCGGCGGCTGTCATGTTCGCCTCGAACTCCCCGCAGTCATAGGTGAACACGAAGCCCGTGTCGTAGGGCATCGCGGCGGCCGGGACCAGATTGCGCCGGCGCAGCTCAAACGGCGCGATGCCGGTCTCGCGGGCGGCGATGTCGATCAGCCGCTCGATCACATAGGTCGCCTCGGGCCGGCCTGCGCCGCGATACGGCGAGGTCGCCTGCGTGTTCGTGTGGACCGCGAACACCGCCGCCGCAATGGCCGGGATGCGGTAGACGCCGGCAATACCGCCGATGTTGTTGAGGAGGCCGAGCGAGCGGCCCGAGAGATAGGCGCCGATGTTGATGTCGAAATGGGCGTCGAGCGCGAGGAAGCGCCCGTCCTCATCGAGCGCCAGGGCAGCCTCGAACGCGATGTCGCGCGCGTGATCGTCGGCGAGGAAGGCCTCCGACCGGTCGGCGATCCAGCGAACCGGACGGTCGAGGCGGCGCGCGGCCCAGAGCACCAGCACGTCCTCGGGGTAGACGCCGGCCTTCATGCCGAATGAGCCGCCGACATCGCCGACGAGGAGGCGGAGCTGCTCGGGCCTGGCACCGAGCAGTGAGGCGAGCGTCGCGCGGGCCCCCCAGGGGCTCTGGTGCGAGACGTGCAGCACGAGCCGGCCGTCGGTCTCGATGCGGGCGAGCGCGCCGCGCGTCTCCATGGGGCAGGCGGTCAGCCGCGAGACCTGAGAGGAAAGCCGCGCGACATGGGCGGCGGAGGCGATGGCCGCCCGGGCCTCTGCCGGCCTGCCGCCGCGCCAGACGCAGGCGACGTTGTCGGGGACCTCGTCCCATACCGCGACGGCCCCCGATGCTCGGGCGGCCGCAGTGGTTGTCACCACGCCGAGCGGCACATAGTCGACCTCGACCAGCTCCGCTGCGGCGAGTGCTGCTTCCCGCGTCTCCGCGACGACGAGGGCAACCCCTTCGCCGACATGGCGCACGCGCTGGCGCGCCAACGCGGGCCGCAGCGTCTGGAAGGCCGCAGTTCCGTCGAGCCGTGGCCGCTCGATGCCGCAGGGGAGGTCCTTGACGCCATCGGCAGCGAGATCGGCGCCGGTCAGCACGGCGACCACGCCCGGAGCTGCGCGCGCGGCGATCGTGTCGATATCGCCGATCCGGGCGTGGGCGTGCGGTGAGCGGACGACGACCGCATGGACCATGCCATCGAAGGTGAGATCGGCGACGTAGCGGCCCTGGCCGGTGACGAGGCGGGCGTCCTCGATGCGGCCCCTGTAGCCTGCCCCGGCGCTCATATGCGTCCCCGTCAATCGCCCGGCGCGGCTGCAGTCGCCGGTGTCTCGGCGGTTGTAGACCCGGTCTCGCGCGCGAGCCAAGCCTCGAGCGCGCCGATCAGCCCATCGATCGGGCGGTAGCCGTTGGTGACGAGGGCGTAGCCTTGGGCGGTCGGACCCGCGACCAGCGTCGGGAAACCGCGCACGTCGAGCTCCTGCGCGGCGAGGAAATCGCGAAAAGTCTCGTTGCGGGTATCGGGCGCCAGCATCTCGGCATGGAACGCCGCGCGATCCTGTCCCGCCTCGCTGGCGATATCGGCGAGCACTTCGGGCGAGGTGGTGTCGCGCCCCTTGGCATAGAAGGCGCGAGAGATGCCGCCCTTGAAGGCGAGCGCCTTGGCCGGCGCAAGGCGTCGCATGGCGACGACGGCGCGGCAGGCGGGCTCGGTGTCGTAGACGAAGCCCTCGCGCTCGAAGAACGAGAAGTCGAACGGCTGGCCGCTCGCGGCGCCGACCCGCGTCCAGGCCTCGCGGATGTAGGCCTTGTCCTCCGGCCGCATGGCTCGCGTGTTGCCGGCGCGGAGGCCGCCGAGCATCAGCCGCACCGGCAGGCGCTCACCGAAGTGGTCGGCGATCGCCGCAATGACCGGCGAGAAGGCGTAGCACCACGAGCACATCGGATCGCCGATGTAGAGGAGATGCAACCGGGGCGGGGCGACGTTCGGCATGGTGTCACCGGGTTCGGATCGGTCGCTGAGGCTAGGCAAGCGCTCGAGCCTTGGCAACTTCGCCAACTTTCCGTCGCGAGCCCGTTTCGATGTGGCGATCGAAGCGCTATGATCCCGCAACTCGGAGAGGCAATGGAGAGCGCCATGGCCATGAAATCCGTTCTTGTCCCGGTGTATCCGGACCCCGGCACCTCGTCGGTGCTCAAGACCGCCTGCCTGTTCGCCGAGCGCTTCAAGAGCACGATCGAAGGCATCTCGCTCGAGTTCCCGCCGACGCACATGCTGACCGGCGATATCTACGGCGGCGCCTGGGTTCCGTCGGCGCAAGGTCCATCCGAACGCCAGACGCGGGAGGCACGCGAGGCGTTCGAGGCCGGCATGCGGGCCGGCGGCATCGTGCCCGTGGGCGCCAACCCGACCGGGCCGTCGTGGCGCTGGTCCGAGCAGGCGATCACGGATGCAGGCGGCATGGCGGGTTGGAGCCGCGTGTTCGACATCACGGTGTACGGACGCACCACGCCGTCGGTGTTCGCGGCGCATCAGTATGCGCTCGAGTCGACGCTGTTCGAGAGCGGCCGGCCGGTTCTGCTGGCTCCGCCCGCACCGGGCAAGTCGATCGGCGATACGGTGCTGATCGCATGGAACTGCAGCACGGAGTCGGCCCGGACGGTCGCCCACGCGATGCCGATCCTCGAGCAGGCCAAGCGCGTCGTCGTGCTGACCGTCGAGGGCGGCACGGTGCCGGGCCCGGCCGGCAGCGATCTTGCGACGCGACTGGCAGCGAACGGGGTGAAGGCCGAGGCGCGCACCGTGCCGGATCATGCGCGCGGGTCGGGTGCGACGATCCTGGCGGAGACGACCAAGCTTGGTGCCGACCTCGTCATCAAGGGCGCCTATACGCAGAGTCGGTTGCGCCAGCTCATCTTCGGCGGCGCGACGAGCCACATTCTCGCCCACGCCGAGCTGCCGGTGTTCATGGCGCATTGAGCATCGCCCTCGCCGTTCGCGGAGTTCGTACGCGTGTTGTGTCATGCCGGGCCTTGAGCTAGAAGCTCGGCCGATCCAGCAAACGCGTGCGCATCCGAAAGGGCCCGGCCATGGCCAACCCGCAGTTCGTCTATCACATGCACCGGCTCTCCAAGACCTATCCGGGGGGCAAGCAGGTGCTGAAGGACATCAACCTGTCGTTCTATCCGGGCGCCAAGATCGGCGTCGTCGGCCTGAACGGCGCCGGCAAGTCGACGCTGCTGAAGATCATGGCCGGCCAGCTCGAGGACTTCCAGGGCGAGGCGTGGCCGGCGGAGGGCGTGAGCGTCGGCTACCTGCCGCAGGAGCCGGAGCTCGATGCGACGAAGAACGTGCTCGGGAATGCCATGGAGGGCGTCAGCGAGAAAAAGGCGCTGCTCGACCGCTACAACGAGCTTGCCGCCAACTATTCCGACGAGACCGCCGACGAGATGGCGAAGCTGCAGGACGCGATCGACAGCCAGAACCTTTGGGATCTCGAATCACAGGTCGAGCAGGCGCTCGACGCGCTGCGCTGCCCGCCGGGCGACGCCGAGGTGGGGAAGCTCTCCGGCGGCGAGAAGCGCCGCGTCGCGCTGACCCGCCTGCTGCTGGCGAAGCCCGAGATCCTGCTGCTCGACGAGCCGACCAACCACCTCGACGCCGAAAGCGTCGCCTGGCTCGAGCGCTTCCTGAAGGAGTACACGGGCTGCGTGATCCTCGTCACCCACGACCGCTACTTCCTCGACAACATCACCGAGTGGACGCTGGAGCTCGATCGCGGCCAGGGCGTGCCCTACAGGGGCAACTATTCGAGCTGGCTCGAGCAGAAGGCGAAGCGCCTCGAGGTCGAGAAGGGCCAGGAGGAGGGCCGCCAGCGCGCGCTCAGGCGCGAGCTCGAATGGATCAGGTCTTCGCCCAAGGCGCGGCAGGCGAAGTCCAAGGCCCGCATCCAGGCCTACGACAAGCTCGCCGAGGAGGCGGGACGCGAGGAGGTCGGCCGTGCGACCATCCAGATCGCGCCGGGACCCAAGCTCGGCGAGCTCGTGGTCGAGGTCGACGGTCTGGCGAAGGCGTTCGGCGACCGGCTGCTGATCGACGGGCTGTCGTTCAAGCTGCCGCGCGGCGGCATCGTCGGCGTGATCGGGCCGAACGGCGCCGGCAAGACGACGCTGTTCAAGATGATCACCGGCGTGGAGAAGCCGGACAAGGGAACATTCCGCATCGGCGACTCGGTCAAGATCTCCTACGTCGACCAGTCCCGCGGCCACCTCGACGACAGGAAGACGGTGTGGGAGGAAATCTCGGGCGGGCTCGATCAGATCCTGCTCGGCGGCAAGAAGGAAGTGCCGAGCCGCGCCTACTGCGGCTGGTTCAACTTCAAGGGCCCCGATCAGCAGAAGAAGGTCGGGCTGCTCTCGGGCGGCGAGAGGAACCGCGTGCATCTCGCCAAGCTCCTGAAGGAGGGCGGCAACCTGCTGCTGCTCGACGAGCCGACCAACGACCTCGACACCGAGACGCTCGGCGCGCTCGAGGCGGCGCTCGAGGATTTCGCCGGCTGTGCGGTGATCATCTCGCACGATCGCTTCTTCCTCGACCGCATTGCGACGCACATCCTCGCCTTCGAGGGGGAGAGCCACGTCGAATGGTTCGAGGGCAACTTCGCCGACTACGAGGCGGACAAGAAGCGGCGCCTCGGCGACGCGGCGATCGAGCCGCACCGGATCAAGTTCAAGAAGTTCGAGCGGTAGGGGTCGGCTCCGGCTGGCCACCTCTCGCATGATGCGCCGGCATCGCGCGCGTGGTAGCGTATCAGCGAAAGGAGGCCGCCATGGACGACGTCACCATCGCCCACGCCAAGGAACACCTGGAAGAGCTGATCGAGAAGGCCGCTCGCGGCGAGGTTGTGCGCATCGTCGACCCGAAGGGGGTGGCTGTCCGGCTGACGACGGACGCCAAGTCTGAGGGCGACGCCCGAAAGCCTCGCCGACCGGTTCTCGGGCAGTGGAAGGGACGTCTGAAGGTGCCGGAACGCTTGTTCGAGCCATTGAGCGAGGAGGAGCTGGCTTGGCTGTCGGGAGAAAACTCGCCATGAAGCTGCTGCTCGACACCCACGTACTGTTCTGGAGCCTCGTCGATCACGAGAAAATGCCGGCACACTTTCGTCGGCTGCTGGCCGAGGGCGATCACAGCTACCGTGTCAGCGTGGTGACCGGCTGGGAGATCGCAACCAAGGTTCGAATTGGCAAGTGGCCCGAGGCGTCGGTTCTGCTACCAGGCCTTACAGAGAAAGTTCAAGAAGCAAGGTTCGACATCGAGCCGTTGACCCTTGCCCAGGCCGAGCGGGCGGGCAGTTTAACCGGCGATCACAAAGACCCGTTCGATCGGCTGCTGGCGGCGCAGGCAGCGAACGAAGGGTTGACCCTGGTGACGGCGGACGCCAAATTGAAGGCGCTCGGCGCGCCTTGCTTGTGGTGAACGCGCCGAGTTTAACTGCGCTGCTGGCAGTACCTTAGGCTTACTTTATGCGATTACAGACTATGAGTGAGCCTGACCCTTCCTACACCCGTTGTACTTCATCTCACACTGCCGCGAGCAGTTTGCACCATTGAAACCGTCCGGGTGCAAGCCGCCTTGACGGCAGCGCAATTTGCAAACGCAATCACCGTGCGTGGCAAACATGCGGGCATTGAAGCCCTTCGCCTTCCAGTGGTCCGCGCGGGCGTCCGAAGCAACTGGCTTGGACAAGAGCAGTCCGGCGGTCGCGACGAGAGACGCCACGGCGATGAGTATCATACGCATGATAAAGCTCCTCGTTCCAACTCGGTTCGCATCGCTGACGACGACGGTCCGATATCGAACGGGAACGCAGCATCAGCCCAAGTTCGGTAGCCCGGGATGGGGGGGGATCAAGATGATTCGTGCAAAACGCAAGCGAAAAAATGCAGCGCTGCGGGAGTTGCGTAGCGCGACCGTCACCCACCGTCAGCGGGGCGCATGCGGGCGTGTGAACGCGACAGCATCGCCGTCGTGCCGCATCGGGTGAAGCTCAAGACGTTCGGGCGGCAACTGTTCTCGGTGTTTGCAGCCCGCCGGACTGCCATCGCAACGGGTGGTATGATAAGCTCCGTGTCGAGGAGAGACCGTCATGGAAGACGTCACCATCGCGCACGCCAAGGAGCACCTGGAAGACCTCGTCGCCCGCGCGGCTCGAGGAGAGGACGTGCGAATTGCGCAGCCAGGGGTTGCGACCGTTCGCCTGACTGTTGTCGAGTCAGCAGTCCAGCCCGAACGGCGCCCCGGACGCTGGAAGGGCCGATTGAATATTCCCGATGAGAAACTGCTGGAGCCAATGTCTGAAGAGGAGTTGAAGCTCTGGTATGGAGAGGACTGTTGAACCTTCTCCTGAACACGCATGCCTTCATCTGGTGGCTGGATGAAAGCGCGAGGCTGTCAGCAGCCGCTCGATCCTCGATCGGTGATCGGGGCAGCATGGTGCATGTGAGTGTCGCCTCAGCTTGGGAAATCGCCATCAAGGTTGGCCAGGGCAGGCTGCCCGAGGCGTCCGAAATTCTGGCAAATTTCGAAGCGGCATTACAAGCGGAGGGCTTCGCACTGTTGGCGATCACAGTTGCACACGCGCGCACTGCCGGTCTCCTGGCGAGCGAGCACCGTGATCCGTTCGATCGTCTTCTGGCGTCCCAGGCGATCGTGGAAGGACTGACGTTGGTGACCGCTGACCCAAAATTACATTCGCTCGGGGCGCCGTGCCTGTGGTGAAAGCGCCGAGTTCAACTGTGCTGTTGGCAGACTCTCGGCTTGCCTTGACTTCCCTCGATCGCGGCCAGCGATACTAGAGGTCCGGCACGCTGGTCTGTGTCGAATCCCGGTAGGCTCACTGGGTTTCAGACACACGCGGAGCCGGTCCAAATGCGTCCTCCGGTGCAACGGCACTGCCCCTGGGTGTTATGTTCTCCCCATTTGACGCAGTGATGCGCCGCTGCTTGCGTGAACAATACACCCCACGCTGCGGGTGTCGTCAGGTGCAGTCCACCAATCGCGACCAGCGACGCCACGGCGATGAGCATCATACGCATGAGTCAATTCCCCGTCTGATCTATCGTTCCATCGCTGACGACGACGGTCCGATATCGAACGGGAACGCTGCATCAGCCCAAGTTCGGTAGCACGGGTTGGGGGGCAAGATGATTCGTGCAAAACGCAGCAGAAAAATTGCAGCAATGTGGGAGTTGCGTAGCACGACCGTCACCCACCGTCAGCGGGGCGCATGCGAGCGTGTGAACGCGACAGCATCGCCGTCGTGCCGCATCGGGTGAAGCTCGAGAAGTTCGAGTGGCGAAGCGCGCAACCTCTGTCCGTGCGACGCGCATGAACGAGCGCGTGTCGCAGCCCAGCTCTGCGCGATTGAGCGTTGCTTCCCGGTGACGCTCGACAGAGCCCGAATCGACTACCATCTCTCATGTCAAGCGTGCGCGCCCGGCAACAAGCGCCGCAGCGCGTCCAAAGACGTCACATAGGGCAGGATGCGTCCCAGTGGGGTGTCGCCGGAGGACGCAGTTCTTCTGGATGCCCAGGAGGCTGGCGGATCTCCGAGGAGCACTCAACTCCGGGAGATGCCCGATGCCTGCTCGTTCGCCTCATACGTTCCTGAAGCGGTGTCTCGCCGTCGCGGCTGCAATTACGGTCTTCGGTGCGTGCGCCGCTGCGCAGCAGTTGCCGGAGCCGCTCTACAAACCTCCGCTCGGCCACCACGGGGTAGGACACGACAAGCTGCACCACTGGTACATGACGCTGCACGACCGCTCCGGCAAGTCCTGCTGCAACCTGACCGACTGCCGCCCGACGGAGAGCCGGCAGGTTGCCGACCGCGTCGAGGTGATCGTCGACGGCGAGTGGATACCGGTTCCGCAGGACAAGATCCTGGACAAGGCGAGCCCCGATCTCGGCAGCCACGTGTGCAGTCCGCCGAAGCCGAATACCTATCCCAAAGGCCACATCTTCTGCGTGGTGCTCGGCAGCGGTGTCTGATTGGGCTAACTCTGCGCCTGCCAGAGCAACGGCGCACCGCGGGCGCGCGTTGCTGGTGGCAACGGCGATGGGACGCCGGGGCGGATCGGCTCGCCGCTCGGCTGTGCGATGACGTTGCGCGTTTCGCGGACGAGAGTGCCGATCCGATGTCAGCTCTGCGTCGTGCCCGCTTCATTACGCATCCGGCGTTCCGCCGGCCGGCGTTCGGCAAGCATCACCCGCTTTCGACCGATCGGCAGGCGGCCGTCGTCGATCTCTGCGCCGCACTCGGCTGGCTCGATGCGAGCAACACCGCCATCGCGCCCCTCGCAGATCGGGACGCGCTCGCCCGGTTCCACGCGCCCGACTATCTCGACGCTTTCGAGCATGCCGCAGCGGCGATCTCGGCGACTCCCGAGGTCCGTATCCGATACAACCTCGGCACCATGGAGTGCCCGCTGTTTGAAGGGCTTTCGGAGCGCGCGCGGGCGAGCGTCGGCGGGTCGATCCTCGCCGCGCGACTGGCGCTCGATGGCGTCGTCGCTTTTCATCCTGCTGGCGGGACCCATCACGGCCAGCGGGGCCGCGCCTCCGGCTTCTGCTATTTCAACGATCCCGTATTCGCGGTCCTGACGCTGCTCGATGCCGGGCTCATGCGTGTGCTCTACATCGACCTCGACGCGCATCATGGTGATGGCGTCGAGATTGCGTTCGCGGCCGAGCCGCGCGCCTGGCTCGTCTCGATCCACGAGGAGGGACGCTGGCCCGGCACAGGTTCGCGGGTCGGCCGCATCGGCGACCACATCATCAATCTGCCGGTCCCGCGCGGGCTCGCCGACAGCGAGCTCGGCCACCTCGTCGACTCCGTGCTTCTCCCCCACATGGCAACCGTCAATCCCGAAGCGGTCGTCGTGACGCTCGGCGCGGACGGGCTGGCCGGCGATCCACTTTCGACCATGCAGCTGTCCAACTCGGCGCTCTGGCGGGCGACCGAGGCCTGCATCGGGGCCGCGCCTCGCGCGGTCGTGCTCGGCGGCGGAGGGTACAATCCGTGGACGACGGTGCGGCTGTGGGCGGGGCTATGGGGCCGGCTTATCGAGGCACCGCTTCCGATCAGCCTGCCCACGGCGGCGCGCGATGTGCTCGCGCGGCTTGAAAGCGACCTGGTCGATGCCGAGGACCGCTTGCCGGCCTGGCTCGAGCGGCTCGCCGATCCTTGCGTGCCGGCTGTGGTGCGCCCGGCGATCCGCGAACTCGCGGGCGCCTGCTGCGGCGCGGCGGCGTCCGGGGTGTGACCGAGCCGCATCGTCCCCGCCGGCGCCTGGGGGGTTGCTCCGGACGCGCTGGCGATGCCAGTTTGCGCGCTGGCAACGAGTCGGCGGGCAACGCCGGTCCGGGGGGACGGATGGCTTCGGCTGACGAGCCGCGAAAGAGTTTTGCGCTGGCGTTCGGGCTCGACAGGCTCGGATTGCTGGCGCTGAAGCTGCCATACCTTTCGCTCGCGCTCATCATCCTGCTGTCGGGGCTCGCCGTGCTCGGGCTGATGCGATTGCGCGTCGATGACTCGCTGTCGGAGCTTTTCCGCACCTCCACCAAGGAATTCCGTCAGTATGAGGAGATCGACCGGCGGTTCCCCTCGAGCGAGTACGACGTGCTGGCGGTGGTGGAGGGCCGCAGCCTGCTGACGCGCGGCGGGCTCGAGGCGTTCAGCCGATCCACTATCGAGCTGCAACTCGCCGATGGCCTCGCGGGGCTCGTCTCGATGGTATCGGCGCGCGGCAAGCCGGATGCGACGGGCTATGCGCCGCCGCTGGTGCCGGACCAGTTGCCCGAGGGCGCAGCCTTCGACGACATGGTCAAGGCGTTGCGCGAGAACGATATCGTCAAGGGCAAGTTCCTCTCCGACGACGGCCAGCTCGCGCTGATCGTCATGTCGCTCGATCGCAAGGCGGTGGCCGACCAGGGGCCGCGCGCGATCATCGGCGGCATCCGCGAGACGCTGGACAAGTCGCTCGAAGGCTCAGGACTGACGGCCAAGCTCACCGGCGCGCCGGTGATGCAGCTCGAGATCCGCAATGCCGTCGAGCGCGACCGCTTCGTCTACAACGGCCTCGGGTTCGCCGGCGGCCTCGTCGTCGCCTACCTGTTCTTCCGCCGCCTGTCGCTGACGCTGATCGCCGTGATGGGGCCCGCGATCGCCATCCTGTGGACGCTCGGCGCGGTCGGCGCTCTCGACTTCCGCCTGAACCTCTTCATCAACGTGCTGACGCCGCTGATCCTGGTGTCGGGCTTCTCGGATTCCATGCACCTCGTCTTCGCGATCCGGCGCGACATCATGAGCGGCGTCGATCGGTTGACGGCGGCGCGCAATGCCGTGCTCGATGTCGCGCCCGCCTGCCTGCTGACCGCCATGACGCAGGCCATTTCGATCGTCTCGTTCGCGTTCGCCGAGTCGGCGCTGATCCGCACCTTCGGCATTGCGGCGCTGATCGCGGTCGGCCTGTCCTATACTGCCGTCGCCGTGGTCGTGCCGACGCTCGCCGCGCTGCTGATCCGCAAGGCGAAGCCGGGCGCGGCCGAGGCGCCGAAGCACGACGAGGGTGGCGGCATCGGCGTCCTGCACCATCTGACCTCGGCGATCGTGCGCGGTGCGATCCGTCTGCCGGTCCTTTTCTCGGTGCTCGGCGTGCTCGCGGTTGCGGCGACTGGCTACGCCTATGTGCGCCTCGAGCCGCACTACCGGCTCGCCGACCAGGTGCCGGACCGCGAGCAGGCGCTCGCCGCCACCGGCCGGCTCGACCAGAAGCTGACCGGTGCCAATCCGGTGCACGTGATGATCCAGTGGCAGGGCGCCGGCAAGCTCTACGACGGGGCGACACTCGCGACGGTTGCGGCCGCCCACGGCGTGCTCGAGAAGACCGCCGGGCTTGGCAACGTGTGGTCGATCGACAGTCTCAGGCGCTGGCTCGCCGAGGCGGGCGATACGCGCATCGAGACAGTGAAGAAGTACATCTCCATCCTGCCCGAGCACCTCGTGCGTCGCTTCATCGACAAGAGCGAGACGGCCGTGCTGGTGACCGGCCGGCTTCCCGATGTCGATGCGAGCCAGATCCTCCCCGTAGTCGAGCGGATCGACAAGGCGCTCGATGCGGTCCGCAAAGCCAATCCGGGATACGAGATCTCGGTGACCGGGCTGCCGGCGATCGCGGCGCGCAACTCGGCCAAGTTGATCGGCGAGCTCAATTGGGGCCTCGTCGGCGACATCTTCGTCATCTTCGTCTTTCTTGCGATCGCACTCCGCTCGCTGCTGGTGGGCGTGACGAGCGTGCTGCCGTCGCTGTTCCCGATCTTTGCGACCGGGGCATTGCTGTGGGCGACGGGGGAAGGGCTGCAGTTCGCCTCGATCATCGCCATCACCGTCGCGTTCTCGCTCGCGATCGACTCGACCATCCACTTCCTCAACCGCTTCCGCATCGAGGAGCAGCGGCTGGCGTCGGCCGGGGGCTCGGCGGCCGATGCGCTGATGGCGACAGTCCATCACATCGGACCCGCGGTCGTGCTGACGACCATCGTGCTCGCGCTCGGCCTCGGCGTCACGGTGCTCTCGGACCTTCCCTCGCTCCGGCTCTTCGGACGGCTTGCCGCGGTCTGCCTCTTCTCCTCGCTGGTCGGCCAGCTCGTGATCCTGCCGGCCACCATCGCGCTCTACCGCCGGCTGTTACCGCGGCGCGCCCAATGAGGCTTGTGGAGTGAGTTCGATGAGTGCACCGGTCGCCCCCCACCTCTCCCCGATCATGACGATCGAGCCGGGCTGGATCGACTACAACGGCCACCTCAACATGGCCTATTATACCGTGCTGCTGGACCGCGCCCTCGATGAGGCGCTGCTGGGCGCCGGGCTGGGACCCGATTATGTGCGGGATCATGCCTGCTCCTACATGACGGTCGAGACCCATATCTGCTACGTGCGCGAGGTGTTGCTCGCCGATCCCGTCCGCGTCGCCTCGCGGGTGCTCGATGTCGACGCCAAGCGGCTGCACATGTACGCCGAGCTTCTGCAGGCAACCGACGGTTGGGTCTCCGCGACCGCGGAGATGATGTTCCTTCACGTCGACATGAACGCGCGGAAGACGGTCCCGTGGCCTCCTCTCATGCGGGCGCGGCTCGAGGCCATGCGGATGGCGGCGAGCGCTCTGGCGCGCCCGATGCGGGCCGGACGCAGCATCGGCATCGCGCGCGGCTGACTATGCCGGCGAAAGTAGTTATCTTCGCATATTCGAAACTCTGAATGCTTGTGCGCCATCAAGCAACTGTCTAGGCTTTCGCCGATCGAAGGACGTCGCCCGGAGGACCGCACATGGCGAAGAAGCTCGTGATCATCATGGCCAACACCGACCCCCGCAACGGCGAGGAGCTCGGTGCGCCGATATTCCAGGCCTCGGTCGCCGCCGCCATGGACTACGAGGTCGAGGTGATCTGCACCGCGACCGCCGGCCGGCTGATGAAGAAGGGTGTCGCGGAGAAGCTGTTCGTCAAGCCCGGCTCGCCGAAGTCGGTTTACGACTTCATCAAGGACGCCCATGGCGCCGGCGTGAAGTTCTACTGCTGCTCGCCGAACCTCGATCTCTTCGACATGAAGCAGGAGGACATGGTGCCGGAGTGCTCCGGCATCGTCGGCGGGGCCTACCTCATCGAACAGGTGATGGAGGACGACGAGGCGCGGGTGCTCAGCTACTGAAGAGCCCGGCGCCGCGCCGAGGCGAGCAGACGCCCGTCGATCACGAGGAGCGAGGCGGCAATGATCGCCGCGCCCGCGAGGTGGCGGGACAGAATAGTTTCGCCGAGGAATGTCGCGCCCATCCAGAGTCCCGACACCGGGATCAGCAGCGTGACCAGCATCGCGTTGGCGGGACCCGAGACCGCGAGGATGCGATAGAACACGACATAGGCGAGCGCGGTCGAGAGGCCCGCCAGGCCGAGCACTGCGAGCAGCGTGCGCGCACCCGGCATGGGCAGTGCCCAAGGTGCATCGAGGAGGCAGGCAAGCGGCGCGAGCAATGCCGTCGAGCAGAGGAGCTGTGCGACCGCCGACACCAGCGGTGGCGTCGCGCGCAGCCGTCGGCCCCACACACCCGCGCAGCCGTACGAGAGTGATGCAGCCAGGCAGAGCGCCATGCCGGCGAGGCTCGATGAGCGCCCGAGCAACGCCTCGGGGCCAATCAGCACGGCGACCCCCAGCACGCCGAGCAGGACGCCGGCGAGCTTGGTCCAGTCGAGCATCTCACCAGGGATCGCGAGGCGAGCGACGAGCAGCGTGAACAGTGGAGTCGTCGCATTGAGCACCGATGCGAGGCCGCTCGCAATCTCGCGCTGGCCGGTCACGATGAGCATGAACGGTGTGACGTTGTTGAGGATGGCCATGACCAGGAACGGCTGCCAGTCCGCGACGCGCCTCGGGAGACCGAGCCCCATTGCGGCGAGCACGGGCAGCAGGAGAAGCGCGGCGAGCGAGACCCGTGCCAGCACGAGCGTGAAGGAGGGCAGCTCCGCAATCGCGATCCCGACAAACAGGAACGAGGCGCCCCACAGCACCGATAGGAATGCCAGCAGAAGCCATTGTGGAGGGGACATCGAGGGTGCCGGAAGGGACTGCGCTGATCTCCGGCATAGACGGTCGCGCCGAGTGCAACCACCCGAAAGCTGCGCACGAACGCAAGCGGCGGCCCGATCGAGGCCGCCGCACGCAAATCTCACGATGGAAGCAGCGCGCTACTGCTTCTCGATCAGCTGCTTGAGGTCGGTCGCGACCGCGGCCGCCTCGATGAACTGCTTGGCGTCGCAGTGACTTTCCATCTTGGTCAGCAGCTCCTCGACCTTGTCGAGCATCTCGTTGCTGAGCTTCTTGTCCTCGGCGACCTGCGCGATGTCGAACGCGGACTTGAGGCAGTCCTCGGCGGTGCTGGCGGGGGTCTCGGCGCGGGCCACCTGCGCAAGGGCAAGAGCCGCCCCGAGGGCCAGACCGAGCGATTTCCAATTGAACATCAACGACCTCATCGATTGCCAAATTCAACGTCGCGTTGAACCGCGTTTTCCAGCTTGAATATGGCGGTTCGTAGACGAGCGTTCAGTGTCCAGCCTTGATCACCTTGTCGCGTGGCCCGGGATAGTCTGTGCACTAGCGCGGATTCCACTTGATGTGGCTCACTGCGCATCCCCCTCCCCTTGATGGGGAGGGGTCAGGGGTGGGGTGGGACTGGTGGTATGAAACGAGCGAGATACGTTGGTAAGACGCTCAATTTGTCCCCCCCACCCCCGACCCCTCCCCGCGATGGGGGAGGGGAGGCACGCCGGCCACGATTCAACGCGAGTGGAAAGTGCACGAGTGCGCGGCGATCGGAAAAACAGTGCCCGTTCCACCGGTTACGTCGGCATTTCGCCACGGGACAATAGCCTTTGCACTTGTGCAAGGGCTGTTGAGAAGTCGGCATAGGCCTCGATCGTGGCGTCGACCCCCAGGCTGGCGACCGGCACGTCGGTGTAGCCGAATGTGACGCCGATCACGGGGATGCCGGCGGCGCGTGCCGCTCGAACGTCGGTGGCGCTGTCGCCGACCAGGATGGCCCGGGCCGGATCGCCGCCTGCCGCGCTGATCGTGCCGAGCACGTGATCGGGGTGCGGCTTGCAGACCGGATAGGTATCGCCTCCGGAAATCGCTGCGAACAGGCGCGACAGGCCGAGTGCATCGAGGAGCTGCACCGCCAGGGCCTCCGACTTGTTCGTGCAGACGGCGAGCTTGTCGCCGCGCCGGCGTGCTGCCTCGAGCACCGGGACGACACCGGGGAAGGGGCGGCTCGAGACCGCGATATTCTCCTCGTAGTGGGCCAGGAAGCCTGAGAGCATGTGCTCGAGCTCGGCGGGCGCGCGGCGGGCGCCATGCGCTGCCAGCCCCGCCTCGATCATCCGGCGGGCACCGAAGCTGACCTGCTCCCGCAGCCGCTGAGGGCTGGCCGGCGGAAGCCCCGCCATGGCCAACACGTGGTTCGTCGCCGCGATGAGGTCGGGCGCGGTGTCGACCAGCGTGCCGTCGAGGTCGAACACCAGTGTCAGCGGCGCCATCGCAAGCCTCCCGGACGCGACGATAGGGCAAGCGATCGACCGTGTCACCGGAGGCGCGGCGGGGCGAGCAGCGCGGCTTGCCTCGCTCCGGTCGCTGGCCTAGAGCAGACAAGCAACCCCATCCCGAACGAGACCAGCCATGACCGCCGACGAACAGAAGCGCAATGCTGCCGAAAAGGCCATCGGCTTCGTCGAGCCAGGCATGAAGCTCGGCCTCGGCACCGGCTCGACCGCGCGTCACTTCGTCGATCTGCTCGGCGCCAAGGTCAAGGCCGGCCTGGACGTCCTCTGCGTGCCGACCTCGGAGGCGACACGCATCCAGGCGCACGCGCTCGGCATCCGGCTGGCCACCCTCGACGAGGTGCCGTTGCTCGATCTGACTGTCGACGGCGCCGACGAGCTCGACGACCAGCTTCAGCTCATCAAGGGCGGCGGCGGCGCGCTGCTGCGGGAAAAGATCGTCGCCGCGGCGTCGGCGCGGCTGATCATCATCGCGGATGCCTCCAAGCACGTGCGGCAGCTCGGCGCCTTTCCGCTGCCGGTCGAGGTTGTTCGTTTCGGCGCTACGGCGACCCGCGGCATGATCGAGATGCTCGCCGCCGACGCCGGCTGCACCGGTCAGATCAAGCTGCGGCTCGGCCAGGACCGGCAGCCGTTCGTCACCGACGGAGGCAACTTCATCTTCGACTGCGCCTTCGGCGTCATCGACGATGCCGATGCCCTCGATGAGGCCTTGAAGATGATCCCCGGCGTCGTCGAGAACGGCCTCTTCCTCGGGCTTGCCGACGCGGCGATCATCGCCGGCCCGGAAGGTGTCGAGGTACTCGAGGCCGATTGGGGCATGGAGCCGGCGTCATGAAGCATACGAGATCCGCAACGCGCGGCGGCGGCGCGATGGCGCTCGGAGCGCTGCTGGTGCTGGCCTGCGTGGCCGGGACTTCAATGGCTCAACAGAGGGCGCCGGCCGCCGACCCGGCACGCATCGCCGCCGCCAAGGAGCTCTTCATCGCGAGTGGCCAGGACGCCCAGTTCGACACGGTGATCAACGCGGTCACGCGCAACCTCGGCGGGCTCTTCAAGCAGCAGCAGCCGGGTCACGGGCGCACGATCGACGAGGTGACGGCCGCCATGGCGGCGAAATTCATCGCCAGGAAGTCGGAAATGATGGACGCCATCGCGCCGCTCTATGCCGAGCGGTTCACGGTCGCCGAGTTGGCCGAGGTCACGGCGTTCTACCGGACCCCGGTCGGCCGGAAGCTGACCGCGACGCAGCCCGAGATCATGCAGCAGTCCATGCAGCTCGGCATGCAGTGGGGCCAGCGGATCGGCCATGAGGTCGAGCAGGGGTTCCGGCGCGAGCTCAAGAGCCGGGGCGTGCCGATCTGAGCGGAGCAGGGCAGCCATGGCCGGCTACGACTACGACCTCTTCGTCATCGGCGCGGGCTCGGGCGGGGTGCGTGCGGCACGCGTCGCGGCAGACCATGGCGCCAAGGTCGCGATCGCGGAGGCGGACCGGGTCGGCGGCACCTGCGTCATCCGCGGCTGCGTGCCGAAGAAGCTGCTCGTCTATGCGAGCCGCTTCCAAGACGAGTTCGAGGATGCGGCGGGGTTCGGCTGGACGGTCGGAGGAACATCGTTCGACTGGGCGCGCCTCATCGCCAACAAGGATGCTGAGATCGCCCGGCTCGAAGGCATCTACGTGCGCAATCTCGAGCAGGCCGGTGTCACGCTGCTGCGTCAGCGCGCGGAAGTCGCCGGGTCGCATAGCGTCAGGCTCCCAGGCGATGGGCGCGTGTTGACCGCCCGGACCATTCTGATTGCGACCGGTGGCCGCCCGAATGTCGAAGCCGACCTGCCCGGCGGCGAGCATGTGATTACCTCGAACGAGGCCTTCCATCTCGCCGAGCTGCCAAAGCGCATCGTCATTGTGGGCGGCGGCTACATCGCGGTCGAGTTCGCCGGCATATTTTCGGGGCTCGGCGTCGAGACGACATTGCTCTATCGGGGCGAGAAAATCCTGCGCGGCTTCGACGAGGACCTGCGCGACGGGCTGATGGAAGAGTACGCGCGCCGCGGCATCCGCATCGTCACCGGCCGGCGGCTCGCGAAGGTGGCGGCCACGGCATCGGGCCTCTTGGCGACGCTCGATGACGGAACCACGCTGACCGCCGACCGCGTCATGAGTGCCATCGGCCGCAGCCCGGCAACTGCGGGCCTCGGTCTCGACCGAGCGGGCGTCCGCCTCGGCCGTGACGGCGCGATTGCCGTCGATGCGGAGAGCCGGAGCAGCGTTGCCAGCATCTATGCCGTGGGCGATGTGACCAACCGGGTCAACCTCACCCCCGTCGCAATCCGCGAGGGCCACGCGTTCGCCGACAGCGTGTTCGGAACCAGGCCCTGGACCGTCGATCACAGCATGATCCCGACGGCGGTGTTCACGACGCCGGAGATCGGCACCGTCGGGCTTTCCGAAAGCGCGGCGCGAGCGAAGGGCTACGCACTCGACATTTACAAGTCGCAGTTCCGGCCAATGAAGGGGACGCTGTCGGGCCGTCAGGAACGCATGCTCATGAAGCTCGTGGTGGACGCCGCGAGCCGGAAGGTGCTGGGTGTGCATATCCTCGGAGCCGACGCGGCCGAGATGGTGCAGATCGCCGCGATTGCCGTCAACCTCGGCGCGACCAAGGCGGATTTCGATCGGACCGTCGCGCTGCATCCGAGCGCGGCGGAGGAGCTCGTCACGTTGCGCGAGAAATGGGTTGCGCCGGCGTGAGCCTCCGACAATGCGACGGCACTTCGGAGAGGCCGGCGATGGCACTGTGGATATGGGGGGACCTTGCTGCAGTCGCGTTGACCGTTTGCGAGCGAATCTGATTTGCGGGACCCGGTTCAAGCAACCGTGGAGTTCGCCATGTCGATCCTCGCGCTGGTCGGACGGTCCTGCCTCGTCATCGCAGCCTGGGCGCTCGCTGGCATCGCCCCCGCAACGGCGCAGAATTACGACGCTGGCGGGCTCCTGCGCATTGGCGCCTTCGTGCAGGGCTCCTGGATCGACGGGGACTTCCGCGTGGTTGCCGCTGGACCGCCGGCGACCACCACGACCGGCACGGCCTCCCTCGACGGCTTCGGTGGTGGCATCTCCTTCGGCTACGACCATCGCTTCGGCGGCATGATCGTGGGCGTCGAGGCGGACGCCTCGTTCGACAGTGCCAGCAAGCGGGTCAACATCGTCGACGTCGGTATCGATTTTTTCGCCACCTTCCGCGGCCGGCTCGGCGTCAACCTGCACCCGGGCGTCCTGGTCTACGGTACGGCCGGCCTCGCGCTCCTCGGCGGCGAGAGCGAGGCGGCGTTCGGCGGCGTCTCGACCAAGGTCTCGAGGACGTTCTCCGGCGTTACCTACGGCGGCGGCATCGAGATCGACTGGAGCCACCTGACATTCTTCGTCGAGTACCTTCACACCGATTTCGGCGTCGAGACGATCGGCTTCGGCGGCGGCAATTCGGCGCGCATCGACCTCGAGGACGACACCATCCGCGTCGGCCTCAAATTCACGTACGGGCACGACCATGCCCACGACCGCGGCGACGGCAAGCCGCTGAAGTGAGCCCTGCCATCGGGTTCGACCGGCGGTCCGCGGAGCCACATCCGCCGGCCGCCGTTTCCCCGTCGCGGACCCGGACGGTTGACGCGGGCCCGCCGACGCTTCAACTCTCGCGGCAATCAACCGCGCGAAGGCGGAACGATGGGTCGGCTCGAAGGCAGGATTGCACTGGTGACGGGTGGCGCGGCCGGCATCGGGCTCGGCATCGCGACGCGGTTCGCCGACGAGGGAGCCCATGTCTACCTGGCTGACATCGATGCTGCCGCGGCCAATGCTGCCGCGAGCAGCCTTGCAGCGGCAGGGCGGAGCGTTGCAGCCATCACCGCTGATGTCTCGCGCGGCCAGGACGTCACCGCCATGTTCCGGCAGATCGCGTCGGCCCACGGGCGGCTCGACGTGATCGTCAACAATGCCGGGCTCAATGTCCGCAGCGACTTCCGCCACCTCTCCGATGCCGATTGGGTGAAGATCCGCGAGGTCAACCTCGACGGGGTCGTGCGGGTCGCGCGCGACGGCTTCGAGCTGCTGCGCGCCTCGGGGCACGGATCGCTGATCAATGTCTCCTCGATCATGGGGATGCGTGGGCTGCGTCAGCTCGCCGGCTACTCGGCGACCAAGGGTGCCGTCTCCGCGCTGACACGGGCGCTCGCGGTCGAGTACGCGCCGTTCGCGATCCGCGTCAACGCGCTCGCGCCGGGCTTCGTCGAGACAGGTCTCACGGCACGGGCGCTCAAGAACCCGATGTTCGCCAAGGCGCTCCTCGACCAGACCCCGATGCGCCGCTTCGGCACGGCGGCCGACATCGCGGGCGCGGCGCTGTTCCTCGCCTCCGACGATGCGGCCTTCGTCACCGGCGCCGAGCTCGCCGTCGACGGCGGCATGAGTGCGGGGTTGTGAAGCGTGTTGCGTGATTGCATAACGGCGCGATGAGACCGGCCCGCGGAACGTTCGACTCGTGGCCCTCTCCCTTCCCCCTCGACGGGGGAAGGGCCGGGGATTGGGGTGGTGCACCGGCCCATCGGTCCGGGGGACACCCCCCACCCTCGATCCCTCCCCCACAAGGGGGGAGGGACGTGAAGGAAGTGGGATGCGACAACGGGTCGAAGAAATCGTTTGTCAGTATGAGACCCTGGCTCGCGATACTCCGCACCGCTGCCGCGGCGCTGCTGCTCGCCGCACTGCCGGCGCGCGCCGATACCTGGGTGATCGACAAGCAGCACAGCGAGATCCGCTTCAGCTGGGACCATCTCGGCCTCTCGCGAAAGTCGGGCCGCTTCATCGATTTCGACGCGACGCTCGAGTTCGCACCGACCGATCCGGTCGGCGGCAGCGTCGAGGCCACGATCAAGGTCGCGAGCGTTCAGACCGGGGTCAAGGCCCTCGACGACCATCTCAAGACCCCCGACTTCTTCAATGTGGCGGCCCACCCGACGATCACGTTCCGGAGCTCCGGCGTGCGCAAAGTCGGCGAGCGCACCGGCGAAATCGACGGCGAGCTCACAATTCTCGGCCTGACCAGGCCGGTGGCTCTCGCGGTCCGCTGGAACTTCACCGGCGAGTATCCGCTCTCGAGCATCAACCCGGTCTACATCGGCAAGTGGGTGTCGGGCTTTTCCGCGACGACGCGCATCAAGCGCAGCGAGTGGGGCCTCAAGCGTGGCACGCCGCTGATCTCCGATGAGATCGACATCGTGCTCGAAGTGGAGTTCCTGCGGAGGGATTGAGCCGCTTTCACCCCGCCGCCGTCTCGGCGACGAGCTGATCGACGACCGCCTTTAGCGCAGCCTCGCGCGAGTGCCCTTCGGCAATCATCTTGCGGAAGGTCTCGACCTGGCGGTCGGCGCTCGTGCCTTCGCTCACTATGCGCCGCGCATGCGCAACCTCGGCCACGCAGCCGAAGTGCGCGGCGTCCTCGGCAATGAGCGTCAGGATTTCCTCCATGAGGTCCTTGAACGGCACCAGCGTGCCCTTGCCGAGGTCGAGCAGCGAGCCCTTGACGCCATAACGCTGCGCGCGCCAGCGGTTCTCCTCGAGCAGGAAAACCGGATACTGCCGCCAGCTCTGATTGCTGCGGCGCAGGCGATAGAGCATGCGGCAGATGCAGAGATAGAGCGCAGCGATGCAGATTGCGTCGTCGATCCGGGGCGTCACGTCCGTGATGCGCATCTCGAGGGTGGGGAAGCGCGCTGACGGCCGCAAGTCCCACCAGATCTTGCTCGCGTCCTCGATGATGCCCGCGTCGACGAGCACCGAGATCGTCTGGTGATACTCGTCCCAGCCTGCGAAGCGGCCCGGCATCCCGGTGCGGGGGCTCTCGTCAGCGACCGAGAGACGGTAGCCCTTGAGGCCCGTGTCGGCGCCGTCCCAGAACGGCGAGGAGGTCGCGAGGATGAGCAGGTGCGGGAGGAAATAGCGCACCTGGTTCATCAGGTCGATGCGCAACTCGTCGTCCTCGATCGCCGCATGCACGTGCATGCCGCAGATCACGAGGCGACGGCCGACCACCGCGAGGTCGCGGGCGATCACCTTGTAGCGCTCCTTGTCGGTAGTCTCGAGCCGGCGCCAGTTGCCGAACGGATGCGTGCCGGCGGCGATGGGCGCGAGGCCATGCTCGCCCGCGGCGGCGACGACCGCGATGCGCAGCCGCGCGATCTCGGCACGGGCGTCCTGGAACGAGCGGCACACCGGCGTGCCGATCTCGATCTGCGAGCGCAGGGCCTCCGGGCTGAAGTGCTTGCCGAGCGTCCGCTGGCAGAAGTCCATCAGCGCCTTGGGCGCCGGTGCAAGGTCACGCGTGGCGAGATCGACGAGGTGATATTCCTCCTCGATACCGAAGGTGAACGAAGGGTCCTTGATCGTCATGGCGAAGACGGTGGCACACGAAAATGGCGCTCGCCAGCCTTGAAATCGGCCGTTGGGCTTACCACCGCCAACAGCACAAGCCCTCAGGCGAGCAGCCAGTCGGCGGCCTCCCGCCACAGCGTTTCGCGGAAGCCCTCGCGGAAGGAGCCGACATGTCCGATGCGAGCGCCGCCGTCGTCGTCTGGTCCCCGCCCCAGGACCTCGCGGCTCGCAGTATGCGCATGCTGTCGGGCGAGGTGCTCGACGGCCTCGGCCGAGCACCACGGGTCGTCGCGGAAGGCGAGGAGGCGCAGGTCGGCACGGAACGTCGCGAAATTCCGAAGCGACCCCAGCGTCTCGTCGCCGAAGAGAAAATCACGCGTCCGGCACCAGCGCGACCATTCGGCGACGACGTCGTGCGGGAGATCGAGCACCGGCCAGCCATCGCACGTGCGAAACGCGCGTAGAAATCTTGCGCCACGCCTGTCGCCGAGCCGATGCCGACGACGATCGGTAGGGCGATGCCATCGGGTCCAAAGAGCGTCGCTGCGAGGTCGACAGCGGGCCCCACCGTAATGGTGCAGGCCCGCATGCGCTCCAGGCCGTTCAGAACGGGTGGGGCTGATGGCGACATGCCCTTTGATACTTGACGTAAACGTAAAGCGTCCAGACCTGCGCATGCAACCTGGCGCAGAGGCCAGTGCCGCGAACTGGCACGAGACCTGCTGGGACTGCGCCGAAACAACCGCTGTCGGATCATCGCGGGACGCGTCCAGTCACCCGGAGCGGACCGCAGCGGCCGGGATCGTGCCGGGAGGGCGTGGCATGCGGCCTGTGCGTTACATGGTGGACCAGCCGGCGTCCGTCAGGCCGCGCCAGCGCTTCGGCGACATCGGGATGGACCCTTCGCTGATCGCCGCAGGCGGGGCCGCGCTCGCGCTGCTGGTGCTCGTGATGTTCGGGGGCGAGAGGCCGCAGGCGCCGCCACTTGCCAGTCAGGCCGCAGCGGCGACGACCGTCGCTCCGGCCTCGACCCGTGGCGTCGCGGCAGGGACGGTCATCACCGACTGTCCGGAATGTCCCGCGGTCGTCATCGTGCCCGTCGGATTCTTCACTGTTGGTGCGCCCGAGAGCGACCTCGACGCGCGCGCGCACGAGAAGCCGATGCGGGGTGGGAGCGTGCGTCGCCCCTTTGCCGTAGGCCGCACCGAGGTGACGGTGCGCGAATATTCAGCGTTCGTCGCTGCAACCGGCCGTGCCGCACCCGCCTGCCCGGGCCTCGTCACCGACGCGGCAATGCCGCAGAACTGCCTCAGCGCCCAGGATGGCGATGCCTACGTCCAGTGGCTCGCCGCGCGCTCTGGAAAGTCCTTCCGCCTCCTCTCGCACGACGAGTGGGAGTACGCCGCCAAGGCGCACGGTGGCGGCGCCGCGTCGTCATCGAAACCCCTTGTGGCAGCGGACCTCGCGCCGGCCAATGCGTTCGCACTCCACGGGATGCGCGGCAACCTCGCCGAGCTCGTGTCCGACTGCTGGGAGAGCGACGATGCGATCGCCAATGGTGTCTGCGTCAAGCGCACGGCGAAGGACGGATCCTGGCTCGATGCGCCGGCGCAGTCGCGGCCGAGCGCCAAGCGGGCGGTCCGGCACGACCTACGCTCCGAGCGGGTCGGGCTCAGGGTGGCGCGCGATCTCGATCTCCTGGAGCGGGGCGACTGACAGCGGCTACTGCATCTGCCGCGAAAGAACGGTGACCAGCGCCTTGGGGTTGCCGCCGTTCTCGGCGATGTAGTTCTCGAACAGCGTCTGCATCATCGGCGTCGCCCAGAAGCCGAGCACCTGCGCGTCGCGAACGCGGTAGGTCGAGCCGGCCTTGAGCAACATCCAGCTCACGTCATAGCTGGAGCCGTCCTTCAGGTGGACGCGGCTGTCGACCATCAGTCCGTACTTGGCGGGGCGGGACTCGGGGCTGAACTCGACGTGGCTCACCGGATATTTGGGCGCCTGCTCGGCGACATAGCGCGCCATGAAGCTGACCGTGCCGGCGACGAAGAGCGACTGGTCCGACGGCGCCAGCAGCGGCCGGTAGTTGCCGAGCGCCCCGAGTGCGATGGCCGTGGTCGCGCCATAACGGTTGATTGCCGAGGCGATCGGCGCGGGCGAGCGAACGCGGGAGGCCGCGATCATGTCGCGCGAGGCGCGCTGCATGTAGGCGACCGCCGGGTCGGACTGTGCCGAGGCCGGGGTCGGCAGCGCTGCCAGCACGATACCGGCAAGCCCGATCGCCGCTGCTCTCAGGATCAAGAGATTGCTCGCGCACCACATTCTTCGGCTGGTCCCTTCGGCGCCAATATGCCCCTGCCGGCGGCTTATGCCATGCGTCGGCCGGCGGCGTGAACCCTTGGCGGCACATGCTCCCAAGAAAGTGAGAGGATTGAGGCAGATGCGACACCCGGCACGGAGGTTGCCTGCGACTCCTGAACGTTTCGTTGATCAGCACCCGATGGTTCGCGCGTGATGGACATGCGGCCTCACCCCGTCCGCGGCACGTCGAGGCGGTGCACGACGCCCGCCGTTTCCGCCTTCCACGCCGGGTAGCGCTTCAGGATGAGCGGATCGTGGCCGGGCACCATCTGCGCCCGCGATGAGGCGAGCGCATAGAGCCTGTCATAGCTCCTGAGGGTCGCATCGACGTCGATGGTGATCGCGAAGGGCTTGCGCCTCTCGATGTTCTCGTAGAGGTGCACCGCGTCCATGGCGAGCACCACGTAGCCGTTCGCCGTTTTCACCCGGACGGACTGCAGACCCTTGGTGTGGCCCGGGCACTTGTGGACCGTGATGCCCGGCGCGATCTCGCCGTCGCCGTCGTGGAACCGGACCCGGCCGGAGTAGACGTTCCTCACCATCTGGCAGACGTGGTCGACGGTGAACGGCTTGCGCATCGCCTCCTCGCACATGCAGGCGCCGGTCGCGTAGGCCATCTCCGCCTCCTGGATGTGAAAGCGGGCGGCCGGGAACCGGTCCAGCGTCCCGGCGTGGTCGTAGTGCAGGTGCGAGATGATCACGGTATCGAGCTTTCCCGCCTCGATGCCGATGCGGCCGAGGACCTCATGAGGCTCGGCGTCGATGACGCGGCCGCGCGGTTTTGCCTCCGCCCGGTCGAATCCGGTGTCGACCAGGACCGTGCGCTTAGCGTTGCGGATGACGAAGACAAAATAGTCTATCGGCTGCGGGCTCGCATGGTCGTCAGGCTGCATGAAATTGTCGAAGCGCGTGCGGTTCGCATGCGTGCCATACTTCAGTGCCAGAATCTCGTAGGTGTCGGTGCCGGCCATGGCCAATCCCTCGCGGTTCGCGTACGCCCTGCGTACAGTGGCCCGGAGCGGGGGCCGCGTCAAAAGTCCGGCACGCAATTCAGGCGAGGCAATCCTGCATGAACGTCTCATTCCTCCAGGAGCTGCTCAACACTGTCGCCGAGCAGGGTCGCCAACTGCTGCCCTGGGCGCTCGGCGGTGATGAGAACGACATCGAGGCGCTGTCGCGCGCGCTGGTGTCGGTGCGTGGCGAGGCCTCGGGCGTTGCGATCGCCCGGGAGATCGTCACGCTCTATCGCGGGCTCACCGGCGAGCAACGCCATCAGTTCTTCAACTTCATCGCGCGGGAGATGCAGCCCGATGCCACGGCAGCCGCCGCCGCGGCGGCGGCCTATGCCAAAGACCCGACGCCCGAGGCGCTGGCGCGGCTGCAGGCCGCCGTCGAGAGCCCGCGTCAGGAGTTCTTCCGTCGACTCAACCTCGCCCCGGGCGCCACATCCGAGATCGTCTCAATGCGGCGAGACCTGCTGCGTCTGCCGCGGGCCGAACCGCACCTGCAGGCCGTCGATCACGATCTGCGCCATCTGCTCTCGTCGTGGTTCAATCGCGGCTTCCTGGTGCTGCGACGCATCGACTGGCAGACGCCGGCCGCGATCCTCGAGAAGATCATCGCTTACGAGGCCGTGCACGAGATCAAGGGCTGGGACGACCTGCGCCGCCGCCTCGACCCGGTCGATCGGCGCTGCTTCGCCTTCTTCCATCCCTCGCTCGTTGATGAGCCGCTGATCTTCGTCGAGGTGGCGCTCATGGAGGAGACGCCAAGGGCCATCTCCTCGGTGCTGCATGAAGCACGCAAGGACGGCGGCGTGAACCAGCCGACGACGGCGGTGTTCTACTCGATTTCCAACTGCCAGGACGGACTCAAGGGCATCTCGTTCGGCAACTTCATCATCAAGCAAGTGGTCGAGGAGCTGGCGCGCGAGTGCCCCTCGCTCAGGACCTTCGTCACGCTTTCGCCTGTGCCGCATTTCGCACGCTGGCTCGACCGGCTGCGTGCAGAGGCCGCGGCCGGCGTGCTCACGGCGGCTGACCGGCGCGCGCTCGCCGGCCTCTCCGATCCGCGCTGGTACGAGGATCCGGGAGAGGTGACGGTGTTGCGCGAGCCACTGACGGCGCTCGCCGCGCACTATTTCCTGCTCGCACGTTCCGCCGATGGCCGCTCGGTCGATCCGGTGGCGCGATTCCATCTCGGCAACGGCGCCCGGCTCGATGCGATCAACTGGCTCGGCGATACCTCGGAGAAGGGGCTCTCGCAGGCGCACGGGCTCATGGTCAACTACCGCTACGACATCAAGGAGATCGAGCGCAATCACGAGGCCTATGCCAACGAGGGCGTGGTTTCGGCTTCGAAGGCAGTGCGTGCGAGCCTGCGTCCGCTCGACCGAAAGCGTGTCGCGGCGAGCGAGCCGAGGGTGCTGCCGGCGCCACCCGATGCGGTCGATGCGGAGATCCATTGAGGGTCGGGCGTAGCGACATTTCGACCTTGTCTGAGGGCCAACGGCATGCAGAATGCGCACGACACCGCAGTCGAGTTCGAGACAGGTTCGGCCAATGCGCTATGATGAGCAGGATCGCGAGAGCAAGAACGTCGAGGATCGGCGCGGGCAGGGCGGCGGGTTCGGCCTGCCGGGCGGGATCCAGATCCCGATGGGTGGCGGTCGCGGCGGCTTCAGCCTGACGACGATGCTGATCATCGGCGCACTGATGCTGTTCTTCGGCTTCAATCCGCTCGATCTGCTGCGCGGCGGCGCCCCCGACATGAGCGGCATGCCGCAGATGCCGCGCGTCGAGCCCGGTCCACAGGCCTCCCCCCGCTCACCGTTCGAGATCCCCGGCCTTCCCGGCCAGCAGGTGCAGAACAAGAACACCGACGAGATGAAGCGGTTCGTCTCGCGCGTGCTCGCCGACACCGAGGACGTCTGGAGCCGCGTGTTCAAGGGCTTCGGACGCAAGTACGAGGAGCCGCCGCTGGTGCTGTTCTCGGGGCGCACGCAGACCGCCTGCGGGCCGGGAATGTCGGCCATGGGGCCCTTCTATTGCCCGCTCGACCGCAAAGTCTATATCGATCTCGTCTTCTACGAGGAGTTGCGCCGCCGCTTCCAGGCGCCCGGCGACTTCGCCCAGGCCTACGTCGTCGCGCACGAGATCGGGCATCACGTGCAGACCCTGCTCGGCATTGCCGACAAGGTGCAGCAGATGAAGCAGCGACTGCCCGAACGCCAGGCCAACCAGGTGCAGGTGCGCATGGAGCTGCAGGCCGACTGCCTCTCGGGTGTTTGGGCCAACCTCAACCACCAGCTGAAGAACCGCCTCCAGCCCGGCGATATCGAGGAAGGCCTCAACGCCGCGGCGCAGATCGGCGACGACATGATCCAGCGCAAGACCCAGGGGCACGTCGTTCCGGATGCGTTCACCCACGGCACGTCGCAGCAGCGCGTTCGCTGGTTCCGGCGCGGTTTCGAGACCGGCCAGATGCAGAGCTGCGATACCTTCAACTCGAATGATCCCTGAGCCGCTGCCGATGACGGCCGGGCGTCGGGCGGTTCGAGCCGGCTTGGGCTCAATGCTGAATTGGTCCTTTGCAACTCAATGAGTTGCTGCTGGCCGCAGTGTGACAGCCTGTCATCGTGGATGTGTCCACGACGCCACATTGCACCGCAACCACACCTGCACGCGGAAATGTTCAGTCGCCCTTAAGGGCTGTGGAATCAGGATTGCGAACGCGGTATCGAGCGCCCAAATTCGCGGCGCACCAGAGGGTCTGGGCGGGATCGTTGTCATGAGACGTTTGGGCGGTATCATCGGAGCGGGCCTGCTGGCATTCGCCAGCACGGCCGTCTTGGCATTCGAGGAGCAGCAGGTCGGCGGACCGGCTGGGAAGGGGCCTGCGGCTGGTGCCGCTGCTGTCGAGCCGGCGGCCCCGATCACGTTACCAGTGCCAGCCTCGCCTGGAACTGAGATTCGCATTCCCGGTCTCGGCAAGCTCGGTGTCATCCCGAAGTTGGACTTCGGCCTCGAGTTGCTCTACGGCGCCAACGATGTGAAACGAAAGGTCGAGGAGAAGACCGAGGAGGAGGACTCCCAGGTCCTGATCCGGGGCACCCTCAAGCGCAAGTTCTGATTGCGGTTGTTCCGCATCTGCGTTCAGGTCATAAGCGGGGAGCGCGTTGCGCTCCCTTTTCGCTTTTCGGGCCGGCAGGAACTGGAAATGGACGGGTCTGTAGGTCGGCTCGGCGCTGCTGCAGTGCACCTGTTCACCGCTCTCGGAACGGTCTGTGCGCTGCTCGCAATGCGGGCCGCCATCGAGCTCAGGTTCGAGGATGTTTTCATCTGGCTCGGCGTCGCTCTCTTCATCGATGGCGTCGACGGCACCTTCGCGCGCATGGCGGACGTCGCCCGCCGGCTGCCGCGGTTCTCCGGCGAGCGGCTCGATCTCGTCATCGACTATGTCACCTACGTTTTCGTGCCGGCGTTCGCGCTGCTGCAGGCGGGGCATCTCGCGGGGTTGATCGGCTATGTGCTCGCAGCCGGCATATTATTGTCGTCGCTCTATCACTTCTCGGATATGGGTTCGAAATCCGACGACTACTGCTTCGTCGGGTTTCCGGCGATCTGGAACATCGTCGCCTTCTACATCTTCGCGTTCGCCCCGCCCGTCTGGGTGACGGCGGCGGTGGTCGTGCTCTGCACGGTCCTCACGTTCGTGCCATGGCGCTGGGTGCACCCGGCGCGGGTGGAGAAGCTCCGAATTCTGACGCTGGCGCTGACCGCGCTGTGGGGCCTCGCTTCGCTCTGGGTGGTGCTGAAGGGCTTCCCGGCGAACACTCTGGCCAAGCTGGTGCTGGCGGCGGTCGGTTGCTACGGTGTCGCACTGTCGCTCGTCTGGCGCGAGCCGCCCGAGCGCAGAGATAAGAAATCTATAGATATTTGAGCTGCTTGGCCGTCTGGCCCGCACGCCGGCACGAAGATTATTAACAATTTGTAGACGTCTGGTTTGTGCATCGCCGCAAGCTCTGACACAATTCGGCCTCGCCGCCGCGGGAGAGGCCCCGGTTTCGCAATTCGGGACGAAAGTGGGGAGAAGTGATGGGGATCCGTATCGTTTCGGCGGCAGCTTTGGCTTCCGCGTTGACTTTCGCCGCTCAGGCCGAGGTCGGCATGCTCGCAGGCGATGCACTCCGCGAGGCAGTGTCGGGTAAGACAGTGATGCTCGAGACCCCGGTCGGCGCGCTGCCGATCAACTACCGGACCGACGGCACGATGAGCGGCCATTCGAGGCAGCTCGCCAGCTATACGGGCTCGGAGCGCGACAGCGGCACCTGGTGGGTCAGCCGCGACAGGCTCTGCCAGCGCTGGGACAAGTGGCTGGACGGCAAGTCCTATTGCTTCACGCTGCGCCGCGACGGCCGCACCGTCCACTGGACGCGCAACGACGGCACCACGGGCGTCGCAACAATCGCGCGCTGAGCTGCCGGGCCTGAAGGTCGTGCGATGCGCCAGCGCCACTGTGCTGGCGCGGTGCACATGCTACGGTGCCCCCGAATTCAGTGATCGGGGGGAGATTTGATGGTGCAGCAGACGCCGGCCGCGAGCTTTCTCGACGACATTGCCCGCCTCGAGGCCCGCGTCGCCAGTCCCGGCGCGACCAGCGCCGAAATTGTCGCAACCTGCAGTGACATCTATGCTGCAGTCGCCGCTGCCGACTTCTCGCGCTACGACGCCGCAGCGGTGCGCAAGGCCTCGCCGGAACTGATGCAGCGACTGTTTGATCTGCGCATGGCGCTGCGCAGCGGCATCCCCGCCTGGCACGCCGCTGACATCCTGAAGGCCGACGCCCGGCGGGGGCTGCGCGACTGCTTCCGCGTGCTGCGCTACGCCAGCGACATGCTCGGCGAGCACGCAATAGGCTATCAGCGGATCGAGAAGGGCGGCACAACCCGGCGCGGCTTCACAGGCCGCGACATGAACACCCTGACCAATCGTGCCTTCGATGTCGGGTCGGACCTGCCATTTCGCACCGGTGACGTGATCATGGTGCGCGGCATGGCGCACAACAGCGCGGCGATCGCGCGCATCGGCGACGTCGATAGCCAGTTCAGCCATGTCGGCATGGTCTACGTCGGCCCCGATGGGCGCCATTGGATGGTGGAGGCGCTGATCGAGGACGGGGCGATCATCAACACGCTCGAGCATGCGCTCGACCACGGCATCGGCCGCGCCGTCGTCTACCGCCATCGCGATGCTGCGCTCGCTGCGAAGGCCGCCGCTGCCATCCACGAGCATGTGCGCAGATCACGGACCGCGCTCGGCCGGCGCATTCTCTACGACTTCAGCATGCGGCTCGATCGCCGCCGCCGGCTCTTCTGCTCCAAGCTCGTCCGGCTCGCATTTCAGATGGCCTCCGACGGCAAAGTACAGCTGCCGACCTACCGAACCCGCCTGATCATGACCAATCGCGATTTCATTCAGCGCATCGGCGTCAGCACGTCAGAGACCTTCGTCCCGCACGATATGGACCTGGAGCCGGATTTCGACCTCGTGGCCGAGTGGCAGGACTACCGCGTCACGTCCGACCTTCGCCTGCAGGACTTCGTGATGGACAAGTTCTTCGAGTGGATGGACACCCGGAGCTACCGGTTCCACGAGACGATGCAGATCCGCCTCATCTCGTGGTTCGGCCGCTTCGCCGCGACGTTGTCGGAAGGCGTGAAGGACATGATCAAGTCGGTGATCCCGAAGGTGCCGATCCACATGCGCCGAAAGGCCATCGCCGCGGTTGCGATGCTGCACAAGACCGCCGAGCCGGTCTATCATGAGCTCCAGCGCCTCGAGCGCGAGCACATTGCGGCAACCGGGCATTGCATGCACGGCCGCCAGGTCTTCGAGCATCTCGAGCGCATTAGAGCGGCCGCGGGGACCGAGATCGGCTACCTCCGCCGGGGCGGCTGAGGCATGCCGCTCGCCGTCAAGACGGTCCTATGGCTCGCAGTGCTCTATGCGCTCATCGTTCTGGTCGCATGGCTCGGGCAGCGCAAGCTCCTTTATTTCCCCGATCGTACGCGCACCGTCCCCGTCGACTTTGGCCTCGCCGCGGTCGAGGAGATCGGGTTGCAGACCGCCGACGGCGAGCGGGTCCTCGCCTGGTACGGCAAGGCGCGCGCGGGCGAGCCTACGATCCTCTACTTCCACGGCAACGGCGGCTCGTTCCCGGCGCGCGTCGAGCGCTTTCGCGCCCACCTCGCGCGCGGTCGCGGGCTCTTCATGATGACCTACCGCGGCTATGGCGGCTCGACCGGCTCGCCGAGCGAGGCCGCCAATGTCGCCGATGCGCGGCTCGCCTACGGGACGCTGGTCGCAAGGGGTGTCGCGGCGCGCGATGTCATCCTCTATGGCGAGAGCCTCGGTACGGGGATCGCGGTGCAGCTCGCCGCGGCGTTGCCAGTCGGCGGCGTGATCCTCGAATCACCCTACTCCTCGATCGTCGATGTCGGTGCGGCGGCCTATCCGTTCCTGCCGGTGCGCCAGCTGATGAGCGACCGCTACGAGACGATGCGCTTCATCGGGGAGGTGAAGGCACCGGTGCTCGTCGTGCACGGCGATCAGGATCGTCTCATCCCGTTTGCGATGGGGCTGAAGGTCTTCGAGGCGGCGCCGGCGCCCAAGCGCCTGATCGTTCTGAAAGGTGCCGGTCACGTCGACCATGCCGTGTTCGGCTCATTCGAGCGGATCGAGAAGTGGATCGAAATCGTTCGCAGCGGCCGGCCGCTCGATCCGCGCAGCGTGGAAGAGTAGGCGGGACAGCTCGACAAGCGAACGGGCGGCAACCCGGATCGGGAGCCGCCCGTCTGACACTGAAATTCGCGACGTGCTGGGGGGTCAGCGTTGGCCGCCGAAGCCGCCGCCACCGCCTCCGCCGAATCCACCACCGCCACCGCCGAAACCGCCTCCCGAGCCCGCACCGCCACCGAAGCCGCCGCCACTGCGGCCGCCGCCACCCGGACCGCCTCGGCCCGGACCACCGCGGCCGTTGAGCGGCTTCTTGCCCTTCGGCGCGCCGGGCAGCAGGCCTTCACGCTGCGCCTTCTTGCGGGCGAGCTTGCGCGCGCGGCGCACGGCCTCTGCCTTCTCGCGCGCGCGCTTCTCGGACGGCTTCTCGAAGTAGTTGCGGAGCTTCATCTCGCGGAAGATGCCCTCGCGCTGCATCTTCTTCTTGAGCGCCTTGAGCGCCTGGTCGACGTTATTGTCGCGAACGAGAACCTGCACGCGGTCATATCCTCTGCTTGGCCGAGCTGGATGCACCGAACGCAGCCAGGCGCTCCCGCGTGGCCTGACGGGAGCAACCGCAGCTGTTCGAATTGGCCGTGGGAATAGCAAACAGTGGTGAACAAGTCCACCCGGAGCACGCTGAATCAAGAGGGATTCTGGCGGTTTCGGCCGTGCAATCGCGTCACATGCCCCATTTTGCGGCCCGCGCGGGCCTCGCGCTTGCCGTAGAGGTGGACGGCGAGACCCGGCTCGGCGGCGAGGCGGGCCCAGTCGTCGGCTTCCGCGCCAATCAGGTTGAACATCTCGACGCTGTCGGCGACCCGCTCCGGCGCGCCGAGCGGCCAGCCGGCGACCGCCCGCATGTGCTGCTCGAACTGGGAGGTGCGCGCGCCCTCGATCGTCCAATGGCCCGAGTTGTGGACGCGCGGGGCGATCTCGTTGACGATCAGGCGCTCGTCGGCGCCCGCGCCGACCGCGAAGAACTCGACCCCGAGCACGCCGACGTAGTCGAGCGCAACTGCGAAACGCTCAGTCATCGTGACGGCTTCGCGTGCGGTCGCCGGTGCAACCCGGGCTGGAGTTGTCGAGCGGTGAAGGATGTGGTCGCGGTGCTCGTTCTCGGTGACGTCGAACGCCCGGAGCGCGCCGTCGATCCCGCGGGCGGCGATGACCGATACCTCGCAGCGGAAGCCGACGAAGGCCTCGAGGATCGCGGGATTGCGACCTATCGCCTGCCAAGCTGCCTCGGCCTCAGTCGGCGCGGCAATCTTGATCTGGCCCTTGCCGTCGTAACCGAGCCTGCGGGTCTTGAGCACTGCCGGCAGCGCGAAGCCGGCTTTGAGCCGCGCCTCGAGGCCGTCAAGGCCATCGACTGCCGCGTAGGCGGCGGTCTCTGCCCCGATGCGATTGGCGAGCGCCTTCTCGAGTAGCCGGTCCTGCGCGGTCTCGAGTGCATTCGCACCCGGCCGGACCGGGACGCGCGTGGCGAGCAGGCGGGCAGCCTCGACCGGCACGTTCTCGAACTCGTAGGTGGCCGCATCGATGTGGCCGGCGAAACGCTCGAGCGCGGCAAGGTCGGTGTAGTCGCCGACTGTCTTTGCCGCGGCGACGTCGAAGGCGGGCCCTGGCTCGTCCGCATAGACGTGCACCCGCAGGCCTAGTCGTGCGGCGGCCAGCGCCAGCATGCGGCCGAGCTGGCCAGCGCCGAGAATGCCGATCGTGCTGCCGGGCGGCAGCGGGCGCGCGGTCACAGCATCAGGCTCCGTCCTGCGGGATTTCGGCGACGGCTGCGGTTTGCGCCGCGCGGCGCGCATCGAGCCGAATCGCCAGCGCAGGGTCGGCGAGCGCCAGGATCTGCGCCGCCAGAAGCCCGGCGTTGGTCGCGCCCGCCGCACCGATCGCCAGCGTCCCGACCGGGACCCCGGCCGGCATCTGCACGATCGAGTAGAGGCTGTCCATGCCTGAAAGCGCCTTCGATTGCACGGGGACGCCGAGCACCGGAAGTGTGGTCATGGCGGCTACCATGCCGGGGAGGTGGGCAGCCCCTCCGGCGCCGGCGATGATCACCTGGAGGCCGCGAGCCTTCGCAGTGCGGGCGTACTCGAAGAGCCGGTCGGGGGTGCGGTGCGCCGAGACGATGCGCGCCTCGAACGGCACGCCGAGCTCTTTCAAGACCTCGGCGGCGGCGGACATGGTCGCCCAGTCGGACTGGCTGCCCATGACAATGCCGACAGGTGGAGCGGAAGGTTTTTTCTGGGTCATCGATCTCGCAGGCGCCGGCCGATATCGGAATTCGGGTGGTTCAGGCGATGATATCGGGGAACAGCTTGTCCTCGAGCATCGTGATCTGGTCCTTGAGCCGCAGCTTGCGCTTCTTCAGCCGCGTCAGGGCCAGCTGGTCGGCACGGCCAGTAGCCTCGAGCGCCGCGATCTCGCCGTCCAGATCACGATGCTCGGCGCGGAGGCGGGTCAACTCCTCGCGAATGTCTCGCTCGTCCTGGCGCTGCATGCCTGCCTGGGTGGGAGCCGCTGGATTGCACTCATGCAACCATTGAACTGCATCGGTGCAAACTATTGTCGCATTCGGCCGGCGGGCGCAAGCGCCGAGCGGTCGAGCCTGGCGGTCTGCTGTTGATCAGACAGGCCAGCTCAGCCGATTGCGGGCCTTTTCCCGGGGTCGTCAACCACCTGTTCACTGGACCCACGGCCGACATGGACAGGGCACGTGTTATCTGGCAGTCTCACAGCGTCCAAAGCGTGCAACCGGAGGGCCGGATGGCTGTTACAGCACATCTCGCTGAACTGACCGAGAAGCATCGGAATTTAGACATCAGAATCAAGGAGGAGCTGGCACGGCCGAGTGTCGATAGCCAGACGGTCTCCAGACTGAAGCAGGAAAAGCTGAGACTGAAGGACGAAATCGTCAAGCTCAGCCAGACCCGCCACTGACCTGAGGAGGCGCCCGCCGGGACCGGTCGGGCGCCGAGTTCGTCTTTGGGGCCGGTGCTCGCCCGATGGTCGGGCGAGCAGGAGCGGCGTCGTGTCGTGTCACCCGCTCACGACGAGCGCTGCGTGGCGAGCGTCGCGGCGACGATCAATGCGGCGCCGATGAGCGTCGCCAGGCCCGGAACGTCTCCGAACGCGAGATATCCAAACAGCGTGCCCCACACGAGCGTCGTGTAGTGGACCGGCGCGATCCGCGCGGCTTCCGCGCGTGCGAATGCGAGCGCCAGCATGTAGTGTCCGATCGTCCCGATCGCGCCGACGGCGACGAACAGCGCAAGATCGGCGGGCGTCGGCTCCACCCATACGAGCGCCGCAGGCAGCGCCAGCATCAGCGCCGGTCCGATGCTCTGAAACAGCAGGATGATCGCGACGGGGTCGCGCTGGGCGCGGGCGCGCAGCAGCACGATGGCGCTCGCATAGGTCACCGCCGAGACGATGCAGGCGAGGACGCCCTGCCATGCCTCACCGGCGTAGCCGCCCGCACCGACCTTGCCGGCGGCGATGCAGAGCATTCCCGCAAACCCCGCCGCGAGTGCCATGCCGATCCGCCGGTCGATGGTCTCGCCGAGCAGCAGCGCGCCGAGCACGGCCATGAACAGCGGCGAGAGGAACGACAGCGCGATCGCATCGGCGAGCGGCAGCCGGCTCAACGCAAAGAAGAACGAGGTCGCCGTGATCACGACCAGCACCGAGCGCGTGCCGTTGTAGATGACGCCATCCCGGGTCGGCCAGCCGGGCCTGAGCGCGGCGGCGAGCATGAGCGCGAACACGCTGCCGAATGCGAAGCGCAGAAACGCGATCTCGAAGGTCGGATAGCGCTCGCTCGCGCCCTTGACCAGCATGTCCATGAACGTCAGCACGCCCTCGCCGGCGGCCGCCAGGAGCACGGCGTGGCGCATCGAGATGAGAGCGGTCGCTGATGGCAGGCGCAACTGAAATGCCGATCTCGGTCAGCGGCGCTCGCCGCGGGTCGAAAAGTTGGGCGCTCACACTGCCTTCGCCATCTCGCGCAGCTTGAATTTCTGGATCTTTCCGGTCGACGTCTTAGGTACGTCCTGGAACACGACGTGGCGCGGGCACTTGTAGGCGGCGAGATGCTCGCGGCACCACGCGACCATCTCCTCCCTGGTCGCGGTCGCGCCGGGCTTGAGCTCGATGAAGGCGCACGGTGTTTCGCCCCATTTTTCGTCGGGCTTGGCGACGACCGCGCAGAACGCCACCGCCGGGTGCTTGAACAGCACGTCCTCGACCTCGATCGACGAGATGTTCTCGCCGCCCGAGATGATGATGTCCTTCGAGCGGTCCTTGAGCTGAATGTAGCCGTCGGGGTGCAGCACGCCGAGGTCGCCCGAGTGGAACCAGCCGCCGGCAAACGCTTCCTCGCAAGCCTTCGGGTTCTTGAGGTAGCCCTTCATCACGATGTTGCCGCGAAACATGACCTCGCCCAGCGTCTCGCCGTCGGCCGGCACGCGCTGCATGGTGATCGGGTCCATCACGGTCAGGTCCTCGAGCGCGGGATAGCGCACGCCCTGGCGGGCCTTCCGCGCCGCCCGCTCGGCCGGCGGCAGGTCGTCCCATGCGGCGTGCCACTCGTTGACGACGGCGGGGCCGTAGGTCTCGGTCAGCCCGTAGACATGGGTCACGTCGAAGCCGGCGGCGGCCATCGCGGCGAGAACGCTTTCAGGTGGCGGCGCGGCGGCGGTGACGAAAGCGACACGGTGCCCGATCTCGCGCTTCTCGTCCGCATGTGCGTTGAGCAGCGTCGACATTACGATCGGCGCACCGCACAGATGCGTAACCTTATGCTCGGCGATCGCCTCGTACATGGCGCGCGCGCGCACCCAGCGCAGGCACACGTGCGTGCCTGCGACCGCCGAAAGCGTCCATGGGAAGCACCAGCCGTTGCAGTGGAACATCGGCAGCGTCCACAGATAGATCGGGTGGCGCTGCATGCCGGCGGCGAGTACGTTGGCGTAGCACATCAGCGCCGCTCCGCGGTGATGATAGACGACGCCCTTGGGATTGCCGGTGGTTCCCGAAGTGTAGTTGAGCGCAATCGCGTCCCACTCGTCCTCCGGCATGCGCCAGACGAAATCCGGGCTGCCCTTGGCGATGAGCTCCTCGTACTCGGTATCGGACAGCGGCGCGCCCGTCTGGGGGAACTCCGTGTCATTGCAGTCGATGACCAGCGGCTTGACCTTGGCCAGTGCCAGCGCCTCCCTGATCACCGCCGAGAACTCGCGGTCGACCAGGAGCACCTTCGAGTTCGCATGATCGAGCTGGAAGGCGATGACCGCCGCGTCGAGCCGCGTGTTGAGGGCGTGCAGCACCGCGCCGGTCATCGGCACGCCGTAGTGGCATTCGACCATTGCCGGCGTGTTCGGAAGCATCACTGAGATGGTGTCGCCGGGGCCGATGAAACGCTCAGCGAGCGCGCTGGCGAGCTGGCAGGCGCGGGCATAGAGCGCGCGATAGGTCGTTCGCGACTTGCCGTGGATGATGGCGACGTGATCTGGATACGTTGCAGCGGCGCGCTGCAAGAAGCTCAACGGTGTCAGCGGCTGGTAGTTGGCGGCATTCTTGGCGAGGTGCTCGTCGTAGGGATTGGTGATCATGGCGGGCCGGGGGGCTGTCGTGCAGATCGAGCGAGGCTAATCGACCGCCGATCGACCAGCAATCGGCTTGTCCGACGGTCAGGGACGCGGATGTGCCTCGTGCCGCCGGTCGATCGACACGACCAAGGCGCTCGCCGCGAGCGATACCGCGGTCGCGAGCGCATAGGCCAGCGGGACGCCAAGGCTGCCGACGGTCGCGCCCACCACGAGGAACAGCAGCGCGAAGGCGACATGGGACAGGAGCACCCCGCGCAGAATTGCCGCAGCGGCGGCCTCGCCGTTGCGGGCGTGGACGAACGGCGTGATCACCGAGGTGATCGCCGGATAGGTCGCGGGGATGGCGCTGAGGCGCGGGCCCAGGCGGTCGGCTGCGGCCGTGACTGCCAAGACGATGAGTGCGGTGATCGCAAGCCTCAGCCAGATGTCCCACCAGGGTGCCACGAACGCCGCCGGTGGGGCGGCGGGATGGCCGGCGAGCCAGAGCCCGAACGCGACGATGCCGAGCGTCCACAGCGTCGCGATGAGTGGCTCGTCGCCGAGGTGGACCGCAATGCCGCTGACCAGGAAGTATGCCGCGATCGCACCGGCCAATGCCGCCGGCCAGCTCCGAGAGCGGGCAATCAGCCCATAGACGATCGCAAACGCGCTGACGCCCGAGAGTGCAAAGCAGATCGCCGCGGCCGAGCTCGCGCCGAACGCCTGTCCCTGCTCGAGCGCCATGAAGAAGGCGACCGGCGCCGTCACGACCGGAAAGCCGACCAGCATGCCGGCGACCAGACCGCCGTAGCGGCGCATGGTCCAGCCTGCCGCCCACACGAGGGCGAGCGTCGCTGCAAGCTTCACGAGCCAGAGCATGGCATCGGTTCGCACTGGCCGCTGACGCTAGCGCAGGTTGCCGCAGAACCGCTGGATGCGCTTGCAGGCATCCTCTAGCGCCTCCGTGCTCGTCGCGTAGGAGATGCGGATGAACGGGCTCATCGCAAATGCCGCGCCGTGCACCGCAGCGACGCCCTCCTCCTCGAGCAATGCGATGGCGAATTCCTCGTCGGTCGTGACCTTGCGGCCCTTGGGCGTCGTCTTGCCGAGGCAGCCGGCAACCGAGGGATAAACGTAGAATGCGCCCTCGGGCTTTGGGCACTTGATGCCCTTGGCCTGGTTCAGCATCGAGACGACGAGGTCGCGCCGCTGCACGAAGACCGCGTTGTTGCGCGGAATGAAGTCCTGCGGGCCGTTCAGCGCCTCGACCGCCGCCCACTGGGTGATCGAGGACGGGTTCGAGGTCGATTGCGACTGCAGCTTGCAGATCGCCTTGATCAGCGGCTCCGGACCGCCGGCATAGCCGAGCCGCCAGCCGGTCATGCAGTAGGCCTTGGAGAGGCCGTTCATGGTCAGCGTGCGCTCGTAGAGCTTCGGCTCGACCTGCGCTGGCGTGAAGAACTCGAGGCCGTCGTAAAGCAGGTGCTCGTACATGTCGTCGGTGAGCACCCAGACGTGCCGGTTCTTCGGAGCCATCAGCACCTCGGTCAATGCCTCGAGCTCGCCCCTGGTGTAGGCTGCGCCCGAGGGATTGCACGGAGCGTTGAACAGGAACCACTTGGTCCTCGCGGTGATCGCCTTGTCGAGCGTCTCGGGGCGGAGCTTGTAGCCGTCCTCGAGCCGGGTCATGGCGAACACCGGCTTGCCGTCGCCGAGCTGGACGATGTCGGCGTAGCTCACCCAGCATGGCGCCGGGATGACGACCTCGTCACCGGGGTTGATGGTCGCCATCAGCGCGTTGAAGAGCACCTGCTTGCCGCCGGTGCCGACGGTGATCTGGCTCGGCTTGTAGTCGAGGCCGTTCTCGCGCTTGAACTTGGCGCAGATCGCGGCCTTGAGCTCGGGAATGCCGTCGACGTCGGTGTAGCGGGTCTTGCCGGCCTTCATCGCCTTCACCGCCGCCTCGATGATGTTGGGCGGAGTGTCGAAATCCGGCTCGCCCTGGCTCAGCGTGATGATGTCGCGGCCTTCCGCCTTGAGCAGGCGCGCTTTCGTCGACACCGCGATGGTCGCGGAGGGCTGGATGCGGTTGAGGCTGTCGGCGAAGAAGCCCATGGCGGAATGCCTCCGTTGGTGCGCACCGGGCGCATTGGACGGCGCGGACCCTAAGCGTGTCACGTCCGGCTCGCAAGCATCGAGCGCCGCGTCCGGCGGGACGCAGCGTCGCGCTTGCGGCAACGGGCGAGGCCGGATGAATGGCCGCTGAACGGCCCGTTCAGCCCGCTCTCAAGGCCGCTCGGCTAGGGTGCTCGCAAGTTCGGGACCGCTCGCGAGCGGTGCCGGCCGGAACGGCCGACAAGGAGAACAACAATGAGCCTCCGGTTCATCGTACTTGCCATGGTGGCCATGGCGGCGTTCGCGGGTGCGGCCATCATCGCCGTCGCACCGCTGTGGACGTAACGAGAGGATTTCGGAGCGGTCCCGCTCCGTCCGGAACCGTCTAGGGAGGACGGAAGGCCTCGGCAACGAGGCACTAGCAAGAGCGGCCGGCAACGGCTGCCACCTCGAGGGGGAGCCAAGGCTCTCCCTTTTTCTTTGCCGCTTGCCGCTTGCCGCCGGTCGCGTAGTGTCGGGGCGCGTCGGAGCCGGAGGGTGGACATGTCCAGGATCGTCGTCGCCGCCAGCATGAACATGGACATGGCAGCCTATGCGGACAGCCTGCCGCGGCCGGGTGAGACGGTGTTCGGTTCGGCGGTCGCCTACTCGCCGGGCGGCAAGGGGCTGAACCAGGCCGTGGCCGCCGCTCGCCTCGGCGCTTCGGTCGCGGTGCTCGGCTTTCTCGGCGACGACGAGATGGGCGCGAAGGTCCGCGCATTTCTCGAGGCCGAAGGGATCGACGCCTCGGCGGTCGGCACGCTCGCGGGCACGGCGAGCGGGCTCGCGGTGATCCTGGTCGACCGCGGATCGCAAAATGCCATAGTCGTCGTCCCGGGAGCCAACATGGCCTGGCCGGCGGACGCGACCGCGCGGCTGCGCGCAGCTCGCGGCGATCTGGTGCTCGCCACCTTCGAGATCCCCGATGCCCAGATCGCCTCGGCGTTCAAGCGCGCACGGGCGGCAGGCGCAACGACCATCCTCAATCCGGCTCCGGCCCGCGCCGCGAGCGCCGAGCTGCTGGCGCTCGCCGATCAACTGATCCTGAACGAGGTCGAGCTGCCGATGATCCTCGGCGCGCCGGTGGACCCGGCTGACCGGGCGGCTGTAACGCGTGCCGCGAGGGGGCTGGTCGCCGGTCGCCGGGCTCTGGTCGTGACCCTCGGCGGCGCGGGAGCGGTGGTGGCGACGCCGGAGGCTGCCTGGGACGTGCCGCCGATCCCCGTGAAGGCTGTCGACACGGCGGCCGCGGGTGACTGCTTCATCGGCGCCTGGGCGGCGGCCCTGGCACGGGGGGAGGACTTCCGAGCGGCCGCGAACTTTGCCAATCGCGCAGCGGCGATCAGTGTCACGCGGCCGGGCACGGCGGTCAGCCTTCCGCGATTGGCGGAGGTTTCGACGGCGTAAGCGGCGTCGGCTCCATGGCGGCGATGGCCGGCACGATGGCGGCAACCGCGACCGGCGGCTCGATCTCGGTCGCCGAGACGATCTGCGAGGGCATATCGGCGGTCGTGTCGTCGCCCGGCCAGATGGCTTCGGCGACCCGCCGACCGCCGGAACCGCTCACGACGACATCGGCAAAGCCGGCGTCCGTCAGCATGCCGGCGATGGTATCGTTGGAGGCAATCTGTTCGAAGAAGCCGAGCGAGATGATCGCCCGGTAGCGCTTGCCCTTGAGCACCGTGAACTGCTTGGTTGCCCGCGTCGGCCCGCCACGGGTCGTTGCCGCCTCGCGGCTCTTGTAGGCGAGGTTGGCGTGCATGCGCGCCTCGAACCAGAGGCCGATCGCGAGCGCGAGGCCAAGGCCGATCGCAATGGCGCTGGCGGAGGTCGGGATGGCGATGCCGTCAACTGTCACCGGCCAGCCGAACCACAGCCGGAGCGCCTGCATGATGGCCATGACAACCAGCAGGATGGCGGTGATGGTCGAGAATGGCCTTTTCATGCCGGTTCCCTGTCGATGCAACTCGATCGGGCACCGAAGCTAGCACTGATGGCGGACGAGGGCGAGGCCGCTCAACCGGTGCCCGAGCGGGCCGGGACCACCGGCAGGCGCAGAATGGCCGCGATTTCCGCGATGCGCGATTCCGCAATGCGGGGTGCAATCTCGATCAGCAGCGATTTGGCGGCATCGGGATGCAGCAGCTGCAGCTCGTGGCGGGTCCCGGAAAGCGTGGAGCGGACGTAATGCGCCACGCCGTGATAGCTCGCGAGCGGCGCCGACCAGACACGGCAGCGTACCATGCCGCGTTCCGCCACGCGCACACTTTCGGGCGTGATTTCGACGCGCGCGCCCCGTGCCAGCCGCGCTGTCAGGCGGCGGACAGAGACGGCGACCAGACCGGCGCAGAGTGCGAGAGCCATCAGAAGCTGGACGGATGTGACGGGCTTTTCGGCGAGGCTTGCGAGGAGGCCTTGCTCGCTGGCGGCGAGCCCGGCAACCAGGCCGAAAGGCACCAGCATCGCTAGTGACGCCGGCACCAGGATCGCTGCATTGGCGATCGCGGAGAGCCTAGAGGTGGCTTGCTCGATGACGATGGGGGATGCTGGTATCAGCTCGAGTGGCGTAATGCTCTCGACCGCCTCAAAGCGCATACGCATGACCCTCGGGAACGCTCGGTATTGGATGAACTCCGCCGGGACGCTAAGCGGTCAGCGTTTCCAATGGATTAACGCGGACCTCGCGGCGATTGGCGCGCATGGGATTGCCGAGATTGCGCTTGACGCATAAAGATATCTTTATATGATTGTGTCAAACGTCCGATAGAGGTCGCAACATTTGCTCGAGCCCCGAACCATTGTTGCCGTGCTGAAGGCTGCCGCAGAGCCGACGCGGCTCCGCATCCTCCTGCTGCTCGCTGCCGGCGACCTCAACGTCAAGGACCTGACGCGTGTGCTCGGTCAGAGCCAGCCCCGCATCTCGCGCCACCTGAAGCTGCTCGCCGAGGCCGGCCTGATCGAGCGCTCGCGCGAGGGAAGCTGGGTCTACTTCCATCTGACGACCGAGCCGAGCCGCGCGCGATTGCTGCGCCAGTTGCTCGACGGCGTCGATGCTGCCGACCAGACGGTCCAGCGCGACAACACGCGGGCGGCAGCGCTCAAGGCCGACCGGGAGGCTGCGGCGCAGGACTATTTCCGCCAGCACGCCGCCGAGTGGGACAAGATCCGCGCCCTGCACATTCCCGAGGCCGATGTCGAGCGGGCGATGCGCGAGATGCTGGCGACGCAGCCGATCGACCTGCTTGTCGATCTCGGCACCGGCACCGGCCGCGTGCTCGAGCTCTTCGCCGGAAGCTACGCCCGTGCCATCGGTTTCGATGCCAACAATGCAATGCTCGCCTATGCGCGTTCCCGGCTCGGAGTGGCGGCAGCACCGAACGCTCAGGTGCGCAACGGCGACATCTATGACGTGCAGCTTCCCGATCGCTCGGCCGGCGCCGTCGTCATGCACCAGGTGCTCCACTTCCTGAGTGATACCGCAGGCGCGATCCGCGAGGCGACACGGCTGCTCGAGCCCGGCGGGCGCCTGTTGATCGCGGACTTTGCGCCGCACGAGCTCGAGTACCTGCGGGACGAGTTCGCGCACGCCCGCCTCGGTTTCGCGCGATCCCAGATCGAGCAGCTGATGACGGACGCTGGCCTCGTTTCCGCGGGCTACCGTGAGCTCGATCCGGCGACGTCCGGCGACGCAAGCCGTGTGGGCGACAAGCTGATTGTCTCACTGTGGCTCGGAATCAAGCCGGAGGTCGGCCGAGGCATCGGACAAGGCGCGCGTGGCCAATCACGGGAGCAGGCGGCATGATGCACGTTGGTCGCGATCGACTGCTGCGCTACCACGCGCAAGGCGGCATCACGGTATCATTCGAGTTCTTCCCACCGAAGAACGACAAGATGGAGGTGGTGCTCTGGGAGGCGATCCGCCGGCTCGGGCCGCTCAATCCGAAGTTCATCTCGGTCACCTACGGCGCCGGTGGCACGACGCGGGAGCGCACCCACGGCACGGTGGCCCGGATCGTGCGCGAGACCGGGCTTAAGCCGGCGGCGCATCTCACCTGCGTTGGTGCCAGCAAGGGCGAGGTCGACGATGTGGTGCGCGCCTACTGGGATGCGGGCGTGCGCCACATCGTGGCGCTGCGCGGCGACCCGGCAACCGGCGTCGGCACGACGTACGAGCCGCATCCGCAGGGCTACCGCAACGCCGCCGATCTCGTCGCCGGCATCCGCCGCATCGCCGATTTCGAGGTCTCGGTCGCCGCCTATCCCGAGAAGCACCCGGAGAGCCCGACGGTCGAAGCCGACATCGACAACCTGAAGGCCAAGATCGACGCCGGCGCGACGCGCGCGATCTCGCAGTTCTTCTTCGACAACGCTCACTATTTCCGCTTCATGGAGAAGGTGCGCCGTCGCGGCATCACGGTGCCGGTGGTGCCGGGCATCGTGCCGATGCACAATTTCAGGCAGGTGCATTCGTTTGCGACGCGGTGCGGTGCGACGATCCCCGAACTCGTCGCGCGCCGCTTCGACGACCTCGATGACGACCCCGAGACGATGAAGCTCATCGCCGCCGCCGTTGCCGCCGAGCAGGTGATGGATCTCGCCGGCTTCGGCATCAAGGATTTCCATTTCTACACGCTCAACCGGCCCGACCTCGTCTACGCGATCTGCCACCTGCTGGGGCTCAAGCCCGGCAAGGCAGCCGCGGCGGCGGCCTGAGGGGAGGGCCCATGATGTCCCGAGAGAAGCGCATCGAGGCGCTGCATGTGGCGGCGCGCGAGCGCGTCCTTATCATCGACGGTGCCATGGGCACCATGATCCAGCGCCACAAGCTCGCAGAAGCCGATTATCGAGGAATGCGCTTTCAGGACTGGCCGCGTGACGTGAAGGGCAACAACGATCTGCTTGTGCTGACGCAGCCGAGGATCATTGGCGAAATTCACGGCGCCTACCTCGAGGCCGGTGCCGACATCATCGAGACCAACACGTTCAATGCCCAGGTGATCTCCATGGCCGACTACGGCATGGAGGCGCTCTCGCGCAAGATGAATGTCGCGGCGGCGCGGATCGCACGGGTCGAGGCTGATGTATGGGCGCGCAAGACGCCGGATCGGCCGCGGTTCGTCGCCGGGGCCGTAGGCCCAACCAACCGCACGGCTTCGCTCTCTCCGGACGTCAATAACCCCGGGTTCCGCAACGTGACGTTCGACGAACTCGTCGCGGCCTACGCGGAGCAGGTCGAGGGGCTGATCGAGGGCGGCGCGGACATCATCCTGATCGAGACGATATTCGACACGCTCAACGCCAAGGCTGCGGGCTTTGCAACACTCGAAGCGTTCGAGCGGACCGGAGTGACGCTGCCGATCATGATATCCGGGACCATCACCGACCGCTCGGGGCGCACGCTCTCCGGCCAGACGACGACGGCGTTCTGGTACTCGATGCGGCACCTGAAGCCGTTCGCGATCGGCCTCAACTGCGCGCTCGGCGCGGAGGCGATGCGACCCTACTTGGCCGAGCTATCAGGTGTCGCCGACACGCTCGTCTCGGCCTATCCGAATGCGGGGCTCCCCAACGCCATGGGCGAGTACGACGAGACACCGCACGACATGGCCTGCCAGATCGAGCCGTGGGCGAGGGACGGCCTCGTCAACATCGTCGGCGGCTGCTGCGGCTCGACGCCGGAGCACATCGCGCACGTCAAGGCGCACGTCGACAAGCACGCGCCGCGGCGGGTGCCGCGGATCGCGCCCCGCATGCGCCTTTCCGGCCTCGAGCCGTTCGTTATGGGATCTTAGGATGACAGAGCGCCAATTGATCAAACTGAGTACGGTGCAAGACGTTCACGCAACAGTCGCAGACTACAATTGGCATATTGGTGCACTGGAGCGAGTGCGGCGTGCCATAGGAAGCGAGGAGGATATCCAGTGCACGATTGACGGTTGGGGCCCGATCCTTGAAGGGGACAGCGGGCCAGCCGATTTCGACGCTTGGGAGGAATTCCAAACGGAGTTGCGGTTGGCGTGCGCGAGATATCTTGCGCAGGCCATTGGGAGATTGAAGGATGATCTGATTGAGGAAGGCGTCGATCCGGAGTCATGAAGTCGTCGAGCGCCCCATGGCCAATGAGATCGCCCGCCGTCTTCGCCGTTCGCAGACGGAGGAGGAGCGCATCCTGTGGACCGATCTGCGCAAGCGTCGGCTCGGTGGACTGCGCTTTCGCCGGCAGCATCCGATCGGACCATTCATCGTCGATTTCGTGTGCCTGGAACGGCGGTTCATCGTCGAGGTCGATGGTATCCATCATAGTGAAGGTGACAACGAGAAGCGAGACCAAGCACGCACAGCGTGGCTCGAGGCCGAAGGCTAGCGCGTCTTCCGCGCATGGAACTATGAAATCCGTGAAAACCTCGATGGTGTCGTCGAAAGCATCATGGGTGAACTCGGGTTGCTGCGCCGCTCGTGACGTCACCCCCACCCCGTCCCTCCCCCCTCCAGGGGGAGGGGGAGAAGCTGAGAGAGGGGAGCGCTGTTGCGATGGCCGTTCCAGTGGCGAGCCCGTCACGTGCATCGAAACCGTTCGTGCCGTTCGCTCAACTCCCACCCTGCCTTCTTCCCCTCCCCCCTTGGGGGGGAGGGTCAGGGTGGGGGGTGATCTATGGCCTCGACAACTGCACCATTGCTTGCCAGCTCGGGAGAACGGCATGCGCGTGCAAGGCATATCCCGATCGAGCATCCACACACGATTGTCCGTCACGTTACCTACCAAGATCAATCCAGCATGCACCAAATGACCGCCTCCGCTGCGTCCACCTTCATCAACGTCGGTGAGCGCACCAACGTCACCGGCTCGGCGAGGTTCCGCAAGCTCATCGAGCAGGGCGACTACGCCGCCGGGCTCGCAATTGCCCGCCAGCAGGTCGAGAGCGGCGCCCAGATCATCGACGTCAACATGGACGAGGGCCTGCTCGACAGCGAGAAGGCGATGGCAACGTTCCTCAATCTGATCGCCGCCGAGCCTGACATCTCCCGCGTGCCGGTGATGATCGACAGCTCCAAGTGGAGCGTGATCGAGGCCGGCCTCAAATGCGTGCAGGGCAAGCCGATCGTCAACTCGATCAGCCTCAAGGAGGGCGAGGAGCCGTTCCTGGCGCACGCGCGCAAGGTGCTGCGCTACGGTGCCGCCGTCGTCGTCATGGCCTTTGACGAGCAGGGCCAGGCCGACACCATCGAGCGCAAGGTGGAGATCTGCGCCCGCGCCTACGAGCTGCTGACCACGAAGGTAGGTTTTCCGCCGGAGGACATCATCTTCGACGCCAACATCTTTGCCGTCGCGACCGGCATCGAGGAGCACAACGGCTACGGCATCGCGTTCATCGAGGCGGTGCGGCAGATCAAGCAGCGGATGCCGCTGGTGCACTGCTCGGGCGGTGTATCGAACCTGTCGTTCGCGTTCCGCGGCAACGAGGCGGTGCGCCAGGCGATGCACTCGGTATTCCTCTATCACGCGATCGCGGCCGGCCTCGATATGGCGATCGTCAATGCCGGCGCCATTACGCTCTACGACGATATCGAGCCGGAACTTCGTGAGCTCTGCGAGGACGTTGTCCTCGACCGCCGTGCCGATTCGACCGAGCGCCTCCTCGAAGCGGCGGACCGCTTCAAGGGCGATGGCGGCAGCCAGCGGAAGGAGAAGGATCTTGCCTGGCGCGAGAAGGCGGTCGGCGAGCGCCTCAGCTTCGCGCTCGTGCACGGCATCACGGACTTCATCGAGGCCGACACCGAGGAGGCGAGGGCCGCCGCGGCACGGCCGCTCGAAGTGATCGAAGGACCACTTATGGCGGGCATGAACGTGGTCGGCGACCTATTCGGCGCGGGCAAGATGTTCCTGCCGCAGGTTGTCAAGAGCGCGCGTGTGATGAAGCAGGCCGTCGCATATCTGCAGCCCTATCTCGAGGCCGAGAAGAAGGCATCGGGTCTCGATCTGAAGCCGGCTGCTGGCCGGATCGTGATGGCGACCGTCAAGGGCGACGTGCACGACATCGGCAAGAACATCGTCGGCGTCGTGCTCCAGTGCAACAATTACGAGGTGATCGACCTCGGCGTGATGGTGCCGGCTCAGAAGATTCTCGAGACGGCCAAACGGGAGAAGGCGGACATCATCGGCCTCTCCGGCCTCATCACGCCGTCGCTCGACGAGATGTGCTTCGTCGCTGCCGAGATGGAGCGGCAGAAGTTCGAATGCCCGCTGCTGATCGGCGGCGCGACAACCAGCCGAGTGCACACGGCGGTCAAGATCACGCCGAACTATGCGAAGGGCCAGACGATTTATGTGACCGATGCGAGCCGCGCTGTCGGCGTCGTATCGCGCCTGCTTTCGGAGCGCGAGCGTAACGGCTACGTCGCAGGCATCCGCGCGGAGTACGAGAAGGTGCGCGAGAACCACCTCAAGAACGAGGCGGGCAAGCGGCGCATCACGCTCGCGGCGGCCCGCGCCAACCGGTTCAAGATCGACTGGTCGGACTACAGGCCGAAGCGGCCGCGCAAGCTCGGCACGACCGTCGAGCGCGGGATCGATCTGGCGACACTGGTACCGTTCATTGACTGGACGCCGTTCTTTCAGACCTGGGAGCTTGCCGGGCGCTACCCGCAGATCCTCGACGACAACAAGGTCGGCGTCGAGGCGCGCAGGTTGTTTGCCGACGCCCAGGCGCTGCTCAGGCGCATGGTGGCAGAGCGGTGGGTTTCGGCGAATACCGCAGTCGGACTCTGGCGGGCCAACAGCATTGGCGACGACATCGTGCTCTTCGCCGACGACGCGCGCTCGAGAGAGCTCGCGCGGCTGCACACTCTGCGTCAGCAGATCGCGCGTGACCCGGCGCGGGACCGCGCCCATACCGCACTCGCTGATTTCGTCGCGCCCAAGGACAGCGGCGTCGCCGACTTCGTCGGGGGCTTCGCGGTGACGGCGGGCATCGGCGAGGAGGCGGCTATCGCGGCGCACGTGAAGCCGACCGACGACTATACGCGGATCATGGCGAAGGCATTGTGCGACCGGCTGGCTGAGGCGCTGGCCGAGTCGATGCACTCCAAGGTGCGCAAGGAGCTTTGGGGTTACGCCTCGCGCGAGCGGCTGACCGGCGAAGAGCTGATCCTCGAGAAGTATCAGGGGATCCGTCCTGCCCCCGGATATCCGGCGCAGCCCGATCACACCGAGAAGGCGACGCTCTGGAAGCTGATGGACGTCGAGGCGAATGCCGGGATCACGCTGACGGAGAGCTTCGCCATGTGGCCGGGCGCGGCGGTCTCGGGGCTCTATATCGCCCATCCGGAAAGCCACTACTTCGGCGTCGGCAAGGTCGAGCGCGACCAGGTCGAGGACTACGCACGGCGCAAGGGATGGAGCCTCGCCGAGGCGGAGCGTTGGCTTGCGCCGGTGCTCAATTACGAGGTGGCAAGGGCCGGCCCGCGAGCGGCCTGAACGCGGCGGCTCAGAAGGCGCGCGCTACTTCTTCTTGGCTGCGGGCTTTGCGACCTTCGTCGGCGGCTTTTCGATGATGCGCGGAACCGACACGAAATTGACGCCGATCTTGTCCTCGTCGCGCCACTTGACGATGCAGGCGACGGAGAACCGGTCGTAGCTGAGGAAGAGCGAGATCTGATCCGGCATGTCCTCGACCACGGACGCCGGCGATCGTTCGGTGGTGACGACGATGAGGCGGGCGCCGCTCGACGACATGTCGATGACCCGGCAGGCTAGGGGAAGCCCGGCGCGCTCATGGGTAATGTAGCCCGGCAGTAGGGTCGACTTTCGCGGCGCCTTGCGGCCGCTCTCCGGCGCCGTCTCCGGGCGCTTGGCGGTGAGGCGCGGAGGTGCCGCGCGGCGGGCCTGCGTGCGAAGCGCATTGGTCGTCATGTTCGAAGTTCCCAATCAGTCGTTAACCGACTATGGCAAAGAAGAATTTCGATTGTGTTTATCCGTCCGACGTCGGCCGAGTGTTCCGTATTCGCCATTAGTTTCTGTGGCCCCGGCTTTGGCTTGCGCGGTGCGGCCGGCAGGCGCATCATGGGCCATCGCAGGAACCCAGGTTCCGGTGTCGAGGGCCCGTTCAACCGCGGTTGGCTGGCCAAGGTGATCGGCACGAACGCCCTCGCCGTGCCAGGCACGCCTTGTCCGCCTCTTAGCGGCCCTGAGGGTGCGCCCATGAACGTTGCATCGATACTGAAGGTCAAGGGTCGCAGCGTTGCAACCGCCGATCCGGGCGAGACGCTGCAGACGCTCGCCGCCCGCCTTGCGCAGAAGAAAATCGGCGCCATCGTCATCGTCGAGCGGGGCCGGGTCGTCGGCATCATCTCCGAGCGCGATGTCATCGGCGCGATCGCCGAGGACGGTGCCGCCTGCCTCGCGCATCCGGCGTCCTCGCATATGACCCGCGCTGTCGTCACCTGCACCGAGGCCGATACGATCGATCATCTGATGGAGACGATGACGCACGGGCGCTTCCGCCATGTGCCGGTGGTCGACGGGGACACTCTCGTAGGGATCGTGTCGATCGGCGACGTGGTCAAGAATCACATCGCCGAGGTCGAGCTCGAGGCGAGCGCGCTGAAGAACTATCTGGTGGCAGGCTGACCGGGATCAGGCGCCCGAGGCACGCACCTTGAGACCGCGAGCGATGGTGCGCCGCACCTCCAGCTCGCGCGTGATGTCGTCGATCTCGCGGTGGGCGGCCGCGAGTCCTCGCATGATCAGGTCGTCGGCGCGGTGGAAGTCGAACAGGCCGATGCCGCCGAGCTTCGGCGAGATGACGATGTCGGGCGGATCGCCGGCAAGACGCGAGCGCGCGATGCGGTCCTGGACGATGTTGAAGGCGTCGATCATGACGGTCGAGATGCCGGGTGTATCCTCGCCGTGGCCGAACAGCTGGCGCTGCAACAGCTTGCGCATGCCGCGTCCGTTCTTGGCCTTAATCGGTGCCGGATCGGCCGGGAAGGGTTCGGAGCTCAGCGCTTCGATGTTTGGGACCACCGTGCCGCGACCGAACAGATCCGAGTTGAGGTTCACCGCGATCACGTACTGCGCCCCGAGCGCCCGGCACACGCTCACCGGGATTGGATTGACGAGCGCGCCGTCGAACAGCCAACGGTTGTTGATGTTGACCGGCTTGAAGATGCCGGGGAGAGCGTAGGACGCGCGCATCGCGTCGACGAGGCGGCCGCGCGAAAGCCAGATCTCGTGGCCGGTGCCGATCTCGGTCGCGACCGCGGCAAAGCTCCGCGGCAGCGACTCGATCGTCGCGTCGCCGAGCCCGCTCTCGATGCGCGCGCAGAGCCGCTGGCCGGTGATGAGGCCTGAGCCCGACAGGTTGAAGTCGAGATAGCCGAAGACCTTGCGCCGGGTCAGGCTGCGCGCGAATTCCTCGAGGTCGCCGATCCGGTTGGCGACATAGCAGCCACCGACCACCGCTCCGATCGACGTGCCGGCGACGATATCCGGCTCGATGCCGGCCTCGCGGATCGCCTGCAGCACCCCGATGTGTGCCCAGCCACGCGCCGCCCCGCCGCCGAGTGCCAGTCCGATCTTGATCGCGCCCATCGCCGCACTCCGCCGGCGTTTGTTATCCTGCCGCAGGCCCCGCGCTCCCCCCCGTTCCCCGAAAGGTAGGCTCAACCGTACGGCGGGCGGCATAGTTCCGCATCGGTAACGCTAACACGGACCGATTAAGGTCCGGCTACCCGGCCTGTCTGTTTGCCGGACGGGCCCGCGGACTGCCGCCACGAAAGGCATGGAGGGGCCGAATTGCGACGGATTTTTATCCCTCGCCGGGGATCAGCACGAGTTTCTGCCCGCGGGCGCCCGGCCCGAGCGGGATGCTGCGGTAGAAGCAGGAGCGCGCACCGGTATGGCAGGCCTTGCCGCCCCCTTCGACCCGCGCCCGCACCAGCACGGCGTCCTGATCGCAATCAATTCGCAGCTCCGTGACGGCGAGCACGTTGCCGCTCTCCGCGCCCTTCTTCCAGAGCCTGCCCCGCGAGCGTGACCAGAAGTGCGCGGTCCCGGTTTCGATGGTCAGCGCCAGGGCCTCCGCGTTCATCCAGGCGAGCATCAGCACCTCGCCGCTCGTCGCATCAGCGACGACGGCGGCGACGAGGCCTTGGTCGTCGAAGCGGGGCTGCAGCACCGCGCCGGCCTCCACGTCGCGGGGGGCTCCTGGCGCCGGGAAGGGGGACGAAGAGATCATGGCAGGCCTCCGGGCGTTCGCACGTGCCCTCACACCTGGATGGCGCGGCTCGAGAGCGCGAGATCGAGGAAGCGGTCCCGCAACACCTTGTCGGTATCGAATACGCCGATAAACCGTGTCGTCACCGCGGTCACCGCATGCTGGTGGACGCCGCGCATCGTCATGCACTGGTGCACGGTCTCGAGCATCACGGCGACACCCTGCGCCGAAAGCCCCTCGGAGATGGCATCGGCGATTTGCGCCGTCAGGGCCTCCTGGGTCTGCAGACGCTTGGCGAAGGTCTCGACCACGCGGGCGAGCTTGGAGAGGCCCGCGACGCGCCCGGCCGGCAGGTAGGCGACGTGGGCGACGCCGATGAAGGGCGCAATATGGTGCTCGCAGTGGCTCTCGACGCGGATGCCGCGCAGCATCACCATATCGTCGTAGCCCGCGACCTCCTCGAATACGGGCGCGGTCAGCAATGCGATCGCGTCCTCCCGATAGCCGCGGAAGTACTCCTCGTAGGCCTCGACGACGCGACGAGGGGTGTCGCGCAGGCCTTCCCGCGACGGATCGTCACCCGCCCAGGCGAGCAGCGTGCGCACCGCGGCCTCGGCCTCGGCCCGCGACGGGCGGGGAGGCGGGGTCAGCTTCGGCGCGGCGGCAAGCGACGGCTTCTTTAGGGTCATTGAACGAAAACTCTCGCTTCAGGGGCCTGATGGCGGGCGCATTTCGAGCCTAAGCCTGCCACCGGGGCCGAATTGCGCTATATAGCCGGGTAGGGAGCCCTGCAACAGCTGGCCTCTCCGCTCCTTTACGGTGCGGAGTGCGGAGCGGATGATGACGGCGCTGAGCGATATCTACAACACGCGCATCCTGGAGCTGGCAGCCGAGATCCCGCGTTCGCTGCGCCTGGCTGCGCCGGACGCGACCGCCACCGCCCATTCCAAGCTCTGTGGATCGACCATCACGGTCGACGTGACGATGAAGGCCGGCCGGGTGAGCGACTACGGCCAGACCGTCAAGGCATGTCTGCTCGGGCAGTCGGCAGCCTCCGTGATGGGGCGGGAGATCGTCGGCTCGACGGCTGCCGAACTGCGCGAGATCGCCCGCATCATGCGTGCGATGCTGAAGGAGGATGGCCCGGTGCCGACCGGCCGCTGGTCCGACCTCGCGGTGCTGCAGCCGGTCAAGGACTACAAGGCTCGCCACACCTCCACGCTGCTCGTGTTCGAGGCGGTCGAGAAAGCGCTGTCAGCCATCCTGGAGCGTGAGACAGCCGCGAGCCGCGCGACGGCATAGACGCATCCGGCCGATGACCATGACCGCAGGGCTCCGATCCATCACCCGCCAGATTGCCAAGGCGCCGGTACATGCCTACCGGTGGACACTGAAGCCGCTCGTCGGATGGGAGTGCCGGCACCTGCCGACCTGCTCGGAATATGCACTCGATGCGATCGACCGCAACGGCGCCTGGCGCGGGCTCTGGCTGGCGATGTCGCGCTTCAGCCGCTGCCGGCCGCTCGGCTCATCCGGCTACGACCCGGCACCCGACATCCGCCACGAGCGCCA
>Ga0114938_1000148_pt1 | contig 56894 bp, 48 predicted proteins | sample AshMeaBigSpring_FD_88675 | JGI IMG/M metagenome (GOLD analysis project Ga0114938, IMG submission 88675) | Groundwater microbial communities from Big Spring, Nevada to study Microbial Dark Matter (Phase II) - Ash Meadows Big Spring | ecosystem: Environmental > Aquatic > Deep subsurface >...
CAACCGGTGATGCGCACCGCGGTTCGGGCGGCCTATGCGGGTGCGGACGTTCTGCGCTCCCGCTGGAACCAGCCACGCTCGATCGGCGCGAAGGGCAAGAACGACCTGGTCACGGACGCGGACCTCGCCGCCGAGCGGGCGATCCTTGCCGTTATCCGGTCCGCTTACCCGCAGCACGGCATCCTCGCGGAGGAGAGCGGATCGCAGGTCGGGTCATCGCCGGAGCGCTGGCTGGTGGACCCCCTGGACGGGACGGTGAATTACGCCCATCGGCTGCCCTGCTTCGCCGTTTCGATCGCCTTCGTCCGCGGCGAAGAGGTGCTGGCGGGCGTGGTGCTCAACCCGATGAGCGGCGAGCTTTTCTCGGCGCAGGCCGGAAAGGGCGCTCGCCTGAACGGTGCGCCCATCGCCGTCAGCCCGGAAACCCGTCTGGCGGACAGTCTGCTCGCCACCGGCTTCCCCTACGATCTTTCGCGCGGATTCGATGCGCTTGCGGGCCGCCTGCTGCGCTGCATGCAGGCATCGCGGGGCCTGCGGCGCTTGGGCTCCGCCGCCCTGGATCTGTGCTTCGTGGCCTGCGGGCGGTTCGCGGGTTACTGGGAGGATGGCTTAAAGCCCTGGGATACGGCTGCCGGGGCCCTGATCGTGCGGGAGGCGGGCGGCAGGACCACCGATTTTTCCGACCGGCCGTTCGGAGCCGACGGCCGTGAGGTGCTCGCCACCAACGGCCGCATTCACGCGGACATGCTCGCCCTGATGCAGTCCGTCGAGCCGCGCTAATTGAATTTTCCCGATTCGAGCTTCTGGCGGAAAAACTCGACTTGCTGCCGTATGGCGCTGTCCGACTTCAGCCCTTTTTCGATGCAGTGGATCGAGTGCAGGGCCGTCGCGTGGTAGCGGTTGAACGTTTTGCCGATGGCTTGCAGGGGGGCGTCGGTGAAACGGCGCGCCAGGTATATCGCCATCTGGCGCGGCCGCACCAGGTTCTGCTTGCGCGAGCGCGAAACCAGCTCCGCCAGAGAGATGCTGTAGTATTTGCAGACGAGCACCTTGATCACCTCCAGCGTGATCTTCTTGCGCTGGCTGGCGATGTGCTTGACGACGCTTTCAGCCAGATCGAGGTCGACCGGCACCCCCAGGAGCGAGGACCTGGCGGCCACGCCGTTCAACCCGCTTTCGAGCTGGCGCACGTCCCCCACCAGCTCCGAGGCCAGATAGTTGAGCACCGGCTCCGGCAGAAAGTAGTTTTTCAGGCCGGCCTTTTTCTGCAGGATGCGCACCCGGGTGCGGTAGTTCGGGGGCTCGATGGCCGAGATCAGGCCGCTGGAGAACCGCGACCGCAGCTTCTCGTGCAGCTTGGGAATGTCCGACGGCAGGCAGCTGCTGGAAAAAATGATGCGCTTGCCGGCCTCGTAGAGCGAATCCAGGGTCATCGCCAGCTCGATCTGGGTCCGCTCCTTGCCGCTCAGGTAGTGCACGTCCTCGATCAGCAGCACGTCGCAGTGCTGCCGGTACTTGGTCTTGAATTTGTCGATCGCATCGTGACGGTAGGCCTGGACCATCTCGTTGCTGAAATCCTCGGCGGTCATGTAGTAAACGCGCTCCTCCGGCGCCTGGTCGAGGATGTGGTGGCCGATCGCCTGCGACAGATGGCTCTTGCCGAGGCCGGTTCCGGCCAGCAGGAACAGGGCCGGCTGGCGGCATTCGCGCTGGGTCGCCAGGGACAGCGACGCCGAATACGCGAAGTCGTTGCCGGCTCCGACGACGAAATGGTCGAAGGTGAAATCCCTGCGCAGCAGGCGGCCGTTGTGGGGCCGGATGGTTTCGCTGGGCAGAGACAGCTGCAGGTGGGCTTCAGCCTCGTGCCGGTTTCCGTTGCGCCGTCCGGCCACCTGGTAGCCGACGCGACCGCTGACATCGCCCAGCACCCGCCGCAGCTCGGCCTCGATCACCGTCGCGAAATGTTCCTGAACCCGTTTGCGCGAAAAGGCGTTGGGGCAGGTGATCACCCAGCTGTCGTTGTCGTCGTGGTGCAGCTCCAGCGGCTCGATCCACATTCGAAAGCTGTGCGCCGGGATGCGCCTCTTGAGATTTGCCTTGATCTCTTTCCAGGGTTTTTCCATCAGGTGTGCTGTGCATTCATGTGGTTAGCCGGTTGCCCCGAGCCTGTCGACAGGAGTGTTGCGGCAGCGGAAACCCCGCGCATCGAGGGTCGCTCAACGATCATGGGGCAGCGTTTTAAGCATTGGGGCCGGTAAAGTCAAACCTGGATTTGGGGCGTTTCCGACCTCCCGGCTCTTGCTTATCAACAATTTATATCTGATTGTTATCATATTGCAATTTCGGGGCTGGCGCGCGGCGGGGCCTAACGAGAACATTCCCGGGGTTTGTTAGATTTTCAAACAATTTCGGGGGATCCTCATCCCTCGCGCGATGACCGTTCAGCAGGACATCTTCAAAATTCTTCTTTTATCTCTTATTTTCTATTATTTTGGAATTTCGAAAGGCCGCCCGCGCCGCGCTGAGACATGCTTTCAGCGGCACGCCCCTTGCGCGGGCGACGCTTTTCCATGGATCGGCGGCACATCCGGGACGCCCCGGCAAGAATTCATCACAACCTGCGACATATTGAATAACAAATTGGAATTATATATATATTCTTTAAACACCGGCTGCGGGGCCTGATGACGACCGCGTTTGCCCCGTAGCGCCGCCCGCAAAGCGAGGCCGGACGGGGGCCGGCGAAGGCGGCTTCCGCTCCGGTGCTTGATTTTAGCGGTTTTAGTGGAATTACAGGCGGTTTTTTTCAATCTTTCCGAATGGTCGCGAAGACCGACCCGTTCACGATCCAGGGATCATGGCCAATGCCAGCTAACGAATCCATAATAATCCGCGGGGCCCGCCAGCACAACCTGAAAAACATCGACCTGGAGATCCCGCGCCACCGGCTGACCGTGATCACCGGCCTTTCAGGGTCCGGGAAATCCACGCTGGCCTTCGATACCCTCTATGCCGAGGGGCAGCGCCGGTACGTCGAATCCCTCTCCGCTTTTGCCCGCCAATTCCTGGAGCGCCTCGAGAAACCCGACGTCGACCTGATCGAGGGGCTTTCGCCCGCCATCGCGATCGAGCAGAAGACGGCCGGGCATAATCCGCGTTCGACGGTCGGCACGGTGACGGAAATTTACGACTACCTGCGGCTGCTCTATGCCCGGGTCGGCGAGCCTCACTGCCCGCGCTGCGGGCGGGCGATCACCGCCTGGAGCATCGACCAGATGGTGGATCAGGTCATGGCGCTGGCCGAGGGGACCCGCATCCTCATCCTGGCACCGCTGGCCGGCGGCGGGAGGGGGTCCCGCGCCGGGCTGCTCAGGCAGCTGAAAAAGGAGGGCTTCGCGCGCGTGCGGATCGACGGAGTCGCTCTGGAGCTCGAAGACGCCCTGGCGCTCGACGTCCGCCAGCCGCGCCGCATCGAGGTGGTGGTGGATCGTCTGGTCGTCAAGCCGTCCGTCCGCAACCGACTCGGCGATTCCCTGGAGCTGGCGCTCGCGCGCGGAGACGGCAGCCTCCTGGTGGATGTGGTCGGAGGGGAGCCGATTCAATTCAATGAGGCCTCGGCCTGCCCCGCCTGCGGGATCCGCCACCCGGAACTCACCCCGGCCAGTTTCTCGTTCAATTCGCCCCACGGCGCCTGCCCGAAGTGCGGCGGCCTGGGGTCGACCACGGAATTCGACCCCGAGCGCATCATCCCGCAGCCGCACCTGTCGCTGCGGGAGGGCGCGGTGGCCGCCTGGGAGAAGCGCACCAGCGCGACATTCATCGATTTCCTGGAGGCGCTGACGGCCCATTACGGGGCCAGCATCTACACCCCGTTCGCCGAGCTCCCGGACGCTTTTCGGCAGGTGCTCCTGCGGGGTTCGGGCGATGAACCCATCACCTACCTCTTTGAGCGGGGCTCCACGCGCGTGCGCTATCAGCGGCCCTTTGAGGGCATCATCCCCAACCTGGAACGCCGTTATCGGGAAACGGGTTCCGATGCCGTGCGCGAGGACATCCGGCGGTTTATGACCTTCAAGCCCTGCCCGGAGTGCGGCGGCGCCAAGCTCAACCCGGTCAGCCGCGCCGTCACGCTGCAGGGGGTGAGGATCGCGGAACTCAGCTCCATGACCATCGCCCAGGCTCGCCGCTTCTGCACGGGCACCCGCCTCGACGGCCAGCGGCTCAAGATCGCCCATCGCCTCCTGGCGGAGGTCGCGGACCGCCTCGGGTTTCTGGAAGACGTCGGCCTCGGCTATCTTACCCTGGACCGCCCGGCCCAGAGCCTCTCCGGGGGCGAGAGTCAGCGCATCCGGCTGGCCACGCAGATCGGCTCCAAGCTGACCGGGGTGTTGTACGTGCTGGACGAGCCCAGCATCGGGCTGCACCCGCGCGACCACCGCCGCCTGCTAGACACCCTGCTGCGGCTGCGCGACTTGGGCAACACCGTGCTGGTGGTCGAACACGACGCGGACACCATTCGGGCGGCCGATTTCGTCGTCGACATGGGGCCGGGGGCCGGGCCTCACGGCGGCCGCGTGGTTTTCGCCGGGCCGCCCGCTGCGCTCCTCAAGGACCCGGCCTCGTTGACCGGCCGGTACCTCTCCGGGCGCGCGGCCATCGAGGTCCCGGCCCGCCGCCGCCCGTCCGCCGGCGCCCGGCTCGTGCTGGAAGGCGCCGCGCAGAACAACCTGAAAGGCATCAGCGTCGAATTCCCGCTGGGCTGCCTGATCGGCGTGACCGGGGTTTCGGGATCGGGGAAATCCACGCTCGTGCGCGAAACCCTCTATCCCGCCGCCTGCCGGCAACTTTACCGCTCGCGCCCGGCCGCCGGCGCGCACCGGCGCCTCACCGGCGTGGAACACCTCAGCCACGTGGTCCAGATCGACCAATCTCCCATCGGCCGCACGCCGCGTTCCAACCCCGGCACGTACACCGGCCTCTTCGGTTTCATCCGCGAGCTCCTCGCGCGCACGCCGGAGGCCCGGATGCGCGGCTTCAAGGCGGGGCGCTTCAGTTTCAACGTCAAGGGCGGACGCTGCGAAGCCTGCCGGGGCGACGGGACCCTGCGGATTGAGATGCATTTCCTGCCGGATGTCTACGTCACCTGCGACGTCTGCGCGGGGCGGCGCTACAACCGCGAAACCCTGGAAATCCGTTACAAGGGCCGGTCCGTCGCGGATGTGCTCGCGATGACGGTCGACCAGGGCCTCGAGTTTTTCGGCCGCATCGGCCCCATCCGCGAACGGCTGCTGACGCTCTCCGAGGTGGGGCTCGGCTACGTCGCGATCGGGCAATCGGCGACCACGCTTTCCGGCGGAGAGGCCCAGCGCGTCAAGCTTGCGCGCGAGCTCAGCCGCAAGGGCGCCGGCCGCACGTTGTATGTTCTGGACGAGCCGACCACGGGGCTGCACACCGAGGATATCCGCCGGCTGCTCGCTGTTCTGAACCAGCTCGTCGACGCCGGCAACACGGTGATCGTCATCGAGCACCACCTGGACGTGATCAAGACGGCCGACTATCTGATCGATCTGGGCCCCGGCGCCGGGGAGGAGGGCGGTGAGCTCGTGGCCTGCGGGACGCCCGAGGCCCTCGCCGCCAACCCGCGCTCCTGGACCGGCCAGTACCTGAGATCGGTCCTGGAGACGGGACGGGGCGGGGCGGCGGCCGCGAGAACGACCCGGGGAGCGCGCCTCCGCGGGTTCGCATAAAAAAAGCCCGCGGAGGGTTTCCGCGGGCTTTCTTGCAGCTGAAACGGGAGTTACTTCATGAACAGCTTGGCAATGGCCGTGGCCTGGGGGTGCGCGAAGATCAGGATCAACGCGACGACCAGCGCGTAGATACAAAGCGACTCGATCAGGGCCAGACCGATCAGCATCGTCACGGTGACCTTACCCGAGGACTCCGGGTTCCGGGCAATGCCCTCGACCGCAGACCTCAGACCGAGCCCCTGGGCAATGCCGCAGCCGAAGGCGGCGATCGCGATTCCAAAACCGGCGGCAGTGACACAGGCGATGAAGAACTCCAATGCTTTGGCTTCCATACGTTTGTCTTCCTCCTTTGATGGATTGATATGTAGTGGGCTTCTTCCCAAGCTCCCATGATGGGCAATACGGCCGCGGACGCACCGGCCCGGCCGGGATCAGTGCGCATGCTCCATGGCCCCGCTGAAATACATGATCGACAGCAAGAAGAACACGAAGGCCTGCACGAAGGACACGAAAATCCCCATCGCCATGATCGGCAGCGGGGCGAAGAAGGCGCCCGCCAGCATGAAGAGGATCATGAGGACCAGTTCATGCCCCATCATGTTGCCGAAAAGCCGGAAGGAAAGCGACATGATGCGCGCCAGATGACCGATCAGCTCGATCGGGAAAATGATGGGGATCATCCACCAGATGGGCCCCAGAAAGTGCTTGATGTATTTCGCGCCGTGGTACTTGAGCCCGATGAAGTGCGTGAAGGTGAAGGACACCAGCGCACAGGAAAGCGTGGTGTTGATGCTGGCGGTCGGCGGAAAAAACCCCGGGATGAGCCCGATCAGGTTGCAGGTGACGATGTAGAGGAAGATGGTGCCCACCAGCGGGAAGAACCACCGGCCCTCCTCGCCGGTCACGTCCACCATGAACTCCTCCATCCCCGATACCACCACCTCGAAGAAGTTCTGAGCCTTTCCCGGAACGAGGCTGATATGGCGGCCGCCCAGATAGGCCAGCACGATCAAGATCAGGAGAACGAGCCAGGAGTAAACCACGTGGGGATAGGCGTGCGCGAAATGGCCCAGGCCGAAGAGCTCGAAAATCTTGGGGAGAAAGAGATAGGGGTGTTCCATCCTTAGACCGCCTCCTTGCAGATGATTTTTTTCACTTCACGAATGGTCGCGAGGATGATGCTCATAACCACCACCGAAAGGCCGATGACCAGCCCCACGGGGTTCACCACGCCCCCGGCGATCAGCAGAAAGATGATGAAGCCGCTCGCCAGAAAGCGCAGGTAATACTTGGCGATCACCGCGTGGTGCGACGCCAGGTGCGGCGGCGTCAGGGCCCGGCGCAGGGTCCTCGCCAGCAGGTAGAAGTTGACCGTGACGATCAGTCCCCCGCAGAGGATCCCCAGCGCGACATCCGGAGGTGCCAGCGCCGCCCCCGCCGCGGTCGCCCCGGCCAGAAGCGCCCAGTTGGCGCGGGTGACGAACGTTAATATGCGTTTTTGAATCTGCACGGCGTCGGCACGTATCCATCGGTTCGCATGCGGTTCAGAGATCGCGGCTCTTCCGGATCGCATGCCCGATGTTGCGAAAACCGGCGGCGATGCCCAGGACCAGGCCGATCAGCAGGCCCCACGGAGAGCTGTCGAACCTTCGATCCGCATAGACCCCCGCGGCGAGCCCGATGACGATCGACAGGGCCACCGAAAACCCGAGACTGCTGTAATAGGCCAGCTCGCGCCAGGCCTTTCTGGTCTCGCGCTTCATGCGGTTGCGGCCCCTGCGGCGCGTCTCCGCCGGAATGGAACGACTGCACCTAACATATCGCCTATTGCAAGTCAACGCTATTTTTCTCCGAATCCGCGGAAGCGAATTCGGAGAAAAATATGAAAGCCAGATAAATGCTAGAACAGAATTTCCTCGACGTCGAACACCGGCCCGTCCAGGCAGGCGTGCAGGAAACGGCCCGGATCCCGGCGCCCTTCCACCGCGCAGCCGAGACAGGCGCCCATGCCGCAGGCCATCGTGGCCTCGATGGAAACCTGGCAGGCGACGCGGTGCCGGCGGACGATGCCCGCGACGCAGGCCAGCATCTCCCGGGGGCCGCAGGCGAGCACCAGGTCGGGGGGTTCGCTGCGGATGGCCTCCTCCAGCGGCGTCGTCACGAAACACCGGTCGCCGCAGCTGCCGTCATCGGTGGTCAACACCACGGCAATGCCGAGGCGCTCGAACGCTTCGGCGCACAGGAGATCCTCGCGGCTGCGACCGCCCAGGAACAGGCGGCATTCCGGCGCCGGGCGGCGGCCGCGCGGCAGCCGCTCGGCGAAGAACACCAGCGGCGCGACGCCCACGCCGCCCGCCGCCAGGTAGATTCGGCGGACTCCCGGCGCCGGGCGGAAGGCGGTTCCCAGGGGCCCGAGCAGGCTGAGGGATTGCCCCGCGCTCACCTGCGCCAGCCGCCGCGTCGCCGGCCCGACGACCTTGTACAGGATCTCGATCCCGCGCCAGGAGCCGGCCTCCCCGATCGCGCGATGAATGGAGAAAGGCCTCCGCAGGAGCGGCTGCAGGCTGTCCGGGAAGCCCAGCATCACGAACTGGCCGGGCTGCGAATGCATGAAGTCGCTCCCGCAGGCGAGCCCGATGCGGCCGTAGGACTCGGCCAGGCGGACATGGTGCAGCACGGAAGCAAGGGTCTGGATCATCGTTTCAACCCGATCACGGCCGGGAACCGCCCCGTGCGGTTATGGGTGCGATAGGAGAAGAACCGCCCGGGGTCGCAGCGGGTGCACAGCCCGCTGATCTGGATGTTCCCGTCGCGCACGCCGGCGGCGACCAGCTGATCGCGGGTCATGGCCCAGAAGTCGAAGCAGACCGAATCCCGCCGGTAGCCCCAGAGCCGCTCGGGGATCTCCGAGCGGTAGTTGACGAATTCGGCGCAACAGGGCCCCAGGGAGGGGCCGACTCCGACCAGAAGGTCCTGCGGCGCGCAGCCGAATCGGCCCTGCAGCGCCGCCACCGTGCGGCCGGCCACATCGGCCAGGCTGCCGCGCCACCCGCAGTGCACGTTGGCCACGACGCGGCGGACCGGGTCGTGCATCAGGATCGGCTGGCAGTCGGCCACCTGGACCACCAGGAATTTTCCCGCCCGGTCGGTGAGCAGGGCGTCGGCCTCCGGCAGGGCCGCGCCGTCGCCCCCGGGGCGGTCCTCGACGACCAGCGCACGATGGCCGTGGACCTGGCGTACGAAAACCAGCTCCTCCGCGTCCAGGGTCTGCGCGACCAGGCGCCGATTGCGCGTCACCCGCTCGGCCTCGTCGCCGACCGCGAAACTGACGTTCAGCCGGTGGTAGGGCGCGTCGCTGAAGCCGTGCGTCCGCAGGAAAATGGCGTGCCGCACTTCGCGGCAGTCCGCCAGAAGCTCGAACTGGCAGTAGGCGGCTCCATTGTCATCCCTGAAAACCACGACCGGCGACCCCCCCTCGTCTCGGCGGCGAGCCTCGCGCCTTCCGCCGCCGTCGATGGGGCCTTCCCATCCACGGCGCGCCCCAGGGCCCCGGCCGGCGGCGCCCTGTTTCAGCCCCCCGTCAACTCACCCGCGCCAGCGCCAGCACATCCACCCGGGCGGCGCCGCCGGCGAGTAGCGCGCGGGCGCATTCCCCGACCGTCGCCCCCGTGGTGATGACATCGTCCACCAGCACCACCTGCCGGCCGTCCACCAGCTCCGGTCGCTTGACGGCGAAGACCCCGCGAAGGTTCACTGCGCGTTCGCGCCGGCTGAGCCCGGCCTGCGCCGCCGTCGCGACCGCGCGAACGAGCACGCCGAAGGCCATCGGGGGCAGCGACGCCGGGGGCGACGCCTTCTGCCATTCGCGCAGCAAGAGCTCCGCCTGGTTGAACCCTCGCTGGCGCTCGCGCCGCCGGTGCAGCGGCACCGGCAGAATCAGATCGACCGTCTCATGGCCCCAGTACCGGCGGAACGCCCGCCCCAGCATGAGCCCCAAGGGCCGCGCCAGCCGGGACTTTCCCTTGTATTTGAAGCAATGGATGACATCGACCAGCGACCGGTCGTAGGCGCAAGCGGCGCGCGCCATGCGAAAGGGCGGCGCCTGCTCCAGACAACGGCCGCAGAGGTGCTCCGCACCCGCCCGGCTGGGGAACATCACCCCGCAGCAGGGGCAGAACGGGGGTTCCACCGGCGTCACGCCCGACAGGCAATGGCCGCAGAAGAAAGGCTGCAGCAGCCGCCATTCCTCGTGCGCCGGGCCCGGCGCCGGTGCGGGCCCCGGCGCGACGGGCAGCAGCTGCCGGCAGTGCAGACAGCGCGCCGGGAATACGGCCGCGCGCAGGGCCGCCAGCGCGCCGGCCATCCGTCGTCGCAGCTCAGGGCGAGGCGTGCGGCCATCCGATCGGTCCACGGCCACCCTTCATCCGTCGGCGCCGCTGGGCGTCGTCCGCTGCGCCGGGCGGCCGACGGCGCGCTGGCGCCGAATCTCGTAGAGCGCGACCGCGGCCGCGGCCGCGGCGTTGAGCGAGTCGATCGCGCCGGACTGCGGAATCGACACCGTCAGGTCGCAGCTCCGGCGAACCAGCGCGCGCATGCCGCGCGCTTCGCCTCCGATCACCAGCGCCAGCGGCAAGGTCAGGTCGGCATCGAAAACGCTGCGCGGGGCCAGACGATCCAGTCCCGCCACCCAGCGCCCGCAGGATTTCAATTGGTCGAGCGCCCGCACCAGGTTGGTGACCCGAACCAGGCGGACGTGCTCAAGGGCACCGGCCGAAATCTTGGATACGGCCGGTGTCGGCGCAGCGGCGCGGTCCTTCGGGATCACCACCGCGGCCGCCCCGGCGCAGAGCGCCGCGCGCACGATGGCGCCGAGGTTGTGGGGGTCCAGGATGCCGTCCAGCACGAGCACCGGATCGAGGTCCTCCGCCGCACCCCCGCCCGTGACGCTGCTCAGATCCGCCAGGGGATAGGCGGAGGCCCGCAGGGCCACGGCGGGCGGCTCCGCGACGCCGGCGAGGGCGGCCAGCTGCGCGGAGGCGAGCGCGCGGACGGCCACCCCCCGGGTGGCGGCCGACTCCCGCAAAGAATTCACGCGCGGCGACGCAGCGTGCGCGCGGTCGACATAGAGCTCGACCGGATGGCGGCGGCCGGCCGCCAGGGCCTCTTTCACCGCGTGGAAGCCGTAGAGGATTTCAGTTTTCACCGGCGCTGCGAACCGCTTCTATGATGGCCACCAGTTCCTCGACGGCCGTCGGCAGGTCGTCGTTGATGACGAGGTGCCGGTACCGCCTGCTCTGCTCCATTTCATGCCGGGCGTTGCGCAACCGCACCGCGATCTCTTCCGGTCGGTCGGTTCCGCGCGCCCGCAGCCGTTGCTCCAGGACCTCCAGGGACGGCGGCAGGATGAAGATCGTGATGCTCTCCGGATAACGCCCGCAGATCTGCTGCGCCCCCTGCACGTCGATGTCCAGCAGCACGTCGCGGCCCGCGGCGCGCTCCCGCTCCAGAAACCGGGCGGAGGTCCCGTAGTAGTGGCCGTGCACCCGCGCCCACTCGGCCCAGCGCGCGTCGCGGATGCCGGCTTCGAACTCCTCCGCCGTGATGAACACATAGTCGCGGCCGTGCTGTTCGCCCGGCCGGGGCGCGCGCGTGGTGAAGGAGACCGAGTAGCTGAGATCGGCCACGCGGGTCAAGACCGCCTGCCGCAGCGTGGTCTTGCCGGCACCGGAGGGCGCCGAGAGGATGAACAGGTGCCCGCTGCGGCCGGCCGGCGGCCGCGACGGCCCGTCGGCGGACGCCGTCGTCATCGGCCCGACCTCCATGGCAAATCCGGATGCCAACGCGTCACGGCCGCTCTAAGCCTCCTGCTGCCTTTGTGCGCCGGGTTCGCCGCCGTCCTTGAGGACCGCGAAACGCTGCGAGATCGTTTCCGCTTGGATGGCGGACAGCACGACGTGGTTGCTGTCCAGAATGATGATGGAGCGGGTCCGGCGGCCGTAGGTGGCGTCGATCAGCCGCCGGTCCTCGCGCGCCTCGTCCTTCAGGCGCTTCATCGGCGAGGAGTTGGGGGAAACGATCGCCACCACGCGCTCCGAAACCACCGTGCTGCCGAATCCGATGTTGAGCAGGGCCTGGTCCATGGGTCCTCCAACGACGGCCGCCAGAGCGCTGCCTCCCGGGCGATGGACTGGCGGCGGACGGTCGTCACTCGACGTTCTGGATCTGTTCGCGGATTTTCTCCAATTCGGTTTTCACGGCCACGATGTGATGGGTCGCTGCGGCGCTTCCGATCTTCGAGCCCATGGTGGTGAACTCGCGGTTGAGCTCCTGCAGCAGGAAGTTCAGCTTGCGGCCGCCGGCCTCCGCCGCGTCCATGATCGCCCGGAACTGCTGCAGGTGGCTTCTGGCCCGCACGATTTCCTCGGAAATATCGCAGCGGTCCGCCAGCAGGGCCGCCTCCTGGGCGATGCGCGCCGGCTCCATCTCGATCCGCCCCTGAGCCAACGCCGACAGGCGGTCCTGCAAACGTTCGTAAAAGGCGGCGGGCAGGCCCTCGGCCACCCGGGATATCTCATCCAGGTCGGCCTCGATCCGGGTGAGCCGTTGGCTCAGATCCGATGCCAGCGCCCGGCCTTCCATCGTGCGCATCCCATCGAGATCCTCCAGGGCCTGGAGCAGCACCCTTTCGAGCAGGACCCGCGCGCCGGCGAGGTCGGCCTCCGGCTGGATCGTCTTGAGGATGCCGCCGGCCCCCAGGACCAGCTCCAGGGTGACGGGGCCTGGCAGCCCCAGTTCGGTTTTGACCCGCTCGAGCGCGCTCCGCACCGCCTGGGCGCGGGGCAGATCGGCCTCCACGCCACCGAGGGCCGCCGAGGCATCTTCGAGCTGAACCCGCACCTCCACGCGCCCCCGCGTCAGGCGGGCGGCGATCAGCGCCCGGGCCGGCTCCTCCAGGTCGATGCAGCCCGGCGGCAGCCGCAGCGCCAGGTCCAGGTGCCGGCTGTTGTAGGTTCGGATTTCAACGGCGAGCGACCAACTGCCCTCCGCCGCCGCGGCGGAGGCAAATCCGGTCATGCTTTTAATCATCGGGGCGCGCTCCTTGGCTTCCGGCTGCAGGCGCCTCGGCCTGGAGGTCGCGCACGTATTTCGCGCGCACCGCGAGCAGAAAGCGCTGCAGCGGCAGGTCGGCGTAGTCGGGATAGGTCCAGGGCAGAGGCTGAAAAGCGCCGCCGCGATAGATCAGCGTCAGGTCGGCGTGGATGCCCTGCCCGAGGTGGATCCGGTGGCTGTAGTTCTTCCCGGTGGCCAGCACCAGCCGTTCGCGCGACAGGATGCCGGGGTCGATATTGACGCTGCGCCGGCCTTCCGGTGCCCGCGCCTGCTCGAGCGCATTGGTGGCCAGCTTGATCGCCGCCAGCCGCTCGGAGGCCACCAGCGGCCCAAAGGCCAGGACGCGCCGGAACAGCTCCGGACCCATCTCTGCCGCATAGTAGGTCGTGTAATGGAACGGCAGCCAGGCGCTCACCAGATCCAGGCGCCCGAAAGCGGCCGAGAGCTCCGCCGCCAGGCCAGCGAAGAGCTCTCGCCGTGCCATCAAAAGGCCGACAATGAGTTTGGCGGGCGGAGGCGGATGAGGAACGCTCATGCGTGGGCCGGAGGCACCGGTGATCAGCTCTTCGCAAGCGGCCTGGCTTCTTCTATCAACATGATGGGAATATCATCGCGGATCTCGTAGACCAACTGGCAGCGATCGCAGATCAGGCCGTCTTGAGCGGCGGTTAGCCTGACGCTCTCCTTGCATTTTGGGCATGCAAGAATATCCAATAGTTCTGGATGGATTGGCATCAAATGCTCCTATTTTGCCGTAAACATGACGCGTTGCGGGAGACTTACGACGGGTGCGTCCCCTGCTGTCCGAGAGCGGTCCGCTCAAGCAGAGGCGGCGCCTTCGCCGAAGGAGGCCATCAGCTCGGCCTCGGCCGCCAGCGTATCGCCCACCAGGGCGCGGCCGGCCATCTTGGCGACTTTCGACCGCATCTTCAGGATCCGCGCCTCGAGCACGAGCTGGTCCCCGGGGACGACCGGCCGCCGAAAACGAACCTGGTCCATCCCCATGAAGTAAATGATCGCGGGCGTCGGCTCCGCTCCCCGGCTCTCGCTTGCCAGAACGCCCCCGGCCTGCGCCATGGCCTCCACGATCAGCACTCCCGGCATGACCGGCTGGGAGGGGAAATGCCCTTGAAAAAACGGTTCGTTCATGCTGACGTTCTTCAACGCGGTGATGGACTCGCCTGGGACCAGATCGAGGATCCGGTCGATCAGGAGAAACGGATAACGGTGCGGCAGCCGCCGCATGATGGCCATGATGTCGAGGGTGGTGCCCATCGAGGTCCTTCCTGTCAGAGGCTGAGAGGGAATAGTGCGAAGCGCGGCCTCCCGGGCGCACTCCGCGGCCGGGCGGCGACGGCCGGGGCTTATTTCTTTCCGGACTTGGCGTTGAGCTCTTGAATCAGCCGCGCGGTGATGTCCATGCCCGGTTGGGAGTAGAGCACGCCGATCGTGCTGATGATCAGGACATAGCCCTCTTTCTTGCCGATTTCCGCCACGAGCTCGCTGATGTCTTTCTGCAGCTGTCCCATGAACCGGCGCTCGAGGTCCTGCAGATCGTTGCGGTATTTCTTCTGCAGCGCCTGAAGATCGCTGGCCTTGATCCGCAGCTCGCGCTCCTTGCCCTCGCGCGTTTCCTTGCTCATCACCGTGGCTTCGCGCTGCAGACGCTTCTCCATCTCCTGGAGCTCGTTGCCCTTCTGCTTCAGGTCCGCTTCCAGCTTATCTTTCTGGGCCTTCATTTCGCTTTGGGCGGCTTTTCCCGGCACGGAGGTCTCGAGCACGGTCTGCAGGCTGACAACGGCGATTTTGGGGGCGTCGGCGCCCGCCGCCCTGCCGCCCCCGGCACCACTGAGGATGACGACCGCCAAGACGGTCAAGGCTGTAGTGAACCGCATTCCTGTATCCTTTCTCATTGGGGTTTGGACGTCTGGGCCGCAAGCGCCCGAAGGCCGCGTAGCGCCTGCGGCGTTGAACGGTCAGATCAGAAAGAGGAGGCCATCGAAAACTCGAACCCTCCGCTGCCGGAATCGTCTTCCTTCGGGTCGAGCACCCAGCCGTACGCCAGCCGGATCGGGCCGATCGGCGACAGCCAGCGGATTTCCGGGCCGGCGCTTTCCCTGAGCTTGTTGAAATCCCAGCTCTCCTCCTGGCTGAAGACCGCGCCCGTATCCAGGAAGAGGATCAGGTAGACCCCGGCTTCCTCGACCAGCGGAAACTTGATCTCAAAATTGCCCTGGACGAATTTCTCGCCGCCGACCGGCGAGCCGTCCTCCTTGGGCGCCAGGTCGTCCCGGTCGAAGCCTCGCAACGTGTTGATGCCGCCGAGATAAAACTTTTCGTAGTCGGGCAGGTCCCAGTTCGGCAGCTTGTTGACGTAGCCCGCCCGGCCGTGGACCACCCCCACCAGCTTCCATACCAGCGGGACATACCATCCGGTATCGGCGACGATCTTGTTGAAGCCGACATCCCCGCCGATCCCGGCGAATTCATACTCGATGCTGTGGACCGATCCCTCCTTGGCGTTGAACAGGCTGTCGCGGGAGTCGTAACGGGGCATCAGGGTGATGCTGCTCTTGGTGTGCTGGCCCTCGTCGCGCTGAATCGACGCGGCCGCGCCCTCGTCCACGTTGCGGATGTCCGTCACATCGAAGGTATAGGTCGCGTTCCCTCGGATGTAGTCGTAGAGCGGGTAGCCGAACTTGAGCTTTCCGCCGATGCTGTCCTTGTTGTACTCGTCGAAATCATAATCCCATTTATAGGCCTCGACCCCGGCCGTCAAGGGTATATCAAATAGCCAGGGCTCCGTAAAGCTCAGAACGTACTTCTGGGTCTTGGAGCCCAGCTGGCCGCGCAGCCCGAGCGTCTGGCCGCGGCCGAAGAGGTTGCGTTCCGAGATCGAGGCGGTCACGAAGGCCTGCTCTTCGCTGCCGTAGCCCGCGCCGAAGCTGAACGCCCCCGTGTTTTTTTCGGTCACCTCGACGTTCATCTTCATGCGGTCGTCGGCGCTGCCCTTGGAGGTGTCGACCTTGACGTTTTGAAAGTAATCGAGCCGGTTGAGGTTGCGGATGCCGCGTTTGAGCCGCTGGCCGCTGTAGAGCTCCTGCTCGTAGACCCGCAGCTCGCGGCGGATCACCTTGTCCCGGGTCTTGGTGTTGCCGCTGATCTGGATGCGTTCGAAATTCACCTGCTTGCCCTGGTTGATTTGAAAGGTGATATGGGCCAGAAGCTTTTCGTTGTCCTGGTCCACCTTGGGGGAGACATCCGCGTACGCATACCCCTCGCCGGTGTAGATGTCGGTGATGGCGAGCACGTCGCTGCGCAGGGTTTCACGGTTGTAGAAGGGCTCCTTGGTGATCTTGATCTTCTTCATCAGCTCCTCCCTGGGCAGGATGAGGTCCCCGCTGATGTCGACCGTGCCCACCTTGAACCGCGGCCCTTCGCTGACCTTGAAGGTGACGACGATGCCGTCCTCCTCGAATTCGACCTGAGGGTCTCCGACCCGCGCCCGGATGTAGCCGTTGTTGTGGTAGAACGCCGTCAGCCGGGCGGAGTCCTGGTTCAGAATCTCCTGGTTCAGGTCGCCGGCGGACGTGAACCAGGACAGGATGCTCTTTTCGGAGGTGGCGATCTCCTTTTTCAGCTGGCGCTCGGTGAAGGCGGCGTTGCCGGTGAAGAGGATTTTCTTGATAAGAATCTTGCTGCCTTCCTCGATCTTGTACTCCACGTCGGCTTGATTGTTCTGTTGAGGCTGGATCTGGTAGCTGACGGCGACGTTGTGATAGTTTTTCTCCTTGTACATCTCCTCGATCCGCCGCACGTCGTTGCGCACCGTGTAGATGTTCAGAATCGATCCCTTCTTGAGCGTAAGGCTCTTGCGCAGGTCCTCCTCGTCGATGACCACGTTGCCGGCGAGCTGGATCGAACGGACGGTCGGCTTCTCGGTTACCAGGAAGATCAGCGCAATGGCGTTCGCCCGGGGTTCGGACCGGATCTGGACGTCGTCGAAATAGCCCATGGCGTAGACGGCCTTCAGGTCTTCGGCCGCGTTCTTGGCCAGGAACACGTCCCCCGCCCGGCTCTTGATCACCCGGCGGATGGCATCGGTTTCAATCCTCTGGTTGCCCTGGACCTCGACCTCGGCGATCTGCTGCCGCCTGAAAATCGTGAGTCCCATGTCGCGCGCCACCTTCTTCACGGTGCCGGGCAGATTCTCCACCCCTTGGCCTACGGCCGAAAAGACCTTCACGGGCCGGTCTCCGGCGGCGGGCACCAGGCGAGCGTCCAAACTGAAATTCTGGCCGATCCAGGTCAGGCTTCCGCGCACCACGAAGTCGGCGCCGGTCTGCATCGCGAGCCGCGCCACCTCCGAATCCCCGTCGCCGCTGCTGGCCCAGGCCGCGGCGGTCTCCGGATCCAGCACGCGGGCGTTGGCGCCTTCTTCTTCGAACTGCTGCCGCATGGCCGCGGGGATCTCGTCCTTCAGATAGGCCAGCTCCGCAGGGGCATTCACCGCAAAAGGCATGACGACGACCCCCGCCGTCGGCTGGGCGCCGGCCGCACCGGCCCCCAGGACCGCGCCTATCAGAATGAGCCATGCCGCCTGCCGGCACCGCCAACCGTTTTGATTCCAAAACCTCATGCGCATAGACTCCTGCCGCCGGGAGGCGGCCGCCGCGGATCGCTCGCCGGCGCCGGCGGAAAAGGGGGGCCGCCCTGTCATGCAACCGGCGATATCCGCCCGTCGGCGAGCGTCACCCGCCGGGACATGCGGGCGGCCAATTCCAGATTGTGAGTGACCACGACCAGCGTCATTCCGATTTCCTCGTTCAGCTCCATCAACAGCCGGTGGACCTGCTCGCTGTTGGCCCGGTCCAAGTTGCCGGTCGGCTCGTCGGCGAGCAGCACGGGAGGTTTGAGCAGCAGCGCTCGCGCCAGCGCCACCCGCTGCTGTTCGCCGCCGGAGAGCTTGCCCACCCGGTAGGCGGTCCGGTCCTTCAATCCGACCCGCCCGAGGATCCGATCGGCGGCTGCGGCCGCCTTGGGTCGGCTCCATCCCTGAATGAGGCCCGGCATCATGGTATTTTCCAGGGCGCTGAACTCGGGCAGGAGGTGATGGAACTGAAACACGAATCCGATGCACTGATTGCGGAATTTCGCCAAACGGTCTTCCGGGTAGTCGAAAAGGCTCTCATGGTTGAAGCGCAGGCTGCCGTGATCGGGCCGGTCCAGCGTGCCGAGAATATGCAACAGGGTGGACTTCCCGATCCCGGAGGCGCCGATGATGGCGATGGTTTCGCCGGCCTTGAGGTCCAGGTCGAGGTCCTTCAGGACGTTGACTTCAGCCCCGCCGTTGCGGAAGCGCTTGCAAAGCCCGCGCGCCGCGATGACCGCCTCGCCGCGCTTCGGCGCCTGCCGGTTTTCCCCAGGGAGCGGCTGGCCGTCAACCATAGCGGATGGCCTCCACGGGGTTGAGCTTCGCCGCCTGGCGCGCCGGGTAGATCGTCGCCAGAAAACAGATTCCCAGGGCGGCGGCGACGATGCAGGCCACGTCGAACGCCTCCATCTTAACCGGCAGCTGGGTCGTGAAATAGTAGATGTCGCCGGTCAGCTCGTGGATGTTGTAGCGCCGGAGCAGGCTGCACAGCACCACGCCGAGCACCAGTCCCAAGCCGGTGCCGATGGCGCCGATCACCATGCCGTTGAAGACGAAAATCTTGCGGATGCTGCGGTGGGTGGCCCCCATGGCTTTGAGAATGGCGATGTCCTTGGTCTTGCCCATCACCATCATGATGAGCGAGCTGGCGATGTTGAAGGCCGCCACCAGAACGATCAGGGTCAGGATGATGAACATGACGCGCCGCTCCAGCTTGAGGGCCTTGAAGAGGTTGCGGTTCATCTGCATCCAGTCCCGGGCGTAATACTCGCTGCCGAGCTGCGCCACGATCGCGTCGGCCACCGCCCGCGCCTGGTAGATGTCTTCGACCCGCACCTCCACTCCCGTCACCGCATCCCCCATGCGGAGCAGCTGCTGGGCGTCGCGCAGATGGATATAGGCGAAGGTCTGATCGAATTCGTACATCCCGGATTCGAAATAGCTGCTGACCCGGAAGGGTTTCATGGACGGGACATGCCCGGTGGGCGCCAGCATGCCGCGCGGGGAGATGAGGTGCACCGTATCCCCCGCCACGACCCCGAGGTTCTTGGCCAGCTCGCGGCCGAGCACGATGCCCGGAAGGGCGCCGGCGGACGGCTCCGGACCCCCGGCGGGGGCGGTTTCAGGCAGCTTCACGTTCTCGAGCGTTTTCAGAACGCCGCCGATGGTGGCGGGGTCAATCCCGCGCAGCACCGCACCGGTGGTGCTCGCCGCCGTCCGCAGCATGACCTGGCTGTAGATGAACGGCGTCGAGGCCGCCACCCCTGGGACTGCCTCGACCCGCCGCATCACTTCGGGGTAGCCGTCGAACGGACTCCGGTAGCGCAGGAGAACCACATTGGCCTGCGCGCCGAGGATGCGCGTTTTCAGATCGGCTTCGAACCCGGCCATCACCGCGATGACCACGATCAACGCCATGACCCCCACCGCCACCCCCGCGATGGACAGATAGGTGATGAGCGAGATGAACGCCTGCTTCTGCTTGGCCCGCAGGTAACGGCCGCCGATGAAGAATTCAAATGACATGCTGTGTGTGAACCGCTCCGGTAAGTTCGCCGCAAACCGCAACGCCGCTGGTGAGCGTACGGCGAAGTCGTCAGTCGCGCGGCTTCATGTGCGGGAAGAGAATGACTTCCCGAATCGACGGCACATCCGTCAGCAACATCGCTAGCCGGTCGATGCCGATGCCTTCCCCCGCCGTCGGCGGCATGCCGTATTCCAGGGCTTCGACATAGGCCTCGTCCATCCAGTGGGCCTCGGCGTCGCCCGCCTCGCGCTCCTGGACCTGCTGCACGAACCGCGCGCGCTGGTCGATCGGGTCGTTCAGCTCGGAGAACCCGTTGGCGATCTCACGGCCGCCGATAAACAGCTCGAAGCGCTCGGTCAGATCGGGCGTCTCGTCGCTGCGCCGGGACAGCGGCGAGACTTCGGCCGGGTACCCGACGATGAAAGTCGGCTGGATCAGATGGGGCTGCACCAGCGCGTCGAACAGCTTGGTGATCACCTTGCCCCGTTTGCCCGTCTTGGTCACCGTCACCTGGCGCTGCGCGGCGCACTCGAGCAATCCTGCGCGGTCGTAAAGGAGGTCGCGAGAAACTCCGCCGATCTCCACCAGCGCATCGAACAACGACAGGCGCCGCCAGCGGCCTGAAAAATCGATCGCCTGCCCCTGGTAGCTGACGGTGGTGGACCCGGTCACTCGATCGGCCACGCGCGCCATCAACTCCTCGGTCAGCTCCATCAGGTCGGTGTAGGTGGCGTAGGCCTGATAGAATTCGAGCATGGTGAACTCCGGGTTATGCTGAGTCGAGATGCCTTCGTTCCGGAAGTTGCGATTGATTTCAAATACGCGCTCGAACCCGCCCACCACCAGGCGCTTCAGGTAGAGCTCCGGCGCGATGCGCAGGTAGAGGTCCATGCCCAGCGCATTGTGATGGGTTCTGAAAGGGGTGGCTTCGGCTCCGCCGGGAATCGGCTGCATCATGGGGGTTTCCACCTCCAGGAATTCCCGCTCTAAAAAAAAGTTGCGGATCTCCTGGATCATCCGGCTGCGCCGGCGGAACACCTCCCGCACCTCGGGGTTCATCACCAGATCGATGTAGCGCTGGCGGTAGCGCTTCTCCGGGTCCTTGAGCCCGTGGAATTTCTCGGGCAGCGGCCGCAAGGCTTTGGCCAGAAGCCGCAGCGAGTCGGCCAGCAGCGTCCACTCGCCGGTCCGGGTTTGAAACAGAGTGCCTTTCAGGCCGACGAAATCCCCGATATCGAGCTGTTTGAACAGTGCGAAGGCCGCCTCCCCGAGGCGGTCTTTGCGGATATAGGCCTGCAGCTGGCCGGAGCGGTCGCGCACCCGCACAAAGGCAGCCTTGCCGAAGTGGTTGACCGCCATGAGCCGCCCGGCGATGTCGAAAAACGGGCCTTGCTCGCTCAGGGTTCCGGGAGCGCTTTGAACCAGCGCCAGTATCTCCCCGATGATGTGAGACACCTTGAAATCGTTGGGATACAACCCCGTTCCGCTGTGCTTTAAAGCTTCAATTTTTTCATAACGCTTATGAATGACGTCGCTGGTGGTATCCATAGGGTTCCGATGGTTGATGCCCGATGGCGGTTTACGGTCGACGCGGAAGGCGCAGGTGGGAGGAGGGCCGCTTCAGGCTCGCCGGGTTCCTTCGGCCTTGAAGTCGGACCGGTCAATCCGGCGTCGGACACGCCGCCCTTTCCCGGGCGGAACGCCCGCTCAATCCATGAGGCCGCGCCTGCAGCCGCCCCGTCGAAAGATCATGCCCCGCAGACAGGCCGCACGCAACGGCCGTCTGCACGAGCTCAGGTGCAAGTTTGAATTTTTTCAGTAGCTTATTTAGGAAGGGCTGTCAAGAATTATGGCCGTGGCGCCGCGCGGGAGCTGGCCTTGCGTGGCGGGTCGCTGAATTTGCCGGAAATACAGGATGAATGCGGTTCCGCGCCCGGGGGTGCTGTCAACATCCAGACGACAGCCGTATGCATCGAGAATGCGCTGAACGATGGAAAGCCCCAGGCCGGTGCCGTTGGATTTGGTGGTGAAGAAGGGATCAAAGATCGATGCAAGCCTATCCGCCGAAATTCCCACGCCGCTGTCGCAGACCCGCAGGCAGGCCTGGCGGTCTTTGCCGACAAAGAGCTCGACGCGAATTTCCCCCCGAGCCTCGATGGCTTCCGCGGCATTGATCAACAAGTTCCAGAGCACCTGTTTCAAGTGGGCCGGGTCCATGGAAATCCAAATGTCGGGCTGCGCGGTCACGACAAGACGGATGTCCCCCCCCACGGCCGCTTTCTTGCCGAAAAGCTCAGTGGTCTCGCGCACGGCTTTCTCCAGATCGACCGCTTCGGGTTTTCCGGACGGCGGCCGGGCATACAGCAGGAAGTTTCCGACCAGCGAACTCAGCCGGTCGGCTTCGCGCAGAATGATCTGCATCAGTCGGTCATGATCGGGGTCGGGAGGGATGTCGTCGCGCAGCAGCTGGATCGCGCCGGTGATGGAGGCCAGCGGGTTCTTAATCTCGTGGGCCAGCCCGGCCGCCATCTCCCCGACGGCCGCCATCTTTTCGACCCGCTTGACGTGCTGCTCCATGGCGCGCAATTCACGGCGGGTGTTCAACGCCTGGTTGGACAAGAAGCTGCTCAGCAAGGCCACCACGATGCATGCCATCGTGATGCTGATGATTTTGTACAGGGCCTGGTCTCCGCCGTAGACCGCTGCCAGGGCGTTGCCCGGCCCTTCGTAAGGGCTCAGAATGCCGTAATACTCCAAGTCCACCATCAGACCGAACTGAAGGCCGCACAAGGCGGCCACCAGCAGGGTGCCGCGACGCGGCAGCAGCAGGCTGGAGTAGATGATCACCACGAGGTACAAAAACGAAAAAAGGCTTGCAAGTCCGCCGGTCACATGCACAACGACGGTCACCAGAAGGCTGTCGATGACGGTCTGCACGTAAGCGAAGGCCTGCAGGTTCTCGAGCCGCTTTAAAAAGACGGCATAGGCCAGTGAAAGGATGAAAATAATGCCGATCAGGCCGTAGAGGACGAGCAGGGGCGCCGCGTCTTCGGACCGCGGCCGGTAGAATTCCAGGAACACGGTCGATCCCAGGAGAAGACAGCAAAAGAGGACCCGGGCACCCATGAGCTTCTGAAGCCAATTCCGCAGGTCACGTTCCGGATTCATGAGCCCTTCCCCCTGGGCTGGAATAAAAAGGCCTAAAGACCACTGGAAACGCACGGTCTTTAGGCCCTGTAGGGTTTACGGATCGCTGGCGCAGTTCAGCGCACGGATCAGGAAATGGCGCCGGCCATCTTGAAGATCGGCAGGTACATCGCCACCACCAGGCCGCCGATGGTTACGCCCAGGAAGACCAGCATGACCGGTTCGATCAGTGCGGTCATGTTGTCCACCGCCTGGTCCACTTCTTCGTCGTAGAAATCGGCAATCTTTTCGAGCATGGCGTCCAGGGCGCCGGTGGACTCTCCCACCGATATCATCTGGCAGACCATGGATGGGAACACGCCGCTCTCGCTCAGCGGATCGGCCATCGTCCGGCCTTCGGCAATCCCCGAGCGCACATTGTAGATCGCCTTTTCAATGGTGCGGTTGCCGGCCGTCTTGGCGACGATATCCAGAGCCTCCAGAATGGCCACGCCGCTGGCCAGCATGGTGCCCATGGTCCGGGTGAACTTCGCTACCGCCACCTTGCGCAGCAGCATTCCGAACACCGGCAGCTTCAGCACGAGGGCGTCGACCGTGTCGCGGCCCTTTTCGGTGGCGCAGTATTTCTTGTACGCGATGATAAACAGAATCCCCGCACCAATGAGGTACAGGATCTTGGACTTCACCAGGTCGCTCATGGCAACCACCACCTGGGTGGGTGCCGGCAGTTCGCTGCCGAAATCGGCGAACATCTCCTCGAAGACCGGGATGACGAAAACCAAAATGACGATCAGTACCATCACGGCAATGGCCAGAGTGACCAGAGGATAGGTCATGGCGCCCTTGACCTTTGCCTTCAGCCGGGCGGCCTTCTCCATGTACGCGGCCAACCGTCTCAGAATGGCATCCAGAATCCCGCCCGCTTCGCCGGCGGCGATCATGTTGACGAAGAGGTCATCGAAGTGCTTGGGAAACTTCTTGAGCGCCTCTGCCAGGGTCGCGCCGCCTTCGACGGACTCCTTCACCTGTTTCAGCATTTTCTTGAAGGTGGAGTTGTTCTGCTGGGTGTACAGAATATCGAGGCACTGAATGATGGGCAGGCCCGCGTCGATCATGGTCGAAAACTGCCGGGCGAACAGGATGATGTCGCTTTCTTTGACCTTCGGCTGCAAAAAGCGGATGTTCTCGAACAGGTCCTTGGGTTTTTGCTTGATCCGGCTGGGCGTGATCTTCTGCCGCATCAGGCTGGCGCGGACGGCATCCTCGCTCTGCGCCTCCATTTCGCCTTTCTGAACCTTGTTCGACCGGTTTTTTCCGATCCATTGATAAACTGGCATGCGCGCATCCTCCCTGATCGACCATAAATAAGGCGGGCCATGACGCCAATCCCGGCGTTTGAATCTGTATCGGCCTGCCTTTAGAAAACTTGAGCGGTTTAAGGCCGGCTCCGGCTGGTCGATGCGACCGCGTACGCCTCTCGCGAACCACGCCGGCGGAACGCCTTTATACTAAACAATTCCGGATTGTTATATGATGCGACCCGACCACCGGCCGGCCTATTTGGCTTTGTTGTGCGGATGTGGTAGTAAATTGTACTTATACCCAACCGGCCTGAAGACCCTCCCTGCCGGCGAACGGAACGTCAACGAATTGGAAGATGTCTTGACCCCACTCAACGCCTCCTCCAAGCTGACTGTCATCACGACCCACATCAATGCGGATTTCGACGCCTTGGCCTCGCTCCTGGCGGCGCAAAAGCTGTATCCCGAGGCGCGGGTGGTATTTCCGGGCGCACAGGAGAAGAACCTGAGAAATTTCTTTATCAGCACGATGGTGTACCTCCTCAACATGGTGGAGGTCCAGGCGATTGACCTCGATCAGGTCCAGCGCCTGGTGATCGTGGACACCCGCCACATCGGTCGGATCGGCAGGCTCGCCGAGTTGATCGGCCGCCCGGATCTTGAAATCCACATCTACGACCACCACCCCGCCACCGCGAACGATATCCGCGGCGGCTTCGAGGTCTGTGAGCCGACCGGCGCCAACGTCACCCTCCTGATCGAGGCGATTCGCGCGCGGGGCATATCGATTTCGCCCGATGAGGCCACGATCATGTGCCTGGGGCTCTACGAGGACACCGGGTCGTTCACCTATTCCTCGACGACCGACCGGGATTTTCTGGCCGCTGCCTTCCTGCTGACGAAGGGCGCCAATCTGAACGTGGTCTCCGACCTTATTTCGCGCGAGCTCAACCCGGACCAGGTGGCGCTGCTCAACGACATGATCCAGACGGCCGTGCGCTCGAACGTGAACGGCGTCGAGGTGGTCGTGGCCCGCATCGCGCTGGAGACCTACGTGCCGGACTTCGCCTTCCTGGTGCAGAAGATGGCCAAGATGGAAAACCTCGATGTCATCTTTGCGCTGGCCATGATGGAGTCCAAGATCTACATCGTGGCGCGCAGCCGGATCGACGAAGTGGATGTCGCCTCGATTCTGGCCGAATTCGGCGGCGGCGGCCACCCTTACGCGGCGGCCGCCGTGGTAAAAGGCCAGACCTTGGTCCAGGCGGAGCAGCGGCTGCTCGAGCTGCTGTACCGGAAGATCAAGGCGCGACGCTTGGCCCGGCACCTGATGTCCTCTCCGGCCATCGCGGTCGAGCCAGAGGTCTCCTGCGAGCAGGCCAATCAGATGCTGACCCGCTACAATGTCAACGCGCTCTTGGTCATCGAGAAAACGGGCGGCCGCGCGGAGCTGCGCGGCTACATCACCCGCCAGGTGATCGAGAAGGCGCTTTTTCACAAGCTGGGCGCCGTGCCGGTGCGCACGTACATGAACACCGAGGTGGTCACCGTCGGACCGGAAGCCGACCTGAATGAAATCCAGAAAAAGATCATCGACAACAAGCAGCGCATTCTGCCGGTGATGGCGGGCGCGCAAATCGCCGGAGTGATCACCCGCACCGATCTGCTGAACGTGCTCGTCGGCCAGGGGCGATCCGACCCTGGGCTCTCGGCCGACCCCCTGCGCGGGTCCTTCAGCCCGCGCATGCGCAACGTCACGCGCTTCATGCAGGAACGGTTGCCATCGGAGCTCATGCGGCTTCTGAAGGACGTCGGCGAGGTGGCCGGTTCGCTGGGTTTCGGCGCCTACGTGGTGGGCGGTGTCGTGCGCGACCTCTTCTTATACCGCAGCGACGAGGACATCGACATCGTCATCGAGGGCGACGGCATCGCCTTCGCCCAGAAATTCGCCCGGATCTCCGGCGCCCGCATCCACACCCATGACAAATTCGGCACGGCGGTCATCATTTATCCGGACGGCTTCAAAATGGATGTGGCCTCCGCCCGCATGGAGTACTACAAGTTTCCGGCGGCCCTGCCCGTGGTGGAAATGAGCTCGATCAAGCTCGACCTTTACCGCCGGGACTTCACCATCAACACCCTGGCCATCCAGCTCAACCCGGACCGCTTCGGCCTGCTGGTCGACTTTTTCAACGCCCAGAAGGATCTTAAGGAGAAATCCATCCGCGTCCTGCACAACCTGAGCTTTGTCGAGGATCCGACGCGCGTGTACCGCGCCATCCGCTTCGAGCAGCGCTTCGGCTTCTCCATCAGCCGACTGACCGCCAGCCTGATTCAGAACGCCGTGGGCATGGATTTCTTTCGCGAGCTTTCCGGCCGGCGGATCTTCAACGAGCTGCAGCTGATCCTGCTGGAGGACCACCCGGCGGCGGCCGTCGCGCGCCTGAACGATTTCGGCCTGCTCAAAGTGGTGCATCCGGCGCTCGCCGGCGATAAGCAGGTGATCGACTTGCTCAATTCCGTGCGGCAGGTGGTGGCCTGGCACGATTTGCTTTTTCTGGATGAATCCTATATGAAGTGGGCCGTTTATTTCCTGGCCCTGATCCACCGCTGCGCTGCGCCGCAGGCCCAGGAGGTATGCCGGCGCCTGGAGTTGACGCCCCGGCAGGAAACACTTTTCGTGGCCGGCCGCGCGAACGCGCTGAAATCCCTGAACTGGCTGACCCGTCATTTGCCGGTTGACAACAGCACGCTCTTCCACCGCCTGGCCGGTCTGCGCACAGAGCTGATCCTTTTCATGATGGCCGCGAGCGAACATGAAAAGGTGAAGAAGGCCATCTCGCTGTACTTCACCAGCCTGCGCCGGACGTCGGTCGCCCTGAAAGGAGAGGACCTGAAACGCCTGGGAGTCGCCCCCGGCCCGATCTACCGGGAGGTGCTGCAGGCCGTCCTCAACGCCAGGTTGAACGGGCGTGTGGAGACCTATGAGGACGAAGTGGCTTTTGCCCGTACCCTGCTGGGGGCGCAGGGAGCGTCTCTGGACGCCTGAAGCCGGTGGGACACGAACCCTACGACAGGAGCCTGTCATCACCCATGAAAAAGCGGTTGTTGAGCGGCATGCGCCCTACCGGGCCGCTGCATTTGGGCAACTACCACGGTGCGCTGGAAAACTGGGTCCGCCTGCAGGACGAATACGAGTGCTTCTTTTTCGTCGCCGATTGGCACGCCTTGACGAGCGACTACGAATCCACCGGCGGCATCCGGGGCTTCACTGAAGACATTTTCCTCGACTGGCTGAGCGCCGGGCTCACCCCGGAAAAGAGCACCCTTTTCATCCAGTCCCGGATCAAGGAGCACGCCGAGCTTTTTCTGATCCTGTCGATGATCACGCCGGTGCCCTGGCTCGAGCGCAACCCGACCTACAAGGACCAGATCGAGCAGCTCAGCAACAAGGACCTCTCCACCTTCGGATTCTTGGGCTATCCCGTGCTGCAGGCCGCCGACATCATCATCTACAAGCCCTTCGGCGTGCCGGTGGGGGTGGACCAGGCGCCGCACGTGGAAATCACGCGCGAGATCGCCCGGCGATTCAACTATTTTTACGGGCCGGTGTTCCCGGAGCCCGAGGTCATCCTGACCGAAACCGCCAAGCTGCTCGGCACCGACCGCCGCAAGATGAGCAAGAGCTACGGCAACGCCATTTTCCTCTCGGACCCGCCCGAGACGGTCGCCGCCAAGGTGGCCACCATGATCACCGACCCCCAGCGCATGCGTAGGAGCGACCCCGGCAACCCGGACGTCTGCAACGTCTACGACTTCCACAAGCTCTACTCGCCGCCGGAGGTGGTGCAGGCGGTCAATCGGCGCTGCCGCAGCGCGGACATCGGCTGCGTGGACTGCAAGAAGCTGATGGCCAAGCACCTCAACGCCTTCCTGGACCCCATGCGCGAGCGTCGCCGCTTTTACCAGGACCGGCCCGCCCTAGTGCAGGAGATCATCACGGCCGGCTGCGATAAGGCCCGCCAGGCCGCGCGCCGGACCATGGACGACGTGCGTGCGGCGGTGAAGCTGTGAAGGAAGGCCTGCAGGTGGCGGAAGATCGACCCCTATCACCGGATGAACCGTATCGGGTGAAACTCTCGGATATCTTCGAAGGCCCGATGGATCTCTTGGTCCATTTGATCCGGAAAAACGAGATCAACATCTACGACATCCCCATCGCGTTCATCACGGAACAGTACCTCCGGTACCTGGAATGGCTCAAGGCCATGAGCGTCGAGTATGCCGCGGAATTCGTGGTCATGGCATCCACCCTGGCCCATATCAAGTCCCGCATGCTTCTGCCGGTCCACGGCGAGGAGGAGGGCGAGGAGGACCCGCGTCAGGCGATCGTCCGGCCGCTGGTCGAGTACCTGCAGCTCAAGTCCGCAGCGGAGCAGCTGGCCGAGCGGCCGCTGCTGGGAGAGAACACCTTCATCCGGCCCGCAAGCTCCGCGAAGCTGGCCGCGGTGCCGGCCGAAGACGAGGTCATCAAGATCGGGCTGTTCGAGCTGATCGACGCCTTTCAGCGGATTCTCTCCGGGCTGCCGGACCAGGCGCTCCTCGAATTCACGGCCGACACCATTTCGGTCAAGGAACGCATTTCGCAGATCGCGGACCTGCTGGAGGCGCGCGGATCGCTGACCTTCTATGAACTGTTCTCGGAGCAGCCGACGCGCGGCGAGATCGTTGTCACCTTTCTGGCGATCTTGGAAATGGTCAGGCTCGCCCTGATCCGGCTGGCCCAACATGTGAACTCGGGAATCATCAGGATATTCTATCAATGATGGAGGACCTGAAAAACATCGTCGAAAGCCTGCTGTTCGTGGCCGAGGAACCGCTCAGCCCGGAACGGCTCAAAAAAGTCCTGGAGCCGGCCGATGCCGGCACCATCGCCGAAGCCGTCGCCGCGCTGCGGGCCGACTACGACTCCCGTCAGGGCGGCTTCTACCTGGCCGAGGTCGCCGGCGGCTATCAGTTCCGCACCCGCCCCGAGCACACCGTCTGGATCCGAAGGCTGGTCGATCCCAAGCCGGTGCGCCTGAGCAAGGCCGCTTTGGAAACCCTCGCCATCATTGCCTACAAGCAGCCGATCATCCGCTCCGACGTGGAGCATATCCGCGGGGTGGACTGCGGCGGGGTGCTGCGGCAGTTGCTGGAGCGCAAGCTGATCCGCGTATTGGGCCGCAGGGAGATCCCCGGACGGCCGCTGATCTACGCGACGACCCGAAAATTCCTGGAAACCTTCGACCTGAAGGATTTGAAGGACCTGCCCACCCCGAAGGAAATCGAGGAATTCGGCAAGGCGCCTTTGGAAATGCGCGGCAACATCGCGATCGTGCCTGATGAGGAAGCCCCCATGCCGGAAACCGGCGAAGAAACTCCGGATGGGCCTGCGGACGATATGCAGACGGAAACGGCAGCAGAAGAGCCCGTCTTGGATACAGCCAAGGCTCCCGAGCCGCAGGAAGCCGCCGCCGCTGCAGGCGAGGACCCCGAAAAAACACTTGATTTAGGTTCCGGAAACACGTAAAGGAAGCGAAAGCCGACTCGGCTATCCCAGCCGGATCCGGGCGCTTAGCTCAGCGGGAGAGCGCTACCCTCACACGGTAGAAGTCACTGGTTCAAATCCAGTAGCGCCTACCAATATCGCCAGGCGGTTAGGTCGTAAAACCACCTAACCGCCTGGTGTTTTTTTGACCATCTCTTGTACCGACAGCCAGCCGCTGGACAGGGATGGCCTGGCTGCGACGAACCGGGAGGCTTCAAAATTCGGATAACAGCGCGCCTCCGCCCGATGGATCTTCATGCGGCAGGGCCTGCCTTCCTGGAGTGCGGCCGACTTCAACGGGCGCCGATTCCACCCTGAACTGCCCCGCAGAGGCCGCCAGTTCCTCGGCGGTTGCGGCGAAATTCTGGGTGGCCTTGTCCATTTCGGCAACCGCTTTGCTGATCTGCTCGATCCCCTGGGCTTGCTCCTTCGACGCCGCCGCGATAGACGCCACCAGCTCGGCGCTTTTCCCCATGGTGTGCTCCACCTCCGAAAATGACTTCGCCGTCTGGGCAACCAGCGTGGCCCCTTCAGCGACATGCCGGGTGGTTCCGGAGATCAGATCGGACGTGTTGCGCGCGGCCTCGGCGGCACGCATGGCCAGGGATCGGACCTCATTCGCCACCACCGCAAATCCGGCCCCGGCGCTGCCGGCCCGGGCCGCTTCTACGGCGGCATTCAAAGCGAGCAGATTGGTCTGGAAGGCAATCTCGTCGATCGTCTTTATGATTTTCGATGTTTCCTCGCTGGCCCGGCTGATGTTGGCCATGGACCCGGTCAGAAGGGACATCGACTGGTCGGCCCGGTTCGCCACCTCTTTGGCTGTACGCATGAGTTCGTCGGCCTTCTGGGCGTCCTGCGAATTGCGCTGTGTCATGGAGGACATCTCTTCAAGGGAGGCGCTGGTCTCCTCCAGGGAGGCGGCTTGTTCGGTGGCCGACGAGGACAGGGTGTTCGAGGCGGTGGCGATCTCGTTGATCATTCCGCGCAAGTTCTGATTCACCAGGTTCATGCGGGCGGTCATGTGGCTGATCTCGGTTCGGCCGCGCACCTCGAGCTGATGCCGTAGGTCGCCGTTGCGCATCTTTCCGGCAAGCCCCAGCAAGTCCTGCATCGGCCGATTGACCATGCGTTGGAAGAGAAGAAAAATGGCGAAAACCAAGGCCAGGCCTCCGACCGCCCCGATCAGAATGCTCCGGTTGCGGGCCGACCGCGCCATCTGGATCGCAGTCTCGACCGAGGTGCGCACGTGCAGGCCGCCCAGGACCTTGCGGGAGCTGCCGTGGCAGTGATGGCAGCTGCCTTCGTTGAGGATGGGCTTGAAGATGCTGATATGGGCCGCGCCGTCAATCGCTTCGTCGAAAAGCTCGCCGGTGTCTTGGCCGTCGGCGAGCATGCTGCGCGCGGCAGAGGCGGCTGCGGGATTGGCGAGATAGGAGTCCAGCTCCTTGCCCGCGGCGCCCGGCACCGTGGTAAAGGTGATCGATCGGTCGAAATCGAAGATGGAGGCGTCCAGTGCGGGCACCTTTTCCTTGAGTTGGCGCAACTGCTGGATGACATCCCCGTTGCGGCCCGCCCCCAGGGCATCCAGCACGGCACCCTCAAGGGCGGCGGCCAGCATTTGGCTGCTGAGCCGGCTCTGCTCGTGGATGGATTCGTTCTGAGATCGAATATCCGAGCCGATGATGGCGCCGATGGCTGCCATCAGGATAAGCGTCAGAATGCTGACCACCTGGACCCACAACTTTTCGCGAATGAGGTCGACTGGATTGATTTTCATGCTCCGCTCCATTTACCCTTGGGCCCGGGTCTCCGATCAATGGGCGCCGGCGTACAGAATGGGTTTGAATCCGTAAGCAGCCACTCGATCCGAATTGTGGCACTTGCTGCACACATGCATCGATACTTGGACGACCAGGTCCGCCGGGTCCCCACTTTCGGCGTGAAGACTGCCGGGCCCGTGGCAGACCTCGCAGCCCGGATTTTTCAGCTCGGGGGTTTCCTCGGCGGAGACAAACCCGCCGGGCTCCCCGTAGCCGGTCGTGTGGCACTTGAAGCACTCCTTGAACTCGGCCGGGGTGAGCTTTTTCTGCATCTTCTGGATGCTGCCGTAGGATTTGGCCTTCTTGGAGTTAGCCAAATAACTGCTGTACTGAGCTTCATGGCAGCCCTGACAGGTTTCCGAGCCCACATATGCGGCCCTGCGCTGCTCAGCTCCCGCACAGATTGACGATGACGCCAGCCCCCAGGCGATTAGGCTCGTTAAAATCGCGAGAATGGATTTTGGCATGGGACCTATCCCTCCAGCTTACCCAATTGATCGGTTTTCGTCTGTATCGGCCATCCGGGGTCATAGATGCGGCATGAGCATCTTAGGGCGAAGCAGCATCCGGCACCTGAATGCCGAGGTGTCTCGTATGCTGTATTCTCGGAAGAGGTCGAAAAAACTTGAGGGATAAAAGCAAGCGCGGGTCGGGAGATCGATCGGCGGCATCGGTGCAGCGGGCATGTGCTTTGATACCTTCGCCGACCCACAGTTCGTCAGGCAGGACCGTACCTATTTATATTTGAGCGCCACATGCACAGGAGCCCCTGGCGCGCCAGGCAGGCGGCATCGCAGAATCGGCCGGGTGGGCATCGCTGCTGCGGACAGGGCGCGCTTCCGGGAAGCACTTCAACGGATGGCGGCCGGCCGATACGGCACGGCGCAGACCGGCGGGTGGTTGGCAGGCAGGGTGTTGTTTTACAGGGCGTTGATTCTCCCCCGGCAACCGGGAGAGCCGCAGACGCAGGGGACGAGTTCCCCGTCGGCGCCGAAGCTGTAATCGATGCTGAGCTCCTCACCGGCCGCGATGTCGCGCGCAGCGTAGATCAGCACGCGCCGGCCTTCGGTCCGGTAGTCGCAATTCGGCGCGCAGGAGTGATTGATGAACCGGGCCTCGTTGCCCTGCTGATACCCGTCGATCACCCACTCGTCGCTGGTCCAGAAGGTGTAAATGCCGCTCCGTGAAGCATCTTCCTCGCGCCGGTAGGCTTCTTCGGCGGGTATGATCTCACCGGCATATTCGATGATGAAGGCGCCGGCTGAAATGGGCTTGGCAGCGTAGCAGCCCTTGCCGTGAATCGGCGACTCTCGGACTTCCAGCATGCGCGTGAGCTTTTCGGTCATCTGGCACTCACCGGTCATATGGCCTTTTTGGAGGCATCCGCCCGTGTTCCGCCCTATACACCCCGGTGCAATCCGGCGTCAATATAGGCCGGCGTCCCGTGCGAAGCTATCGCTCTCCGGTGAGATAACTGCTGCCCAGATGTCCGTCCACCACCGGCAGGCTCTCCATCGCCGGAGGGGAGAACCCGAACACCATCTGCAGAAAGGCCACCGTGATCCGGTACGTCGCCCCCCACAGGATCTCGGGGCCGCCGGAGGCCGGGATGCGGAAGGCCGGCACCCGGCGGACGCGCTCGTCCTCCGCCGTGAGTGAGGACCGGGGCATGGTCAGTCGGTAGCAGATGTAGTGTTCCGCTTCGAGCAGGTGCCGCAGGGGGATCCCCACGATGCGCTCCACTTCCCAGTTGGGCTTGAAACGGGGCCGCCGCGGACTCCAGGCCGCCAGGGGATAGATCCGCCGCTGAAACAGGACCAGGCGATGGTGCGGCAGCGGCCCCAGAAAACGCACCCGGAGCGGGTTGAGCCGCATCTCTTCGAAGGCTTCCCGAAGGGCCGTGGCGAAATAGAGCGCCAGCCAGCGCGACTCCACCGGCCGTTCGCGACGCCATCGTCTCCACAGCGGCCAACGCCCCAGCGGGCCCAGAGGCAGCCTCAGGAGCCGGGCGAGATTGAGATCGAACCGCGCGGCCACGCCGCCGCCCGGACAGCAGAGATCGCCCGGCTGGCGCACGCGGGCGGAGCGTTTATTCAAAATCAGGGAGACATCGGAAGACCTCCCCGCGGCATCAGCGCCGGGGCTTAAAAGCAGCAGCACCGCAGAGGTGGCGCTCAGGTCCGCCGCCCCTGAATCAAACAGCGCCGTCCCCGCGGCGAAGGCATCCAACGCCTGAATGATCCCGGGGATCATGCGGTCGGGGTCTGAAACCCATTCCTGTGGAATATGAGGATCCATGCCGACTCGGCTCGCTGGGAAACCGCTGGAGTTTCAGTGCCGTGCGGCGCGCAGGACTGCGGGCGCCGCGCCCGTGACCCGGATATCAGGTTCGCCCGCGTCCTGCAACCCTTCGCGCCTCTGCGAGCGTCTTGACAGCCGGGACCGGGTGAGTAAATATCAAAGCCGCTCGCAGCCGGTTCCTTGCGTTGCGGCCGCAACGGGCCCCCCAGACGCTTGCCACAGTGCTACGTTCCGACTTACGACCGCAAAGGCAGGATTCCGGATCCCGGCCGATGGGGCCGCCGGAACGCTTAAGGAGGTCAACACCCCATGCAGAAGATCCACCCTCTGGTTGCTTTCATCGCCCTTGGCATTCTCACGCAGTTCGGTCCGCAGGCGCATCTCCCCGAAACCGCGGGGGCCGCCGACACGCCCGAACGGATGATCCTGATGGCCCCGGAGTACCCCGGCATTATCAGCGCGCCGGGCAAAGAAGTCAGCATGGACCTTGCTTTCATCAACAAGGGCCGCTCCGATGAGATCGTGGACGTCCGGGTGGCTCAAACGCCCGAGGGATGGAAAACCAGGATCAAAACCTACCGCTTCGCCGTGACCGGCATCCACGTGCCGGCGGACGACAAGAAGAGTCTGACCTTCGAGGCCGTGCCGGACAAGGAACTTCCGCCCGGGGACTACACCTTCGTGGTGGCGGCCGAGACCCGCGATGGCCGCTTCAAGATGACCCAGACCATCACCGTCACCCTCGCCCGAGAGCAGGAGGCCGCCCCAGCCGGCCAGGGAGTAAGGCTCACCACCTCCTATCCGGTGATCCGCGGCGCCTCGGATGCCGCCTTCGAGTTCTCGGTGGAGGTCGACAGCCGGCTGGACAAGGAGGCTGTCTTCGACATTAGCGCCCAGGGCCCCAAGGGATGGGAGATCAACTTCAAACCGGCCTACGAAACCAAATTCATATCGAGCATCCGGCTCAAGGCCGATCAAACCACGAGCATCGCCGTCGAAGTCAAACCGGCTCCCAATTCCCCGCCCGGTGAATATCCGATCGGTCTGCGGGTCTCCTCCGGCGACGCCAACGCCGAAGCCGGCCTGACGGTGATACTGACCGGCACCTATGCCATCGAGGCCGGGACAGCCTCCGGCCTGCTGTCGCTCGAAGCGCGGCAGGGCTTGCCCGCGAACGTGTCCTTTTTTGTGAGGAACACGGGCAGCGCCGTCAACCACGACATCAAATTCATAACCTTCAAACCCGAGAACTGGAAAGTCGAATTCCAGCCGGAACGCATCGCTCAGATCGAACCCAACGGTCTCGCTCAGGTGGAGATGATCCTCACGCCCTACGAGGAGGCCCTGGTCGGGGATTATTCGATCGGCGTCAAGATTGAAGGCACCAGGGCCTCCAAGACCCTGGAGTTCCGCACCAGCGTCAAAGCCTCTGGCACATGGGGCTGGATCGGCATCGGCATCATCGTGGCCGTGATCGCCGGCCTGTTCGGCTTGTTTCGTGCCCTGGGGAGACGCTAGGCATGGAGACCGCACCGGTCGTCGCCACTCACGATCTGACCAAGATCTACGGACACCAGGTGGCCGTGGATCGCCTGACCCTTGCGGTGAACGAAGGCGAGATTTTCGGGTTCCTGGGGCCGAACGGTGCCGGCAAAACCACCACCCTGCTCATGCTGTTGGGGCTGACCGAACCCACGAGCGGCTGGGCCAGGATCATGGATATCGATCCCGCCCGCGAGCCGATCAAGGTCAAGGCCCGGGTCGGCTACCTGCAGGAGAACATGGGGTTTTACTCCGACCTGACCGCTCGACAGATGCTGCGGTTCGTGGCGGAGTTGAACGGCATCGAGCGCCGCGAGGCGGAGGTGCGTATCGAAGGCGCCCTGACCGACGTGGGCCTGGCGGATGAACCGCCAGCCAAGACCATCGCCGCGTTTTCACGCGGCATGCGCCAGCGTCTGGGAATCGCCGAATTGCTCATCAAGGACGCTCGCGTGGCCTTCTTGGACGAGCCCACGCTAGGGCTGGACCCGGACGCCACGCAGCGGATCACCGAGATGATCCAGCGCCTGGCCCGCGAGCAGCGCATGACCGTTCTCCTCTCCAGTCACCAGCTGCACCAGGTCCAGAGGATCTGCGACCGGGTCGGCATCATGATCAAGGGCCGCCTGGTCGCCCACGGCCCGATCGACCAGCTCGCCCGCGAAAAGTTCGGCCTAAACCGGGAGCAGTTCACGCTTGAAGAAATCTACATGAAGTACTTCCTGGAGGGGTCGCCGTGAAGGGTCTTTCCGCCATTTTGAGAAAGGAGCTGGCGGATCATTTCGCCAGCCATCGGTTCGCCATCCTTTTCGCCCTGATCGCCATGGTGAGCCTGATCACCGCCTACATGGTGGGCATCCGCATCCGCGAGGTGGAAGGCCAGCTCAAGCCCCAGTTCGTTTTCCTGCTCCTGTTCACCGAGCCCGGGGCCATGTTTTCCCTGGTGCAGTTCGTGGCATTTTTCGGCCCGCTGGTCGGCCTCATTCTGGGATTCGACGCGATCAACCGTGAACGCAACGAGGGCACCTTGAGCAAACTTCTGGCCCAGCCGATCTACCGGGACGTGGTGATCAACGCCAAGTTCCTGGCCGGCGTCATCCTGATCGGAGTCATGCTCCTGTCCCTCGTGCTCGTGATCACCGGCCTGGGGCTGGCACTGGTCGGGATCGTTCCAGGGGCCGAGGAGATCTGGCGTATCGTCACCTATCTGCTGATCAGCGTCGTTTACGTTGCCTTCTGGCTGGGGGTCGCCATCCTGTTTTCGATTATGTTTCGAAGCACCGCCTCTTCGGCGCTGGCGAGCCTGGCGGTCTGGATCTTCTTCTCCTTCTTCATCACCATCGGGGCCAGCGTTCTGGCGAATGTGCTGGCGAGCGACGCCGATTTCAGCCCGCCGGCCGCCGGACGGAAGGCCGAACTGGTCCGCTACGCTGTGATCGCTTCCCCCATGGAGCTGTATTCCGATGCCACAGCGACCGTGATCGACCCCCTGCGGAAGTCCACGCGCGCCGCCCTGCCCGTCGGTCCGCTGGAGGCCATCTCCATGACGCGCTTCTCCGGGCCGCTGCCGCTCGCCCAGAGCCTGCTCGTGGTCATGCCGCACCTGATCTCGCTCCTGGCGATCACCGTGCTCTGTTTTGCGCTGTCCTACATCGTTTTCATGCGCCAGGAGATCCGGTCTCTGTAAAAAACCTGAGGGCGGCTGACGCCGCCCTCAGGTTTTTGACACCCAATTTTTAAAGCGGGGGCGGAGTGTTCAACTCGCCCCTGATTCCTTAATACATGTCCTCGTCCATGGGCGGAGCGGCAGCTCCCTTTTTCTTCTTCTCGGGTTTCTCCGTGATCATGGCTTCCGTGGTCAGCATCAAACCAGCCACCGACACGGCGTTCTGCAGGGCGAACCGCACCACCTTGGTGGGATCGATCACGCCGGCCTTCATCAGGTCTTCGTAATCGCCGGTTTCGGCATTGAATCCGTAGGCGTCCTTGCCGTCCATCACGGCGTTCACCACCACGGAGCCTTCCATTCCCGCGTTCTGGGCGATGTTGCGCAAGGGATCCTGCAGGGCCCGTTTCAAAAGACCGATACCGGCCTTCTCTTCGCCCGGCACCTTCAGTGCGCCGAGCGCTTCGATGCCGCGCAGCAGGGCGCCTCCCCCGCCGGGGACGATTCCCTCCTCGACGGCCGCCCGGGTGGCGTTGAGCGCGTCCTCCACACGGGCCTTCTTTTCCTTCATTTCGGTTTCAGTGGCAGCGCCGATGTGAATGACGGCAACGCCGCCGACCAGCTTGGCCAGGCGTTCCTGCAGCTTCTCGCGGTCGTAGTCCGAGGTGGTTTCCTCAATCTGCGCCCGGATCTGGTTGATGCGGCCCTCGATGTCGGCCTTCTTCCCTGCCCCGTCGATGAGGGTCGTGTTGTCCTTGTCGATGCGAACGTGCTTGCAGCGGCCCAGGTCGCTCAGCGTCACGTTTTCAAGCTTCAGGCCGAGGTCCTCGGAGATCACCTGCCCGCCGGTCAGGACGCCGATGTCCTCCAGCATGGCCTTGCGCCGGTCGCCGAAGCCGGGGGCTTTGACCGCCGCGGCCTTGAGCGTGCCGCGCAGCTTGTTCACGATCAGGGTCGCCAGGGCCTCGCCTTCGATGTCCTCGGCGATGATCAGCAACGGCCTGCCGCTCTGGGCCACCGACTCCAGAATCGGCACCAGGTCCTTCATGGAGCTGATCTTCTTCTCGAAGATCAGCAGGTAGGGGTCGTCCAGGTGGGCTTCCATCTTTTCAGGGTCGGTGACGAAATAGGGCGACACATAGCCGCGGTCGAACTGCATGCCTTCCACCACCTCGAGGGTGGTCTCCATGCTCTTGGCCTCTTCGACCGTGATCACCCCCTCCTTGCCCACCTTGTCCATGGCTTCCGAGATCAGCTTGCCGACCATTTCATCGTTGTTGGCCGAAATGCTGCCGACCTGCACGATTTCGTTCTTGCCCTTGATGGACTTGGACATCTTCTTGAGCTCCGCGACAACCGCCGCGGCGCCTTTGTCGAGGCCGCGCTTGAGCGCCATGGGGTTGGTGCCGGCTGCGACGAGCTTCTGCCCCTCGGCATATAGTGCCTGGGCCAGTACGGTGGCCGTGGTGGTTCCGTCGCCGGCGACGTCGCTGGTCTTGCTGGCGACTTCTTTGACCATCTGCGCGCCCATGTTTTCGAACTTGTCATCGAGGGTGATTTCCTTGGCGACGGTCACGCCGTCCTTGGTCACGGTGGGGGACCCGAAGGATTTATCCAGAACCACGTTGCGGCCCTTGGGACCCAGCGTAACTTTTACGGCGTCCGCCAGGACGTTCACCCCTTTGAGCATCTTCTCCCTCGCTTGGGAACTGTAACAGATCATTTTGGCTGGCATGATGTTTCCTCCCTGTGGTTATTCCAGAATTCCGAGAATGTCGTCTTCGCGCATGAAGATGTGCTCGACTCCGTCGATTTTGATTTCCGAGCCGGCATACTTGGAGAACAGCACCCGATCGCCCTTCTTGAGCTCCATGGGGATGCGTTTGCCGTCATCATCCATTTTCCCGGGTCCGGCCGCCACCACCTTGCCCTCTTGCGGCTTCTCCTTTGCCGTATCGGGGATGATGATCCCTCCGGCGGTCTTCTTTTCCTCCTCGACCCTCACGACCAAGATCCTGTCGTTCAACGGCCTGATTTTCATGACTGCTTACCTCCTTGGTGAGTTGATCCGGCGCAAGGCTGCGCCGCAGGTTGGCTTCGGCGAACCGCGCTGGCTGCATGCTTCTATTCAGCCGGTTGCATACGTGCGCCGACGCATTTTTTTGTTATTTAAATCAGATCATTACAAGGTAATCTGGATTGAAACTGGCAGAATGATAATCATCGGCAACGTGTTGTCAAGATCAGGGGGCTCCATCTTCGGGGCTCGCTAGAGGTCGCCATCCAGGTACCGCCCCATCAATCGGTCGATCGTTGCCGGCAGCCCCGCGAGGTCCCGCCGGGAACTGGCTTCGTCATAGGCTGAAACCAGGGCATCCGAGCAGCGCTTGGCCGCGGCGCGGCCGGCGGCGACGGCCGGCGGCAGCACGGCCCAGTCGCCGGTGCGAAAAATTTCCTCCGCGGCCGGAAGGAGCTCCGGATGCAGGTTCCGCGTCAAGCGGTCCGTAAACGCCGCGTAAAAGCCCAGACCCACGACGTCGCGGTTGCGGCCGATATGGGCGAGCGGACCGAGCGGATGCGTGTCGGCCAGCAGATCCTTGACATGGCGTGCCAGCAGCTCGACACGGGAGAGCGGAAAGGCGGCGATCATCTCCTGCCAGCGCTCGCGCTGGAAATCGCTCGATTTGATCTCGCCCAGCTCATGGTGGAGGTGGATCGTCTCCTGGACGCGCAGCAGGTCGTCCCACCGGCGCCGCACCTCGGGCGAACGCCGGTCTGCGATGCTGCTGGCGGCGAGGGCTGCATGGAGCGCCGTTTTCCCTGAAGGCGTGACATAGGCGATCTGGTCCCACAGCAGGTTGCTGGCGCTTTGGCGCCGCAGCACGATGGTGTTGCCCTGGGAGGCCGCCGGCAGCGGGGATAGGTCCCGCGCCAGTTCGCGCCCCAACCGGTAGATCCGGCAGCCTTCGATTTCGTCCTCGCGGTCGATCTCGGCCAGAAAGAAGGTGGGCTTGAGTCCCCGGGCCAATCCCGCGCCGTAATACAGGCGCTGCCCCGCAAGCTCTGAGTTGACGGCCTCGGTGTCGAAGGGTTCCACGGGCCGGCCCCGCACCGCGAGCGGTTGCAGCTCCGACCCGATCAGGGTTTCCCAATAGGCCTCGCGCGCCCCGATCCACTCCAGCACCGCCGATGGCTCGCCCTCCTCCCAGGGTGCCAGGTTGCGCTCCCATTTGAAGAGATCCCGCAGCCGCAGCGCGAGGCCGCAGATCGAAAAAACGCCCCCGTGCCGCGCATCGGAGATGTCGCAGTTGCGCTGGATCTGCTGAATCAGGGGATCGATGGCGTCCATGCCGACCTCTTCACCTGCCGGGAGGCGACCGGATGCAGCCCCGTCGCCGGAAGGGGATGCCCCCACGCCCGGAGCATCGCTCAGACCACCCCTTGGTCGGCCATGGCGCTGACCACCTTCACAAAGCCGGCGATGTTCGCGCCGTTGAGGTAATTTCCGGGCGTGCCGAATTCCTCGGCGGCGTCCAAGCAGGTGCGGTGGATTTCGCGGATGATGATCCGCAGGCGTTCGTCGACTTCTGATCCCAGCCAGCTCAACCGCATGCTGTTCTGAACCATTTCCAACCCGCTGACGGCCACCCCGCCGGCATTGGCGGCCTTGCCCGGCGCGAACAGGATCCTTTTGGCGAGAAAGACGGCGATGGCCTCCGAGCTGCAGGGCATATTGGCCCCTTCGCACACCAGCTTGATGCTGTTATTGATGAGGGCGTAGGCATCTTTCTCGCCGATCTCGTTCTGGGTGGCGCAGGGGAAGGCGCAATCCGCCCGGTGGCTCCACAGCGGATTTTGATCGGACGAAGGGTCGGCCGGCAGAAATCGAGCGCGGGGGTACGTGTCGGTGTATTCCCGGATCCGGCCGCGCCGGACGTTTTTGAGGCGCTTGACGTAGGCGAGCTTCTCGGCGCCGATGCCGTCCGGATCAAAGATGTGGCCGCTGGAGTCCGAAAGGGTCATCACCTTGGCCCCCAACTCGATGAGCTTTTCGGCAGTGTGCTGGGCGACATTGCCGGAGCCGGACACCAGGCAGGTCTGCTCCTCGATGGCCATCCCGCGGGTGGCGAGCATTTCCGCGGCAAAGTACACGCACCCGTAGCCGGCGGCCTCGGGACGGAACAGGCTGCCGCCCCATTGCAGCCCCTTGCCCGTCAGGGCGCCGGTGAACCGGTTGGTGAGCTTTTTGTAGGCCCCGAAGAGATATCCGATCTCCCGGCTGCCGACGCCGATGTCGCCTCCCGGGATGTCGGTGTGCGCGCCCACATGCCGATGCAGTTCCGCCATGAAGCTGTGGCAGAACCGCATGACTTCGTCGTCGGACTTGCCTTTGGGCTCAAAGTCGCACCCGGCCGCCCCGCCCCCGAGCGGCAGCGTGGTCAAGGCGTTCTTGAATACCTGATCGAAGGCCAGAAACTTGAGAATGCTTTGGTTCACCGACGGGTGAAAGCGCAGACCGCCTTTGTAGGGGCCGATGGCGCTGTTCATTTCGATCGCATAGCCGCGATTGACGCGGATGCGACCCCGGTCATCCATCCACGGCACCCGGAACGTCACAATCCGCTCCGGTTCGGTGATCCGTTCCATGACGGCCGATGCGGCATAGTGGGGATGGCGCTTTAGGACCGGCCGCACGCTTTCGGCCACTTCCTTGACCGCCTGATGGAATTCCTTTTCCCAGGGATCCCGGGCACGGATGGCAGCAAGAATGTCCGACATCGTTTCCTCCGCTCGCAAGCAGGATTGAGCTCAGTGGGCCGCCGCTGGGGCTGGGCGCCCACGCATCGGGCGCAAACCATACGCGGTTTCCAGCGGTATTGTCAACCCGCCCGAGCCCCGACCCGTGTCCGTTCCTCAAGGACGCCATTCGTTTCATCCCGCCGCTGGCGTCCAGCGCGGTGCTCGGCGCAAGCACGCCGCCCTCGCGCCGGTGCAGCGGATGCGCCGAAAAAAAAAGAACTTTTTTCGAAAAAGGATTTATTTCTAGCGTTTTCCCTGCTATAGTAAAAAGGTACCGAAAACCTAACGGACCGATGGGTTCGGCAGGCTGCGTCCTGTCTTCGGCCGAGGCGTTGAGCGGCGCGCGGTCTCTTCATCGAGGCCGACCACAGCGGGCGTCGTGCACGGCGCGCTTCTCCGCCGTGCATCATCCGTTCACCATCCCGGATCCCCTATAGGAAATCACCGCATGTATCATTCGCGATGCCGACCGGCTTCGGCCGTTGATGTGCGCACCGGAAGCCGGCCGGAGACCGAGCCGCAGCGACGCTGGATGAACGCGAAGCCCGCCGGCTCTCATTCTTTTCGATGGCTTCGCGAAAAGATCGACTTCAGGGCGCGCGAACCCCGGCGCGCGGCGATCGTCGCTGCCGCACCCAGAGCGCGAGGGTTTTTCCGCCGGGGCGCCGGCGCGCAGCGCCGGGGCTGGCCCTGCGCAGAAGCGGTCCAGCGCCGGCTTGCGGCGGTTCGGGTCAATTGGAAAGCGATGGCGGCAGTGCCCTCCATCGTGCTGCTGGCGTGCGCCATCACCGTGGCAACGATGGGCGCTTGGCCGGCTCTGCGTGGAGCGCCGCGCTCACAACCGACGATTTCAAAACCACGCCCGGCAGTCCCCCTGCGGCCGATGGCCAAGCAGGATGTCCAGGAGCTCATCGCCGGAGTGAACTTTCTGAACCGCACCGACAGCCGGTTGGAGCTGCGGCGCGGGAATACATGCTTCACGCTTCAAACCACTCTCGACCCGGACCTCCAGCACGCTCTCATCCCGCGCCTCGACCGCAAGAACTCGCGCTACATCGGGATCGTGGCCATGGAGCCGACCGACGGCCGGGTGCTCGCCATGGCCGGATACGATCGGGCCAACCCGGACGGCAACCCCTGCCTGGACAGTCGGTTTCCGGCCGCGAGCGTCTTCAAGATCATCACGGCCGCGGCGGCCGTGGAAGCGGGCGACCTGGACCCCGGCGACATCCTGAGATTCTGCGGCGGCAAGTACACGCTCTACAAATTCCAGATCACCTCGAAGCTGCCCAAAAAGGCCAACCAGATCACTCTGAAGGACTCCTTCGCCCAGTCCGTCAACCCGGTCTTCGGTCGGCTGGGCGCCGACCTGCTCGGCAAGGAGGTGATCGAGGCCTATGCCGAGGCCTTCGGCTTCAACCGTGAAATCGACTTCGAGCTGCCGCTGCGCCCCAGCCGGATCGAACTCGCCGACACTGCGTATGAGCTCGCGGAGGTGGCCAGCGGCTTCAACCGCACCACGCGGATCTCCCCTCTGCACGGGGCGGCCATGGCCTCGGCCGTCGTCAATCAGGGGGTGTGGGTGGAGCCGACGATCATCGACTGGGTCAGCGACGATTCCGGACAGCCGGTTTACCAGGGCCAGACAGCTTACCGCGACCAGGCCGTCGACCGGGACACCGCCAGGATCCTGCGCCAGATGATGCAGGCCACCGTGCAATCCGGAACGGCCCACCGGGAGTTTCAGAAGCACCACGACGACAAAGTTCTATCGCGCCTGGAGATCGGAGGAAAAACCGGTTCCATGGGGGATGGGACCGGCGAGACGCGCTACGACTGGTTCGTGGGGTATGCCCGCGAACCGCAACGGAAAAAGCAGCTGGTGGTCGCGGTGGTGGTCACCCACGAGGGCCACATCGGAACCCGCGCCGCCGCCTATGCCGTCATGGCCATCAAGGAATACTTCCAAGGCGCTTCCGGCCTCCTGCACACCCAGGTCCAACCGCCGCCCCGCTCCTGATCTAAACAGCCGTCAGCCGGTCTTCCACGGCCGCGATGAACCCCTCGGTGCTCTGGTAGCCGGTCGGCCGGGGCTCCATGAGCGGCACCAGGTCCTTGGTGACGATGCCGGCCTCGATGCAGCCGATCACGGCGGCCTCGAGCCTCTCCGCGAAGGCGACCACCGACGGCGTGCCGTCCAGCTCCCCACGCTTTTTGATGCCTCCGGTCCAGGCGAAGATGGAGGCGACCGAATTGGTGCTCGTGGGGCGGCCCTTGAGGTGCTCGTAGTAGTGACGCCGCACCGTGCCGTGAGCGGCCTCGAACTCGAACTTCCCGTCCGGCGAAACCAGCACCGAGGTCATCATCCCCAGGCTGCCGAAGCCGGCGGCCACCACATCCGAGAATACGTCGCCGTCGTAGTTGCTCACCGCCCACAGCATGTTGCCGGCGCTCTTCATCATCTGAGCGGCGGCATCGTCGATGAGCATGTAGCGGTAGGCAATCCCCGCCCGTTCGAAATCAGCCTTCCGGGCGGCCGCCTCTTCACTGAAAACGGTCTTGAAAAAGGCGTGGTATTGCTTGCTGATGGTGTCCTTCATTGAAAACCACAATTCGATCCTTTCGCTGAGCGCGTAGGCGATGCAGGCACGCGCGAACGAGCGGATGGATTTCTCGAGGTTGTGCATGCCCATGACCACACCGGGTCCCGCAAAGTCGTGCACCAGCACCCGGCGCTCAGGCCCCTCGGTCGGTGTGTAGACCAGCTCCACTTTGCCGGGCCGGTCCACCTTCAGCTCGACGCCCCGGTAGATGTCGCCATAGGCATGCCGGCCGATAATAATCGGCTTTTTCCAGCTGCGAACCGCCGGAATGATGGTGCGAACGATGATGGGCTTGCGGAAGACCGTACCATCCAGGATCGAGCGGATCTGCCCGTTGGGCGACGGCCATTCCTTCTTGAGCCGGTACTCGCTGACGCGCTCGGCATCGGGGGTGATGGTGGCGCACTTGACCCCGACCCCGAAGTGCCGGATCGCCTGTCCGGCTTCGGCGGTAATCCGGTCGTCGGTTTCGTCGCGGTTCTGCACGCCGAGGTCGAAGTACTTCAGGTCCACGTCCAGGAACGGCAGGATGAGCCGCTCCTTGATCATCGCCCAGATGACGCGGGTCATTTCGTCGCCGTCCAACTCGACGATCGGGTTGAGGACTCTGATCTTGGTCATGGCGCAACCTCCCAGCCCGCCTAAAGTTTTCCGAACGGCCGAACCGCGCTCGGCTTCTCTTCGCGCCGCGTGAACTCGTCGGCCATGACCCTGGCCGATTCGGCATCGGGACAGTCTCCGATACGAACCGTGCACCACGGCCGCTTCCGGGAGTCCTCGATCCGGCACCGGGCGGGGCTCCCGGCCGGCCGAAAGGGTGATAAGATCGTTTCGGGGGACCATATGCCAATTCGTTGGACCGATCAAGTCAAGAAAGACCTGGGGTACCGGAAAGGTGGCAATTCGGAGGCGGTCGATAGCCTTTCGTCAGGCGGCATCGGACGCTGTCCAAAGACAGGTCATCGAATCGGAGAGACAAAAAAGAACGCGGTTGAGAAAACGCAAGGGGCTACAGAAGTAAACCTGTAACCCCTTGTCTGGCTGGCGCGCCCGGAGGGGCTCGAACCCCCGGCCTACGGATTCGAAGTCCGGCGCTCTATCCAACTGAGCTACGGGCGCGGAAGATGGGGTGAGTGATGGGATTTGAACCCACGACAACCGGGGCCACAACCCGGTGCTCTGCCAACTGAGCTACACCCACCGCAAACGGATGGTATGATTGAGGACTATTTGTAAATTTAGATAGCTACCAGATTGAAGGCAGCAGATCAAGTATAATTTGCCATCTCCTTATTCATGGTTAGCCTTTGGTCACTGCAGCCAGGCCTTGTTCAGGCCCGGCCGGTCACGCAACGGATCGGCGCTTTGGATGCGGAATCAGGTGTTGAAAGCGCCGAAAAATTTCACTAAAAGAGGATGTCGCTCGCGCCGCACCCATCGGCCGGGCAGGCAACCTGAGCCGGGGGGGGCTACGCCGTGAATTCTTTCATTTTGTTTTTCATGCGGGCCGTGCTGGGATTGGCCGTTGCCGCCCTCATCACCCGCATTTTCCGGGGTTCGATCGACGCGACCTACGTCGTCGGGCTGGCGGCCGTCCTGGTGGGGCTGGCCTACGTCTTCGAGCATTTCAGGAAACGGAGCGGCCGTTGAATTTGGGCTCGACCCGCGGTTGGATCAGGTTCTAAAACCGCATCGGGAGCATGAATCCTTGAAGCAGATCATTCTGGGCACCGCCGGCCACATCGACCACGGCAAGACCTCCCTCGTCAAGGCGCTCACGGGCATCGACACGGACCGCCTGAAAGAGGAAAAGGAGCGGGGCATCACCATCGAACTGGGCTTTGCCCACCTGGACCTGCCCAGCGGCCAGCACCTGGGGGTGGTGGATGTCCCCGGCCATGAAAAATTCGTCAAGAACATGGTGGCGGGCGCCACCGGCATCGATATCGTCGTCATGGTCATCGCGGCCGATGAAGGGGTGATGCCGCAGACGCGGGAGCACATGGAGATCTGCACCCTTTTGGGGGTGCGCCACGGCCTGGTGGCGCTGACCAAGACCGATCTGGTGGATGAGGAGATGCTGGAGCTCACCCAGGAGGACATCCGGGAGTTCACGCGCGGTTCTTTCCTCGAAGACGCGCCGGTCATCCCGGTCTCGGCCGCCACCGGCCAGGGGTTGCCCGCCTTCGTGCAGACGCTGGACGAATTGAGCCGGCAGGTGCGGCTGCGGCCGCCGTCCTCGCTTTTGCGGCTGCCGGTGGACCGCGTCTTCACCATGAAAGGTTTCGGCACGGTCATCACCGGCACCCTGATTTCCGGGAAAGTCCAGGTGGGAGAGCCGATTATGGTCTATCCGTCGGGGATCACCTCCAAGGTGCGCGGGATCCAGGTTCACAACCAGAGCGTCCTCGCGGCCGAGGCCGGCATGCGCACTGCCGTCAATTTCCAGGGGCTGGACAGGGAGGCGGTCAACCGGGGCGAAGTGCTGTCCAGCCCCGGCGCATTGAAGCCGAGCTACATGGTGGATGTCCAGTTCCACTATCTCGCCAGCGCCGGCAGGCCGGTCAAAAACCGCACCCGGGTGCGGTTCCATACCGGGACCAGCGAGGTGTTGGGAAACCTCATCCTGCTCGAGCACGACGAACTCGCGCCCGGCAGTACGACGGTCGCCCAGCTGCGGCTGGACACGCCGGTCGCCATCGTCAAGGGCGATCATTACGTCGTGCGCAGCTATTCGCCCGTGCGCACCATCGGCGGCGGGCAGGTGCTCAATCCGATCCCTCCCAAGCACAAGCGCCTGAACGCGGGGGTCATCCAGGCCCTCAAGGGCGTCCTTTCGAGCGATCCGGAAGCCCTCATCGGCTGGCATATCGAGGCGGCCGGCCCCGCGGGCGCCTGCTTCAAGGACCTGCGGCTCATGACCAATTTGACCGACAAGCAGCTCGAGTCGGCATTGCAGGCCATGATGTCGGCCCGCGCCGTCATCCAGGTGGACAAGGAAACCCACAGCTTCGTCCACAAGCAATGCTTCGACGCCTTCATCAGCGAGACGGCCGGGCATCTGCGCGGCTACCACCGGGCCTTCCCTCTGAAGTCGGGCATGCTCAAGGAAGAGCTGAAAAGCAAGTTCCCGGCCGACACCGACGCCAGGCTCTTCAACCTGGTGCTCAACCAAATGATCAAGGACGGCGCCATCGTCCAGGAGGAGAAGACCGTGCGCCTGACCTCCCACAAGGTGTCGCTGGCCGGCGACGAGGCCACCCTGCGCAAACAGATGCTGAAAATCTACCGGGACAGCGGGCTGCAGCCCCCTTTTTTCCGCGAGGTCGTCGATCTCCTGAAGTCGGAGCCGGGCCAGGCCAAGGATGTTCTGAACCTTCTGATCGAGGAGGGCCTGATCATCCGCACCAAGGACGATCTTTTTTTCCACGCCGAAGCGATCGCCGATTTGAAGCAGCGCATGATAGCATTCTTCGAGTCGCAGCCCGACATGACCCCTGCCCACTTCAAGGAGCTGACCGGCGGCGCCTCGCGTAAATTTCTCATCCCGCTGCTGGAGTATTTCGATTCCCGCCACGTGACGCTGCGGGTCGGGGACGCGCGCAAGCTGCGCAAAGCCTGACGCCTGCAGCAAAGGGCTCATCTCGTCCCGCCTGGGGCGGGCTTCATCTCGCACTCGCTGCCGCGTCCTATGGGTACGCCTCGCGGCGCGGGAGTCGCGCGCCGTGGTCTCGGCCTTCCGCTGTAGACCTCTCATCAACTGGCGTTACGGGTCCCTCAACGCCAGGCCTTCGGTCAGGGCGGCGACGACCGAGTTCAGATAGAGCATGCCCTGGCGCGTGGGCTCGCAGCGGCTGTTCTCCAGGCGGATCAAACCGCGCTCGGCGAGCTCGTCCGCCGCAGGCCCGCAGATGTCCCGGAAATCCCGGCCGAAGCGCGCCCTGAAGCCAGCCTCATCGATACCCGCCGAAGTGCGCATCCCCAGCATGATCGCCTCCAGCATCTGCTGCTCGACGGTCAGCCTCTCCGCCCCGGCCCGCGGTCCGCGGCCGCTGCGCACGTCTTCGCTGTATCGCTGAAGATCCCGGTGATTCCAGAAGCGCTGGGGCGGCAGGAAGGAATGCGCCGCAGGACCGAACCCCAGATACGGCGCACAGGACCAGTACTTGGAGTTGTGCCGGGATACCGCGGCGTCACGGCCGTTGGTCGAGCGGCGCGCGAAGTTCGAAATCTCATAGTGCCGGTAGCCTCGGCGGGAGAGCATTTCCGAGGTCGCCACGAAAAGCTCGGCCGCAGCTCCTTCCGGCGCCGGGCGGAATCTACCGAGGCGCCGGGACTCGGCGAGCGGAGTGCCGGCTTCCACGGTGAGCATGTAAGCGGCGATGTGCTCCGGGCCGTACGCCAGAGCGCTTTCCAGCTCCGCCGTCCAGTCCTGCAGCGTCTGACCCGGCAGACCGTAGATCAGATCCAGTCCGACATCATCGAATCCGGCCCGCCGCGCTACCGCAACGGACTCGCGCGCCTGCGCGGCCGAGTGAACTCGGTTGAGCAGCCTTAAATTGTCTTCCCGAAAAGATTGCACCCCCAGATTGAGCCGCGTGACGCCGGCCGCCCGGTAGCCTTTCAGTTTTTCCAAATCGACGGTGCCCGGGTTGGCCTCGAGGCTCACCTCCGCCGGTCCGGCCAGCCGGAAGCGGGAGGCGATGCCCTCCATGATCCTCCCGACCTCGGCCGGGTCGAGGATCGACGGCGTTCCCCCGCCGAAGTAGACGGTGTCGAAAACGAGCGGCCCCGGTTCGGCTGCGGCGATCTCCGCGTCCAGGGCCTGCAGGAACTCGGGTTTCAGACCAAGATCGGTGACCGAATAGAAGTCGCAATAGGCGCACTTGCGGACGCAGAACGGGATGTGGACGTAAAGGCCGCCGAGGATAGCGCTCACCTGAAATAAGCCCTGTCCGGTCTCTGTCGGGAATCCAGTATCCAGTATCCGGCATCCATTGTTACCGCCCCCAGCCGCCGATCAGGTGCATGTGCAGATGGAAGATGACCTGTCCGCCGCCGCGCTCCACGTTGACGAACAACCGGTAGCCGTCTCGGGCGATGTTGAGCTGCCGGGCCATTGCCTGGGCCGCACGAAACAACTCGCCGAGAATCGGCGCGTCCTCTGCCGCCAGGTCGTTGACGCTGCGGATGTGCTTGCGCGGAACGATCAGCAGGTGGACCGGGGCCTGGGGCCGGATGTCCCGGAAGACGATCAGCTGATCGGTTGCGAGCAGGAATTCGGTGTTCGTCTCGCCGCTGGCGATCCGGCAGAACAGACAGTCTTTTGGCATGGCGCTTCCCTATTCCTTCAACAGGGTTCCGGCCGCCCTCCGGAAGCCCTCATTTCCCCGCCGGCCCGGCGGCTGCGCCGCCTGGACAGCGCAGCGTCCAGAACTCCGGGGGGCATCGTCCATCGACCCACACGGGTGGTCGCCTGCAGGCAGCGGTCCAGTTCTTCCAGGTAGATGTCCCGGGGAATTTCCCGCGCCCCCATGCGCTGGAGATGTCCGGTGGTCACCTGGCAGTCGATGATTTCAAATCCTTCGATGTTCAGATAGGCCGCCAGAGCGGCCAAGGCGACCTTGGAAGCATTGGTCTCCCGCGCGAACATGGATTCGCCGAAAAAACCGGATCCGAGCGACACCCCGTACAAGCCGCCGGCCAGGCGCGATCCTCTCCAGGCTTCGACCGAGTGGGCAAAGCCCATCCTGTACAGGTCGCAGTAGGCCCGGACCATGTCCGGTACGATCCAGGTGCCCTCCCCCTTTCCGGCGCGCACCGCGGCGCATTCGCGGATGACCGCGTCGAAGGCCCGGTCCATGCTGATCTCGAAATCGCCGCGACGGATGACCTTTTCAAGCGAGCGAGACAGGTGAAATTCGCGGGGATAGAGGACCAGACGGGGATCCGGAGACCACCACAGGATGGGTTCATCGTCGGCATACCAGGGGAAGATCCCCATGCGATAGGCCAGAAGGAGACGCTCCCGGCTGAGGTCGCCGCCGACGGCCAAAAGCCCCTCCGGCGTCGCCAGGCGGGGCGGCGGGAATTTCAGGGCCTCCGAAAGGACGAAGACCGGCATGGAATCATCAGTCGAGCCGAAAGGCGACCTGGTCCGCTTCGACGTCGAGGGTCATCGCGCCGCCCTTCTGCAGCCGGCCGAAGAGGATTTCATCGGAGAGCTTGTTCTTGATTTCCGTCTGAATGACGCGTGCCAGGGGCCTCGCGCCGTAGCGTGGGTCATAGCCCTTCTGCGCCAGCCAGCTCCGCAGCGCCGGTGAATAGTTCAAATGGACCTTCTTCGGAGCGAGTTGAGAGTTGAGCTCCTTCATGAATTTATCGACCACCTGCTCCATGATGGCGGTGCTGAGGGAGTTGAACGCAATGGTGTCGTCCAGGCGGTTGCGGAACTCCGGGCTGAACATCTGCTCGATGGCCTTCTGGCCCTTGGAGCGCGTGTCGCGGTGCGCATCGCCGAAACCGATGCTCTGCGTGCTCATCTCGCGCGTGCCGGCGTTGGAGGTCATCATGAGGATCACGTTGCGGAAATCGGCTTTCTTGCCGTTGTTGTCCGTCAGCGTGGCGTGGTCCATCACCTGCAGCAGGATGTTGAAGAGGTCGGGATGGGCTTTTTCGATCTCGTCCATCAGCAAGACCGAATGCGGGTGCTTGCGGATGCCGTCGGTCAATAGCCCGCCCTGATCGAAGCCGATATAACCCGGAGGAGCGCCGATCAGACGCGCCACGGCGTGCTTTTCCATGTATTCGCTCATGTCGAAGCGCATGAACTCCACGCCCAGGATCAAGGCCACCTGCCGGGCCACCTCGGTCTTGCCGACCCCCGTCGGGCCAGTGAAGAGAAAGCAGCCGATGGGCTTGCCGGGGATCCCCAGCCCGGCGCGCGAGCGCTTGATCGATGTGACCAGGGCGCTGATGGCGTCGTCCTGCCCGAAGACGACCTCTTTCAACCGGGACTCCAATTGCTCGAGTTTGGCGCGGTCGGAAGTGGAAACGCTCTGCGTCGGGATGCGCGCCATCTTGGCGACGATCTTCTCGATATCGGCCGGATGGATCTTCTTGCGGCCGGCGGCCCCGGACAGCCGCACGAACGCGCCGGCCTCGTCCATCACATCAATGGCCTTGTCGGGCAGGTAGCGGTCGTTCAGATATTTGGCCGAGAGGTCCACAGCCGACTTCAACGCACCGTCGGTGTACTCGATGCCGTGGTGCTCTTCGTAGCGCGAGCGCAGCCCCTTGAGAATCTGGATGCTCTCGCCGACCGGCGGCTCGGGCACCTCGATCTTCTCGAAGCGCCGCGACAGGGCCCGGTCCTTCTCGAAGTGGTTCTTGAACTCTTCGTAGGTGGAGGAGCCGATGCAGCGGATCTCCCCGCTCGTCAGCACCGGCTTGAGGATGTTGGAGGCGTCCATCGAACCGCTGCTGGTGGCGCCGGCGCCCACGATGGTGTGTATTTCGTCGATGAAGAGAATCGAATGGGGCCGGCGCTTGAGCTCGGCGATGACCCCTTTCAAACGCTGCTCGAAATCGCCCCGGAATTTGGTCCCGGCGAGCATGCCGCCCAGGTCGAGCGCGTAGATGTGCACTTCCTTGAGCAAGTCGGGCACATCGGCCTTGGCGATCTTTTGAGCGAGCCCCTCGGCCAGAGCGGTCTTGCCCACGCCCGGGTCGCCGACGAACACGGGGTTGTTCTTGCGCCGCCGGCAGAGCACCTGCATGGTGCGCTCGAGCTCGGTCTGGCGGCCGATGAGGGGGTCCAGCTTCCCCTGCCGGGCCAGCCGCACCAGATCGGTCGTATACATCTCCAGAGGGTTGTTCTTGCGCCGTCGATCCTCCGTCCCCGGCCGCGCCTCAGGCTGCTCGCGCTCCTCGTAGGAGGTCTTGGGGATCTTGTGCGAAATGAAGTTGAGCACGTCCAGCCGGGTGACGCCCTCCGAGCTCAGAAAATACTCGGCGTGGGAGTCCTTCTCCAGGAAAATGGAGGCCAGGATGTCGCTGACCGCGACCTCGGCCTTGTCGGCCGATCGGGCATGGCTGACCGCCCGCTGGATGACCCGCTGGAAACCGATCGTCTGCTGCAGGACGTATTCGCTGCCCTCGGGGATCTTTTCGATCTTTTCTTCAAAGAAGGACTCCAGGTTTCCCAGGATGGTCTCGACGTTGCCCCCGCAGTTTTCTATGATCTCGATCCCGCTCTGCTCGTAGAGGATGGCAAACAGGATGTGCTCGACGCTGACGTATTCGTGACGGCGCTTCTTGGCTTCGCGCACCGCAAAGCCCAGGGTGGCGGACAATTCCTTGCTGATCATGGCGCTATTCTCTTTCCATGGTGCACTTGAGCGGGAACCCCTTCTCGCGGGAGAGGCCGTCCACCATGTCGATCTTGGTTTCGGCGATGTCGCGGGGGTAAAGGCCGCAGACGCCGAAACCGTTGCGATGCACATTCAACATGATCCGATGGGCATCCTCGTCGGATTTCTTGAACACGTGCTTGAGCACCTCCACGACGAAATCCATGGTGGTGTAATCGTCGTTCAGGAGCATCACCCGATACAGCGGGGGCTCCTCCAGCTCGACCTGCTGTTCCGAGAGTACATCGTCCTCGATTTGGGGCTTTTCTTCACTCACGGATCCCTCCGTGGATGCTGTCGCCGCCCTGTGACGGAACCATGGCGGCGAGAGCACCTCTCCATCGGTGCAACATTATAATCACTGCAGCGAGTTTTTGTAAAGAGACCCCACCGGGGGGCCGCGGCTAGCGTCCGCAGCATTTCTTGTACTTTTTGCCGCTGCCGCACGGGCAGGGAGAGTTGCGGCCGACCTTATCCGGATTGCGCTGGGCCGGCGCCTTGCGGGGAGGCTCGCCGCCGCCGGAGCCGGAGAACGTCAACCGCTGCGGACGGGGGGCCTCGATCGGAAAGGTTTCCATCTTTTCCGGCGCCGCTAGCTGGATGCGGAAAAGGATGCCGAGGGTTTCCTCCTCGATGCGGTCCATGAGGTTCTGGAACATCTCGAATCCCTCTTTCTTGTAGACCAGCAGGGGGTTCTGCTGCGCGTAGCCCCGCAACCCGATGCCCTCCTTCAAATGGTCCATGGACAGGAGGTGGTCCTTCCAGAGGTTGTCGATGGTCTGAAGCATGACCACGTGCTCCAGCCGCCGATAGGTTTCGCTCCCGATCGTCGCCTCCCGTCCCTCGTAGGTGCGGACCGCCTCGGCTCGGATCAGTTCCGCCAGGTCCTCCGGGGTCGCGGCGGAAACCGTCTCGGCAGCGAGGCTCTCCGGCCGGAAATTGAACTGCTGGTAGACCGCGTCCGAAATCGCCTTCAGGTCCCAGTATTCCGCATGGTTCTTTTCAGCCGTATGGACGTCGGCGATGCGGCCGGCGGTCTCCCGCATCATGTCCATGATCGCCGGCCGCAGGTCCTTGCCCATGAGGATTTCACGGCGCTGTCCGTAAATGACCTCGCGCTGCTGGTTCATCACGTCGTCGTATTCGATCAGGTGCTTGCGGATGTCGAAATTGTGTCCTTCGACCTTGGACTGGGCGTTTTCGATGGCTCGGCTGATCAGGCCGTGCTCGATGGGCTCGCCCTCCTGCATGCCGAGCTTTTCCATGAATCCCGTGATGCGCTCGCCCCCGAAAATGCGCAGCAGGTCGTCGTCGAGCGCCAGGTAAAACCGCGAGGAGCCCGGATCGCCCTGGCGCCCCGACCGGCCGCGCAGCTGGTTGTCGATGCGCCGCGACTCGTGCCGTTCGGTGCCGAGGATGTGCAGCCCCCCCAGGTCCACGACCCCCGGTCCCAGCACGATGTCGGTGCCGCGGCCGGCCATGTTGGTCGAGATCGTGACCTGCCCCCGCTGGCCCGCCATGGCCACGATCTGAGCCTCCTTCTCGTGATGCTTGGCGTTGAGCACCTCGTGCGGGATGCCGCGTGCCTTGAGCTTCTTGCTCAGCTGCTCGGAGACGTCGATCGAAATCGTGCCCACCAGCACCGGCTGGCCCTTGGCATGCAGCGTTTCGATCTCGTCCAGAGCGGCCTCGTATTTTTCGCGCTTGGTCTTGTAGATCACGTCGGCGTGGTCGGTGCGGATCATGGGCCGGTGGGTGGGGATCACCATGACGTCCAGGTTGTAGATTTTCTTGAACTCCGCCGCCTCCGTGTCGGCGGTGCCGGTCATGCCCGCCAGCTTCCGGTACATGCGGAAGTAGTTCTGGAAGGTGATGGTGGCGAGGGTCTGGTTTTCGTTTTCGATCTTGACCCCCTCTTTCGCCTCCAACGCCTGATGCAGCCCTTCGCTGTAGCGCCGGCCGGGCATGAGGCGGCCGGTGAATTCGTCGACGATGATCACCTCGCCGTCCTTGACGATGTAATCCACGTCGCGCTTGAAGAGAGCGTGCGCCTTGAGGGCCTGGTTGATGTGATGCAGCAGCTCGATGCAGCGCGGGTCGTAGAGGTTCTCGACCTGCATCAGCTTCTCGCAGCGGGCCACCCCTTCCTCGGTGAGGGTCGAGGCGCGCGCCTTTTCGTCCACGCTGAAGTCACGGTCGCGCACCAGTTTGGGGATGAGGCTGTTCACCTGATAATAGAGGTCGGTGGATTTTTCGGCCGGGCCGGAGATGATGAGCGGCGTTCGCGCCTCGTCGACCAGAATGCTGTCGACCTCGTCCACGATGGCGTAGGTCAGCTCGCGCTGGACCAGCGCGGCGCGTTCGAACTTCATGTTGTCGCGCAGGTAGTCGAACCCGAACTCGTTGTTGGTGCCGTAGGTGATGTCCGCGCCGTAGGCGGCCTGGCGCTCGGCGTCCGTCAGCCCGTGCAGGATCGTGCCGACCTCCAGTCCGAGAAACCGATAGATGTTGCCCATCCATTCGGTGTCGCGCCGGGCGAGATAATCGTTGACCGTTACGATGTGCATTCCCTGGCCGTTCAGGGCGTTGAGGTAGGCGGGCAGGGTAGCCACGAGGGTCTTGCCTTCCCCGGTTTTCATTTCGGCGATCTTGCCCTGGTGCAGGACCATGCCGCCGATGAGCTGCACGTCGAAATGGCGCATCTGGAGGGTCCGCACCGAGGCCTCCCGCACCGCCGCAAAAGCCTCCGGGAGCAGCTCGTCCAGGCTTTCCCCGCGGGCGACGCGTTCCTTGAAACGGCCGGTCTGCGCGCGCAGCTCCTCGGCGCTCATGGCCTGCATGGCCGGCTCGAGGGCGTTGATGCGATCGACCGCCGGCTGTAGTTTCCTGAGCTCCCGCTCGTTCTTGCTGCCGAACACCTTGGTAAGCAACTTCATGACCATGCGAATACTTTTCCTCTCCGAGAACAGGTTTAAAGCGAGTCAATTATAACAGATCCTGAACGGGTCTCAACCATTTCGTTACGGGGCAACCGTGCGGAACCGAATCGCGCTTCTCAATTCCTGAGGGGGAGCCAGGCGGACCGGTTTCAGTTCAGGAAGGATTTTCCGGGATTGACGGGAACTCCGTGAAGCGCCGCCTCGTCAAGCAGGCGGGGGCCGGTCGGCGGCCGGCGTTTACCGCTGGGGCGATGGGGTCCCCCCGGAGCGCTTCATCTCCCTGGATTTCCAAGATGCGGCGGCAGTGCCCCCGGGTCGTCGCAAGGCCCTGCCCGAGGACGTCGCCCACCAGAAAATACAGGCGCTGCGGCTCTTCGCGCGGGCCGGCAAGAGGGCCGGAGAGCGCCTGATCGCGTTGCGGCGCGTCGCGCGCCCCCGGCCTTCCAATGCAGATGGTCCCAACCCAGAAAGCCGTCCAGCCCCATCAACGACGCGGCCATAGCGGCCATTTGGCGCGCCGCCGCGCGAAACTTCCGCGCGGCGGCGCCGGAACTCGTGAATTCAACCCACCGAGATCGCTTTGGAAATGATGCCCCACCCGCGGTAATCTGCCCGAAAAACCCGGGTGGACGTCTCTTGGGCGTCAGGCGATGCCGAGCTTGAACTTCAGCGACTTCAGCGTGTTCTTCATCAGCATCGTGATGGTCATCGGGCCCACCCCGCCCGGAACCGGCGTGATCCAGCCGGCCACCTGCTTGGCGGCGTCGAAATCGACGTCTCCTTTCAGGATAGCCACCTTCTGGCCGGTCTTTTCGCTCACCTTCTCGCCGACCCGGTTGACGCCCACATCGATCACGCAGGCGCCGGGCTTGATCCATTCGGGCTTCACCAGTCCGGGAACACCGGCGGCCACGATCAGAATGTCGGCGCGCTTGCAGTGCGAGGCCATGTCTTTGCTGCCGGTGTGAATCACCGTCACCGTCGAGTTCGCGCCCTTGGCCTTCTGGAGCATGATGTTGGCGATCGGTTTGCCGACGATGTTGGAGCGGCCCACGACGACCACTTCGGCGCCGTCCGTGGGAACGCCCGCGCGCACGATGAGCTCCTGGATGCCGGCCGGAGTGCAAGGCGGGAACTTGACTTCCGAGCCGCCGATCATCAGACGGCCCACGTTCACAGGATGAAAGCCGTCCACGTCCTTGTCCGGATCGATGGCATTGAGCACTTTCTTCTC
>Ga0114938_1000152_pt1 | contig 55513 bp, 46 predicted proteins | sample AshMeaBigSpring_FD_88675 | JGI IMG/M metagenome (GOLD analysis project Ga0114938, IMG submission 88675) | Groundwater microbial communities from Big Spring, Nevada to study Microbial Dark Matter (Phase II) - Ash Meadows Big Spring | ecosystem: Environmental > Aquatic > Deep subsurface >...
AAAATTTTTATTTCGGGCAAATTTCAAGAAAAAATTCAAATCGAAAAATTTTAAAAACCTCTGAAACTGCTGACAATAAAGAGTTTCAGAATAAATCCCGGTTTAACAACCGGACACTAGTGAATTTATAAATAAAAAAAAATGAGACTATTAGAAGGAAAAGTAGCCATTGTAACGGGTGCTGCCCGTGGTATTGGAAAAGCAATTGCTTTGAAACTCGCATCAGAAGGTGCTAACATTGCATTTACCGATTTGAACATTGACGAAAATGCATTAAACACACAAAAAGAATTAGAAGCAATGGGCGTAAAAGCTAAAGGTTATGCTTCGAATGCTGCAAACTACGACGAAACACATGCCGTGGTTGAAGAAATTGTTAAAGAATTCGGACGCGTTGACGTTCTTGTAAACAATGCCGGTATCACCAAAGATGGTTTGATGATGCGTATGAGCGAGCAACAATGGGATATGGTTATCAATGTAAACCTGAAATCAGCATTTAACTTTATACATGCTTGTACACCCGTTATGATGAAACAAAAATCGGGTAGCATTATCAATATGAGTTCGGTAGTTGGAGTTTCGGGAAATGCAGGACAAGCAAACTATTCGGCTTCGAAAGCAGGGATGATTGGTTTGGCTAAATCGGTTGCTAAAGAATTTGGCTCACGTGGTATTCGTGCCAATGCAATTGCTCCGGGCTTTATCGAAACTGAAATGACTCACGCACTCACCGACGAGCAACGTGCTAAGTGGAATGAATTAATTCCATTACGCCGTGGTGGAAAACCTGATGAAGTGGCAGCAGTGACATTGTTCCTGGCTTCCGATTTATCGAGTTATGTTAGCGGACAGGTAATTAATGTTTGTGGTGGAATGAATACTTAATCATTTCACTATCAACAAATAAAAAAAGTTTACTGAACTTCAGTAAACTTTTTTTTATTGTCTGATAATTAGTTTTTAAATCCATCGAACAAAACAGAAATCCTGACGATGTGGCAAGTCTTCGCTTTTAGGGAACATTCGGAAAGCATATTTAAATGTTCCGGCACGATTTAATTTATAATCCAAACCAAAATACAGTTTTGAGCCTTCGGCTTTAATAAGTTGAAGTTCTTCAACATCTGCCAATACTGTTTTATTTGTATCATCGGTATAAGTTACAACTAATTCAACTCCAATACCCTTATCATTCAGTCCTTTGGTGTCGAGCACAACCTTGAGGTCATAATTCTCTGCAACTTCGGGTTTGTGAATCAGCTTTTCCGGAATTTCTATACTTTCTACTATAATGGCATCCCAGCCTGTTGCAATTTTTTCTTTCCATGCCGCTATTTCTTTTGCCTTTTGGAAATCATTTTCTTTCAAAATCCCGGAACGTAACGCCAATTTCGTATAGAATTTCTGAATATAATCATCAATCATACGTTTTGTAGTGTAACGTGGTGTAATCAAGGCTATTGAATTTTTAATATATTGAATCCACTCAGGTGAATAACCTTTGGTATTTTTTGCAAAATAGAGAGGTACAATGTCATTTTCGAGCATGCTGTATATTGTTACGGCATCCAATTGATCCTGATGTTCCTGATTTTGATAGGTACGTTTTTCAGTTAATGCCCAACCGGCGCCTTTTACATAACCTTCGAGCCACCAACCGTCGAGAACAGAGAAATTTAGAACACCATTCATCTGCGCTTTTTCGCCCGAAGTACCAGAAGCTTCTAAAGGACGTGTAGGTGTATTCAACCAAATATCAACACCTGAAACAAGTCTTTTAGCTAAACGCATATCGTAATTTTCGAGGAAAATAACTTTTCCAAGGAATTGTGGCATACGTGAAATTTCAATAATTCGCTTTATCAATCCCTGTCCACCGCCATCAGCAGGATGCGCTTTACCGGTGAATAAAAACTGAACCGGACAGTTAGGATTGTTTACAATGCGCTCCAATCGTTCCAAATCAGTAAACAGTAAGTGAGCACGTTTGTAAGTTGCAAAACGACGACCAAAACCAATTATTAAAGCATTTGGATTAATAGCCTCCAAAATATTAACAATACGTGTGGGGTCGCCCTGATTTTTGAACCAGGTTTCGCGAAATTGAACTTTTATAAAATCGACTAACCGTTTTTTCATGTGCATACGTGTATTCCAAATTACTTCATCGGGAATATCGTACACTTTTTGCCAAATTTTCATATTTGACTGGTCGGTATAGAAATCTTTAGAGAAATACTTTTCGTATACAGCTTTCCATTCCGAAGCGGTCCATGTTGGTAAGTGAACGCCGTTAGTTACATAGTTAACATGCAATTCTTCAGGGAAATAACCTTGCCAAATTGGATTAAACATCTCTTGCGACACTTTTCCATGTAGCCAGCTTACTCCGTTCACTTCCTGACATGTATTGCAAGCAAAAACACTCATGCTGAATTTTTCTTCTTTATTGCCCGGATGTTCACGTCCCATATCTATAAATTCGTCCCACGATAGTTGCAATTTGGAAGGATATTCGCTCATATATTTACCAAAAAGGTCTTCGGCAAAACTATCATGTCCGGCAGGAACCGGTGTATGTACCGTGTAAAGCGAACTCGAACGAACAACTTCTAAAGCCTGGGCATGGGTAAGCCCTTTTTGCTGTAAATCAACTAAACGCTGAACATTAATAAGTGCAGCGTGTCCTTCATTGCAGTGGTAAACCTGTTTTTCAATTCCTAATTTTTTAAGCGCAAGAATACCACCGATACCCAGCATAATTTCCTGTTTCATACGATTTTCCCAGTCACCACCATACAATTGATGTGTTATAGAACGGTCGTACTCACTGTTCATTTCATTATCAGTATCGAGTAAATAAAGCGCAATACGTCCAACCGAAACTTTCCAGAGATATGCATATACAATTCTATCGGGATATGGTACTTCAACCACAACTGGCTCTCCATTGCTTTCTGTTACCTGCTTAATAGGTAAATTATTAAAATTCTGGGCTTCATAAAGAGGTACCTGTTGTCCATCAACCGAAAGAGATTGTGTAAAATAGCCATAACGATACAGAAAACCAACAGCTGTTAAATCAATAGCACAATCGCTTGCTTCCTTTAGGTAATCGCCGGCGAGAACTCCCAAGCCACCCGAATAAATTTTAAGCACTTCTGTGAGACCATACTCCATACTAAAATAGGCAACAGAAGGCCTGTCAGCACGGAATGGTGTATTCATATATGCTTTATATTTGTCGTATATGATTTCAAGTTTTGCTAAAAATTCCGGATCATTAGCCATGGTTGTCAATTTTTCGTAACTAAGAATATTTAGTAACGAAACAGGATTCGAATGTGCTTTAATCCAGGAGTCAGCACAAATGGTGCGAAACATATTTTTGGCATCGCTGTTCCAAACCCACCATAAATTATGAGCAATTTCTTCTAATTTCTTAAGGTTTTCAGGCAAATTCGACTTTACGTTTATAACCTTCCAACCAGGTTCATTGACATTGTTTACTTTAATTTTCATAAATATAAATATTTATAAGCCCGTAGGCTCAATTTTGATTACTTCGTATTATTTGTTTTGCAAAATTAGAAAAAAACATACTAACATTAAAGTTTAGCTACTTCTAACTGCTATATATAGTTTCAAACGATTGCGGTTTTATATTTCAGTCTTTTATTCTTTTTATCAATTGCCAATTGATAAGCTCTTGTATAATATTCAATAAAATGCTCCCAGAGAGCTTTTTTTGACACTGAATATGCTTCTTTTCGAATTAATGTGACCAATTTTTTGTCAGCATTACTAAAATTATAAATCATAAGTGCTATTTTCCTTGCTACTTCATAACTGTTGTAATCCGAACGATGAATAACTCCAACACCTGTTTCAATTTCGCAAGGAGTAGCTGAAACCCATTGACCGAAACCCGACAAATCGGTAGTGATTGTTGGTACAGAGAAAGCCACACTTTCTAATGGTGTATATCCCCAGGGTTCATAATATGAAGGAAAAACAGTGAGGTCGAGTCCAATCAATAAATCGTAATAGCTCTTATTAAAAATTCCATCTTTTCCATCGAGATATGATGGAACAAAAATAACTTTAACACGCTCATTTACATTATTATGAATATGAAACCAATGCAATGCTTCCATTACCCTATCGTTATAATAGTCGTGTAAATCGTGTGTGGTTTTTCGGTTATAAGAATATAATTTCGAGTCGGGATGATTTAAGCTATGCAATAAATCAGCACGTGCACCTTTTGCCCATGCCGGTACCATAATAAACGCTACTACCTGACGACTCATATCCTGAAAGTCATACAAATATTTCAATGATTCAATAAAGGTGTCAATACCTTTGTTTTTATATTCGTAGCGACCTGCCGTACCAACAAACAAGGCATCTTCTGCCAATTCATAACCTAAAAGTGTTTCAGCGACTGTTGTAAGAATTTCTCTGGCTTCATTTCTTTTGGTTGTAAATGCACGACCTTTTGGAACAAAATCGTCCTCAAAACCATTGGGAGTTACAATATCCGGTTTTTTGTCGAGCAACTGTTCACATTCTTTAGCTGTAATTTCGCTAACCGTAGTAAAGCAATCCACCTCATGAGCAGCTACTTTTTCTGTTGAGTGTTTCGAAACCATGTTCAGCTCATAAGCCATCTGATCTCCGTTGTATTCGGTCAGATAGTCATATAGCGGCTTGTGGTTTCCGGCAATTGAACGACCGATAGATGTGGCATGTGTAGTGAAAATTGTTGCAATCTGAGGTAGATTTTCTTTTATGTAAAATGCACCAAAAGTAGTCATCCATTCATTAAAATGAGCAACAACTTCATTTTTTTTACCAAGTTTAAAGTAGCGATAATAACTTTCGATAACCATACCGGTGGCAAAGCCAAACATCGACGATTCGTCGTAATCGCCATAAGCAGCAATGGAGTTTACACCAAATTTTGACCATACATGTCCGTAAATTTCATCTTTACGTTGCATTAATGGCATAAAATCGACCAATACCGCCAATGGTTTACCCGGTACGTTCCAACGACCAACACGTATATATAAATGATAGTTTTCGGCAGTATAAGCCAGCCAGGAAGGATAAAAAGTTTTGTCTTCGATAAAATAGGGATTTTCTTTGCCCTGCCAAACATCGGGTCCAATAAAAATCAGTTTATCGCCAAATTGTTTTTTAAGTGTAGCTGCACGGGTTGAGAGTACCGTGTAAATACCGCCCACCATATTACAAACTTCCCAGCTTGATTCGAATAGATATTCGGGAGTAGAATTCTTTGCCATTCAGATCGTTACGTTTTTAAATGCACGTGCATTCTGTTAAAAATCACTCTAACTGTATAAACTCAAAAAATGTGATTTTTTCGAAAAAATAAATGAATGTCGTATTATTTAAAGCGTGCGCAAAGATACTATTTTTTTTTAATTAAATAAAAATCAGGCAATAAAGTTTTCAACACAAAAAACAAATTTGAAATAAATATAATTTTCGCATTATTAAATTATACATCAAACTCCTCTCCCAATTCTGGAATACTGATACTTTTAAAACCGCTTTGACGCAATTTTTGTTTATATGCTTTCTGAATTTCATATTCGCCATGTACCAAAAACACTTTACGAAGCAAATCTTTATCCACACAATCCAGAAAATCAATCATTTCGCTATAATCACCATGACCCGAAAAAGCATCAATTTTTTCAATACGAGCGTTTACTTCGTGCGTTTCGCCAAAAATGGAAATAAATCGTAAACCAGGCTCCTGAATACGTGCACCAAGCGAAGTTGGCGAACAATAACCAACTATTAAAATGGTATTACGCCAATTAGAAATATTGTTGGCTATATGATGCTTAACTCTGCCTGCCTCTGCCATACCCGAAGCAGAAATAATAATACAAGGTTCCTTCAAATCGTTTAACGCTTTCGATTCTTCCACATTTTTAATCAAATGCAATTGTTGAAACCCAAATGGGTCTTCATCGTATTTCATAATTTTGCGAACTGTATCATTCATGCAATCAGCATTTAAACGAAAAACTTCCGTGGCATTTACAGATAATGGACTGTCGACAAAAACTTTAATATGTGGAAGCAAACCTTTATTATGCAAGTCATTAAGTACAAATACTATTTCCTGCGTTCGTCCCACTGAGAAAGCCGGAATAATTAATTTTCCCTTGTTTTTAACACAAGTTTCAGTAACAATGCGCAGTAATTCGTCGGTACTTTCTTTTTCATCTGTATGAAGTCTATCTCCATAAGTCGATTCGGTAATCAGATAATCGCATGTTGGAAAAGGAGCCGGCGGCATGAGAATTTTATTTTTTGGCCTTCCGATATCGCCGGTGAATGCAATTCTCTTTTTTTGACCATTTTCAGTTATTTCAATATTTACCACCGCACTTCCAAGCATGTGCCCTGAGTGCGTAAACTTTACATTTATATCGTTATCAATATTAAACCGACGATTATAACCTACACCAATAAATAGCTTCATACAATCTTCGGCATCGAAAACAGAATAAATTGGCTCCACAGGCGATTGTCTTTCGCGGGTACGTTTTTTATTAAACCATTTCACATCAAGTTCTTGAATGTGAGCACTATCTGCAAGCATTACCGCACAAAGATCACGTGTAGCATTGGTGCATACAATTGACCCGCTGAAACCGAGCTTATACATATAAGGTATCAGGCCCGAATGGTCAATATGCGCATGTGAAAGTATTAAATGATCTATTTCGGCAGGGTCAAAACCCAAATTTCGGTTCATAGCATCTGTTTCGAGCCCTTTTCCCTGATACATACCACAATCAAGCAAAATCTTTTTGCCTTTATCAGTAATTATTAAATGCTTGCTACCGGTTACTTCGCGTGCAGCTCCGAGAAATTTAATTTTCATAAAGCAAAGATAATTTTATTTATATTCGTTTAATGCTTTGTATGACTATGTTGTTCAACTTTTTCACTTAAATCATCTTAATTAATCTAATTTTGCAATGTGGACATTGCAAAATGTGATATTTTAGTTATCTTTGCAAAAAATTTCTTGATGGAATCGTTTTATAAAACCCATAAATATTTAGTCGAAAAAGTGCAATCGCCGGTGCGAAGGCAATTAATGGACGAAATAGACTGGAACCACCGCCTCATTGGCGTTAAGGGTGGTCGTGGGGTTGGTAAAACGACTTTTTTATTGCAGTATGCTAAGGAAAATTTTGGAAGTGATCGTTGTTGCCTTTACGTAAATTTCAACAATTTTTATTTCACCCAACACAGTTTAGTTGAATTTGCAGCTGATTTTTGCAAACAAGGAGGTAAAACTTTATTAATTGACCAAACCTTTAAGTACGAAAACTGGTCAAAAGAACTTCGACAGTGTTATGAACTCTATCCGGAACTTCACATTATTTTTTCAGGATCATCGGTTATGCGATTGATTGAAGACAATGCTGATTTACAGGACATTGTTTCGGTTTATAACCTTCGGGGATTTTCGTTTCGTGAATATCTCAACCTGAAATGTGGCACAAATCTGAGATCATTATCTTTAAAAGACATTACTCAAAATTCAATTACATTATCACAGCAAATTTGTAAAGAAGTTAAGCCTCATGATTATTTTGAAGAATATCTGCATCATGGTTTTTATCCGTTTTTTCTTGAGAACAGGAATTATTCCGAAAATTTATTGAAAACAATGAATATGATGCTTGAGGTAGATATTTTGCTCATAAAGCAAATTGACCTCAAATATCTATCAAAAATACGTAAGTTATTGTATATCTTAATGGGGGATGCGCCATCTGCCCCAAATATTAGCCAGTTAAGTGTTGAAATTGAAACTTCGCGTGCTACTATAATGAATTACATAAAATACCTGAAAGATGCGCGTTTACTGAATTTGCTTTATTCCGAAGGCGAAGAATTTCCAAAAAAACCAAAGCTGATATTTGTACAGAACACTAATTTAATGCACGCCGTTTATCCCGAAAAGGTTAATCGCGATTCAGAATATAAAACATTTTTATACAATGCATTACATGCAAAACACAAAATAAATAAGGGACGTAAAAACTTTGATTTTCTGGTCGATCAGGAACTAAACTTTAAATTGGATAACGATACAAACCACAAACCATCTGCAAAAACATTCTATTTATCGACAGATCAAAATGCAGTAGGAAAAAATCAAATTCCACTGTGGTTGTTAGGGTTTCTTTATTAGAGCAAAGAACTGCCCCAAACCCCTAAAGGGGAATAAAAGATATTAGTTTTAATATTTAAATACCGGGTAAATAATTAACAATACTAACTTCTGTTCCCCTTTAGGGGTTAGAAGCAGAAATAAAAAATATAAATATCAATTTTAATACAAACAAAAATGGCACAAACAAAAAAGTTTTTGACATGTGATGGAAATCAGGCTGCTGCACATATCGCGTATATGTTCAGCGAAGTGGCTGCGATTTATCCTATCACTCCATCGTCTACAATGGCTGAATATGTTGACGAATGGGCAGCATCAGGTCGTAAAAACATGTACGGCGAAACAGTACAGGTTCAGGAAATGCAATCGGAAGCAGGAGCTGCTGCAGCAATGCACGGATCTCTACAGGCTGGTGCGCTGACTACTACATTTACAGCATCGCAGGGCTTATTATTAATGATCCCTAACATGTACAAGGTTGCAGGTGAATTACTTCCGGGCGTATATCACGTATCGGCTCGTGCATTGGCTTCACATGCTCTTTCAATTTTTGGTGACCATCAGGATGTTATGGCTGTTCGTCAGACTGGTTGTGCATTATTTGCAACCGGTTCGGTACAAGAAGTTATGGACATTGCAGCTGTGGCTCACTTAGCGTCTATTAAAACACGTATTCCGTTTGTTCATTTCTTCGATGGTTTCCGTACTTCACACGAAATTCAGAAAATTGAAGAAATCGACCAGGATGCTGTTGTAGGATTAATCGACCAGGAAGCTTTGAAAGAATTCCGCAATCGTGCATTGAGCCCTGAGCACCCTGTAGTGCGTGGAACAGCTCAAAACGGCGATATTTATTTCCAGGCTCGTGAAGCTTGTAATCCGTTCTATGATGCAGTTCCAGCTGTTGTTGAAGATTATTTGAACCAATTGAGCGAAATCACAGGTCGTAAATATGGTTTGTTCGATTATTACGGAGCTCCGGATGCTGACCGTGTGGTTGTGGCAATGGGCTCGGCTACAGAAGCTATCCGCGAAGGTATCGATTACTTAACAGCAAAAGGCGAAAAAGTAGGTTTAATCTCTGTTCACTTGTATCGTCCTTTCTCAGCTAAACATTTCCTTTCGGTACTTCCCGAAACTGCAAAACGCATTTGTGTACTCGACCGCACAAAAGAACCGGGTGCAGGTGGCGAACCTTTGTATCTTGACGTTAAAGATGTATTGTATGGCAGCGAAAATCAACCTTTAGTAGTTGGTGGTCGCTACGGTTTATCTTCGAAAGACTTTACACCTGCTCAGGTATTGTCGGTGTATCAGAACCTTGCTTTACCTTCACCACGTAATGGCTTCACCGTAGGTATTGTTGATGATGTTACATTTACTTCTCTTCCATTGGGCGAAGAAATTTCGATGGGTGCCGAAGGTACTTACGAAGCTAAATTCTATGGTTTGGGCGCTGATGGTACAGTAGGTGCTAACAAAAACTCGATTAAAATTATTGGTGATAATACCGATAAATATTCACAGGCTTATTTTGCTTACGATTCAAAAAAATCGGGTGGTTTTACTTGCTCTCACCTTCGTTTTGGTGATAAACCAATTCGCTCCACTTATTTGGTTACTACTCCTGACTTTGTAGCTTGTCACGTTCAGGCATACTTACGTTTGTACGATGTAACCAAAGGTTTGAAGAAAAACGGTACTTTCTTGTTGAATACCGTTTGGAGTGTAGATGAAGTGAAGAAAAATCTTCCTACCAACGTAAAAAAATATTTAGCTGCTAATAATATTACATTGTATATTATCGATGCTACTAATATTGCTCAGGAAATTGGTTTAGGTAACCGTACCAACACTATTTTACAATCGGCATTCTTCAAAATTACCAACGTAATTCCATACGAGCTGGCAGTTGAGAAAATGAAATACGCCATTGTAAAATCGTATGGCAAAAAAGGTGAAAAAGTAATCAATATGAACTATGCAGCTGTTGACCGTGGTGGTGAATACACCAAAGTTGACGTTCCTGCTGAATGGGCTAACTTACTCGACGACGATGCTGTAATCGGTTCGGATGTTCCTGATTTTATTAAAAATATTGTTGTTCCGGTAAATGCACAGAAAGGTGATGATATTCCTGTATCGGCATTTGTAGGTCGCGAAGATGGAACCTGGGATCAGGGAACTACCAAATACGAAAAACGTGGTGTAGCTGCCAATGTTCCTGTTTGGGACAAAGACAACTGTATTCAGTGTAACCAATGTGCTTATGTATGTCCTCACGCTGCTATTCGTCCGTTCCTTTTGGATGCCGTAGAAGCTTCGAAAGCGCCATTTGCTGCTGACACACTGAAAGCAAACGGAAAACAATTTGCCGATATGAGCTTCCGTATTCAGGTTGACGTGCTCGACTGTATGGGTTGCGATAACTGTGCTGAAGTTTGTCCGGGTAACAAAAACGGTAAAGCTCTCAAAATGGTGCCAATCGAAACACAATACGAAAACCAGACTAACTGGGAATTCTGCGTGGAAGAAGTTAAAACCAAACAACATTTGGTAGATACAAAAGCCAACGTTAAAAACTCACAGTTTGCAACTCCTTTGTTTGAGTTCTCGGGTGCTTGTTCCGGTTGTGGTGAAACTCCTTATGTAAAATTAGTAACTCAGTTGTTTGGTGATCGTCAGATGGTATCGAATGCAACAGGTTGTAGCTCTATCTACTCCGCTTCGGCTCCTTCTACTCCTTATACAACCAACGACGAAGGTCGCGGACCGGCATGGGCTAACTCATTGTTCGAAGACAATGCTGAATTTGGCTTGGGAATGGTTTTCGCTTACGATAATATGCGCGAACGCTTAGTTCGTCTGATGAACGAAGCTATCGCTGACAATTGCTGTTCTGACGAGCTGAAAGGCTTATTTACAGAATGGTTGGAATTCAAAAACGATGGTGATAAATCGAAAGAACTTGCAGCTAAAATCACTCCGCTTGTAAACGAAAAGAAATGCGATAAATGTGCTCAGATTGCTGAACTCAGCCAATACCTGATTAAACAATCGCAGTGGATTATTGGTGGCGACGGTTGGGCGTACGATATTGGTTTTGGTGGTTTGGATCACGTAATTGCTTCAGGTAAAAACGTAAATATCCTTGTACTCGACACTGAGGTTTACTCTAACACGGGCGGTCAGGCTTCGAAATCAACTCCTGTTGGTGCTGTTGCTAAATTTGCTGCTTCGGGTAAAAAAGTGCGCAAAAAAGATCTTGGTATGATTGCAGCCACTTATGGTTATGTATATGTAGCTCAGGTAGCTATGGGTGCAAATCAGGCTCAAACACTCAAAGCCATTCGCGAAGCAGAAGCCTATGATGGACCATCAATCGTTATTGCTTACTCACCTTGTATCAGCCACGGTTTATCTGCTGGTATGGGACATGCAAATGATGAGCAGGAAAAAGCTGTAAAATGCGGTTACTGGCATTTGTATCGTTACAATCCTGAATTGGAAGCTGAAGGCAAAAACCCAATGCAATTGGATTCGAAAGAACCAAATTGGGACGAATTCCAAAACTTCCTCAAAGGTGAAGTTCGTTACACTTCGTTGATGAAACAATTCCCTGCTGAAGCAGAAGAATTGTTTGCAGCAGCCGAAGAAAATGCTAAATGGCGTTACAACTGGTACAAACGTACTGCTGAACAGGTTTATTAAATCTCTATTAAATCAACCCAAGCCATCACCATAAGGTGAAGGCTTGGGGATGGAAATAAAAAACTCCGGGAAACACATTGTTATCCGGAGTTTTTTGTTCAGAATTAAATCAGAATTAAATTTAATTAAAAAACTTTTCTACTTTGCGAATGGCAGATGAAACACAAAAAACAATAACATGATCATCTGGTTCTATACACGAATTTCCATTCACAATAAATCCTTCACCTTTACGCACATATCCACCAATATTTACCTGATCGGGTAAACGTATATCCTTTATTTTCGATTTAGTAATCTTCGAACCACTTTTGGCCACAAATTCAACTACCTCTGCATCAGCCGATGCCAATGTTTTTACATTCAAAACATCTGCATCCAAAGTTAACTGATAAATATAACTTGCAGCTATCATTTTTTTATTGATAACTGTACCAATATCCATACTTTCTGCCAATGAAATGTAATCGATATTTTCAACTTCTGCAATGGTCTTTCTAACCCCAAGACGTTTGGCTGCCAAACAAGCTAAAATATTTGCCTCCGAATTTTCGCTTACAGCTACAAAAGCATCCATTTCTTCAATTCCTTCTTCTTTGAGCGCATCAATATTGCGACCATCGCAACAAATTATAAGTGAATCACTGTATTTCTCAGCTAAGGTGTAACTGCGCTCACGATTACTTTCGATAACCTTGGTTGTCATATACGTTGGAATTGCCTTAAGTGCTTTCTGGGCAATCTTAGTACCTCCGAGAATCATTACATTTTTAATGGAATAATCTTCTTTTCCGGCCTGCCTACGTACAAACTCCAATCGGCCGGGTGTTGTCATAAAATATACAATATCATTTTCGAGTATTAAATCCGATCCAACCGGAATAATTGTTTTATTTCCTCGTTTGATAGCTACAACTCTGTAATCTACATTGTTAAAAAAACCTGAATTGAATTTTTCATTCAGAATAAGGGCATTTTTACGCACTTTAATACCGAGTAAAATAAGGGCATCATCGCAAAAGCTCTGTTTCTGGCGTAACCAGTTTGTACGTAGCGATTCTGCAATCTCTTCAGCTGCAAGTACTTCTGGATATATCAAATGGTTTACACCTAATTTTTCAAAAAATTCTTTGTTTTTGGGTAATAAATATTCATAGTTATTTATACGTGCCAGTGTACTTTTTGCACCAAGATTAGTAGCCAACATACATGCTGTCATGTTTACACTCTCGAGAGGTGTAACAGCAACAAATAAATCTGTCCTATCGATTCCTGCTTCCTGCAGGTCTGTAATCGATGTTGGCGAACCAACACTTGTTATCAAATCGTAACTTGCTTCCAAATCCTTTAGTTTTGAGGGATCTTCATCAAGTAACAAAATTTCAAAATTCTCTCTGGCAAGAAGTTTTGCTAAGTGAGTACCAACTTCACCGGCACCTGCAATAATAATTTTCATTTTTACAACACACTTAATTTTTTATACTAATTTGTTTAATTCCAATGCAATACCATCTGCATCTATTCCTATCATACTATATAATTCTTCGGGAGTTCCGTGCTCCACAAATGCATCGCTTATACCCAATCTTTTTACATTTACCGTATAATTATTATCTGTAAAAAACTCCAATACCGCACTTCCAAAGCCTCCGCTTATCACACCATCTTCGATAGTTAGCACCTGTTTAAATTTCCCTGCCACTTCGTTAAGCAATTCATTATCAAGTGGCTTAATAAACCTGATATCGTAAAGTGCAATTGTTTTTTTTGTTTCCGATTCTATTTTCCGAATTGCTTCAAGGGCATTATTAGCCATTGTTCCAATAGTAAGTATTGCCAAATCAGCACCTTCTTTCAGTTTTTCACCTTTACCAATCGGTATATTTACCATCTCATTTTTCCAATCCACCAAATAACCCTTTCCACGCGGATAGCGAATGACAAACGGTCCTTTTTGAAAATTCAGGGCTGTAAACATTAAATTCCGGAGTTCGTGTTCATTTCGTGGAGCGGCAATGGTCATATTCGGTATGCAGCGCATATATGCTAAATCGAAAACGCCATGATGTGTAGCACCATCGGAGCCAACTACGCCTGCTCTATCCAGACAAAAAATAACCGGTAAGTTCTGCAATGCCACATCGTGAATTACATTATCATAAGCACGCTGCATAAACGACGAATAAATATTGCAAAATGGAATCATACCATCTTTTACCAAACCTGCCGAAAATGTAACAGCATGTGCCTCAGCAATTCCTACATCGAAAACACGCTTTGGTAATTCTTTTTGCATAATTGTCATCGAACATCCCGAAGGCATGGCAGGTGTAATAGCCAGAATTTTATCGTTTTGTTTTGCTAATTCCAACAATGTTTCACCAAACACATCCTGAAACAAAGGGGCTGAAGGATTATCGGTTATCGGTTTATTCCGAACACCTGTTTCTACATTAAATTTTCCGGGTGCATGCCATTCGGTTACCGATTTTTCGGCAGGTTCGTAACCTTTTCCTTTTTGCGTAATACAATGTAACACTTTAGGCCCTTTAAAATGCTTGATATCCGAAAGTACTTTTACCAGCGTATCAACATCGTGTCCATCAACAGGACCAAAATAACGAATATTTAATCCCTCAAAAATATTATGTTGTTTAGTCAATGCAGCTTTTACCGTATTATTAAAACTGATAATCCGATTTTTGCCACGTTCGCTGATTAATCCAAAGCGTTTGAGTGTTTTATAAATTTTATAACGAACCCTATTGTAAGTTTGTGAAGTGGTAATATCAATCAGATATTGTGTAATACCTCCGTGAATAGGATCGATAGCCATCTGATTGTCATTCAAAATAATAAGCAAATCGTTTTCAACCATCGAAGTATTATTCAACCCTTCAAAAGCTAATCCGCCGGTCATTGCACCATCGCCTACAATAGCTACCACCTGCCTGTCGGTTTCTTTTTTATTTTTTGCAGCTACAGCCATACCCAATGCGGCCGAAATAGCAGTAGAAGAATGCCCTACTCCGAATGCATCATAATCACTTTCGTTGGGGTTGGGAAAACCGCAAAGCCCTTTAAATTGACGGTTGGTGTGAAAACGTTCCCGGCGACCTGTCAGGATTTTATGTCCGTAAGCCTGATGACCGACATCCCAAACTAATCTGTCATAAGGCGTATTAAAGACATAGTGCAATGCCACCGTTAATTCCACAGAGCCTAAATTCGAGCCAAGATGACCCGGATTTTTGGAAACTTCATCTATAATAAAATGCCTTAATTCATCGCAAACGGTTTTTAATTCACTTTTTGGTATTGATTTTAAATCAACCGGAGAGTTTATATGATTGAGGTATTTATAGTGTTTATCTGTTGCCATAGAGTTTCAAAAAATTGCTTACAAAAGTAATAAATTATTGGTCAAAAACTTCCTTTATAACAGATAATTTGCAAATATGTTTGTGTAGATATGGGTATATGTAAACAAAAAAGCTGCCATTAGATAAATGACAGCTTTTGGGGGTAAATATTTTTTGTAGAAAATCAATCTACTAAGCATTTTTAGCTTTTACAACAATAGCTTTAAAAGCTTCAGGATGATTCATGGCTAAATCGGCCAATACTTTACGGTTCATTTCGATACCGGCTTTGTGTAAAGCACCCATCAATTTAGAATACGACATACCTTCGAGGCGGGCGGCAGCATTAATACGCTGAATCCACAAAGCACGGAAGTTACGTTTTTTGGTTTTACGATCGCGATAAGCATATTGCAAACCTTTTTCCCATGTATTTTTGGCTACGGTCCACACATTGCGGCGACCACCATAATAGCCTCTGGTAAGGCTTAAAATTCTTTTTCTTCTTTTACGTGAAGCAACGTGATTTACTGATCTTGGCATAATTAAAAAATGATTTGTGAATGTTAGCGTCGTGTGTTATTAACGAACTTTTGTGCTAAAGTCATTCTGTTTTTACTAAAGAAAATAAGTTTTTAAAGTTAAATTTTATTGACTATTTCAGGCAAAGCATTTCTTTAACGTTAGTCAGGTCTGTCTTGCATACAAGAGCACCATGAGTTAAGTTACGTTTTTGCTTTGTTGTTTTTTTAGTCAAAATGTGACGTTTAAAAGCATGTTTTCTTTTAATTTTTCCTGTTCCGGTAAGGGTAAACCTTTTTTTGGCACCGGAGTTAGTTTTCATTTTTGGCATTTGTTTATATATTTAATTGATAAAAAAATCATTTTGGCTTTTTGGGCGAAAACATGATTATCATGCGTTTCCCTTCAAGTTGGGGCAATTGATCTACCTTTGCATAATCTTCGAGGTCGGTTGCAAAACGTGCAAGCAACATTTCGCCCTGTTCTTTAAACAAAATTGAACGACCTTTGAAAAATACATACGCTTTTACTTTGCAACCCTCTTTGAGGAATTCTTTGGCATGTTTCAGCTTAAAATCATAATCATGGTCATCTGTTTGAGGTCCGAAACGTATTTCTTTAAGTACAACTTTAGCCGTTTTGGCTTTCTGTTCTTTTTCACGCTTCTTGATTTGATACAGAAACTTCTGATAATCAACAATTTTACAAACCGGTGGTACTGCAGTTGGGGAAATTTCTACTAAGTCCAACTCCAAATCATCGGCTATTTTCATGGCTTGCTCAAACGAATATATGCCCTGTTCGACATTATCGCCCACCAATCGTACTTCTTTCAGGCCTTTAATTTTCTCGTTTATTCTATTGGGCTGTTCCTTCTCCCTGCCCTGTTTAGGCCTGATTACTAATTGTTTTGCTATTGCTTGTTTCCTCCTTAATTTAGTGAATACAATGTTTTATCTGTGCTCGCAAATTGAGCGCGCAAATATACAACTTTTTTTTGAATTAAAACACTTTTAATGAAACAATTAAACATTTACAAATTCACTATTTAGGTGCTTTTAATTTTTCTCAAACAATTAAATCAATATATAAATCTAATTTACAATCACTTATACAATATTTTTACTATTATTCCGTTGAAATCAATTATCTATTGAAAAGTTTATTTTGTATGTATATAATACTCCAACCCGGGTCATTTTTTACTTACACCTATAAAATTAACAGCTAAAAATGACAATTGCTGCAATGACTATACGCTTATACGAGAGTTTTCAATAAACAATTCACCGATAAACATATAAAAAATTTTCATTAACAGTAACTTTGTATTTTCGTAAAACTTCTTTTGATAAACCGGATAGTGGTAGTCCGAATCCTGAACTCAGATCGTAAACCGAACCACATTTAATGCATTTTACTTTGCCAATCTCGCCTTTTACGGGATACACTTTGGCGTCTGCCGAAATTTCGTAGGTACAAGCCATATCAAAGGCGTAGTAGACTGAATTGCCAAAATCATCGAAACTGATTCCTGAATATACAACGATGCCGGCATACCCTACCCTGTCGGCTTCAAATTCGGGTTTGTCGAATACTAAAAACTCGTTTGTGCTGTTCTTGAAAAGATTATATTTACCTGACAAATCAATTTTCAGACTTACGGGCATAGAAGGAACCGAGGAGACATAATTATCTACACAAGCTGTAAATATGCCCGAAATATAGAAGAGAATAATTATATTTCGCCAATTCGCCACAATTCGTCGTCGGTAAAATGTACGTTTTTAAGTGCATCAATATTATCCTGCAATTGCTTTACAGAACTGGTGCCAATGATAAGCGAAGTAACCTGCTGTTGGTGAAAACACCACGCCAAAGCCATTTGAGCCAGCGTTTGACCACGTTCTAAGGCAATAGCATTCAGCTTTTTCAAACGCTCAACTAATTCGGGGGTAATCTGTGATTTTTGTAAAAAACCATGACTCAGCGCAGCGCGTGAATTTTCGGGAATTCCATTCAGATATTTATCACTGAGCATTCCCTGTGCTAACGACGAAAAACCAATAAATCCTACGCCATTTTCGGCAGCTGCCGGTAACACTTCCGTTTCAATATCGCGCGAGAGAATACTATATCTTCCCTGAAAAATGAGACATGGTGTACCATTTTCGCGCAAAATGCAGTATGCTTCGCGTGCTTTGTCTTCGGGATATTTTGATATACCCACGTAAAGCGCTTTTCCCTGCTTCACCATATCCGAAAGCGCACCCATGGTTTCTTCTATCGGGGTATTCGCATCGTAACGGTGGGAATAAAAAATATCCACATAGTCGAGCCCCATGCGTTTCAGACTTTGATCTAAGCTCGCCATCAGATACTTACGCGACCCACCATCGCCATACGGACCCGGCCACATAATATGCCCGGCTTTGGTGCTGATTATCATCTCGTCGCGATAGGAAGCAAAGTTTTCTTTCAGCATTTTACCAAAATTCTGCTCTGCACTTCCGAATGGCTGTCCGTAATTATTGGCCAAATCGAAGTGGGTAATACCTTTATCGAACGCAAATTTCAGCATTCGTTCCGCTTCTTCCTGATTATCGACATCGCCAAAGTTATGCCACAGTCCGAGTGACAAACGTGGAAGTTTTAAGCCACTTTTGCCACAGAAATTATAACCTACGGTGTCGATGTAACGGGATTCGGATGGGGTGTGCATTTGCGTTTCGTGTTTTGCATTTCGTGTTTCGTGTTTCGGAGATTTAACCTGAAACGCGAAACCTGAAACAAGGAACAATTTAGAATTCTACTTTAGGTGCTTTTTCGCTACCGGCTTCGGCTTCGAAATAGGCTTTTTTCTCAAAACCACCAAAGGAAGCAACAATGTTTGTCGGGAATTTGCGAATAGCCGCATTAAACTCTTTACATAAGTCGTTGAAACGACCACGTTCGGTAGTAATGCGGTTTTCGGTACCTTCTAACTGTGCCTGTAATTCCAAAAAGTTCTGATTTGCTTTCAAATCAGGGTAATTTTCGGTAATCATAAGGAGTTTGCCCAATGCCGAACTTAACTGACCCTGAGCAGCCTGATATTCTTTTAATTTTTCAGCCGAAAGATTGGTTGGGTCCAACGTAACCTGAGTTGCTTTTGCACGAGCAGCCACTACTCCTTCGAGCGTTTCACTTTCGTGTGCAGCATAACCTTTTACAGTTGCCACTAAATTTGGAATTAAATCCGAGCGTCGTTGATACTGATTTTCAACATTAGCCCATTGTCCGCTTACAGATTCATCTTTGGTAACCAGACCATTGTATTTACCAATACCCCAAAAAACAGTAAGCACCAATACGCCTACTACAGCCAATAAAATAATTGTGTTCTTATTCATTTCTATTAATTGTTTAAAACTTATTTTCTCAATTTCTTATTTTCTAATTTCTAATTTCAAATTTCAAAACAGTTACCATCCGCTTGTAGAACCACCTCCACCCGAGAATCCGCCACCAAAGCTACCACCGGAGAAACCTCCGCCTCCACCACTGAAACCTCCACGACCGCTACTCAGGATGCTTCCGGCAACTGCACCACCCAAAAATGCCCCTGTATTATTATCGCGACGCAAACGAGGAATGGTATCGTTGTGATTTTCTTCGTGTCCGCAGAATTTGCAGTGATAAGTTGTACGTTCAGTTCCTGCATTAATGTATGTAGGAGCAATAATTGTACGTTTATCTTTCAAAATAAATGCCTTTGTTCCGCATTTTGGACAATTACTGTAAATACTTGGCTTATCGAGTGTAAAGATAGTTTCGTTTTTGCACGAATTGCACACGAATACATCATAATCTACTGCGTGTAACTGCTCTTCGAACTGTTGTGCTAATTTTAAATGTGCATCTTCCTGTTTTTCACTCAAAATATGCATGGTACCATCGCATTCGCTGCATTTAATTGGTTCACGCCGAACTTTGCGCATCATTAGTTTACCATAAATATTTGCCGGAATAGTAGTTACAGGCACCGGAATAAGCAAAAGCATATAATAAGTCGGAAACTTAAGCAACAATATTCCGACAAAAGCTATAACGGGCAAAATAAGCCCCAAAACCATAAAAGCCGCTGCTTTTTCAGATTTTATAGCTTTATAACGCTGAATGTTGTTCGAAAGTTTAGGGTTTTTACGAACTTTAGCAACTATATTGCCCACCCATACAAAAGCTAACAGGCTCAAAATAATGTAAATGCCAATTGCCATCGGAATAATTTCGTCCCATGGAATTTCAACTTTCTTTTCGACAAAAGTTTCACCTTTTACCAACGAAACAATTCGCTCTACACCTGCAATCATTCCACCATCGTAGTCGCCCTGTTTAAAATACGGTATCATATTTTGGGTTTGAATTCGCTTACAAACAGCATCAGGGAGAACTCCTTCGAGTCCGTAGCCGGTTTCGAACTTAATTAAACGCTGGTCGGCAACAAACAAAACCAGCAAACCATTGCTATTTTCGGCAGTTCCTATCCCCCACTCTTTAAATAATGCAGTGGCAAAAGATTCGATACTTTCAGTTCCGATTGAATTAACCATTACAACAGCCACCTCCGATTTATTTGTAGACTGTAATTCACCCAACATTCGATTGATTTGCTCAACCGTTTCGTCCTTCAAAATACCATCCGGATTACTTACAAAATCAGCGGAATTGGTAGTTTTCGGGTTGGGAATAGTTATTACAGTATACTCAACTGCCTGAATTGTTATAGAAATGAGAATAAAAAGGCTGATTAGTATTGTTCTCATATTATTTTCATTTAGTATTGAGCATCCAATAACTTAACTGAAAAATACATCATAGAATAAGCAGGTACTTTACCATTGGCAGTTGAACCATATCCAAGGTCATAAGGTAGAAAAAAAGCCATGCTTCCCCCTACATTAATTAATGTCAGAGCTTCCTGCCAGCCGGTAACTGTATTTGATAAATAGCCTTCATACGTTCCGCTATCAAATACTTTTCCTGTAGCAAGCTTCCCCTCATATTCTACAACTACGTACGAATTTTTGTTCGGACGCTTCAGAATTTCACCTTTGTGAATAATTTTATAACACAATCCCGACTCAGTTTGCGTGTAATCGGCTTTAGCTACAACTTCAGCAGCGTATTTGTTTTCGTTCAGTATTTTCCAATCAGCATAATTATCTTCTTTACAAGCACTTAAAGCTATAACTATTAATAAAAAGAGGTAAGAAAATCGGTTAATTAGTTTCATATTTTATTTTTTGTTTTTACGGTATAACTGTGAAAATGATTTAGTTGCAAATTTTGGCATTGTTCGTTTGGGTCCCCAACCCATATAATTAAATGGCGATGTTACAATATTTTTCACAACTCCGGATGCAAGATCAAAGCCTGCACGGTCGGAACTGATAAATTTAAAACCCTTCATGGCTAATTTTTCTGCCTTCGGGCGCAGATTCTGTTCTACAGCTTTACGCCGGTTAGTGAGCAGGATATCTGTCAGCGGTATTTTTACCGGGCAAACTTCCACACATTTACCACACAATGAAGATGCAAAACTTAGATGCGAAAAATCCTGAAATCCACGCAAAAAGGGCGTAAGTACTGATCCAATTGGTCCGCTATAAGTGGTATCGTAGGTATAACCGCCAATGGTTTTATACACCGGACAGCCATTCAGACAGGCTCCGCAGCGAATGCAGGCTAAAGATTTGTAGGCTTCGTCGTCGGCAAAAACATCAGTACGCTTGTTATCTAACAGAATAACTATCATTTTTTCAGGTCCGTCCACTTCGTCTGCTTTTCGGGGTCCGGTAAAAATGGTGTTGTATGCCGTGATTTGCTGACCTGTTCCATGCGCTGATAGCAATGGATAAAATAATCCTAACTGATGCATGGACGGAATTAGTTTTTCGATGCCGGCAATGACAATATGAATTTTCGGGAAAGCTGTTGTCATTAAGGCATTACCCTCGTTTTCGGTTACCGATATTCCACCAATATCAGCTATCAGAAAGTTAGCACCTGTTACTCCCACCTCAGCCGTTGTATATTTTTTTCGCAAAATCTGACGGACATATTCCGTCATTTCTTCGGGAGTACTATCAATCGGCGTATTGAATTTTTCGTTGAATAGTTTGGCAATATCACCTTTGGATTTATGCATGGCCGGTGTTACAATGTGATAAGGCTTTTCGCCTGCCACCTGCACAATAAACTCACCCAAATCTGTTTCAACCGATTCACAACCAACACTTTCGGCCACGTGATTCAATTCAATTTCTTCGGTTGTCATCGATTTACTTTTCACAAGCAAGCGCGCATTTGTAGCGGTAAGAATATTGACAAGCGATTCGGTAGCTTCATTTGTATTTTTAGCCCAAATTACTTCACAACCATTGGCAATACTGTTTTCCTCAAATTGAAGCAGGTATTTTTCCCAATTTGCCAACACATCGCGCTTAATGGCTCCTGCACAATGCTTTGCAAGCTCCACATCTTTGTAACGTGCCATCCCCTTTTCAACAGCTGCATCGTATCGTGCTATGTTGAATTGAATTGTCTTTCGGTGTTGTACATCGAAAGCAATCTTTTTAGAGGCAGTTGCAAATTGCTGATTTTTTGACATTTAATACATTTTTTGGCACTTCGTGCGTTATTCAGCTGCGCTGATATTTGCCCTGCGGGCGATATTTGCTTCGCGTTATTCTTTGTTCTTGGCTCTTGGCTCTTGGCTCTTGGCTCTTGGCTCTTGGCTCTTGGCTCTACTTCTTAATTACAAAACTAAAGCTTCCGACACGGTTTCCATCGCAGAAAAACTCGGCGCGATAGCTTCCGGGTTGTAAAACTTCCTCAACTTTCCAATACATAACATCGTTGTGGGCTTCACCTGTATATTCAAAATCCTTTTTCAGGGAATAACTGATTTTTTTATTTTCGAACTGAAATACCTGACCTGAACCTTTTGTCATTATTTCATCGTCGGGACGGGTAAGGCGAAGATACATTGTTTTTTCGCCCGGCTGCGCCGTAATATTTTTATTTACCGTAAAGTTAAATTGTAAATTTGCTGTTTGCGAAAACCAGCTTGTTTTTTTGTTCCGGTTATTCAATGGTGTAAAACTAAATCCCGAAACTTCTAATTTGGAAGCACGCGTAACTACCTCATTGAGCGATTCTTTCTCCTTCGATAATTGATTTACTGTTTCCGAAGCCTCATTATATCTGCGTTTTACTTCAGTATTCTCGGTTTTAAGTTCCTTGTTTTCAGCATTCAGCGAATCGATTTGCGTTACATAATGCACCAACAACTTGCGCACAGATGCCAGCTCCTTTTTCAAATCGGCAATTTTACGGGCGTTAGTTGATTTAGTAACGCGCAATTCCTCGAGTAACTGATGCATTTTCACCTTCTGGTCTTCGAGCAATTTGAATAGCGAATCGTTTTTGATGTTCGAAGTATAGCCATCAAATTCAGAAGCCATATCCTGAAATTCGCGTTCCACCTGCTGCTTTTCAAAATTCATCATCTCCACCACCTCAGCTATTTCGGCTTCTTTTTCTTTTGTTCTGTTTATTAAAAAAATAACAGTTCCAATAAGAATAATTACGGCAGCACCTAAACCATAAAGTAGAATTGGATTATCTTTTTTCATGTGTTTATAATTTAATTTTTTTGGGTCACATGGAACTTACCATGTTAAAATAATCATTGCTTTGTGTGTTAATAATTATTTTAACATGGACGTTTCATCTGTTTTTAATTATAATTTCTGCCCCAAACCCCTAAAGGGGCTTAAATAGAAGACCATTCGGTACTTATCTACATCCCCTTTAGGGGCTTGGGGCGTCTTTGTTATTTGCTCTAAAATCTTACAATATCGGAATCACTTTCTCCAATTTAATTCCTCTCGAACCTTTTATTAGAATATAATTGTTTTTAATATCCTGATTTTTAATAAATTCAATCAAATCATCCACTGATATAAAACAGGTGAAATTGTTTTTTGTAGCACTAAAAAGATCACCAACCAAAAACACATTATTCAGGTTATAACTTTCGAGCAGGTCAACAATTGATTGATGCTCTGTTCCGGATTGCTCTCCAAGTTCGAGCATATCGCCCAAAATCAGCATTTTGGTATCCACTTCCATAATGCCAAAGTTTTGAATAGCAGCACGCATACTGGTAGGGTTGGCATTGTATGCATCTACCACCAATTTATTGCGCTCTGTTACAGTTAATTGCGAACGATTATTTTGAGGAGTATATTGTTCAAGACCATTTTTGATTTTAACATCATCAATTCCAAAAAAATGACCAATAGTAACTGCCGCCAAAATATTTTCTGCATTGTAACTACCAATCAATTGTGTATCAACAATAAAACATTTTTCCGTATAAGTACAGCAACGCATTTTCAAAAACGGGGAACACGAAATAACAGCTCCGGCTACCATGTCTTTTTTACATTCACCTATTAATTTGTATTTTACCAATCTGTCGTCATTCACAAAGCCTGATTTCTGAGCCATTTTAATTAAATGGTCATTACCCATGTTTATGAAAATCTTTTTCCCATTTTGAAACACATTTACATAAAGCTCTGATTTTGTTTCCATTACACCTTCGAACGAACCAAAACCTTCTAAATGCGCTTTGCCAACATTGGTAATAATTCCATAATCAGGACATGCAATTTCGGCTAATTCCTGAATATCACCTTTGTGGCTTGCCCCCATTTCAATTACTGCAATTTCATGTTTAGTAGTCATTTTGAGCAAAGTAAGCGGTACACCAATGTGGTTATTCAGATTTCCCTGTGTAAATAAAACATTGAATTTTTGACTTAAAACAGCTGCAATCAACTCTTTCGAAGTGGTTTTTCCATTTGTACCTGTGATACCAATTACCGTTGTGCCAAGTTGCCTCCGATGATAATTTGCTAATTGCTGAAGGGTCTGAAGTGTATTTTCAACTAAAATAAATCGCTCATCAACAGCATATTGAGCCTCATCAACAACAGCATAAGCAGCTCCGTTTTCCAATGCTGAAAGTGCAAACGCATTGGCATTAAAATTTTCGCCTTTTAGCGCAACAAAAAAACAATCGGCCGGACAATTACGACTGTCGGTAGAAATAACGGGATGTTTGAGAAATATATTGTAAATTTCTGATATAGACATAATTGAATAGTATGAAAAGAGATTTAGAATTGGTAAACAAGTGAAACATACCAACCACTTTGCTGCAAACGCATTTGTCTGCTGGTATCAATCTTGTTTATACTATTTATTCCAAAGTCGTATCCACCTTTCAGTTTGTAGTTTTTAAACTGCACACCACCACCAACTGAAATCTGAAGATTGATTCGTTGTATCATATTTTTGGTATACAAATCATTGTTGGCATACGTGTCATTTTCCAACCGAACAAACGACTTCATATTATCCGGAATTAAAGCATCTACTTCAGTTTTAGTAGCAGCAGATACCACTGCCGTAACTTTTTGAGGCTGAGCCAATCCAACAGCAATATTGGGTCCGGCATAAGCAAAAAATTTAAAGTTTTTGGAAACAGGAAGGGAGTACTGAACCTGAATCGGAATTTCGAGTGCATGACCGATGGTTTTGTAATTAACCGAATCGGCCGAAGAATAATATTGCGATTTATCAGAATAAACAATTGAATAAAGTGCACCTGAGAGCAGACTAAAATTATTTTTCAATTCGTATTCCACATTTCCACCCAGACGGACGCCATTGAAATAGGTGCTTGAAAACTGTGAACCTGAACGTTTTGGCTGAACAAAACCGGCTTCGATTCCGTATTTCTGTGCTGCCGAGTTTATAAAACACAAAATAAAAACAAAAAGAATTCCAAGTTTAAACAGCTGCTTCATTTCAATTGAGATTATTTAAGATATAATAAATTATTAATCAATGTTTTAAACCACATTATACGTGATTTGATATTCGTTACAAAGATACATAAAAAATTGAGTTATAACACTTCAAATAATACTCTTTGCCTATAAATAACGCTTTTTCACGCATCATATTTTAAAATCCGAAATTTTGCTATGCTCATTTCTGTCATTCATAAAAGTTTAGATAAGTTAGTATTTTATTGACCCCCAACCCCCTATTGGGGGCTAAAGATTGCTACAAATTGACTGTTTTACGTTTAGCAAAAATTCATAAACTACGTCTTAAAGCCCCCACTTGGGGGTTTGGGGGTCGAAAATAAAAAATTGCAAAAATAAATAATATTCTAACTTATATAATCACTATTATTTTAATTAACTTTGCATACGTTTAAAAAATCGAATATTTTTTCACTAATAATCTGATAAACAAGTAACATGATAGTTTGTATAGCCGAAAAGCCAAGTGTAGCGCGCGACATTGCCGAAATTTTGGGAGCAAAATCCAGAAAAGATGGTTATATCGAAGGTAATGGTTATCAGGTTACCTGGACATTCGGACATTTATGTGGTTTACTCGAACCTCACGAATATGCCCCTGAATGGAAAGGCTGGGCTTTAAGTCACTTGCCTATGATTCCACTGCGATTTGGGATTAAAGTAATGAATGATAGCGGAATACAAAAGCAATTTAAAGTAATAGAGCAATTAATTTCTTCAGCTGATGAGGTTATAAATTGTGGTGATGCCGGACAGGAAGGTGAATTGATACAACGTTGGGTTTTACAAAAGGCTATTTGCAAATGTCCGGTGAAAAGGCTTTGGATTTCGTCGCTTACCGAAGAGTCGATACGCGAAGGATTTAAAAAGCTGAAAGATCAATCGGAATATCAACATTTGTACGAAGCAGGTCTTTCGCGTGCCATTGGTGATTGGTTACTGGGGATGAATGCCACGCGACTTTACACGCTTAAATATGGAAAAAATCGCCAGGTTTTGTCGATTGGACGTGTACAGACCCCTACCCTCGCACTTATTGTAAACAGGCAACTCGAAATTGAAAATTTCAAACCTGAAGCCTACTGGGAATTAAAAACCATTTACAGAGATACACAGTTTTCAGCATCGAAAGGACGATTTTCGAGCGTGGAAGAAGGTACTCAGTTTTTAGAAACTGTAAAAGCATCCGATTTTTTCGTTACCGATATTACTACCAAAAAAGGCACCGAATCGGCTCCTAAATTATTCGATTTAACTTCATTACAGGTAGAATGCAATAAGAAATTCGGATTTTCGGCCGACGAAACGCTGAAACTTATTCAAAGTTTATACGAGAAAAAAGTAACAACCTATCCGCGTGTGGACACCACCTTTCTGAGCGACGATATGTATCCTAAAATTCCTGAAATTCTGAAAGGAATTAAGGATTATGAGCAATTGACAGCACCACTGTTAGTTACAAAAATACCGAAAACAAAAAAAGTATTTGACAATTCTAAAGTTACCGATCACCATGCAATAATTCCCACAGGAGTGCATCCAACGGCATTAAACGAAAACGAACGACGTGTTTTCGATTTGGTTGCGCGGCGATTTATTGCCAATTTTTATCCCGAATGTAAAATTTCGACAACTACTGTACTTGGCGAAGTTGACAAAGTTGAATTTAAAGTAAACGGCAAGCAAATTCTCGATCCGGGCTGGCGTGTTGTGTTCGAAAAAGCAAAAGCTGAAACCGATGAAAACGAACAGGACGACGAAGATAAAACCCTGCCACTTTTCACAAAAGGAGAAAGCGGACCTCACACACCAACTTTAGCCGAAAAATGGACTTCGCCGCCTAAGCCCTACACCGAAGCTACTTTGCTACGGGCAATGGAAACAGCCGGAAAATTAGTTGAAAACGATGAATTGCGCGATGCTATGAAAGAAAATGGTATCGGGCGTCCATCTACCCGGGCGGCTATTATTGAAACACTTTTCAAGCGGGATTACATTCGTAAAGAACGTAAAAACCTGATAGCTACCAATACAGGTGTAGATTTGATACAAACCATAAGCGAAGAATTGCTCAAATCGGCTGAGCTTACCGGACTTTGGGAGAAAAAACTTCGACAGGTGGAACGTGGCGAGTATGAGGCAAAGGCATTTCTGGAAGAATTGAAAGAAATGGTACGTCAAATTGTATGGAATGTAAAAAGCGAAAACAAACAAATCACCACTCCAAAAACGCTTGAAAAGGATTTGCTTGTAGGTACAATTTGTCCGGAATGTGGCAAAGGAACATTGCTAAAAGGCAATTCAGCTTATGGTTGTAGTCGCTGGAAAGAAGGTTGTGGCTATAGAAAAGCATTTTAGGAATTTGAAAATTTGATATTAAAAAAGGCAATCCGCTATTAGTTCGGATTGCCTTTTAACATGGATTATTTTCGACTATTTCTTAGATTTATTGTAGCGCTCATTAAGCAGCTTGGTAATTTCGGCAGTAATATCGTAGCCCTTTTCAGCATATAAAATATTGTCGCTCGAAGTATTACTGAAAATCATTTCATATTTTTTGTTTTTGTTGTACTCTTTCAAAAAAGCATTAATCGTATCGCGGAGTTGCTCGCTCATTTTCTGTTGAACCTGCATAATCTGCTGACTCAGTTTACCATCCAATTCCTGCAACTCCTGTTGGCGACGAACCAAACGCGCTTGTTCCTGTTCAGCACGTTCGCGGCTTAAAAATGCATTTGCTTCTAACTTTTTCTGAAATTCACCCATCTCAACCTGCAACTGACGTGCTTTGGTATTGATATTCAAGCGCGAATCTTCCTGTTTACGAATCAACGATTCGTTAGCTTCTTTGGCAAACTGATAATTCGAAAGAAGAGAATCGACATTAATATAGGCAACGGGAAGTTTACCGGCTTTGATTTGTTCTTTTGAAAATGGAGCAGTAACACCGGCAGTGCCACCATCTTTTGTAAATACAATAATAAATAATGCAATAACTGCCAGCGCTAAAACACCATTAAAAATGAGTGAGAGATTTTTCATTCTGTTTTTTTAAAAATTAAAATTTGGAAATTTCGCTATATAATTCGTTGTTTGTAAGCGGTTTTGACTTTTGAGCCTCACGATCCTGAGTTGTTGCACAATGCACACCCTGATCTTTCAAACCTTTATTTCCACCAATATGGATATTAGGAAACTCACCATTCTTTGTAAAAAAAATGCGATATCCGAGTATTAAAATTCCTATAATCAACAATATAGCTGAAACTATAAATGCCTGCAACATATATTTTTAGTGTTAAATTTGATACAAAGATAATTTTTTTGGCACATTAAATTCAGCATGCAGTCTATTTTTTAGTAATTTGAATGTTTAAGGTTTGTTTTTAACTGAATTTAAGAAGAGCTCATGTGATTAATAACGACCTCACCCCAACCCTCTCCATGTGGAGAGGGAGTTGCAGTCTGCGATTAACAGAGGCATTCGAGATTATTTTGCTCCTTTAATTTACTTACGGAACAAAACCCGAAAAGCCTCTTCCACTTTCTTTACCCGCACAATTTCCATATTTATATTGCCAATATTTAATGCTTTTATATTAAAGTCGGGAATAATCATTTTGGTAAAGCCGAGTTTTTCAGCTTCAAGAATGCGTTGTTCAATCCGGTTAATGGGACGTATTTCGCCTGAAAGTCCTACCTCACCCGCAATGCAAACCTGCTTTTCGATAGAAATATCAACATTGGAAGATAAAATGGCTGAGATTACTGCCAAATCAATTGCCGGATCGTTTATTTTAAGGCCACCGGCAATGTTCAGAAAAACATCTTTTTGGGCTAATTTAAAGCCTGCCCGCTTTTCGAGTACGGCCAGCAACATATTCAGGCGACGCAGGTCGAAGCCGGTACACGAACGTTGTGGAGTGCCATACGCAGCCGAGCTCACAAGTGCCTGTGTTTCAATCAAAAACGGACGTACACCTTCGATTGCTGAAGCAATAGCTACACCACTTAACCCCTCGTGATTTTGCGAAAGCAATAATTCGGAAGGATTACTCACCTCGCGAAGACCACTCTGTTGCATCTCGAATATACCCAATTCGGAAGTACTGCCAAAGCGATTTTTGATACTTCGTAAAATACGATACATATAATGCTGATCACCTTCGAATTGCAGCACCGTATCCACAATATGCTCCAATACTTTTGGTCCTGCAATGCTTCCTTCCTTGTTTATATGTCCGATTAGTAACACAGGCGTACCACTGGTTTTGCAAAATTTCAACAAATGAGCAGCACATTCGCGCACCTGCGACACTGAGCCGGGCGACGACTCCACCAACTCGGTAGAAATTGTTTGAATAGAATCAACAATAACCACATCAGGCTGAATATTCTGAATGTGCACAAAAATTTGTTCCAACGAGGTTTCGCTAACGATAAAACAGTCGGGATTATCAAATTTAAGTCGTTCGGCACGTAATTTCAGTTGTTTTACACTTTCCTCGCCGGAAACATACAGTGTACGTTTATTTTTCAGGTTTAAAACCACCTGTAATACAAGTGTCGACTTACCAATGCCGGGTTCACCACCTATCAGCACCAACGAACCTGCCACCAATCCACCACCGAGCACGCGGTTCAGTTCATTGCTCGAAGTATCAATCCGGCTTTCCTCCGAAGTTTCCACTTCATTTAAACGTACAGGTTTTTGTTTGGTAATTTCCAATCCGCCTAAATTCACTTTGGGACTAGTATCTTTACTTACAATTTCTTCAACATAGGTATTCCATTCGCCACACGAAGGACATTTACCGATCCACTTGGGAGAATCAGCTCCGCAATTCTGACAAATATATACCGATTTTGTTTTAGCCATTCTGTATTATTAATAGGAAATAAATAATGATATATTTTCTAAATTTTATTTTCTCGACCCCCAAACCCCTAAATGGGGGCTTTAAGACCAAGTATGTAATATTTTATTCACCAAATACAACTTCAATGTCGCAATCTTTAGCCCCCATTTGGGGGGTTGGGGGTCATAACAAAACATATTATTGAATATTAAATATCATACCTGATTTTAAAAGCACTATTTTAATTTGTAAAATTAAGACTATTTTTTCATTCACACAAAATCAAACCAGCTTAGTAAGATGGAAATTTTGTCATAAACGACATTAAATAGTCAGTCTTCTGCCATTTTTTCAACTATAACTGTCAGTTCGAATGGCATTTTTTATAATTACAACATTTCAAATTTAACATTTAACCCCCAATACAAAAACATACGTTAATCAAAAAATTTACATTGTTAATTTTCACCAAATATATCACAATTTTCAGAGTACAGGAATACTTTTTGAATAATTTAGCGTTGTATTGACAAAGCAACAAAGTCAAATCTTAAAAAGTCTTTGCTCTTTAATCTTTGTTCTTTGCTCTTTATTCTTTGATCTCATTTAAAACAACATTTAAATATTAAACTTTATGAACTTATCAAATCGAACCAAATTGATTGCATTATTTGCAGCAGTAGTAACAGTAAGTGTAGCGACTTCAAAAATCACTACCAATTTGTCCGGGAATACAGGCGATGTACTTTTTCAAACAAATGAAGTTCCGGCAAGTTATGCTAATTTTTCGAAAGCAGGTCGTGCTATGGATACCGACTTTACGGTTGCAGCCGAACTATCGGTGCACGCTGTAGTACACGTAAAAACCAAGACACCGATTGAAATGCAGCAAGGCTTTGGAGGTGGTGGATTCAACGATCCGTTTTTTGATTTCTTTTTCGGACCACAACAGCGTCGACCACAACAACAGCCACAACAAGCTCCTATGCAGGAAGGATCGGGCTCAGGTGTAATTATTTCGAATGATGGATATATTGTAACTAACAATCACGTAATTGACAAATCGAAAGAAATTGAAGTTACACTCAATGACAAACGAACTTTTAAAGCCAAATTGGTTGGTGCCGACCCAAACACCGACATAGCTTTACTGAAAATTGAAGCCGAAAAATTGCCGGTTATTCTATTCGGAAATTCCGATTCGGTAAAAGTGGGCGAATGGGTTTTGGCAGTGGGAAATCCGTTTAATCTGACTTCGACCGTTACGGCCGGCATTGTAAGTGCTAAAGCACGTAATATTAATATTATCAATTCGCAGATGAAAATTGAATCGTTTATTCAAACTGATGCTGCCGTAAATCCGGGAAACAGTGGTGGCGCATTGGTAAATACACGCGGCGAATTGATTGGTATCAATACAGCCATAGCTTCGCAAACAGGCTCTTATGCAGGTTATGCATTCGCAGTACCGGTAAGCATTGTCAAAAAAGTGGTTTCGGACATTCGTCAGTTTGGCTTTGTACAACGTGCCGTTTTGGGTGTGAGCATGAAAGAAATTACAAACGAATTGGCAAAGGAAAAGAATTTGAAGACAATGGAAGGTGCATTCGTTGATGAGGTTGTCGAAAACAGCGCTGCCGAAAAAGCTGGTGTCAAAAAAGGTGACATTATTATTCGGGTGAACGATGTAAAAATAAAATCATCGTCGGAATTGCAGGAACAAATTGGCCGTTATAGCCCGGGCGACAAAGTAACTTTGGTAGTTTTGCGTGAAAACAAAGAAGTTAAACTGACAGCCGAACTGAAAAACCGTCAGGGAACAACCAAAGTAACCAAATCGGAAGCTGATATCGAAATGCTTGGTGCCGAATTTAAAACCATCAGCGACAAACTGAAAGATCAGTTCCAGCTCGACTATGGCATGGAAGTGAAATCGGTAAGCAAAGGTAAATTCCAGGAAGCCGGTATCAAAGATGGTTTTGTAATTGTAAAAATCAACAATCAGGCAATTCGTAGTTTAGACGATATAAAAGAAGTGCTTGCAGAAGCATTAAATACAAACGACAAATTTAAGGTATTAAACATTGCAGGCGTTTATCCGAATGGAAAAGTAGCCTATTATGCCGTAAATCTGGGCGAATAATTCAAAATCAGTTTTTTAAGGTATGGATAATCTACCCTTCGGAGGCGGAGGGTAGATTTTTATTTATTTGTCCACAAAAAGATTTTATTGTTAATTGTAACCGAAATTTATCAACAACGTAAAACAATTATCATTTTTTGTTGTTTCAGTAAAGGCAATAATTTTTGCAAAAATCGCTTATTAAAGGGATTAAAAATGCCATTTTGTCAATTGAAATAAAAGTATTAATTTTGCACGCTAATTTTTTAAACCATAATGAGACAATTAAAAATTACTAAATCGATTACAAATCGAGAAAGTGCGTCACTTGACAAATATCTGCAAGAGATTGGTCGTGAGGATCTTATTACAGTTGAAGAGGAAGTAGAACTGGCGCAACGCATCAGAAATGGTGACCGTATTGCACTCGAAAAACTGACTCGTGCCAACCTCCGTTTTGTTGTTTCGGTAGCAAAACAGTACCAAAACCAGGGTTTAAGCTTACCCGATTTAATTAATGAAGGTAACCTTGGACTTATTAAAGCTGCTGAAAAATTTGACGAAACTCGTGGTTTTAAATTTATTTCGTATGCCGTATGGTGGATTCGTCAGTCTATCCTTCAGGCATTGGCTGAACAATCGCGTATTGTGCGTTTGCCACTGAATCAGGTAGGTTCGTTGAATAAAATCAACAAAGCCTTTTCGAAATTTGAGCAGGAAAACGAACGTCGTCCTTCGCCCGAAGAGTTGGCAGAACAATTGGATATTCCGGTGGATAAAATTGCCGACACCATGAAAGTTTCTGGTCGTCATATATCGGTGGATGCTCCTTTTGTGGAAGGTGAAGACAACAGTTTGCTTGACGTAATGATAAACGACGATTCTCCGAATGCCGACCGTGTATTGATTAACGAATCGCTTTCGAAGGAAATTGAACGCGTATTAGCCAACACACTTTCGGACAGAGAAAAAGATATTGTAAAAAAATTCTTCGGAATAGGTGTTACCGAAATGACTTTGGAAGAAATTGGTGATGAATTTGGTTTGACCCGCGAACGTGTTCGTCAGATTAAAGAAAAAGCTATTCGTAAATTGCGTCCAAATTCGAAAAGTAAACTACTTAAGGGATTTTTAGGATAAACAGAAAGCCCCCAACCCCTAAAGGGGAGTAAGATTAGAAAATATAAAAACCGCGCTGCAATCAACTTGTAACGCGGTTTCTTATTTTCCTAATTTCTTATTTTCTTAATTTCTATTCCACAAAATGATACAGAAAAATAATATTTGCTTCGAGGGCCGGTTTTTTGCTATCTTCTATTTCGAGAACTGCATAAATTTCGGCTTTCGTTGTACCACGCAAATTAAGTAAGGATTGTAGTTTTGCACGAACACGCACACGACTGCCAACTGTAACAGCTTGCATAAATTTCAGCTTGTCGATACCGTAATTTACAGTGAGTCGGGAATTACGTACTTCCACAATTTGTTCCCACAAATGTGGTAGCACCGAAAGATTCAGATAACCGTGTGCAATGGTAGTTTTAAAAGGACTTTCGGTTTTACAACGCTCTTCATCCACGTGTATCCACTGATGGTCGAGCGTAGCATCTGCAAACGTATTAATTTGTTGTTGTGTAATTTGGATGTAGTCCGAAACACCTAATTCCTTGCCTACATACTGATTAAATTCGTCGAAATTGTTAATAATAATTGGGTTCATTGAATTATTTAGTTTGTATTTTTTTCTGATATTTATGCACATTGCTGCTTTATATGTGCAAAAATACAGTTTTAATTTTGAATTATAAAATTTTTTAATCTAAATACTGAAAGTCTATTTATCAAATTATCAAAATTTTGTATCTTTGCAGTCGATTTAAGGATTTAAAATCAGTTCAAAAATAAGTTAATTTAAAAACATATAAATTCAGAAACAAAATGGAAGAATTAAATGCAGTTGTACAGCAGGTAGTGCAGGTTTCGCCGATTATGAAAGTATTCAGAATTGCGCCGCTTGGTTGGGAATTACCTGATTTTAAACCCGGACAATTTGTGGCAATAGGATTACCACCCACTGCCGAAAAATGTGCCGAAGCCACTGAAGAGCCGGTAGAAGCAGATCAAACAAAATTAATTAAACGTGCGTATTCAATTGCGTCGTCGAATCTTTCGAAAGATTACGTTGAGTTTTACATTACATTAGTTCACTCGGGAGCTTTAACGCCTCGTTTATTCAACCTAAATATTGGTGATAATATTTGGTTGGGAAATAAATTTGTAGGCATGTTTACACTCGATCAAATTGCCGAAGATCAGAACATTGTATTAATCGGAACCGGAACCGGTGTAGCTCCTTACATGAGTATGTTGCGTACCGATGCACTTCACCGCAAAGGCAATATTGTAGTTATTCACGGCGCTGCCAATTCATGGGATTTGGGATATTCGTCGGAATTGAACCTGCTACAGGTATTATCGCCAAAATTCAAATATATCCCTACTATCACCATGCCTGAACGCGAATTTGTGCCATGGGCAGGTCGCACCCAGTTTATTCAGGATATTTGGGAAGAAGGCGCTATCGAAAAACTCTGGGGCTTTAAACCAACAGCCGAAAACACCCACATTTTCCTTTGCGGAAATCCAAATATGGTTAATGGCATGGTTGAATGCCTTGAAAAAGAAGGATTTAAAGAACATACTCGCAAAGAAGTAGGACAAATTCACGTGGAGCGTTTTAATTAGTTGATTGTTCTTAATGCAAAATTCTAAAAATGTCCGGATTGATTTTCAGTTCGGACATTTTTATAAAAAGTGGTTGAAATTAAACTTTTAGCTATCTTTGCAAAATAAGTAATAAAAAATAAATAATGACATATTTTCAAGATTTTATATTTTCGACCCCCCAACCCCCAAATGGGGGCTTTAAGACGTAGTTTATAAATTCTTGCTATACGTAAAACAGTCAATTAGTCGCAATCTTTAGCCCCCATTTGGGGGTTGGGGGTCATAACAAAACAAATCATAAAATATTATTGACAAAATAGATGTCAGACACAAGAGCAAAGATAAAAGACATAAAAAACTGACGAACGAATCAACTATACTAACATGAAAGAACTAACATTAATTACACCGACGTTTTTATTTTCAGCTATTTCGTTACTTTTACTGGCATATACCAACCGCTTTTTGTCTTATGCACAATTGGTTAGAGCTTTGAAAGACAAATACATGGAAGATCATTCGGCCATTACCAAGGCTCAAATCATAAATCTTCGCCGCCGACTGTATCTTACCAAAAACATGCAATTAAGCGGTGTTGGAAGTTTATTGCTTTGTGTTGCCACCATGTTTTTTATTTATATCGGTATGCAAACCGTGTCGGTATATATTTTTGGCGCAGCATTATTACTTCTGATTATCTCACTCACAATGGTTATTGCCGAAGTTCGCATTTCAGCTAAATCGCTGGAAATCTATTTGGGGGATATGGAGAAAGAATGATGTATCATTCTATTATGAACATTACACTGCTTTTGGAACAAAATTAATATATTTGTGTCGACAAAATAACCCAATTAAAGCAATATGCCAAAATTATACGAATACTTCGGATTGATATTTCTTTTTTATTCTCAGGAACATGAACCAATTCATGTACATTGCAAATTCCAGGATACAGAGAGTAAAGCTGAAATTAAATATGAAAATGGAAAGTTTAAAGAAGTAGTTATTAAGCAAGTATTAGGTAAAAAACCTTTAAGTCCACAAAATCAGAAGAAATTTAAGAAAGTTGTGGAATTATACAGAGATGATATTGTTCGAAAATGGGTTGAGTATTTTGTATATAATATTGATTTTTCGCCCGAAAAAATAACTCAAAAAATTTAATTAGTATGATAGTTTCTATCCAAAAAGCTGAATATATTGATAACTATACAATTAAGTTCAAATTCAACGATGGCAATGAAAAGGTAATTGATTTTTCGACATTTTTGTTGAATGCAAAAACATCAATGACTAAGAAATACCTTGACAAGCAATTGTTTAGCAATTTTACAATTGAATATGGCGATATTGTATGGAATGATTATGAAATGTGTTTCCCTATTTGGAATCTATATCAGGGGAAAATTGAAAACTAAACTTTTAAATTCTAAGCAATAGTATCAATTTAGTATACGTATACATTACAGCAAAAAGTTAATTGTAATGTATTGTTTTGAGAATAAGAGAATAAGGGATTAAGTAATTAAGAAAATAAGTTGTTGATTTCTAATTTCCAAATTTCTAATTTTCTCAATTTCTTATTTTCTAACTTCTAACTTTTAATTTCTAACTTCTAATTTCTAACTTTAATAAAAATATGAACTACGGATTTATACGGGTTGCAGCAGCAATACCCGAACTCAGGGTGGCTGATTGCGCTTTTAATATATCGAAAATTGCTGAATTAGCCAAAGAAGCTGACAACATGCAGGTTCAGGCAATTTGCTTTCCTGAACTTAGCATTACAGGCTATACCTGTGCCGATTTATTTTTCCAACAGCAACTTCTGTACGATGCCGAAAAAGCATTACACGAATTACAATTACTTACTTACAATACATCTATTTTGCTAATTGTAGGTATGCCTGTTAGGTTACAAAATCAACTATATAATGTCGCTGTGGTTTTGCAAAGTGGAAAAATCTTAGGCATTGTGCCAAAAACAAACTTACCTAACAACAATGAATTTTACGAAAAACGCTGGTTTGCTCCTGCACTGAATACAGATTGCACTGAAATAATACTCGATGACCAAACCGTTCCGTTTGGAACCGGCCTATTGTTTACGGCAAATGCATTTAGCTTTGGCATAGAGATTTGCGAAGACTTGTGGGTACCTATTCCACCAAGTTCGCAACTTGCCATTCAGGGTGCCGATGTAATTTTTAATCTGTCAGCCACCAACGAATTAATCGGCAAACACAATTACCTGCGGCAGTTGATTGAGCAACAATCGGCGCGTTGCAATGCCGGATACGTATACGCCTCGGCAGGTGCGGGCGAATCGACTACCGATGTGGTTTATGCCGGAAATGCACTGATTGCTGAAAACGGTAAAATATTGGCTGCATCCGAACGTTTTTCATTTGAACAACAATTAGTTATTACTGAAATTGATGTAGAACGTTTACAGGCTGAACGTATCCGGAATACCAATTTCCAAAACGAAAAATCGAAAATCACTTACCAAAAAGTAAGTTTTGAGTGCAAACCTTTCGACAATGATTTACTAACGCGTATATTTGATAAGCACCCGTTTGTACCGCATTTGTCGAGTCGCACTGCAAGTTGCGAAGAGATATTTTCCATACAAATGGGCGGTTTGGCTAAACGCTGGAAACATACGCATGCCGAAAATTTAGTTGTAGGCATTTCGGGAGGATTGGATTCCACATTGGCACTTTTGGTGTGTGTAAAAACTGCCGATAAACTTGGATACGACCGTAATCGCATTATAGGCGTTACGATGCCCGGCTTCGGCACCACCAACCGCACCTATACCAATGCACTCAGCCTTATGAAATCGCTCGGAATTACGGTAAAAGAAATTTCGATAAAAGATGCTTGTATTCAACATTTTAAAGACATTGAGCACGACATTAATCAACATGATATTACGTATGAAAATACGCAGGCACGCGAACGAACACAGCTCTTAATGGATTTGGCAAACAAGCATAACGGGTTGGTAATCGGCACCGGCGATTTGTCGGAATTAGCGCTTGGCTGGGCAACCTACAACGGTGATCAAATGTCGATGTATGGTGTAAACAGTGGTGTTCCGAAGACCTTAGTTCGCTATTTAGTAGATTGGGCATCGCACGAATTGGATGCGTTTTCAGAAATTATACTACAGGACATTTTAGATACTCCTGTAAGTCCCGAATTATTGCCCGCTGACGAAAACGGAGAAATTGCCCAAAAAACCGAAGATTTGGTAGGTCCGTACGAATTACACGATTTTTATTTGTATTATTTTGTTCGTTTCGGATTTTCACCTTCAAAAATTTTATTTTTAGCAAAAAAAGCTTTTGATAATCAATATGATAATGAAACAATTGAGAAATGGCTACAGGTATTTATCAAACGATTTTTCCAACAACAATTTAAACGTTCGTGTATGCCCGATGGACCCAAAGTAGGCTCTATCAACCTTTCGCCCCGTGGCGACTGGCGCATGCCAAGCGATGCAATAAAATTCAATTAATCATTTTCGTTTCGGGTTCCATGTTTCGTGTTTCATGTTCCATTCGGATTTAAACAAATAACGCGAAACCCGAAACGCGAAACAATAAAAAAATAAAAATATGTTTTCACAAATTTACTACGGAAATTCTTTAAAAGAGTGGGTTATCTCACTCCTGATTATTATCGGTGCTATGGTATTAAACAAAATCATTGTATTGTTTAACAAACACATTATCACTAAAATAACCGATAAAACGAAAAACAGAATGGATGATATTCTGTTTAAAATGCTTCAGGCGCCGGTTTTACTCGGTGTTATATTATTAGCTATATGGATTGCCAGCAACCGGCTTAATTTAGATCCAAAAATCGATGCTTTCTTCAGCAAATCGTATCAGTTTCTGATTGTACTCAACATTACCTGGTTTTTGGTACGGTTTGTAAATGCTTTAATTGAAGAATATATTGTACCGAAAGCCGAAGATAAAGCCACAAAATATTTAGACAATACGCTTGTTCCAATAGTTCGACGTGGTATTTTGGGTATAATCTGGGCTATTGGCGTCATGATGGCCTTGCGCAATGTAGGTGTTGATGTAGGCGCTCTGATAGCCGGTTTGGGAATCGGTGGTTTGGCTTTTGCTTTAGCGGCTCAGGATACTATAAAAAATATTTTCGGAGGAATTACCATTTTCACCGACCGACCTTTTCGGATTGGCGACCGTGTGAAAGTGGATGGTTTCGATGGATTTATCGAAGATATTGGTATTCGCAGCACCCGCCTACGCACGCTTGAAAAGCGATTGGTTACAATACCAAATTACAAAATTGTAGAAGCTTCTATCGAAAATGTGAGCGATGAACTTATGCGACGGGTGTTGATGAATATCGGACTAACATACAATACCACGCCTGAAAAAATGCAGGAAGCGATTGCTATTTTAAAAAATATTCCAAAAATTAACAAAGACGTGGATTCCAAAGAATTAACGGCTGTATTTTCTGATTTCTCACCCTATTCACTCGATCTGAAATTTATTTACTGGGTTAAAAAATCGGGCGATGTAATGGAGACGCCATCGAAGGTAAATTTTGAAATCCTGAAGCAATTTAAAGAAGCAGGAATCAGCTTTGCCTATCCGACTCAAACGGTTTATTTAAATGGTCAGGCAAATTCGTTTAGTTAAGTCGAATCTTAAGGGTGTCGAAAAAGAATAGCAACGCGGATTTAAGCTGATACAGCGGATTAAAAACGGATTTGAAAAAATGCAAGCATTTTTGATTCTTTCCCGAAATCGATACCGATTTATCGGTATTAAAATCCGTTTTAAATATTAAATCCGTATAGATCAGCTCAATCAGTGTAAATCCGCGTTGCTATTACTTAAACTTATTCGGATTAAAGATATATTAAATAAAATATCTGGTTGAAAATTCACTTAACATAAAGACAGTAATTAGTTCGCTTTTGTGGGTTTCGGGGCAAATTATTTAAACAATAATAGGTATGGAATTGCCTATAAAACAATAAAAAATAAAAATTATATACTTAAAATTTGGTTTGTACCTTTCAATTTTTGTTATTTTGCACAAAATTAGAGAAATACTCACCTAAAACAACGATATATGTCAAAAAATCTTGTCATAGTAGAATCACCGGCAAAAGCAAAAACAATCGAAAAATTTCTTGGTAAAGACTATCAGGTTATGTCAAGTTTCGGACATATTCGCGACCTTGCCGAAAAAGGCATAGGTATTGATTTTGAGAATAATTACAAACCGGAATATATTGTTTCGACTGATAAAAAGAAAGTCGTAACCGAACTTAAAAAGGCAACAAAATCAGCCGATACTATCTGGCTCGCTTCCGATGAGGACCGCGAAGGAGAAGCAATTGCATGGCATTTATACGACGAGTTAAAACTAAAACCCGATAATACCAAACGCATTGTATTTCACGAAATTACCAAAGATGCCATTCTGAATGCCATCGAACATCCACGCGATATTGATTTGCATTTGGTGGATGCTCAGCAGGCACGCCGGGTGCTCGACCGTATTGTTGGTTTTGAACTTTCGCCGGTTTTGTGGCGCAAGGTGAGGCCATCGCTTTCGGCAGGACGTGTACAGTCGGTTGCTGTGCGCTTGATTGTAGAGCGCGAACGCGAAATCAATCAATTTACACCCGAAAGTGCCTACAAAGTGAGTGCACTGTTTAAAACAACAGATGTCAATGGTCAGACAATAGAGTTGAAAGCTGAATTGCAACAGCGCTTTGCAGAGAAGAAAGAGGCAGCTGCTTTTTTAGAAAAATGCAAAAATGCCTCTTACAGCATCGATAGTATAACTACGAAGCCAACCAAAAAATCGCCGGCACCACCTTTTACCACATCGACACTGCAACAAGAAGCCGCCCGCAAACTCGGATTTTCGGTTGCACAAACCATGATGATAGCTCAACGCTTGTACGAATCGGGAAATATTACCTATATGCGTACCGATTCGGTCAATCTTTCGTCGCTGGCTATCAATACCTCCAAGGCTGAAATTATCAGCATGGCCGGACAAAAATACGTGCATACCCGTAACTTTAATACCAAATCAAAAGGAGCACAGGAAGCACACGAAGCAATTCGTCCGACGTATATGAGTGCGCATAGCATTGAAGGTACTTCGCAGGAGAAAAAGCTGTACGAACTGATTTGGAAACGTACCATTGCATCACAAATGGCTGATGCAGAGCTCGAAAAAACAACTATTAGCATAAATGTAAGCGGAAGCAACTATCAGTTTGTGGCTACAGGCGAGGTAATTGTTTTCGATGGTTTTCTGAAAGTATATCTCGAATCGACTGACGACGAATCGGATGCTGAAAACGAATCGCTACTTCCTGCATTGAAAGAGGGCGAAAAACTGTCGTATATCGAAATTGCAGCACAGGAGCGATTTACACAAAAACCGGCGCGTTACAGCGAAGCAAGTTTAGTTCGTAAACTCGAAGAGCTCGGAATAGGCCGTCCTTCGACTTATGCACCAACTATTTCTACTATTCAAAATCGTACTTACGTTGAAAAAGGCGACCGACAGGCTGAGAAACGCGACTACAATTTACTGAAACTGAAAGGCGATAAAATTTCGGACAATATAAAGTCGGAAAATACCGGAGCCGAAAAGTCCAAACTATTCCCAACCGATATTGGTATTGTTGTTACCGACTTTCTGACAGAGTATTTCCCTGATATTCTGAATTATAACTTTACAGCTGATGTAGAAAAGGAATTTGACCACATTGCTGATGGAAAAATCAAATGGACCAAATCCATCGATAAATTTTACAAAAAGTTCCATCCCATAGTGGAAGATACACTCAAAAATTCGGAACGTCAGGTGGGTGAACGCATTTTAGGTACCGACCCTGCAAGTGGTCGTCAGCTTTCGGTAAAAATTGGCAAATACGGTCCGATTGCACAAATCGGAACCTCGGAGGAGGAAGAAAAACCCGTATTTGCATCGCTTCGTAAAGATCAATCCATCGAAAGTATTACGCTCGAAGAGGCATTGGAACTGTTTAAACTTCCGCGTCAGATTGGTGAGTACGAAGATAAAGTAATGACGGTTGCTGTAGGGCGTTTCGGGCCTTATATCCGTCACGATAACGCCTTTTATTCCTTGCCAAAAACAGATGACCCGATGAACGTAACAGCAGAACGTGCCATTGAAATTATTGCTGAGAAACGTGATGCCGAGAAAAACCGCATTATTTTAGAATTGGGTGAAAACAAAGAAATTCAGGTACTTAACGGACGATATGGCGCTTATTTTACCTGCAATAAAATAAATTACAAAATACCTAAAGATGTGGAAGCGAGTTCGTTGACATTCGAAAAATGTCAGGAACTAATAGCTGCACAACCCGACGCCGGCGAGAAGAAAAAGGGTTTCAGCCGGAAAGGTGGAAAGAAAAAGTAGTCAATTATTAATTGTTAATTGTAAGTGGTCAATAGTTTATAGAAAACAATGAAAAAAATTCTTTTTTTATCAATATATCTGTTTCTTAAAATTTCTGTATACGGTCAGGGTATTGAACTACCTGAGAATGAACCGGCAATGATTTATTCGCTTCCGAAATCGGAAATTTGCGTTCTGATAGAACTCGAAAAAACAAGTCGTACCCCCGGAATTTATTATCAGTATTCCGAACGTTACCTGGCCACCAATCAGATTGTGCTCGAAGATAAAACTACTTATCGCCTGAAAACCATTGCATTATCAACCAAGGCAGTGGCTGACCCGAAAAGAACTTATATTGTTCATCCGGCAAAAAAAAGCGCATTGAATCAACTTTCGGTTAACGAAAATGGAATTCTATGTGGCGTAAATGTGCCCTGCAAGCCTGTTGCGTCTGAAATTTCGGGCAACAAAACTTCAGTATTTAAAACTTTGGAACCGCTTCGGGCAAGTACACTTTTACCTCTTGGCGAAGAATATATGATGGCCGGTTCGGTGGCTAAATTGGCCGAAGGTGCTGCCAAACAAATCTACCGTATTCGCGAAAGCCGACTAAGTTTATTGACCGGCGACCTGGAACACGCCCCAGCTGATGGTGCTTCGATGCAGGCTATGCTCGATGGTCTGAATAAATCGGAACAAGAACTAACTGAATTGTTTATTGGCAAAACATGCATTTCTACCGAAAAAATTACACTGACAATTCCGGCCGATTCGGCTGTTAACGAAGCTGTTGCATTTCGGTTGTCGGTACACAAAGGCATAGTTCCCGCAGATGATTTATCCGGAAGCCCCTATTTTATCAGTATTAAGCCCGAAAAAATTAAAACCATTCCGGCAATAAAAGCGGCAAAAGCGGAAATACAAACCATCAATACCATTTATCCGGCTTTATCAACTGTTGAGCTTACCGACGGCGTAACTTCACTTTGTACCCTGAAAACTGAATTACCTCAGTTTGGTGTTGTTATACCACTTTCGGCCGATGTGTTTGGTGCCAAAAACCTGAAAGTGCATGTCGACCCTGCCAACGGTCGTTTACTTTGCGTTGAAAATTAAATGTCGTAAGCTATTTATCTAATAATCAATGACAGCCGGTTTTCCATATCCGCTTTTGAAAAGATCTGAACTGATTTCAGAAATAAACAGATTGGCCACTGATGGTCAATCTTTTATTTTTATAATCGACTTTAAAGCTGAAAAAGGATTTGTAATTCAATCGGATAAAATTGATAGTGAGCAACTTAAATTTTCAATTGCAAAAGAATCGACAACAAACAAAAAGCCGACAAATTCAATTATACACTGGCAAACTTTTCCACTGTCCGAACAGGAGTATTTCCAAAAGTTCAGTTATGTTAAGGAGCAAATTCAGCTTGGCAATTCATTTTTGGTAAATCTGACCCAGCCTACTGCCATCGATACAAATCTCACAGCCCAAGAAATTTACGAACTAAGCCATGCCAAATACAAATTGTGGCTCCGTAATCAGTTTGTGGTGCTTTCGCCCGAATGTTTTATAAAAATAAAAAACGGAAAAATTGCTTCCTATCCTATGAAAGGTACGATAGATGCTGCAATACCCAATGCCGAAAAACTAATTTTGGAAGATACTAAAGAACGGGCCGAACATGCTACAATAGTAGATTTAATTCGCAACGACCTGAGTATGGTAGCCGAAAATGTGAAAGTTACCCGCTATCGGTATATCGACCGGCTCACAACCAATAAAGGTGATTTATTGCAGGTTAGTTCCGAAATTACAGGAGAATTACCAACCGATTACGCCCAAAACTTAGGCAATATTCTTTTCTCGCTACTTCCGGCAGGCTCCATCAGTGGCGCTCCCAAGCCCAAAACATTGGAAATTATTCAACATGCCGAGGGCTACGAACGTGGATTTTACACCGGTATTTTTGGATACTTCGACGGACGTGATTTGGATAGCGCCGTTATGATTCGGTTTATTGAACAACAAGCTAACAAACTGATTTTCAAAAGTGGAGGTGGTATTACATCCCAAAGTAATGCCCAAAGTGAATACAACGAACTAATCCGAAAAGTGTATGTCCCGATTTATTGAGTCGATAAAACTGTGCGATGGAAATTTCGTTCGGCTTCCGTTTCATCAGGAACGGGTTAATGGAGTATTTCAGGATTTTTTTAAAAATAAAAAGCCTTTTGATTTAAAAGAAGCACTTGAAAATGAAAACTTTCCAAAAACCGGAATCTTTAAATGCCGGATTATTTTTGATAGTAACATTCAGCTCATTGAATTTTCACCCTATACACGCAGGGAAATTAAAAGTCTGAAATTAATTGAAACATCCATCGATCCAATGCGTTATAAGTCTGAGGACAGGCAAAAAATTAACGAAGCTTTTGCACAAAAGGGCGATTGCGACGATATTATAATGCTCAATAATGGCTTGCTCAGCGATGCATCGTACTCGAATATAGCATTATGGGATGGAAAAAACTGGTACACTCCTGCCCTACCCCTTATTTACGGCACAAATCGGGCAGCACTGCTTCAAGCAGGTAAATTGATTGAACGGCAAATTCGAAAAGAGGATTTAGCCAACTATACACGCTTACGACTCTTTAATGCGATGATTGAATTTGGCGAAATTGAGCTGGATTGTAATGCTATTTTGACAGATTAAAAAATTTCAAATTTAATTTCGTCCCAACGGGACTTTGAATGTAAGACCTGTATTTATTTTTACCATAATTACACCTCTACAAGGTTTAATAAAGTGACATAGTCACGAAATTATGGTAAAAAATAAATGTAAATAATTCTTAAAGTCCCTTAGGGACGACATTAAAAGTAAGTAGAATTTATTTTAGATATATTTCTTAAATTATTTAAGCTCTAATTAATATGAATAAAACTGAACATAAACAAACCAGTTTAAAATCCTGGATTGCTGCATTCCGGCTCAAGACCTTACCGTTAGCACTTTCGAATACCATAATGGGGTCGGCTCTGGCAGCCGCTACCAACGAATTTCGATGGTCGGTTTTTGGTTTGGCAGCACTCACAACTATATTGTTGCAAATACTGTCGAACATTGCCAACGACTATGGCGATTTTGTGAATGGTAAAGACACCGCCGCGCGCATTGGCCCGAAACGAATGGTGCAATCCGGCGAAATATCAACCCGAAGCATGCTGCGCGGCATTATTTTCATTAGTATACTGACTATTGTTTCCGGTGTGTCATTAATCCTTATCGGAACTGCCGGAATTGACATCAGCAGTATTCTGCTGTTTGGCATATTAGGTATTGGCGCTATTGCAGCAGCTATCAAATATACCGTTGGAAAAAATCCTTATGGTTATCGGGGAATGGGCGATATTTTTGTGTTTCTGTTCTTTGGTTTAGTAGGAGTAATCGGTACTTTTTTCCTGCATACCCAATCCTTTAATTGGGACTTACTCCTACCCGCTTCGGCCATGGGATTTTTAAGCACCGGAGTGCTTAATATGAACAACCTGCGCGATTACGAAGCTGATAAAAATGCCGGTAAAAACACCATTGTAGTGGCTATGGGCACTTCAAAAGCAAAGATATACCACCTACTACTGATAACAGGCGCTTGTATATTCGCCATTCTTTATACGCTAATTAATTACAACTCGCCGTGGCAATTTTTATTTTTAGCTTCCTTTCCGGTATTGATTTTAAATCTGAAAACTGTTTTTACTTATCAAAATTCCATTGAACTTTATCCCGAATTGGGAAAATTAGCCTTAGGTACACTCTTGTTTGCGCTTACTTTTGGTGCCGGTTTGCTTATTTAGTGCACTTAAAAAACCTTTATTCTGATTTATTAAATGTAAATTAAGTCAGAAATCAACAAAGCATTATTATCTTTGTTTTGCGTATGAAAATTGGTCATCTTTTCCTTTTAACACTATTGCTGTCGACACTTTTATCGTGTAGAAACAAAACAGCTGACACCGCCCGCCAAAAAATATTAGAGGTGGAAGGAAAGTTTTTGTACCTCGATGACTTGCAAAGCATTATGCCCCCCAATGTAAATGCTGAAGATAGTGCCGAAATTGTCAAAAGCTATATCCGTAAATGGGTTACCGACGTGCTCCTGTACGAAAATGCCGAACGGAATATAACCAACAAAGCTGAAATTGAACAATTACTCGAAGACTATCGCAAGTCGCTGATTATTCATCAGTACCAGCAAAAACTCTTGCAGGAGCGATTGCCCAAAGAACCTTCCGAAGAGGAAATAAAATCGTTCTACGACAACTACAAAAATCAACTCACACTGAAAGAAAATGTGATTCAGGGAATATTACTTATCACCCCTGCTAATGCACCTCAAATGGCTAATGTTCGGTCGTGGGTGCAATCGGGAAATACCAAAGCGCTCGAAAATATTGAAAAATACAGCATGCAAAATGCCATTAGTTACGATTATTTTGCCGAACGATGGGTGCCGTTTTCCGAAATTCTGAAAAAATTACCTTTACAACTCGAAGACCAAACCTCCTACCTTTCGGGCAGACGTTTTATTGAACTGAGCGACAGTACAAAACATTATTTTTTAAATATAAAAGCATCAAAATTAATCGGACAAACCGAACCGTACGACATGGCCAAACCTAAAATTATCAACCTGATAATGAATAAACTAAAGGCCGATTTTATTGCGAATTTTGAAAACGATATTTACAACGATGCAATTAAAAACGAATCAGTTACTTTTTTCAAAGAAATTAAATAAATTATGACGAAACGAATCTATTTTTCGGTTGTTATCCTGCTTTTGCTTTCACACAACGTATTCAGTCAGAAAAACATAATCGACGAAGTTATATGGATTGTAGGCGACGAATCCATTCTGCGCTCGGAAGTTGAAGAGCAACGCCTGCGGGCTCAATACGAAGGTACACCCATACAGGGCGACCCTTATTGCACTATTCCCGAGCAAATTGCTATCAATAAATTATTCCTGCACCAGGCCGTGTTGGATAGTATAGAAGTGGGCGAAAGCAATGTCATGAATCAGGTTGAAAACCGCCTGAACTTCTTCATTTCGCAAATTGGCTCCAAAGAAAAAATGGAGGAGTATTTTGGTAAAAAAACAATCGACCTGCGCGAGGATTTGAGAAATAACATTCGCGAACAGATGATTATTCAGCAAATGCAGCAAAAATTAGTAGGCGATATTAAATCCACTCCTGCCGATGTGCGCCGGTTTTTCAATACATTGCCTGCCGATAGTGTACCCAATGTGCCGGCTCAGGTCGAATTGCAAATTATCAGTTTCGAACCGGCAGTGCCAATTGAGGAAACAAACCGTATTAAAGAACGCCTGCGCGACTTTACCGAACGTGTGAATAAAGGAACAACTGATTTTTCGGTGCTTGCCCGACTGTATTCAGAAGATACCGAAAGCGCTAAACGTGGTGGTGAACTTGGATTTATGGGACGGGGACAGCTCGTACCGGAATTTGCCTCAGTGGCTTTTAACCTTACCGACCCTAAAAAAGTATCGCGTGTGGTGCAATCAGAATTCGGATACCATATTATTCAATTAATCGAAAAGCGCGGCGACCGTCTGAATTGCCGTCATATACTACTCAAACCCCGTATTTCGCTCAACGATAAAAACAAAGCTATTCAGAAATTGGATTCGGTGTCGGACCTTATTCGCAATGGAAAAACAACTTTTGAACAGGCGGTAATTTATTTCTCGCAGGATAAAAATACGGCTATGAATGCCGGCCTTATGCTGAATCAAAAATCGGGAACTTCGAAATTCGAATACCAGGATTTACCTCAGGAAGTGGCTAAAGTGGTGTACAACATGAATGTGGGCGAAATATCAAAACCTTTTTCGATGATAAGTCCTACCACTAACAAAGAAGTTGTGGCAGTGGTAAAGGTGAAATCGAAAATTGCCAACCACAAAGCGAACCTTATTGACGATTATCAAATGCTGAAAGGATATTACGAAGGCATTAAAAAAGAGGAATTTATTAAAAACTGGATTGTAAAAAAACAAAAAGAAACCTATATCAGCATCGACCCTGCCTGGCAAAATTGTGAGTTTCAGCATCCGGGGTGGGTGAAGAAGTAAGAGGTAAGAAGTAAGAGGTAAGAAGTAAGAGGTAAGAGGTAAGAGGTAAGAATGGGCAATTGTTATAAATATTTTAAATCAATAAAGTACATCGGTTTGAGCGGTGTGCTTTGTTTGTTTTTTACTATTGGCGTAACGCAGGTGCGTCCGGGGCAACTTCGGCAGGAGATTCTGAACAATCAGGGTATCAAAACCAGGCCGGCAGCTAAGCCCGAAAAACGCAACCGACGGGCTGTGAAAACGCTTATTCCACCCAAACCGCTGGCTCCTATCGTTAATCCGCTGAATAACCGTAATGCAACCTTGGTTTACTTAGAAAATACTGAAACACTTGCTTACGACCAGTTTGTAAACCCCGACCTCAAAGTACTGAAAGGCAATGTTCGCTTTAAACACGATAATGCTTACCTGTATTGCGACAGCGCCTATTTTTACGAAAAAGCCAACTCACTCGATGCTTTCAGCAATGTGCGCATAGTGCAGGGTGATACCCTGTTTGTGTATGGCGATTTTTTGTATTACGATGGTAATCTGAAATTGGCCCGGCTGCGCCAAAATGCAAAATTGGTAAACCGCGAAACTACTTTGACTACGGATAGTTTAAACTTCGACCGCAATACCAATCTGGCTTATTACTACACAGGAGGAAAAATTGTTGACCCCGAAAACACATTGACATCTGTGTGGGGACAATACAATACCAATACAAACGATGCATTGTTCCGCGACAAAGTAGTGCTTACAAATCCGAATTACAGCATGAATGCGGATACGCTGCAATACAATACGAAAACAAATTTTGCCAATATTATTGGTCCTACCAAAATTGTTTACCAAAACGAAACGGATATTTATTCCAGCAAAGGATGGTACAATACGACTAACGAACGTATGATGCTACTCAACCGCTCCATTGTAAAACACAAAGATGGTAAAACAATAGTGGGCGACACGGTTTTTTATGATAAAGCTAAAAAATACGGCGAGGCTTTTGTAAATGTGGTAATGACCGACTCTACCGAAAAATCGACACTCTACGGCGATTATGTGTATTACAACGAAAATACCGAAGCGGGCATTGCCACTGATTCTGCTCTTTTAGTCGATTGGTCGAGTAAGGATACGCTGTGGATGCATGCCGATACGCTACGCACCTGGAAGGACTCGGTATTTAAAGTTGCCAAAGGATATATGAATGTGCGCATGTACCGCAATGATATACAAGGAATATGCGATTCGTTGGTAGTTGCCGAGCGCGATTCGGTGATAAATATGTATGGCGAACCGGTGCTGTGGGCCGACGAAAATCAGCTCTCGGGTGAATTTATTCAGGCATTTACCAATAATAAAAAAGTGGAACGCGTACACATTCAGCGTTCGGCTATGGCTATTCAAAAGGTGGATTCCATTAATTTCAACCAGCTTTCGGGCAAAGAAATGATTGCGCATATCGACAGCAGCGAACTCCGGCGTGTAAACGTAAACGGAAATGCCGAAACCATCTATTTCCCTATCGACGAAGCCGACTCCACCATTATCGGGCTGAACAAAACGGAAAGCAGCTACGTGGTAATGCATCTGAAAAATAAAAAAGCCGAACGTATTGTTATGACTTCGGCCACGAGCGGCGTAATGTATCCGCTCGGGCAACTTACCGGCGGCGATATTTACCTGAAAAACTTTTTCTGGCTCGAAAAACAACGACCCGCAAGCAGTGCCGATGTGCTGAAAGTTCCCGAAAAAGAAATACGGCAAAAAGCAGCTGAAAGCACTCCGAAAAAAGCAGCAAAGGGGGAAGATTAGAAAAATATTGGGACACAATAGTACACATAGATTACGTTCATAGTTTTTTTTATCCGACCACAATAGCTAAAAATATCTTTGACATTTTTCAAACTATGTGTACTTTTTTTATGGTTACTTCTATTATCAAAACTACTGTGCACTATGTGTCAAAAAAAAATAGAAATACTCTTTAATAAAAAATTTCAATTCCCAAAAGATGCATGTTTAAAAAAAATGTATTAATTTTACATTCAAATAAAACAGCAAAAATATGATTTATAAATTTACTGTACTTTCTGATGAAGCAGACGATTTTGTCAGAGTTATTAAAATGGATCCCGAAGCTACATTTTTGGATTTTAACAATGCCATACTCGAATCGGTGAAGTTTGATAAAAATCAAATGACTTCCTTTTTTATATGCTCCGACGACTGGGAAAAAGGTCAGGAAGTCACCCTGATTGAGATGGATACCGATTCGGAATATGACAATCTGGTAATGGAAGATACAAAATTAGAGGAGTTGATTTCCGACGAAAAACAAAAATTACTCTATGTGTTCGACATGATTTCGGATCGTGCATTTTTTATTGAACTTACCGATATTATTCCCGGAAAATCGGTTTCGAAACCCGAAGTGAGTGTTTCGGAAGGCAATGCCCCGCAACAGATTATTGCCGACGAGGCTGTTAGTTTTGCACCGAAGGTGAATTTGGACGAAAACTTTTACGGCGATGAAGATTTTGATATCGACGAATTGGATGAAGAAGGCTTTGGCGATATGAATTTCGACGACAGCACCTTATTTAACGACGACAATAAGTTTTAGATTCAACTAAAAAGAAATATACTTCAGTAATTACGAATTGCACTAATTTCACGAATTTTATTTCGCGTAATTAGTGTAATTTGTTTCAATCGTGGTTTAATGTCCGATACTAAAACCAAAACATTACTCGTTTTGCTTGGCCCCACAGGCGTAGGAAAAACCGAAATCAGCCTGCAACTGGCAGCTACCTTTGGTTGCCCAATACTTTCATCGGACTCAAGGCAGTTTTACCGTGAACTGAAAATCGGAACCGCCGCTCCTACCCCTCATGAGCTTGCCCGCGCTACACATTATTTTATTGGCTCACTTTCTGTTTTCGACAATTACAATGCCGGACAATACGAAGCGGATGTGATGGCGCTACTACCGAAACTTTTTGCTGAAAACAAGGTAGTTATGCTGGTGGGTGGTTCTATGATGTATATCGATGCGGTGTGTAACGGGATTGACGACATACCTACGGTGGACGATGCAACCCGAAATTACTGGAAAAATATTTACGTAGATAAAGGACTTGCATTTATCCAGGAAGAGTTAAAGCGCTTAGACCCCGTGCACTTCGAAGAGGTCGACCGCATGAACTACAAACGGGTGTTGCATGCTCTCGAAATTTGCACCATCACCGGCAAACCATATTCCGACTTTCGCACCGGCACCCGCAAAAATCGTCCGTTCAACATTCTCAAAATCGGACTAAACCGCCCGCGCCCCGAACTCTACGAACGTATCAACGCACGGGTTTTAAAAATGATAGAGGATGGACTTGTCGACGAGGCTAAACCGTTTTTCGAACACCGGCACCTCAATAGTCTGAACACAGTGGGATATAAAGAATTATTTGAATACTTTAATGGAAATTGGTCGTTGGAATTCGCCGTAAACATGATTCAACAAAACTCCCGACGCTATGCCAAACGGCAAATGACCTGGTTCAACCGCGACACGGAAATCCACTGGTTTCACCCCGACGATAAAGAACAGATTATTGAATTTGTAAAAATCAAAATAAACGAATGAGAAAAATAGAAAATGCCTCGTTGCTCCAACTAAATACCTTTGGAATTGATGCGCAGGCACAATTACTGATTCATTATCAATCGGAAAACGAACTGACGGAATTAATACTGTCGGGTATGCTGAACAACAAAAAAGTGTTGCATATAGGTGGTGGAAGCAATTTATTGTTTATGAGCAACTTCGAAGGTATTATTCTGCATTCGGAAATCAATTTTACAACCATTAAGACCGAAACAGACACTACCGTTGAACTCGAAGCTGGTGCAGGTGTGGTATGGGACGACCTGGTGGCACATGCGGTGGAGCGTGGCTGGGGAGGTATCGAAAATCTATCACTTATTCCGGGCGAAGTGGGTGCTTCGGCCATTCAGAATATTGGCGCTTATGGTGTGGAAGTATGCGATACAATTACCGAGGTTCATGCCATAAACTTAATAACAGGCGAAAAACGCATTTTCAATCGTGCTGAATGCAATTACGATTACCGCGAAAGTATTTTTAAAAAGAGCCTGAAAGGTCAGTATGCCATAACTTCGGTGGTTTTCAGGTTTTCGAAACTACCCGACTTCAAACTCGGCTACCAACACCTGGAAGAAGAGGTTTTGAAAAACGGTCCCTTATCGCTGCAAAATATTCGCCAAACAATTATTACAGTTCGCGAAAGCAAACTCCCCGACCCCCGCACAACCGGAAATGCCGGAAGCTTCTTTATGAATCCCGTTATCAGTCGTGCACAATTCGAAGCACTGCAAGCAACCTACCCCACTCTACCACACTACAACATTGACTCCGATACCGAAAAAATTCCCGCAGCCTGGCTTATTGATCAGTGTGGCTGGAAGGGTAAAATCATAGGGCGGGCGGGCGTTCATCACAAGCAAGCGCTTGTATTGGTAAACCTTGGCGGCGCCACCGGAAGCGAAATTGCCGCTTTAGCCTCTCAAATCCAACAATCAGTTGCCGACAAATTCGGCATTACATTAACCCCCGAAGTGAATTTCATATAACTTTCTTACCAATAACGGCGAAGCCCCTCCAACCCACGCAGTGCCAAATTAACACATTCCTGCAAGAGCCAAGTGGCAACCAACGGTCAGCGACCAAAGGGAGATAAAGCCGAGCGATCTTATGGGCATATAGGCATATTTTTTCTATCTTTGCCTGTAATTAATCTTGAGAAACTACAATTAAAATTGAAATATGCTTGAATTGCACTTGTAGGTAAAAAAACAAATAATTAGTAAACTCATGAATTATACAAACTTTCAGACCAGGAAATTAGAAGCAATTAATGTTTTGATTAACATTAAGGACGAAGTTGTTTTCAGAAAAATTGAAGAGAAAATTAAAGAAGCTTGTCTGGAATCAACGATTAAACAGTTTACGCAAAAACAATTGGTTGAAAGAGCTAAACGTGCAAATGAAGATTTCAAAAAAGGAAAATTCATAAGTCAGGAAAATCTTATAAAGGAATCGGAAAATTGGTAATGATGAAGAAAGTAATTTGGTCTGAATTTGCATCTGATAGCTTGAAACTTATTTACATCTTTCACAAAAATAATGCGAATACTAATGTTGCTAAGAAAATATAAAAAAAGATTTTTGAAGCAACATTTTTAATATGCAAGCAGCCCGAAATGGGACAAGTTGAGTTTTGAAATCAACTCACATTTTTAATTTGAAAAATGATTGTATATTTGCAGAAACAATATAAAACAATCTGTTATGATTCACACCGTGAAGATTAATGATTATACTAGTGAATAAAATCACTTCCAATCATATAACACTAAAAATAATGCCTTTATGCCCATTAACCGTATTGTTAAAATCTCCCTCCTCCCTCCTCGCCACCTTATTCTCCGAAAGATTTTTGTTATCTTTGCAATTTAGAAAGAAAATGGAGTTTTACCACAGAGACACACAGAGGGTTACACTGAGTTGCACGAAGATATATGATTAATGGAGAATGATTAGTGATGCGCTCGGCTCTGCCAAGAATAGTAAATCGTAAATGAATAAATGGTAAATGAATAAATGGTAAATGAAAAAATCTCTACCCACATACACGAACTTTATATACTCGAAAACAGGAAATCTTTACCACAGAGTAACACAAAGGGATAACACAATGTGCCAACCAACTTAGATTCCTCCCGTATTTGTCATTCAGAGCGAAGCGTGGAATTGCAGTTTTGCTGTTTCTTTTAGCGACGGTTTGCAGACGACCAGAACCGCTGCCACCAAAAGGATATTGTTACAGACACAGATTGGGCAGCGGAATATATACCCTAAAGCGACCTGTCATCCAGAGCGTAGCGAAGGAACTAAAAGGCAGCCTGTCATTCCGAACGTATGTGAGGAAACTAACAATAACGATCAGCGCAGCTAATTAATAACGGTGTACCTGCCTGCGGTAGGCAGGGCTTAATAACGCCTTTAGGCCAGTTTTTCTTTATCCGCTTTTTTGCAAAGCAAATCTATCCCTTTTATTCAAAAATCCGTTTTACCCGTTTACGGGCAGCTATATCCGTTTTATTCCGATAAAGACGGAACGTCGAAATACTCCGTCTGCGTACCTATTCTTCCTTACCAATTACAGCGAATACTTTAAACTACAAATTAATTCTACTTTGACAGATTAGAATTTTTAAAATTAGTTTCGTCCCTACGGGACTTTGAATGTAAGACTTGTATCTATTTTTACCATAATCACACCTCTACGAGGTTAAAATAAGTGACATAGTCA